>Ga0208300_100032_pt1 | contig 185092 bp, 164 predicted proteins | sample 23_taG_FD_184096 | JGI IMG/M metagenome (GOLD analysis project Ga0208300, IMG submission 184096) | Marine viral communities from Cariaco Basin, Caribbean Sea - 23_WHOI_OMZ (SPAdes) (version 2) | ecosystem: Environmental > Aquatic > Marine > Oceanic | place: Caribbean Sea: Cariaco Basin...
GCGCGGATCTTCCATCAAGGCCAGAGGCGACAAAGCCGCCTCATCAAACAGGCCGGATATACGGGCGCAAACCTGTCCCTGACATTGAGTGCTGAGACCTTGCAAACGGGGAGGAGACCATATACGTGTTAGGCGGTCCGCCGAGCAGGGAAGCGGCGCTGGTGGCCAGGCCGTCACCCAGCAGGGTGCGGTGAAGGCCGGGCTTTTCCAGGTAATTCTTGCGGGTGACATTGCCGATGGCCAGTACGTCGCCGATGTGTTCGATGGCCGGGGCGATGGCGACCGGAATCATGAACAGAACAGCACCCCAGCTGAACGCCGGCGCAACAAAGTTGGGGACGGCAAACCAGGCCGCTTCCTGAATCGGTGTGGTATCGACGATGCCCGCGAAGGCGGAGAGGAGGTAACCGGTAATAACGCCGAACATGATCGGGATCAGCCGGAAGATGCCCTGGGCCCAGACCGACATGATGATGGTCACCGCCAGGGAAATCATGGCGATCCAGATGGCGGTGTTGTACGGGATCAGTTGGGTGGCGCCATCACCGGTGCGGCCCGACGCCATGTGAACGGCGACCGGCGCCAGGCCAAGGCCGATGGTCATGATCACCGGGCCGATAACGACCGGAGGCAAAAGACGGCGTACAAACCCGGTGCCCCTCAGGCGAATCAGCCCGCTCAGGATAATGTAGAGGATACCCGCAGCCATCAGGCCGCCGAGGGTTTCTTCCATGCCAAACCGGCCCTTGGAGGCAATAACCGGTGCGATAAAGGCGAAGGAGGAGGCCAGGAAGATGGGAATCTGGCCGCCGGTGACCAGGTGGAAGATCAGGGTGCCAAGGCCGGCCGTGAACAGGGCCACGTTGGGGTCCAGCCCGGTAATCAGTGGCATCAGAACCAGGGCGCCGAAGGCCACCAACAGCATCTGGGAGCCGGCGATCGCCTGTTTCCAGACCGGGTCGTTGGTAGGGTCCTGCATGCTCAAACGTCCTTCTGCTTGGTGCCGAATATCTTGTCGCCGGCATCGCCGAGACCCGGAAGGATATAGCCTTTCTCGTTCAGGCGTTCGTCAACTGAGGCCGTGTAGACAGACACATCCGGGTGTTTCTCCAGGACCTTTTCAATACCCTCTGGAGCGGCGACCAGAACCAGGGCCCGGATCTCGGTGCTGCCCGCCTTCTTGAGCAGCTCGATGGTGGAAATCATGGAGCCGCCGGTAGCCAGCATCGGGTCGACAATCAGTGCCATGCGCTGGTCAAGCTCACCAACCAGTTTTTCCAGATAGGTGCTGGCTTCCAGGGTTTCCTCGTTGCGGATCTGGCCGACAACGCTTACCCGGGCGACCGGGATCAGGCTGAGTACGCCGTCGAGCATGCCAAGACCCGCACGAAGAATCGGAACAATGGTGATTTTCTTGCCGTGGATCTGTTCCACCGTCACCGGGCCGGCCCAGCCATCGATGGTCTTTTCCTGCAGGTTGAAATCCTTGGTGGCCTCGTAGGTCAGCAGGGCACCGACTTCCTGCGCCAGCTCACGAAAATTCTTGGTGCTGATATCCGCCCGGCGCATCAGGCCGAGCTTGTGGCGGATAAGCGGGTGTTTTACCTCGTGGATTGGCATGGGGTCACCTGTGTGTCTGATTGTGGTTTCAGTGTCTCAATTAAATGGCGCAAGGATACCGTATCTGGCTAGGCGAGTCAGGCTGCGGAGCACTGCTCCGCGTGAAATTCCCTCAGGAGTGGTACGGATCTTGCCATAACCCTTTCAAACGACGTCCCGGCGTCAGAATCCCGACCTTCATAACGCCTTCAGGCGCGGCAATCGGAGAAGTTTCCGGCATGGACAGAGCTTTGGTCCTCAATAACGTCAAAACCCTGACGCGGGGCAATCTGGGCGTACCCGTCATGTTGATGGGGTTGCTGGGCATGATGATTCTTCCCATGCCCGCCTTCCTGCTGGACGTGTTCTTTACCTTTAACATCACCCTGTCGATCGTCATCCTGCTGGTGTGTGTCTATGCCCTCCGGCCCATGGAGTTCGCCTCTTTCCCGACTGTGCTGCTTGTGGCGACGCTGCTGCGCCTGGCTTTGAATGTGGCGTCTACCCGGATCGTGCTGCTGAACGGCCACGAGGGGGGGGATGCCGCGGGTAAGGTTATCGAGTCCTTTGGTGCGGTGCTGATAGGCGGCAACTACGCCGTTGGGCTGGTGGTCTTTGCGATCCTGATGATCATCAACTTCCTGGTGGTGACCAAGGGCGCCGGCCGGGTTTCCGAGGTAAGTGCCCGGTTTACGCTGGATGCCATGCCAGGCAAGCAGATGGCGATCGACGCCGACCTGAACGCCGGTCTGATCAACCAGGATGATGCCAAGCATCGCCGGGCAGAGATTGCCCAGGAAGCCGACTTCTACGGCTCCATGGACGGTGCTTCCAAGTTCGTGAAGGGCGATGCCGTTGCCGGCCTGCTGATTCTGGCCATTAATATTATTGGCGGGGTCGCCATTGGTATGCTCCAGCATGGCCTGGATTTCGGCCTGGCCATGGAGCGCTATGCGCTGCTGACCATCGGTGATGGTCTGGTGGCGCAGATCCCGTCGCTGCTGCTGTCTACCTCCGCCGCCATCATGGTTACCCGGGTTACTTCCAGCCAGGACATGGGCGGGCAGATTTTGCAGCAGATGTTCAGCGCGCCCAAGGCACTCTCAATTGCCGCAGCCATCCTGATCATTCTTGGCCTGATTCCCGGTATGCCCCATGTGGCCTTCCTGGGGCTGGGTACCCTGGCCGGCGGTGCCGCCTGGTATATCTGGAAACATCAGCGCCAGACGATAGAAGAAGAGGGCGTATTCCCGGGACGGAGTGGGGCCGGGGGCGCGCCTCGACCGGCTGGCCGCGATCTTCCGCCGGGCGGTGACGCCGGCTCCGACCAGGGTCGTCAACTGCCGGCGCCGGGCGAAACCAAAGAGTTGGGCTGGGACGATGTGGCCACTGTGGACATCGTGGGCCTGGAGGTGGGGTATCGGCTTATTCCGCTGGTGGACAAGTCCCAGGGTGGCCAACTGCTCAGCCGCATCAAGGGCGTGCGAAAAAAGCTGTCCCAGGATCTGGGCTTTCTGATGCCTTCGGTTCACATTCGCGACAATCTCGATCTGATGCCCAACGTCTACCGCATCACGCTGATGGGTGTGACCATCGCCGAGGCTGAGATTCACCCCGACCGGGAGTTGGCTATCGATCCGGGTCAGGTATTCGGAAAAATTGAAGGCATTGAGGGCAAGGACCCGGCCTTCGGCCTGGATGCCAGCTGGATCGAACCGGACCGCAAGGATCAGGCCCAGACTCTCGGCTATACGGTTGTGGACGCCAGCACGGTCGTGGCTACTCACCTGAATCAGGTGCTGCAGAAGCACGCCCATGAATTGTTGGGCCACGAGGAAGTTCAGCAGTGGCTGGACCAGTTGGAGAAGATTTCACCGAAACTCGCCGAGGAGCTGGTACCGACCACCGTTTCCATCAGTCTGCTTCTCAAGGTGCTGCAAAACCTGCTCCGGGAAGAAGTGCCGATCCGGGACATGCGCTCCATTGCCGAGGCTATCGTCAATGTCCATCCGAAGAGCCAGGATCCAAAGTTGCTGACTACCGTTGCCCGTCAGTCGTTGCGGCGGATGATCGTGCAGAGCATCTGCGGCAATGAGGCGGAGATACCGGTGATTACCCTGGATCCGGATCTGGAACAGTTATTGCTAAAATCTTTTCAGCAGAGTCAACAATCCGGCGGACAGGAAGACATTGGCCTGGTCCTGGAGCCGAATATGGTTGAAAAGCTCCAGCGCTCCCTTCAGGAGAGCGTCCAGCGGCAGGAAATGCTGGGTAAGCCAGCCATTTTGCTGGTTTCCGGGCCCCTGCGGCCGGTACTGGCGAAATTCGCCAGCTACGGGGTAGAGCGTTTGCATGTGCTCTCGTACCAGGAAATACCGGATAACAAACAGATCACGATCGTGGCGTCCGTTGGCCAGTAATGGCGCGGATGACAGAGCGGACGGCGCCGGCACGGCGTTGCCGGTGGAGGAAGAGGCATCATGAAAGTAAAACGGTTTTTTGCCAGGACCATGGCAGAGGCGCTGAAACAGGTCAGTGAACAGATGGGGCCAGACGCCGTAATTCTTTCAAACCGCCGGGTAGACGGCGGCGTCGAAATAGTGACGGCGCTGGACTACGACGAAAACATGGCGCGTCAGCGATTGGGTGACCAGGCGCAGGAAGCCACTAACGGCTCCCGCCTGGCTGAAATGCAGGCGGACCAGCACCGTCGTCTCGAGGACGAACTCGGCCGGTCCCGGGATCGAATCCGAGAGGTCCGGGAAAAGCGGGCCGCCCAGGGGGGCGGTTATGCCGGTACGTCGTTCCCGGCGGTTCAGGAGGTGGTGGGTTCCGGATTTGATGATCAGGATCCGGCTCCGGTCCGGTCCGGGGAGGCCTATTCCGATGAACTGGCACAGATGCGTGCGGAGATCCGTTCCCTGAAGGACCTGATGCAGGGCGGTAAGCCTGAGCCTGAGGTGCCGGCAGCCAATGCGGTTCAGCAGAGACTGGCCGAGCGGCTTCAGGAGTTCGGTCTCGGTAGCGATCTGGCGGGGTCAATTTCTCGCCGCCACAAGGCCGGGCGACTGGAGGATGGCTGGAAGCAATCCCTCAAAATGCTGTGCACCGGCGTACGGACTTCCCGCATAGAATGGCTGGATCAGGGCGGGGTCTTTGCCCTGGTGGGGCCCACCGGTTCCGGAAAAACCACCACCATCGGCAAGCTGGCGGCGCGGTATGTGCTCAGGCATGGTGCCGATTCCGTGGCCCTGGTCACCACTGACCGCTACCGGGTGGCGGCCCACGAGCAGTTGTTTGTCTTCGGTCGCATCCTGAATGTTCCGGTGCGAGTCGTCGACGAGAGCCACGGTCTGGATGATATTCTGGACGAGCTGTCAGACCGTCATCTGGTACTGATCGACACTGCCGGGCTGACCAGTGCGGACAAAGGCTATCAGGAACAGCTGGCCGAACTGGCGCGCAGCCATCACAATGTCAAGACGCATCTGGTGGTCTCGGCCACCAGTCAGCCGCGCATCATGAAATCCGTCTGGCATTGCTATAAGATGGCAAATCTTGCGGGCTGCGTGATGACCAAGATCGACGAGGCCCTGACACTTGGCGAGTCTCTCGGCTTTGTGATGGAAACCGGTTTGCCGGTGGCCTACTACACTGACGGGCAAAAGATTCCCGAAGACCTGCACCACGCGGAAGCGGTTCCGCTGGTGCGGCTGGCCGTGGACCGGCTTAAAACTCTCCAGAAACAGCAGGCGGTCGCAGAAGGAGCCTGAGAGAGCGGGCGCTGAGAGCGGACAGACTGACAGCGAGCGTCCGAAAAGACAGCACCCGGCTAAACGTGGCGAGAGACAAAAAACAGTATGAGCAAAGCACAACCGGTACAGGTGATTGCAGTTTCCGGCGGAAAAGGTGGAGTCGGCAAGAGTAACGTGTCGGTTAACCTCGGGATTGCCCTGGCACAGAAAGGCCGGAGAGTCGTGCTTCTTGATGCCGACCTCGGGCTGGCCAATATCGATGTACTGCTCGGTATTACCGCCAACCGGAACCTTCAGGATGTGCTGGCGGGCGACTGTGACCTCAAGGACGTTCTGGTCGATGGCCCCGGTGGCATCAAGATTGTACCGGCGTCCTCCGGTACCCAGCGAATGACCCAGCTCAGCCCCATGGAGCATGCCGGGCTGATCAACGCGTTCAGCGAACTCGGTGACCAGATCGATGTGCTGATCGTAGACACCGCCGCGGGCATTTCCGAATCAGTGGTGAGCTTTCTGAGAGCCTCCCAGGAGCTGCTCCTGGTGGTGTGCGACGAGCCCACCTCCATCACCGACTGCTACGCCCTGATCAAACTCATGAACCGTGATTACGGCACCAACCGTTTCCGCATTCTTGCCAATCAGGTGAGAAATGAGCAGGAAGGCCGGCACCTGTTTGAAAAACTGACCCGGGTCACCGAGCGCTTCCTGGATGTGGCACTACAATATGTCGGCATGGTGCCTTACGATGAAGCCGTGAAAAAAGCGGTTCAGCGGCAGCGGGCAGTGCTGGATGTCTATCCCAGGGCGAAAGCTTCCCTGGCGATCAAGGCGCTGGCGGAAAAAGTTGATAACTGGCCGCTGCCTTCCTCTCCCCGTGGGCATCTGGAATTCTTTGTGGAGCGGCTCGTCGAAGTCTGAATCGGATCCAGTCAAACAAAAAAACCGGATACATGACATTGGCGAAAAACCTCGGAATCTATAACCAGTCAGGCGCGCAGAAGCCTTCCCAGCTCGTTGAGGAGCACGCGCCTCTGGTAAAGAAAATTGCCCTTCATCTGATGGCCCGGCTACCAGCCTCTGTGCAGCTTGACGACCTGATGCAGGCCGGAATGATCGGCCTGCTCGAGGCGGCTCAACGCTACAGCGCCACCAGGGGCGCAACCTTCGAGACCTACGCAGGCATCCGGATTCGCGGTGCCATGGTGGATGAGATCCGCAAGGGCGACTGGGTTCCCCGTTCTGTGCACCGTAATACCCGCCGCATTTCCCAGGCCATCAAGGCCGTTGAAGATCGTCTCGGCCGGGAAGCCCAGGATCTGGAAGTGGCTGAAGAACTGGGCATGGGGCTGGCCGAGTACCATTCCTACCTCTCCGACTCCAACAGCGGCCGACTTTTTAGTCTCGATGAGCTCAATGAATCCGGCGAGCTGCCGATAGAACAGACAGAGCCACGGGATAATCCGCTCGAAGGACTCTCGTCCGACGCGTTCCGCCGCAGTCTTGCTGAGGCTATAGAGGAACTGCCGGAGCGGGAAAAACTGGTGCTGAGCCTGTATTACCAGGACGAGCTGAACCTCAAGGAAATCGGCGCGGTGCTCGGCGTCAGTGAAAGCCGGGTCAGCCAGATTCACAGCCAGGCGGCCTTGCGCCTTCGCGGACGGTTATCGGACTGGCGCCAGGATACGGGCAACTGATCACCGCCTTTGTGTGTCTGCAGCGGAGCAGTCTGTAGTTTTTGGTAACCGATGCTTTACAACCGAAGCAAAGATCAGACAATAAGCGGTTAAAACAGCGGCCTGCTAGACTTCGAGCCGAAAGGTCAAACGAATTCCGGGTGTTACTAACTGGAGGTCCCATTGGACAAGAACATGAAAATTCTCATTGTGGATGACTTTTCCACAATGCGACGGATCATCAAGAACCTGCTGCGCGATCTTGGCTTCACCAATACCGATGAAGCCGATGACGGCAACACGGCGCTGCCGATGCTCAAAAGCGGAAAATATGATTTTCTGGTAACCGACTGGAATATGCCGGGCATGTCCGGTTTCGATCTGCTCAAGGCCGTCAGGGCTGACGAGAACCTGAAAACCCTGCCGGTGCTGATGGTGACCGCGGAGGCCAAGCGGGACCAGATCGTTGCCGCTGCACAGGCGGGTGTGAATGGCTATGTTGTCAAGCCGTTCACTGCTGCGGTGCTCAAGGAAAAGATTGAGAAAATCTTTGAAAGAATCCAGTAACCAGAGGTCGGATGGCTCTCATGAGCGATAGCAAAAAGAACCATCGGGGCCTCGAACCAGAGGTGACGGAAAAGCTCCAGCGTCAGGCAACCGAACTGGCTGAAAGCGTCAATGCCGGCGAATATGCCAAAGCCATGACCCTGATCAATGAACTCAGCGAAGTCAGGGATCAGAGTCTGTACCGCGAGGTCGGGCGACTGACCCGAAGCCTGCACGAAGCGATCCGGAACTTTCAGATAGATCCCCGTAACGCTGAACAACAGGAAGCGCTGTCAAAAATGACAGATGCCTCTGACCGTCTCGAATACGTGGTGCATATGACCGGTGAAGCGGCCAACCGGACCATGGATCTGGTCGAGGCAACCATGCCGGTAGCCAACGCACTGAGAGACGAGGCGGCAGCCTTGCGGGACGAGTGGCAACGTTTGCGCCGCAGGGAGATGCAGCCGGCAGAATTTCGCCAGTTGTATGGCCGGATCGACAAGTTCTTTGCTGGCATGGCCACGGACGCGGACACCATGTACAACAATCTCTCGGAAATACTGCTGGCCCAGGATTTCCAGGATCTCACCGGGCAGGTCATCCAGAAAGTCACCACGCTGGTGAAAGAGGTTGAGGAACAGATGCTCAGTCTGGTGGTGATGGCCAGTCATGTTGATCAGCTGACGGGCACCGTGCACCAGATTGATGACCAGGAAGAATCTGCGGAAAAGGGCGTCGGGCCCCAGATCAAGGCCGATGAGCGTGAAGATGTAGTCTCGGGACAGGACGATGTGGATGACCTGTTGTCCAGTCTCGGTTTCTGAATAGAGAGGGTAACGCATGGCGTTTGATGCTGATGACGAGATTTTGCAGGACTTTCTGGTAGAGGCCGGCGAAATACTCGAAAAGCTGTCAGAGCAGTTGGTAGACCTTGAGCAACATCCTGATGACAGTGATCTGCTCAACGCCATCTTCCGTGGTTTCCACACTGTCAAGGGTGGGGCAGGCTTCCTGCAGCTTGATGCTTTGGTCAATTGCTGCCATTCCGCCGAGAACGTGTTCGATATCCTGCGCAATCACAAGCGCAAGGTGGATTCAGAGCTGATGGATGTGGTTCTGGAAGCCCTCGATAACGTCAACGCGATGTTTGAGCAGGTCCGGAACCACGAAGAACTGACGCCCGCCCCCGACGAATTGATTGCAGCGCTCGACGCTCTGGCACGGCCGGAGGTCGAAAGTGTTGCCCCGGCCACCACCCCACAGCAGGAACAAACGACGGAAGACGACCCGACGGAAGACGGGGGCGACATCACCGACGACGAATTCGAGAAGTTGCTGGATGCATTGCATGACGAGCCATCCGGCGCCCCCCCATCGCCGTCCAGCCCCGACGCTGGAGCCGGCAAGAACGAGAGTTCCGGTGATGACGAGATCAGCGATGATGAGTTTGAGGCGCTTCTGGACCAGTTGCATGGCAAAGGTCAGTTTGCCGGTGCGCCTGCCAGGGATGAGACTCCCGGCAAGGAAGACGAAAAACCGTCCCCGAAGACTGAAACCGGCGGCAGCGATGACCTGATCACAGACGATGAATTCGAGAAGCTGCTGGACGATCTCCACGGCAAGGGCGGAAGCCCGACCGTCGGCGGCCAGCCGGCTTCGCCGCAAAAACCGGAGAAGCCGAAAGCCGAGCCACCCAAGGCGGAAAAACCGAAGGAAGAACCGAAATCCGCTGACAGACCGGGCACCAAAGGCGGTGCGGCACCGGCCATGCCATCCAGGGAGCATGCCCCGGCCGCAGAAACCACCGTGCGCGTCGACACCAAACGCCTGGATGACATCATGAACATGGTGGGCGAGCTGGTGCTGGTTCGGAACCGTTTACAGCGCCTCGGTGCGGCAAGCGAAGACGAACACATGCACAAGGCGGTCTCGAACCTGGATGTGGTAACGACCGATCTTCAGTCTGCCGTGATGCAGACCCGCATGCAGCCGATCAAGAAAGTGTTCGGGCGTTTCCCGCGGGTGGTCCGGGATCTTGCCAGAAGCCTCAAGAAAGAGGTGAATCTGGTGATGCATGGCGAGGAAACCGACCTCGACAAGAACCTGGTGGAGGCACTTTCCGACCCACTGGTGCACCTGGTCCGCAACTCCGTCGATCACGGTATTGAGGCGCCGGATGTCCGGGAAAAGGCCGGCAAGCCGCGCCAGGGCACGGTCACGCTGTCGGCAGAACAGGAAGGCGATCACATCCTGCTGTTCATCGAGGATGATGGGGCCGGTATGGATCCCGAAGTGTTGCGTCGCAAGGCGGTGGAAAAGGGGATTTACGACCAGGATGCAGCTGATCGCCTGACCAATACCGAGTGCTACAACCTGATCTTTGCCGCGGGCTTTTCGACCAAGGATCAGATTTCGGATGTCTCCGGCCGTGGGGTCGGCATGGATGTGGTCAAGACCAAGATTGGCCAGCTCAATGGCCAACTGAGCATTGAGTCGGAGTTGGGTAAAGGGTCGCGAATTGTTATCAAGGTTCCGTTGACGCTCGCGATCATGCCCACCCTGATGATCATGCTCGGCGACCAGTCCTTTGCCTTGCCGCTGGTGAACGTGGTCGAGATTTTCCATCTGGATCTTACCAAAACCAACGTTGTCGACGGCCGGGAATGCATCGTGGTTCGGGAAAAAGTGTTCCCGCTGTTCCACATCAAACGCTGGCTGGTGCGTGACAACGGATCCCGGGAAGCGCCGGAGAATGCCCACGTGGTGATCGTCGCCATGGGCACCAAACAGGTAGGCTTTGTGGTCGACCAGCTGGTCGGGCAGGAAGAGGTGGTGATCAAACCGCTGGGTCGTGCACTCCAGGGTACTCCGGGTATGGCCGGCGCCACGATCACCGGTGATGGTCGAATCGCGCTGATTATTGATGTTCCCAGCCTGCTGCAACACTACGGTTAAGTCGTGACCGGCAGGTGACAATGGAATGGGTAGGAGAAGTGGATGACAGTTTCTGTCCTGGTCGTTGACGATTCAGGGTTTTTTCGAAAACGGCTGACGGAAATCCTGACCAGCTCCGGCCAGATCAAGGTCGTCGGCGCTGCCACCAACGGCCGGGAAGGCGTGGAGCTTGCCGAGAGGCTGCGTCCGGATGTGATAACCATGGATTACGAAATGCCGGTTATGGACGGTATTTCTGCCGTGCGCGAAATCATGCGCAAGCATCCGGTGCCTGTTCTTATGTTTTCCTCGCTCACCTACGAAGGTGCGCGGGTGACCCTGGATGCTCTGGAAGCCGGCGCTGTTGACTTTCTGCCGAAGAATTTCGAGGAAATTGCCAGGGATAACAGTCAACTCCAGAAAATCCTGATCGACCGGGTTCTGGATGTCGCCCGCAGCCGACCTGGCGCCCGTCCGGCTGCTCCGTCCCGGCCCGAAGTGCCATCTCCTGCGGCGCGGGCGCCCGTTGATGCGGCACCGGTTCGCTCCAGGCCTGAACCAACCCTGCGTCCGCGCCACGGCATTCAGGAGCGGGCCCCGGGTGTGGGAGCCACAGGCGAGGCTGAAGTCCCGAGGCGTCATGCCCGCCGGGGCCCCGCCAAACATTACGCGGTGGTCGGCATTGGTACGTCAACGGGCGGGCCGGTGGCGCTGCAGCGGGTACTGACCGCCTTGCCTGCTTCGTTCCCGGCGCCACTGGTGCTGGTCCAGCATATGCCGGCCAGTTTTACGCCGGCGTTTGCCGAGCGGCTGAACAAACTCTGCCGCATAGAGGTTCGGCAAGCAGAAGATGGCGATGTCCTTCGCCCGGGGCTTGCCTTACTGGCGCCCGGCGGTAAACAGATGATGATTGAGAACCGGGGCGGGCAGGCCCGGGTCCGGATCCTGCCAGGTGACGAGCGGCTCAATTACAAGCCTTGCGTAGACGTGACCTTTGGTTCACTGGCCCGGAGTTTCCCGGGCAAGACCCTGGGCGTGATCCTCACCGGCATGGGGTCTGACGGCAAGGAGGGCTGCCGGATGATGAAGCAGAGTGGGTCGGATATCTGGTCCCAGGACGAAAAATCGTCGGTCATTTACGGAATGCCCATGGCCGTTGCCAGGGCAGGATTGACCGATGAAGTTCTGTCACTGGACGAAATCGGGCCGCGGCTGGTGGAAGGTGTCAGCTGATGGATATCCTCAGCCTTCTCGGGGTTGTTCTCGCATTTGCCGCCATACTGGGCGGCAACCTGTTGGAAGGCGGGGCGCTGGGCTCGCTCTTTAATGGCCCCGCGGCGGTGATTGTTGTTGGTGGCACATTCGCCGCGACGATTCTCCAGACCTCGTGGCCCATGCTCAAAAGAGCCTTTACTCAGGTGCGCTGGGTTTTTGTTCCGCCGTTCATCAACATGGAAGATGGCTTGGGGAAAGTCATTGACTGGAGCGTGAAGGCTCGCAAGCAGGGGCTTCTTGGCCTTGAGGGGTTGGCTGAGAGAGAGCCGGAACCGTTTGCCAGGAAAGGGCTGCAGCTGCTGGTGGACGGTGCGGAAACGGAAACCATCCGGGGTGTTATGGAGGTGGATCTGGAATCCCGTGAACAGCGGGATCTCGAGTCCGCCAAGGTGTTTGAGGCCATGGGCGGCTATTCCCCGACCATCGGGATTATCGGTGCGGTCATGGGTCTGATCCAGGTGATGACCAACCTGGAAGATCCTCAGTCACTCGGTAGCGGTATTGCCACGGCCTTTGTTGCGACCATTTACGGTGTCGCCCTGGCGAATCTGCTGTTTTTTCCGGTGGCCAACAAGATGCGCGGCATCGTGCGGGAGCGGACCCGCTACGAGGATATGATGATTGACGGCATTATTGCCATCGCCGAGGGTGAAAACCCGAAATCCATCGAATTGCGGCTGCGGGGCTTCCTGCAGTGAGCATGCGCAGGCCAGACTATGCGGCGCCGTAGGCAACCTAAGGACGATCTGCACAATAAAGAGCGTTGGCTGATTTCCTACGCCGACTTCATCACCCTGCTGTTCGCCTTTTTCGTGGTGATGTACTCGGTTTCGTCCGTGAACGAAGGCAAGTACAAGGTGTTATCTGAAACCCTGACCGGGGTTTTCAACGCGCCCCAGCGGTCCTTCCAGCCCATCGAGATCGGCGACCAGCCTCCGCAGTCTCTGAACGCGCCCGCTGAAAACGTGATACCCCCGGCGGTCACCGAAGCTCCCCGAAACCCGGAAATGGACGCCCAGGCCCGGACCGAGGCCCTGCGTGCCATGGCTGACCAGTTGACCATGGAGTTCGACGAGCTTATCAGCCAGGGTGTGGTGACGCTGGAAACCAGTGACCGTTGGCTTGAGCTGAACCTGCCCAACAGTCTGCTGTTCGGAAGTGGTGATGCCGAACCCCATTACGATGCTTTCGAGGTGGTCGAGAAGATTGCCACAGTCCTGAACAACCGTGATAACGCTGTGAAGGTTGAGGGTTTCACCGACAATTTGCCCATCAGTACGCCCCGTTTCCCTTCCAACTGGGAGCTGTCCGCTGCCCGAGCGGCGGCCGTTATCCGGATGCTGGCCATGGAAGGCATTGAACCGGAGCGCCTTGCCGCGGTCGGTTACGGCCAGTATCAGCCGGTTGCGCGGAATGACACGGAAGAGGGGCGGCGCAGAAACCGGCGGGTGGTGTTGCTGATTTCCCGCGACGCCAGTATCCGGGGTGCCATGCGATAATACCGTTCCTCGGCAGATGCGTATGGTTCCGTTGGCACGGTTCCTGTATTCATTCCCGGTCATAAAAGGCGACGGCAAGAGCTTGCCGGAAATCCCCCTGCTATTCGTTCAAGTTGCCCGGGGGGCTGCCGATAAACGGGACTGTGGCCCCTGTGAATCCGGCCATACCGATGTGTTCTCTGGAGAGTCAAAGCGTGCGAATCTGGGCAGTAGCCAATCAGAAAGGTGGTGTCGGCAAAACCACATCCGTTGTTGCGCTGGGCGGCTTGCTCGCTGAGCGGGGCAAGCGCGTTCTTGTTGTCGATCTGGACCCCCATGGCTCGCTTACCAGCTGGTTCGGATACGATCCGGACACCATCGCCCACAGTGTGTTCGATCTGTTCCAGCATCAGGGCAAAGTCCCCGAGGGGCTGCCGGCCCAGCTGATTACCGAGACCAGTTGCCGGGGGCTGTCCCTGCTGCCGGCCAGCGCTGCACTGGCCACCCTGGAGCGCCGGATGATCGGCGTGGAAGGCATGGGGCTGATTGTCTCCCGGGCGCTGACCCAGCTCTGGGATGATTTCGATTATGTGCTTCTGGATAACACGCCGTCCCTTGGGGTGCTGATGGTCAATGCCCTGGCTGCGGCCCAGCACCTGATCATTCCGGTGCAAACCGAGTTTCTTGCCATCAAGGGCCTTGAGCGAATGCTCCACACGCTCAAGATGATCATGCGTTCCCAGAAGAACGAGCTGGCTTACACCATCGTGCCAACGCTCTACGACCGGCGCACCCAGGCTTCGGTGAAAAGCCTCAATTTGCTACGCAAAACCTACCGGGAATCCCTGTGGCAGTTTGCCATTCCCGTGGATACCAAATTCCGGGATGCCAGCCAGGCTGGTTTGATTCCCTCTGCGCTGGACGCCGAGACGCACGGTGTCCGGGCGTACAGCCATCTCCTTGACGACCTGATGGCCCGGGTAGGGTCCGTGAAGGAGCGTCGGCATGGCTGACGAGAAATTGACAAGGCTGGCGAGCCCTGAATCCGCAATCGCCAGTTATCTTGACGAGTTGCTACATACCGCGACCGATACGGCGTTGCGAGAGGAGGTTGTCGCTCCGGAGAAAACCGCCGAAAAACCGGCGGCTCGGCCAGAGCCGCCCAAACCTTTGCGGGAAAAGCCCGCCGAGGCTGTCCGGCCAGTGGGTCGTCTGGCACCGGAAACTGCCGTGCCGGAACCAAAAGTCGTTGCCACGCCTGAACCAGGGCCGGCCGCGCCACCCTCGCGCCCCGAGTGGTCCGGGCAGCCTTTTGAGTGCCTTATTTTCACCGTCGCCGGGCTGCAACTGGCGGTGCCGCTGATTCTGCTCGGCGCCATCCACCGAATTGAGGAAGAGATCCGGCCGATACCCGGAAGCCCGCGCTGGTATATGGGCATCCGGCCCGACCGGGACCAGAATCTCCGGGTGGTGGATACCGCGGAATGGATTATGGCGGACCGGGCGCCGGCGGATGCCCGCGTCAACTACCGGTTTGTGATCCGGCTTGATAACAGCCAGTGGGGGCTGGCCTGCGACGACGTGGCCCAGTCCTTTACCCTGAGACCCGATGAAGTGCGCTGGCGAACAGCTCGCAGCAAGCGCCCCTGGCTGGCGGGAACCGTGATTAACCAGATGTGCGCGCTTATTGATGTACGCACCATGGCAGACCTGCTGGTGCGGGCCGAGCGGGAGCACCATCTGGATCTGAGCTGACGCAAACAATGGTTACTGAATGAAACCGAGCCATGCTGGCACGGTTTGTGCCCTTAACTATAGTATTGGGCACTGACGATATTTTTTTGACGATCAGGTTGCCCGCCGGGCAGCCCAAGAGGAGACACATCGCTATGGCATCCCCGAGCGGACAAACCAATCAGGCCCAGGGTAATCAGGTACTGCAATACGTTACTTTCCGGCTGGATGATGAGACTTACGGTCTGAACGTCATGCAGATCCAGGAAGTACTGAGATACACCGAGATTGCGCCGGTTCCGGGTGCTCCGGATTACGTGCTCGGCATCATCAACCTTCGGGGTAACGTGGTTACGGTAATCGACACCCGCCGGCGCTTCGGTCTTTCGGATGCGGAGGTGACCGATGCAACCCGGATTGTGGTGATGGAATCGGCCAATCAGGTGATGGGTATCCTGGTGGATTCGGTGGCCGAGGTGGTTTACCTGAAAGCCAGTGAAATTGAGACTGCACCGAACGTGGGTAACGAGGAAAGTGCCAGGTTTATCCAGGGCGTGTGCAACAAGGATGGCGAACTGATCATACTGGTCGAGTTCGACAAGATGCTGTCAGACCACGAGTGGGCGGAAATCGCGGCACTGTAAACCGGAGCACTCCGTTACAGGCCAGATGATGGATGCCTTCCGTGGCAATTAACGGGAGATATCCGTCATGTTTGCAGAAATTCCTTCCTATCTTCCCTGGGCGCTGACTGTTGCCGCCTTGTCTCTGGTGCTCGTTCAGGGGCTGATTCTGGGGCGCCAGGTGCGCAGCCTGAAGGCATCCCTGAAAGAGCGTTGCGACACCCTCGGCCGTGAATTGCATGCCACCACCAGTGGCAGCATGGGGGTGGGGCAGCGCCTTGTGGCCTGCGAGCGCCAACTGCATGAACTGCGGACCACACTGGACGAGATGCGCCAGAACGATCCGCTGCGAATCTCCTACGATGAAGCCTCAAGACTGGTGGATCTCGGTGCCGATATCGACGATCTTATGAACACGTGCGGAATATCCCGTCCCGAGGCCGAGCTGGTGTCAGCACTCAGAAAACGTCAGGCGGCATGATACGAAGCTGTTACGGACGCTGCTGGAGAGAGTTTATTACACCTCAGGGCGGGGAAGTCAGCCATGTTGTTCAGCGGCTGTCTGGCTCCTGCGACACTTTTATCTTCCTGGTTAATTCCCCTGTGTTTTGTCTGTGGCAGGTCTGTATGATCTGTGAACATAAACGGAGTTAAATGTATCGGTTTAGGGACAGGGAGTTAAGGTCAGTGGTTTTCTTTGCAATCTGCCAAGTGTGTAGTGGGTATAGCATAGCCTGCACCAAACCGAAGGAACTTGGGCTGGCGGCCGAGTTGTGGAGTATCTCGGCATTGGCGCGCTATGTGTCCGAACAAGCGGAGCGGTCGGGATTTGCGCGTCTTGCCAGAGCCGGCAAGAGTACGGTTTGGCGAATTCTCGACGAGAACCAGCTCAAGCCCCACAAGATCACCTATTACCTGGAGAAGCGCGATCCCGACTTCAACCGGAAGATGCATGAGTATTGATGGTCTACCGGGAGTACGCCGTTAAATCAATCCACTTGACTCAGTAATATGCCGGAGCAGATGGCGCTTGCGTTTGCCCCCTTGGGGGGGTGTCTGCGAATAACCATGCCCGGCGTCCCAGGGCAAATGGACGGATGTCGTTTCGGCCAGGGCATTGCGGATCTTCAGGTCTTCATGTTCGCAGTAACCGATCAGGTACAACCAGGCCCGCTTTGGCGGGCTCGTACGTTATTGCTCCCTCGGAATATCCTCCGGCTCTACATGCCGTCGTTTATGAATCACGGCCAGCACTTCAATGAGATGATCAGATTTGATCTCGTAAAGAATCCGGTAGGAGTAAAGGCCCAGTTCTCGCACGGCGCCTTCGTTCAATTCCGGCACCTTGTGCCCCTTGCGGGGCAATTCATCCAGGCCAATGGTTTTCTGAACCAGCTCTTCACTGACGCGCTTGGCATAAAGCGGCGAATCTTCAGCGATGTATTGGCAGATATGATGAAGTTGGGCTTTGGCGTGAGCCGTCCACTTCACCATGTTTGAATTTCCTTGAGCACCTCTTCAGCCGGTTGGGTTTTGCCTTCGGCGGCATCCTGCTGGCCGCGCCGGATATTCTCCAGCACATAGAGTCGGTACATAATCTCTTCGGTGTCGGCGTTGTCAGGCATGCGCTCGATGGCATCCAATGCTTCTTGTTTCGCGGTATGAGCTTGCTGCACGATTGAACCTCCTTTACGGGGCGGCAACGGAATAATGCCAGCGTGATGGTTAAAGTTGGTAACGGCAATGTTACAAGCCATGAACGTGTTAGTGGGTATATGACTCCAGCAGAAAAAGCTCTGGGATTCCCTTTTACTTAACCCCTTCAATCAAGGCAATGTCTTTCTTCAGCAGGTCATTGACCAGAGTGTTTAATTCAACGCCTTTGGCTTTGGCCTTCTCTGAAAAATAGTCCAGCACCTCAGCTTCCAGGTAAACAGGCAAATTCTTTTTCGCGTTTGGATTAAAAAATTTACCACGTTCGCCTTTTGAAAAATCATACTCTTCACGCATAGAGATCACCCTTGTTCGTACTGCCGAATCTCGTGTTTCGTGGCTGGCCGCGCTGAGATCAGACGGATGGTCACGGCATCTTCATTGGCGTTGCGGAAAGTGTGTACCACAACCAAATAATGCTGCCCGACGATTTGACCAAGCGTTACCCAGCGGTCCTCTGTCTCGCTGGATTCCTCATCATCAAAAACCGTTAAGGCCATCGGATCATCGAAGACCTTGGTGGCTTCCTCAAAGGTTACACCATGCTTACGAGCATTGACGTGCGCTTTGTTGGGATCCCATTCAAAATTATATTGCATTTAGCAACCCTTAGCTGCTTTTAGTTGCCTGTGCTTCCAGTACCCATCATGAACACTCGTTCTGGTGAATATTTCATGAAAACCTCTGTCTCGCCCAACTTTATTGAGAGAGTCTAACATCGGGTGAGGTTCCAGCTACCCTGACAGAGGGGGCGACGAAGCCTCGAGACTGGTTGATCTCGGTGCCGATATCGACGATCTTATGAACACGTGCGGAATATCCCGTCCCGAGGCCGAGCTGGTGTCAGTACTCAGAAAACGTCAGGCGGCCTGATATAAAGCTGTTACGGACGCTGCTGAATGAAGAGAGTTTACACGAGGGCCCTTGAGGCCCTCCGATCTGTATCCCGCCATGATTTTGTTTCCGGTTCCGATCTGGTTCCCTCAATCACCGGGCACTCCATCCCCCGCGAGGAAACCGTCAGTCATATCCTGTCCCTGATCCCCGAGATCGAACCGGATCAGGTGGTGATGCATGTCGGCGGCGGCTCCGGGTATCTTGCCGCAGTGCTCTCTGAGCTGGCCCATCGGGTGGTTTACCTGGAGAAAAATGCGGTTGTTGCGGAAGCCGCCCGGGAGCGGTTTTTCCGTCTTGGCATGCACAATGTGGACGTTCTGGTTGCCAGCGTGGAAGAGGCTCCGGAGCCTGACCAGCTGTGCGATCTTGTCCTGTGCACCACGTTTATCAAAGAGCGCAATCCTCTGGCTCGTTTCCTTCGGGAAGGGGGGCACCTGGTTTGCCTTGAGGGTCGTGCCGGTCCGGTGCCGAGTCTGGCCATGTTTGTGAAGCGTGATGCCCGGCTGGAACGGGTCCGGACTCTTGGTTGGGTCGACTTCAACCGCAATGTGGAACAGATTCTGATTGATCAGGGCGTCGTGGATGACAAGGTCCTGGCCGAGGCGAAAGCGGAAGCGGCGAAACAGAATTGCCGGGTACTTGATGTTCTCCGGCGCAAACTGAATCTTGAAGAAATTGATCTGTACCGCTCCCTCGCACGGCAGCGGGGCATGACCTTCACCGACGCGGATGAACTCCTTCCGGATCTCCACCCTGCGCTGTTCCGACGCTTCTCCCGGACCTTTCTGGACCTGTCACGGCTGATTCCTGTCGCCCAGGACGATGGAACGATCACCGTTGTGACCGATGATCCGGACGCGCGCACGGACCAGCTCGAGCGCCTCAGCTCAAATCAGGTGATCGATTGCCTGCTGGTGACACCGACGGATTTCCGTCGCATCTGGTCGGCCCTGGACCTGACGGTCAAGGGCAGTCATTTCGCCGCGAACCATGGTGCCTGCACCGATCCCAAGCCTGAGGCGGGAGAGTGCAATGATCAGTTGCTTTGCAGCGACGCCAAAAACAGGCACATCAGTCCCTATCTGGTGTCGGTCTATGAGGCGATCCTGCTGGATGCTGTAAGTGAAAAAGCCAGCGACATTCATATAGAACAATACGGAGAGCGGATTCGCATACGCCTCAGGGTAGACGGCGACCTCCACGATCTGCCCCAGTACCAGTTGTCGCCCCGGGAAATCAAAGGGGTGATCAACGTGATCAAGCTTCGGGCGGAACTGAACATCGCTGAACACCGGCTCCCGCAGGGTGGCCGTTCACGGCTGCAACTGGGTGACATGGCCTACGACCTGCGCATCCAGACCCAGCCGTCGCTCCATGGCGAACACGCTATCATCCGCTTGTTACCCCAAACCGGGCGCGCCATGACCATTGCCGAACTCGGCATGTCGCCGGTGATCGGTGGACGTTATCAGCGCTTGCTGGATAACCCGGCAGGACTGGTTCTGGTCGTGGGACCTACGGGGTCTGGCAAATCGACCACGCTCTATGCCGGACTGCAGACCCTGGCCGATGACGGCCGCCGGAAAGTGATCACGGTGGAAGATCCGATTGAGTACTCTATCGATAACATCCAGCAAACCCGGGTGCGCTCGGAGATAGGTTTTGGTTTTGCCGATGCCATGAGAGCGTTTGTCCGCGAGGATCCGGATGTCATTCTCGTTGGCGAAATCCGCGATCAGGAAACCGCACTGGAGGCAATCAGGGCCTCGCAGACCGGGCATGTGGTGTTGTCGACGCTGCATTGTAATGACGCAGTGGATTCCTTGCAGCGCCTTTACGATCTTGGTGTTCACCCGAACTCCATTGCCGGTGAGTTGCTGGCGGTAATTGCCCAGCGCCTGGCCAAGCGAATCTGTACGCACTGCCGCAAACCTGCCAGGCCCGACCCGGTGATTCTGTCCGAGATGTTTCCGGACGGTCCGCCGGCAAATTTCCGGTGTTTTGAGGGCGCCGGCTGTGACAAATGCAACGGCCGGGGTACCCGGGGCCGGGTGGCGATCGTGGAATATATGGAAGTTGATTCCGATATCCGTAATGCGATTTCCTGCCAGCCGCCGATCGGAGAGCTTCGCTGGCGGGCCCTGGATGCCGGTCTGATTACCATGCGGGACAGTGCGCTGGACCATGTCATTGAAGGCATTATCCCGCTTTCGGAATTGCCACGGATCCTTCCCAGAGAGCGTATGGCGCCAGAAGTTCGCGGCGGCCGGAGGAGTCAGGAATGAGCACCAGGAATCAGGCAATCAAGGCCGTGCAGCGTGAGCCCGCAGAAGTTGTGTACGCTCAGGAGCTGGAGAACCTGAAAGGGATGGATCATGGCCCGGTGCCACCTGGCTGGCAGATGTCACCCCGTGCTGTGGAAAAGTTTGTGAGGGGGGATGAAAAGCTGGGCATCGAACGAAAGTTCGTCGCCGACCGTGCCATGGTGGTCCGGACCATCATTTCCCTGTGTACCAGCCGCGGGTGCCTCCTGGTAGGGGAGCCGGGGACGGCCAAATCCTGGCTTTCCGAATTGTTGTCGGCCGCCATATCCGGCAGCTCCACCCTGACACTCCAGGGCGGGGCAGTCAGCCATGTCGGGCAGTTGCTGTATAGCTGGAACGAATCCGTTCTGCATAACGAAGGGCCCTGCCTCAAAGCGCTGGTGCCAAGCCCCTTGTTGCGGGGAATGATGGAAGGACGGATGGTCCGCTTCGAGGAGATTGCCCGTTGCCCCCAGGCGCTGCAGGATGCGCTGCTGTCCGTACTGTCTGACCGGGTGGTGGTGATTCCGGAACTGGCTGGCGAGGAAGGCGTGGTTCTGGCGCGGGAAGGGTTTAATGTCATTGCCACCTCGAACAGTGTCGATCAGGATGTTCACCGGATGAGTGCCGCCCTGAAACGACGAATGGACTTCGAGGAAATTCGCCCGATTCGCAACCTGTCGGATGAAATGGACGTAGTACTCCGTGAGGTCCGGAAAGCCAATGTCCGGGCAGGCGTCGAACTGGACCTTGATGAACCGGTGATCGAGATTCTGGTGACCATGTTCCACGAGCTGCGCAACGGTCAGACTCTCGATGGCCGCAGTACTGATCGTCTGGCGGGCTCGGCCCTGTCCACCGCCGAAGCGGTCTCCGTGGCCCACGCGGCGAGCCTGAATGCCTGGTATTACGGCGGCGGCAGCATGACGGTTGAGCTGCTGATGCACCATATCATTGGCTCAGCCCTCAAGGATCAACCGGAAGATCGCCGCCGGCTGAGGCATTATTTCGAGACAGCCGTTGCGCCCCGGCGCGGTGGCAACTGGCAGCAGGCCTGGGCGCTCCGTTCACTGATCCACTGAGGCATCCGGTTTCCTGTCGTCCGGCGTAACCCCCCGGATATGGAAGGCAAATGCCAGAATTTCGGCGATAACCCGGTACAGCGCCTCGGGGATTTCCTCGTTAAGGGACAGTCGGGCCAGGATGCTTGCCAGTTCGGCGTTCTCATACAGCGGAACGTTATGCTCCCGGGCGATGCGGATGATTTCCTCCGCCAGTTCGTGGGTGCCGGTTGCGCTGATGGTGGGGGCTTTGTCGCCATCGTATTTGAGTGCGACGGCGGCCCTGGTGTCCGTGTGCTGTGTTTCTGAAGTCATGCCCGGGTATCCACCAGTCTGTGTTCAAGCCGGGTGACGCTGCTAAGGGGTGTTCCGCGGCGGCACTCCAGGTCCGTCACTTCCAGCCCGAGGTCTGCCAGACTCCGCCTCAGTACGGGGAGCTCCTGGTTCACCCGTCGCAGCGTCGTCTGTTTCTCCGCCCAGACCCGGGCGCTGACCGCCTGCTGTCGCAAAGCGACGTCAAAATGAAGCGGGCCGGCCTCATCCAGATCCATCGCCAGTGCAAGCCGCCATTCGGTGGTAGCCGGCGTCGCGGATTTCCGTTCCGACTCCTTGTCCTCCGAATATTGTTCAATTCGCAGTTGCGCCAGCCTGGGCTCGTTCTGGGGGGTCAGCCAGGGCAGATCCAATAGCAGGGTAGCGGTTGGCGCTGCGGCATCACTACCGCCCCGGGCTGTCAGCACCTGACTGTGCAACTGATTCACCGTAATGCGGTTGAGCATCCCTGCCAGCAGACGGAGCATCTGCCCGACACCGGGTGGCTCGCCGTCTCCGGACGCCTGGGGCGTCGCCAGAGGTTGTGGAAATTGCAGGGGTGCCTGCATTAATCCGGGTGTTGATATGGGTGTCAAACGGTTGAACTGTTCCGGAGTGCTGCCCTGCTGCGCCAGCAATGCGGTAATTACCCTGCCAAGGGCCAGTTTGAGATCCGGGAGTTGGGCAGCGGGCGTCCGGGACAGGCGGGATTCGGCAAACAGGCCACTTTCGGAAAGCCATTGCCGAACCTGCTGTGGTGTTGCAGCCTGACCGCCAGTGCCGGGTGCCAGACTGGCTCCCGAGGGAAGCCTTGCCACCAGCTGTTCGATCGCCTGCCGGGCGGCCTCCGGGAGGGGTTGGGTCAGCCGTGGTGAAGGCAACTGGCCGGGCAGCGGGTCCTGCTTCAGGCCCTGGGTCAGGGTGCCCATAAGTTTTGCCAGACCGGTGTCGAGCGTTTGCTGCCAGGGCAATCGCTGGGCCAGGGCCCGGGCAATGCCTGCTTCGGGAGCCGGCGCCAGTTTGCCCATTAGCTGAAGCTCGTTACCCGCCCGCATCACCTTTACCCAGTCACCTGGCGAGAGCTCGGTTTTACCGATAGTTGCCTGAACCAGAAGGGATTTGCCACGAATATCCAGCAACACATCGGCACTGCTTCCGCTTTGCCGGTTCACGATCTCCGCAACTCGGGCCAGGGTGGTTTCCCGGTTTGCCAGCTGGATCTGGGCCAGCAGTTGTCTGGCTGACGCGGCGACGGGCTCGCGGCTGACTTCTGTGGTGCCGGCTGGCCGGGCCGTCTGGGGTGCCGGCTGGGCAGGAGGAGTAGGAGGCTGTTGTCCGCTGGGTAGTTTCATCGTCGCTGATTTGATGTTGGACAAGAGTAATCCGCAAGCTATTTCGTTATAATACGCCGCGCCGGCCGGCCATGCGCGAATAATGGCGCATCCGCCGTCTCTGTCACGAATGCACCCGATGCCGTACACACGCGCATCGTCCTGGTTACGGGGCCCTAATGTCTGAGCCGTTATTACAGGCTGTCGATCTGCAGTGCGAACGGGACGAACGGATCCTTTTCCGTGACCTGTCGTTCTCCATACTGCCCGGTACAGTTACCCGTGTCGAGGGTCCCAACGGCTCCGGCAAGACCACCCTGCTGCGAATGCTGGCTGGCCTGAACGATGCCTGGTCCGGCGAGCTTCTATGGTGTGGCAGGCCAAGGTCCGGCCAGCGGGAAGAATTCTTCAGAAATTCCCTGTACCTTGGCCATCGGCCGGGCATCAAGCCGTTGCTGACGCCAGTGGAAAATCTTCGGGCACTGACGTCCGGGCGACGCCCTGTGCCAGACCCGGTGCTGCGCCAGGCACTTGAGGGCACCGGGCTGGCCGGCTTTCAGGACGTGCCCTGCCGGAATCTTTCAGCCGGCCAGCAACGGCGCGTGGCCCTGGCGAGACTGCTGATAGCCGACGAACCGCTGTGGTTGCTGGATGAAGTTTTTACCGCGATTGACGCGGACGGCGTTAGCGCAATTGAAAATCTACTGCGGCAGCGCGCCGCCGAAGGTGGTGCAGTGGTCGTGACGACCCACCACGATCTCCGGATGCCGGGAATGCAGCGTATTGTTCTGGGTGGAGGATCATCTGATGAATGCTGATGTCCGACCCGTTCTGAAGCTGCGGGATGATACAGTAGGAGCCCTGGCGGCAATGCGGGGCGTCTTTGGCCGGGACCTGAAGGTGGCTTTCCGGCAACGACAGGATTTGCTGAATCCGTTATTGTTCTTTGTCATGGTTGTAACCCTTTTCCCCCTCGGGGTTAGCCCGGAAGTGTCATTTCTGCGGGAGGCCGGTGCCGGTATCCTGTGGGTAGCTGCGCTGCTTTCGGTATTACTTTCGCTGGATCATCTGTTCCGGCATGATTTTGATGACGGCACGCTGGAGCAACTGGTGCTCCAGCCTCAGCCCCTGTTTCTCCTGGTGTTGGCGAAAACCATGGCGCACTGGGTGTTAACGGGGTTGCCGCTGGTGATACTGACGCCGGTTCTTGGCGTCATGGTGCATCTTGACGGGAACTCCATCGGAGTTTTGTGTCTAACTTTGCTGATCGGAACGCCGGTGCTGAGTCTGATTGGTTCAATTGGTGCAGCCCTGACCCTGGGGTTACGTTCGGCAGGGGTGCTGTTGTCCCTGCTGATCATTCCGCTGTACATTCCGGTCCTGATTTTTGGTACCGGGACAGTGGCCGCCGCGGCGGAAGGAGCCCAGGTCGGTGCCTACGTGGCCCTGATGGGGGCATGTCTGGTGCTGGCGCTGACGCTGGCGCCCTTTGCATCGGCTGCAGCGCTGCGTATCAGCCTGTCTAACGGCTAAAACAAGGTAACGGTAGGACGGTGACTATCTGATGTGGCAATTTTTTCACAAGCTGGGTTCTCCCAAATGGTTCTTCGGGATTGCAACCCGGTTGATGCCCTGGCTGCTGGCGGGCGGCATACTCCTGTTGATGGCGGGCATTGTCTGGGGGCTGGCATTCGCACCCAGGGATTATCTTCAGGGCAACAGTTACCGGATTATTTTTATCCACGTACCGACCGCCTTTCTTGCCCAGTCCGTTTACATCATGATGGCCGTAGCGGCGGTGGTGACCCTGGTATGGCGCATGAAGCTGGCGGATGTTTTCATTAAGGCGGTGGCACCGGTAGGGCTGGTATTAACGTTCCTTGCACTGTTTACCGGAGCTGTCTGGGGCAGGCCGACCTGGGGAACCTGGTGGATCTGGGACGCCCGGCTGACATCCATGCTGATCCTGCTGTTTCTTTATGGCGGCGTGATTGCCCTGGACCGGGCCATCAATGATGAAAAGTCGGCGGCCCGGGCGGTGGCTATTCTCGTACTGGTCGGGGTAGTGAATATCCCGATTATCAAATACTCCGTGGAGTGGTGGAATACCCTGCACCAGCCGGCTACCTTCAAGCTGACTGACAAGCCCTCAATGCCCGCGGACATGTGGGTTCCGTTGCTGCTTTCAGTTCTTGGCCTGTATCTGCTGTTTGGCTGGCTGGCCTGTTTACGGATGCAGACAGAGATTCTGCTCCGCGAGCAGCGAACTCGCTGGGTAAAAGAGTATGTTATGGCCGGGAGGGGCTGATGTATGGCGTTTGATTCCTTTTCGGCATTTCTGGTGATGGGAGGCCACGGACCCTATGTCTGGGCCTGTTATGGTGTCTTCTTCATCCTGATGGTCGCGATGATGGTCTGGTCTGTAATCCGCCGCAAGGCAGCGATTGAATCCTGCCGGCGCGGTTATGAGCTTCAGGCTGGCAGGAGCGAACAACAGGCTGTCCGCGGCTCTGCGGCTTCCTTCACCCGCGTAAACGTTTCCCACGACTGAATGGCAGGTATCTGATGCATCCGATCCGAAAAAAACGCCTGACTATTGTCCTGTTCCTGCTAGTGGGGCTGGGCATCGCTGTAGCGTTGACAACCTATGCCCTGCGCCAGAACATCAACCTGTTCTATGACCCCAGCCAGATCTCCGCCGGTGAGGCGCCGGTGGATGTCAGAATCCGGGCGGGCGGAATGGTCGAGGAGGGATCGGTGGTGAGGGATCCGGACAGCCTCACGGTCGAGTTCCGGGTCACCGATTTCAACGCTTCGGTACCGGTTGAATACACCGGGATCCTGCCGGATCTGTTTGCCGAAGGGCAGGGCGTGGTTGCCATGGGCAGACTGGATAATTACGGCCGCTTTGTGGCCGATCAGGTTCTGGCCAAACACGATGAGAATTACATGCCGCCGGAAGTTGCTGATGCGCTGGAGAAGGCATCAAAAGGCCAGAACAAGGCCAGTGAGAGTGCGAAAACTGTATCCTATTGAACTTAAACGCTTCACCTAACAGCCTGGTTTCTGGAGGGCTTTGATGTATCCCGAACTCGGACAGCTTGCACTGATACTCGCGCTGTTGTTGGCAGTGCTCCTTTCCGTAGTACCCCTGACGGGGTCCCTGACTGGCAGAGACAACCTTCAGGCATTTGCCAGGCCTCTGGCGGCCGGCATGTTTGTCTTTGTTGGCCTTGCCTTCGCTGTGCTGACCCACGCTTTTGTGACAGACGACTTTTCAGTGGCCTACGTTGCCAACAACAGCAACAGCATGCTGCCCTGGTATTTCAAGTTCAGTGCCGTCTGGGGCGGCCATGAGGGCTCGCTGCTGCTCTGGATATTCATGCTCTCAGGCTGGACGCTGGCCGTGGCAATCTTCAGTCGTCGACTGCCTTCGGTGATGATTTCTCAGGTGCTTTCAGTCCTGGGTATGGTCAGCGTCGGATTCCTGTTGTTCATCGTGGTCACCTCGAACCCGTTTGATCGCCTGCTGCCCAACGTGCCCGCAGACGGGGCGGACCTTAATCCGTTGCTCCAGGATTTGGGCCTTATCATTCATCCTCCCATGCTCTATATGGGGTATGTGGGTTTTGCCATAGCCTTTGCCTTTGCGATTGCGGCGTTGATCAACGGCCGCCTCGATGCTGCCTGGGCACGCTGGTCACGGCCCTGGACTACCGTCGCCTGGGCCTTCCTTTCCCTCGGCATCGCTCTGGGCAGTTGGTGGGCCTACTATGAGCTTGGCTGGGGTGGCTGGTGGTTCTGGGACCCGGTGGAAAATGCGTCGCTGTTGCCCTGGTTGTCGGGCACCGCGTTGATGCACTCGCTGGCGGTCACTGAAAAACGGGGCGTATTCAAGAGCTGGACCGTGCTGTTGGCGATTGTCACTTTCGTCCTCAGTCTGCTGGGTACCTTCCTGGTCCGTTCGGGAGTACTGACCTCCGTTCATGCCTTTGCCTCCGATCCTGAGCGGGGTACCTTCCTGCTCGCGCTGCTGGCGGTAACCGTAATTGGCAGCCTGGCGCTCTATGCGTTTCGGGCGCCGGTGGTGCATGTCCGTTCCCGTTATGGGTCGCTGTCCCGGGAAATCTTCCTGCTGCTGAATAACGTGCTGCTGGTTTCAGCCACGCTGCTGGTGGCCGTTGGCACGCTTTACCCGCTGGTTCTTGATTACCTGGAACTTGGCAAACTGTCGATCGGTGAGCCGTTCTTCAACCTCACCTTCAGCCCGCTGGCCGTGGCGACCGGCCTGTTGCTGGGTGCCGGGATATTCTCCCGCTGGAAGAAGACCGACGGTGGCTGGTTGGCACGCAAACTGTTGTGGCCCCTGGCGGTCAGCGTTATCGCCAGTACTGTCGTGGTGACCGGCTACGGCGGCTTCAGACCCTGGGCATTCCTGGGTGTGTTTGCCGCCATGTGGGTAACCGTTGCTACTTTCTGGGACCTGTGGGACAAGTCGTCCTCCAGAAAAGGTCGCATCCACGGCCTCAGGCGCCAGTCCCGCAGCTACTACGGCATGGTGCTCGGCCACCTGGGCCTGGCGATTACCATGGCAGGGGCCACGGTGGTGTCCAACTACGGCATTGAGCGGGATGTTCGCATGGTGCCCGGCGATGTGGCGATCGTGGGTGATTACCAGTTTGTATTCAAGGACATCGGCGAGCGTCGCGGAGCCAATTTCACCGCTCAGTACGGCAGTTTTGATGTGATGCTGGACGGTGAGCCCATCGCCGAGCTGCATCCTGAAAAGCGCCAGTACTCCGTTGGCATGAGCGTGATGACGGAAGCGGACATCGATGCCGGCCTGTTCCGGGACATTTTCGTGGCCATTGGCGAACGCATTTCCGACGATGCCTGGGCCATCCGTCTGCAATACAAGCCGCTGGTGCGCTGGCTCTGGTTGGGCGCGCTCTTCATGGCGGCCGGAGGCTTCCTGGCCATTTCCGATCGCCGTTACCGGATCCGGGAGCGGGCAGAGGAGAAGGCCGGCACCGGTTCGCCCGTTACAGATGCTGGCTCGGCACGCCCTGCAGGAGCCGTATCATGAAGCGGTTCCTGCTCTTTCTCCCGTTACTCGTTGCCGTCGTGATTGGCGTAGTGCTGTTTGCAGGCATCGGCAGGGACCCCACCAAACTGGAGTCGGCACTGATTGGCAAACCAGTCCCTGAGTTCAGCCTGCCGGATCTGCACAACCCCGATGCCATGCTGGATCAGAGCCTGTTTCGCGGTCGGGTTACCCTGTTGAATGTGTGGGGCACCTGGTGTCCGGCCTGCCGGGATGAACACGATGATCTGATCTGGCTGGCGGAAGAAAAAGGCGTGACCATCATCGGCCTCAACTACAAGGACAACCGTGAAGATGCCCTGGTCTGGCTCGACCGTCTCGGTGATCCATACCGGGACATTATCTACGACCCGAGGGGAACACTCGGGTTTGATCTGGGCGTTTACGGTGCCCCCGAGACTTTCGTCATTGATGCCGGGGGCATTGTTCGCTACCGCCACGTTGGTGTGATCAATGAGGCGGTCTGGGAACAGGCATTGCAACCGGTGATCAACGAATTGCAGGGGAATGGCTGATGCCGAGGATTGTTTTTCTTGCCCTGGCGGTTCTGATCTCCGGGGTAGCAGCTGCGGAGGTGGCTGACGTCTATGATTTCGGGGACCGGGCCCAGGAACAGCGGTATCAGAATCTGATCGCCGAGCTGCGCTGCCCGAAATGCCAGAACCAGAATATCGCCGACTCCAGCGCGCCGATCGCCAGGGATATGCGGGATGAGGTCTACCGAATGATGAAGGACGGTGCCGGCAATGACGAGATTGTCGAGGCGCTGGTCGGGCGTTTTGGTGAGTTCGTGCGCTATAAACCGGAGTTCGACAGCCGCACGTTCCTGCTTTGGGCGACACCAGTGATCGGCGTATTCGGTGGGTTGTTGGCCGTGGCTGTCGTGATTATCCGCTCCCGGCGGCGGGCAGGAGCTGAAAATCCCGCGCTCAGCGCTGAAGAGAAAGCCCGTGTAGCCAGGATGCTGGCAGAGAAGGAACAGGACGGAACCTCCTGAAATTTTGCCCTCTGGCTTTCACACCGTTACCCGATTTAATTCTGAACCTGTGACTGGAATTCCATGACCCAAACTTTCTGGATTGCCGCAACGGTACTCATCATTATTGCCCTGGCGTTCGTACTTTACCCGGTGCTTTTTCACCGGACTGGTACCAGAAAACAGGCGGATCTTAAAAGCCAGAACCTGATGGCTTATCGCTCCAGAATGAAGGAACTGGACAGGGAGTATGAGGCCGGCACCCTGGACAACGAAAACTATCAACAGCTGAAGGAAGAACTGGCCGGTGCCATGCTGGATGACGTGCCGGAGGACGAGCGCCCGAGACCGGTCATCAGTGGCCGGGGAAGCGCCATGGCCGTCGCTCTTGTGTCTATCCTTTTGGTTCCGGCGGCAACGTTCTACCTGTATCAGCGGTGGGGCGCGATGGACCGGGTTGAACAGTTCATCACCATGCAGGAAATGGGCGCCACCGATGGCGCGCGGCAGACTCAGATGGCCGGGCTTGCCGAACAGCTGCGCGAGCGCCTTGAAGCCAGCCCGGATAACCCGGAGGGTTGGGCCATGCTGGGGCGCACCTATATGAGTCTGGAGCGGTACGACGATGCGGCCTGGGCATTCCGGCAACTGGCAGAGAGCGTCGCGGGTGATGACCGCTCCGAATCCGTTGCCTATGGCCTGGCGGCCCAGGCGTTGTTCTTTGACAGCGAGGGCGCCATGACAGAAAAAGTCACTGCCGCCATCGAACAGGCGCGCAAGCTGAACCCGGATGAGGTGAATGTCCTTGGCTTGCTGGGTATCAACGCGTTCAGCCAGCAACATTATCGTGAGGCCATCGAATACTGGGAGCGGATTGAGACCGTCGCTCCGGATCATCCCCAGATTGCTTCCATCCGTGAGGGAATACGTGAAGCCTACACCCGGTTGGGAGAGAAACCGCCGGAACTGGCTGCCGAATCCGAAGCTGCCGGCACAGGGGTTACCGTGCGGGTAACACTGATTGAAGCTTTCAGGGATCAGGTGCCTGCGCATACCACGCTGTTCCTGTTTGCACGCCAGGCTGGCGCCCAGCAAGGGCCGCCGCTGGCAGTGGCAAGACTGACGGCGGATCAGTTGCCTGCAGAAATACGCCTGGACGACAGCTATTCCATGTCACCCCAAGCCAGAATTTCCGATGCTGAAGAAGTGGTGATTACTGCCCGGCTCAGCCGGTCCGGAAGTGTGAGCGCCCAGCCGGGAGACTGGCAGGGCAGCACGGATATGCCGGTGGCGGTGGGCGATGGCCGGGGCGAGCCGGTCGCCATTGTGATCGATCAGCAGCTGACCAACTGACCGGCCCCGCAGGCTCTTAGGCAAGCCCTCGGGGATAGAGCGGCGGCAGGTCAGCCCGGGCCTCCGGCTTTGCGGTCGCTTCCCTTATTTGCTCCAGTGCCCCGACCATGGGGCGTCCATCCCAGTCGTCCGTGCCGTGTCCGGGCGCGAAAAGGCGAGCCTGCAGTTTTCTGATCTCCGCGGTTAACGCCTCGTTCCGGAAATGGCTGGCAACGTCTGCCGCAGAATGAAAGCCGTGACCGGGTGTGTGCAGGCTGGCCCATTCCACCAGCAGTTCCGGCGTTGTCGCAGAACCGTCCCGGGCGGCCTTGATGAGTCGGTTAAAGGCGGCCCGATCATTTCTGTTTTCGCTGGTAACCTGCAGTTTTGCCGGATTCCTCCGTGACCGCCACCAAGCCAGCAAAGTGCCGCCCCATAGCACCGCCAACACCAGACTGAGCCATTGCCAGAGGCTGGTCCGGTCCGGAGCCTGGTTATCCGGCGAATCGGACGCCACGTTTTTTGCGGGTGTCTCCCCGTCTGTTTTAGCTGTGTTCTCCGGCGGTACTGCGCCAGCAGCATCAGGGCCCGTTACCGTCAGCGTTTTTTCCGGAATCTCAGCAATACGTTCGCGATCAGCTTCCGTGTCCCACCAGTGAATGCGGATGGCCGGCAGGGTCATCTGCCCGGCCTCAACGGGCACCAGGGCCACTGACTGCGTCAAGGATGAGGAAAGACCGTCGGGCATTGTCTCGGTGATTCGCTCGGGTTGTTCCGGATAACTCCTCAAACCCGGTGGTACCGCATTCGGCAGTGGCGGCAGCGTCTCCGAGGGCAGGTTGGCTGCTGTCAGGCGGATTTCCCGGGTGATGTTTTCACCAGTTTTGACGTCAAGAGTTGGCGGCAACCCGGCTTCTGTCAGGCTTACGCTGCTTGCCGGCAACCAGGTTTTCCCGGTGAACTGCGATGGCACCTCCTTGACCGGTATTTCAAACAGCTCCTCGCTGTCCCTGAGGAATTTAAGCTTGCCTTGGGCGTCCCGGGACTGCCCTTCAAACCGGATCGGCGGGAGCCTGAAGTTGCCCGGGCGCTGGGGAAACAGGGCATAGCGGCGTTCCACCACACGATAGCGCACCCCGTCACGGTAGCGTGAGAATTCCTGTTGCTTGCCGAGCGGTTCGATAACGACATTGGGGTGCTGGGGTTCCGACAGTTCGCCCCGGATCAGGTTGCCGCGGAAGAACAGGCGAATGGTCAGAATCAGTTGCTCCTGCACATAAACCTCGGCCTTATCGGCAGACAGTTCAATAAAGCTGTCACGGCCGGTGTCCGCCTGATCCGGTGGCGTGCCGTCCACAACTTCCACTGTGACAGGCTCGGAAACGGCGCCCTTGAAAGTGAGGGCGGGAATGGTCAGTTCACCGGTGGTTGTCGGGGCAAGCTGGTAGGTCCAGGTGATCTCACCCACCATCTGGTTGTTGATGGTCTGGATGCTGTACTGCTGGTTCTGCGCGAGGATCTCGAAATCCGGCTGTACCTTCTCGATATCGGGTTTGGGCAGGTTGGACATGTCGAAATCGAACAGGTTACCCAGGTTGATATCGATTTCCATACTGCCTTTGACCGTCAGGGTCATCACCTCACCCTCGTAAAGCCGGGTTCTGTCTGGCTCGACTGTGAGCACTTGCGCCTGGACCGGCAGCCAGATTGCCGCCAGAAGAAAAAGACAGACAGCCGCTGTGATCAACCGTTTTACCATGGTGTATCGCCCTCATCGGATGGAGTCTGGCGTTGTTGATACTGTTGCAGAAACTTGCGCTGTAACAGGCCGCCCGGGTTGTCGGGAACCCGTCTGAGCGACTGCTCCTGGCTCTGTGTCAGGGGTGTTTCAGAAATCGGCGCAGGAGCCCGGGGCTGGTTCGTCTGTGACTCCTGTTCTCCCGATACCTGTTCCGGAGTCTGCCCCTCCTGTTCATCCCTCTGCCTATCCGGTTCGCGATTCTGTTCGCCTGGTTCTTCGCGGTTCCCGGATGAACGCTGGCTGTTCCCGGAGTTCTGCTGCTGCTCGTTGCCAGAGTCACCGGGATTTTTATCGTTTCCCGGCTGGCTCTGATTATCCTGCGGCTTGTTGCCATCGCTGCCCGGGGATTCTGATGGGTCTTTCTGTTTGTTGCTCTGACTGTCACCATTGCCCTGATTTTTCTGCTTCAGTAATTCTTCGACAATCTTCAGATTGTGGCGGGCATCTTCCATATCCGGACTCTCTGCCAGGGCATGATTATAAGCTGCGAGGGCCTCTTCGAGTTTGCCGGCTCTGGCCAGTGCGTTGCCCCGGTTGTAACTGGCGCGGGGCCCTTCGGCCCGGGAAAAGACCTGGGCGGCCGCATCATACTGGCCAGACCGATACAGTGCGGAGCCTTTCCATTCGGGATCATCCAGCCGGGCGGCTGCCTGCTTCGGATCGTTCTGGATCAGTTCGGGGGCTCTCTGATCCTGGCGCTGCCAAAGGTCGGCCCAGGTCATGGCTGCTGCCGGCTGTGGAAACGCCGGTAAAAGCACCAGGGCCAGGGCGGTAAATGCGCCCCGGCGCCATCCCAGAAGAATCAGGGGGGCGGCCAGCCAGAGCAGCCAGTAACCGTCATCCTGCCAGCGGCTGACGGTCAGCCCTGCACTTGTATCCTGCCAGCCACCGGTGTCTTTCGGACTGAGTTCAAGGGATTCAATATCGGTGTTGTTGAGGGTCAGTTCGTGGCTCTGGCCCCCGGTGCTCCGGGCCAGTTCCGACAGGGCATCGGGGGTGGCACGGCTGATCACAATTTCGCCGTTTTCACGAATGAATCCGCGGCGGGCCAGGGGAATGGGGCCACCTTCTTCGGTTCCCACAACCAGGCTGTTGAGCGCATATCCGGTTTCGGACAGGGTATCCCGTATTTCAGGCCAATAGCGTTCACTGATCTGGTCGGTGATTATCAGAATCCGGCCGTCACCCGGTGCACCCTGTGTCAGCAGATCGGCCGCCCTGGCGATGGCAAGGTCAGCGCGATTGCCGGTGGCTGGCATAATCACCGGATCAAGCACGTCCAGCATGCCCTCAATGGTTCTGGTATCGTCGGTCAGCGGTGTGACCACGTGGGCATCACCGGCGTACACGAGCAGCCCGGTCAGGCTGCCCTGCCGTACCGCGAGAATATCCCGGATTTTCCGTTTGGCCCGGGTCAGACGGTCGGGTTCTACGTCTGTTGCCAGCATGGAGAGTGAGAGATCAAGTGCAATCACAAGGCTGTCACCCGGCTGTTTAAGCGGGGTAGGCGCTTCCCGCCATGCTGGTCCGGCAAGGGCAGTGGCCAGAACGACCAGGGCAATGGCAGCCGGTAACATAGGGGATTTCGAGGTTCTGCCTGATGTGCCTTCGTGGCGTATGACAGGCGACAGCAAGCGGGCCGGAATGAGCCGGGACCAGCCGCTGTCCCCCAGATGTAACTGGCGGAACGCCAGATACATCAATGGCAGCAGGAGAACCAACAGCAGCCAGAGCGGGCGCAGGAAGTGAAAATCAGCCAACATCCGGTTCCCCCTCTCTTTGCTGGCGACGCGTGGCCATTATCTGGCCCATCCGCCGGTACAGAAACAACATGCCCCACAAGGCCACCGCAAGGCCGGCGGGCCATGCATAGAGTTCAGTGACAGGGCGGTAGTATTTGCCCTCCAGTTCGATGGGCTCCAGCTGATCAATGCTTTCATAGATGAGCTCAAGCTCCGGCAGGCTACGGGCCCGGAAATACTCGCCACCGGTCTGCTGGGCCATCCGGGTCAACAGGCTCTCATCCAGATCGCGGGACGGGTTGACGCGGCGCGACCCCAACAGGCCACGTTGCACTATGGACTCTGCGCCGATGCCGATGGTGTAAATCCGAATGCCGGCGGCAGTGGCAATCTCGGTGGCCTTGTCCGGTGTTATTTCGCCGGCGGTGTTGGCGCCATCAGTGAGCAGCACCATCACTCGCTGGCCTTCGGGTCTGTCCCGGAGCCGCTTGGTGGCAAGGCCAATGGCGTCACCGATGGCGGTGGCACGGCCGGCCATACCGAGGCCGGCTTCCCGCATCAGGGTTCTGACGGTTTCAAGGTCAAAGGTCAGGGGCGCCTGGACGTAGGGTTCGGTGCCGAACAGGATCAACCCCAGCCGGTCGCCCTGGCGGCGGGAAATGAAGTCATCAAGGACCCGCTTTACAGCTTGCAGCCGGTTAATGCTCCGGCCCTGAAGCACCATGTCCTGCTCATCCATACTGGGAGAAATATCCACCACGAGCATCAGGTCCCGGCCGGACACCGGCATCTGCGTTTGTTCGCCAACGTGCTGCGGCCGGGCCAGGGCAATGACCAGTAATACCCACATCAGGAGCAGCAGCAGTTTCTGCCACAGCGGCACAGCGTTGCCCCGGCGGCTGACGCCGGGCAGGTCTGACAGCCAGTGGCCAACCGGCAGAACCGGCGCATCCACCGACTGCCCCTGAGGTTTGCGCCATTGAAGCAGCAGGGGAATGATGACCAAAGTCAACACCCAGGGCCAGGCAAGGTTCAGCATTTCTGGCCTCCCAGCCACAGTCTGGCAAATGTCAGTGCCTGAGCAGGCTCGCTTGAAACCGAAGGCCGCCAGGCGCTTTCTACCAGGGCCTCAGTCACCGGTCTTGAGGCAACCCGGTGTTCGGGGGCTGTGGCTAACAGGAATTCCACCCAGGCATCACCGGTCAGGGCTTCCGGGTGCGATTGAGGGTATCGTTCCCGGGCGGCCTGCTTCAGGAGCGTATTCAGTTGCACAAACCATTGGGGATCGGGGGCCGCTGAGCGCTCCAGCATGGCCAGTTCCGACTGTGCCGACCGGAGCCAGCGGTTCCTGCGCCTGCGCCTGAGGATCAGCCAGGTCACTGCAGCGATAAGAGCGATCGCCAGAATGGCCAGAATCCACCAGCCGGGCGCCGGTGGCCAGAAACCTCCAGGACCGGGCAGGTGAATGTCTCTGAGTTGGCTGAGCGGGTCTTGCGGATTCACCCGATTCGCCCCCCTGGTCCGAGCAGTGATTTCAGGGCCACCGCTGGATCGTCTCCGGTCGAAACAGTTGCCGCAGTAACGCCAGAGGTCCGGAAGCAGTCTTCGAGCTGCCGTTCATGGCTGGCCACCTTCTCATGCCAGGCCCTCTGGAAGCGCGGATTGGCGGCATCAAACCAGACCGGGCCGTCCGGGCCCGCTACCGCGAACCGCCCGGTTTTTGGTAATTCCCTTTCCAGGGGGTCGACAACTCTAAGTGCACTGACAGCATTGTGGCGGGCCAGGGCGCCCAGCAGTTTCCCGGTCTCCGGGGAGATCTCCAGAAAATCGCTGATCACGAAAATCCGGCTGCCGGTATGGGCAACCCGGCGTGCCTCAGTCAGGGCGGTATCCAGTCTGCCCTGGCTGGCACCTTCATTCAGCGCCGGTTCGTGACTCGCCCGGTGTTGCTGCTCCGCCAGGGTATCCAGCAGCCGTAGTACCGATTTCTTGCGCCGGGCCGGGCGCTGAACGCTCAGTGTTTCACCATTAAAGACAATGCTCCCCACCTGGTCTCCGGACCAGAGAGCCAGCCAGGCGAGGATAGCGGCAAGCTGGGCACAGCGCACCTGTTTAAAGGCGCCGGTACTGGCAAAAAACAGGCTCGGGCCAAGATCGCACAACAGCAGTACCGGCCGTTCCCGCTCTTCCTCGTAGAGCTTGGTATGCGGCGCCTGGCGCCTGGCGGTTACCCACCAGTCAATACTGCGGATGTCATCGCCGGGCTGGTATAGCCTGACTTCGGCAAAGGCCATGCCCCGGCCCCGCTGGGGCGATCGCTGAAGGCCGGCCTGACGGGAACGTGCCGGCCGTGCCGAAGGCAGCTTCAATGCCCTGGCATCCGCCTGCAGGCGGATGAGATCCGCCAGCCTGATGTAGGTTGCTGTGTCGGTGTTCGGCATTCCTGACGGCTCCCGTGAATTACTTCCGTCGTCGGTTTCAGGCACTCACCGGAACACGTTCGATCAGCCGCTCGATCACGGTGTCTGCAGTCATGCCTTCGGCCTCGGCCTCGAAGGTCAGCAGAATGCGGTGGCGCAGCACATCAAAGGCCATGGCCCGGACGTCGTCGGGCGTGACATAGTCGCGGCCATCAAGCCATGCCAGGGCTCGGGCGCAGCGATCCAGGGCGATAGTGCCGCGGGGACTGGCGCCGAAGGCGGTCCAGCGGGCGAGTTCCGGGTCCAGGGCTGCCGGGTCCCTGGTCGCCAGAACCAGTGCGAGCAGGTACTGCTCGACAGCCTCTGCCATGTAGATGTCGGCCACCTCCGTCCGGGCCTCAAAAACCTGTTGGGCCGTGAGGCGGAGGTCTGTCTTTGGCATGCCCTGCCGATAATCGTTCCGGGCGAGCTGGAGAATGGCTTTCTCAGCTTCCGCCGACGGGTAATGGATGACCACGTGCATCAGGAATCGGTCCAGTTGCGCTTCGGGCAGCGGATAGGTGCCTTCCTGCTCAATCGGGTTCTGGGTGGCCATCACCATGAACGGCTGGTCCAGAGCGAAGGTGCGCATGCCCACGCTGATCTGTCTCTCGCCCATGGCCTCCAGCAACGCCGATTGCACCTTGGCGGGCGCACGGTTGATCTCATCGGCAAGCACCAGGTTGTGGAAAATGGGGCCGCGCTGGAACTCAAACTGTCCCGTTTCCGGCCGGTAGATTTCGCTGCCGGTGACGTCTGACGGCAGCAGGTCCGGAGTGAACTGGATTCGGTGGAAATCCCCTTCCAGGTGTTCTGCCAGGGCCTTGATGGCGGTGGTTTTAGCCAGGCCGGGAGCCCCTTCCACAAGCAGGTGACCGTCTGCGAGCAGGGCGATCAGCAGGCGATCCACCAGTTTTTCCTGCCCGATTATCCGTTTGGCTAACTGTGCCCGTAACTCACCGAACGTATGCTGTAACGACATTGGAAGTGACTGCTCCCTCTCTGTTTGAGGTTTTTCCGGAGAAACCCGTATCGTGCGTAGGTAGTTGCCGCAGTTTTGGCGTCTGGCCGGCAAAAATCAAGGGCTTGACTATGCTTATGTGACGATACTGCGATTACGTTTATTTCACACTAACTGAGGTCGACCATGAATGCGCTGACAGTGGCCAGCAAGGATCAGTTCTTTGAACAGTTGGCTGACGCCTTTGCAAAGAAGATTACCAAAACCGAAGCCAAAAGAATCAGCGAATTTGCCAAGCAGCATTATGCGCACATCCCCCTGGAAGAGCTGGTCAGCCGACGATTCTCAGATACCTACGGTGCCGTACTGGCGGCCTGGCAATTTCTGCAGAAGCGCTCCGCCGAAAAAACCTCGGTTGCGGTTTTCAATCCGGACCTGGAAAGCGACGGCTGGGAGTCGACCCATACTGTCGTTTTTATTCTGCACCCCAATATGCCGTTCCTGATTGATTCCCTGCGCATTGCCATTAATCAGCGCGAAATCGGTACTCACTCGATCCAGCACTCAATTCTTCAGGTCGAGCGGGACAAAGAAGGCAAACTGAAGAAGCTGCACAGCACAAAAAAGAGTACCTCCGGATCCGCCTATGAGGCCTTTATCGTTCTGGAAATTGACCGGCACAGTAACCCCGAGGATCTCCGGGATCTGGAAGACACGCTGCAGAACGTGCTCCATGAAGTCCGGATTGCAGTATCCGATTTCCCGGTGGTGACCGAGAAGGTGACCGAGATTATCGGGGAGCTGGACAGTACCACCGCCGGTATCAACGACGAGCAGAAAGCGGAGGCCCGGGCGTTTCTTGAGTGGCTGGCACGGGATCACTTCACCTTCCTGGGTTACGACGAATACGATTTTGCCAAAGACAAGAGCGGAATGGTGGTCCGGCGGGTCGAGAATTCCGAGCTGGGTATCCTGAGAGTCAACAACGAGCGGCCGGACAGGGTGCGTCTAAACGAGCTGCCCCAGCGCACCCGGCATGAGATGACCCGGACCGACGATATCTTTATCTTCGCCAAGTCGGCCCAGCGTTCAAGGGTTCACCGCCCGGCCTACCCGGACTATATCGCGGTCAAGAAGTTCGACAGCAAGGGTGAGGTTGTTGGCGAGCGTCGCTTCCTGGGGTTGTATACCGCCCGGGTCTATAACGAGCGGCCGGATGAGATTCCGTTGCTCCGCCGTAAATTCCAGAGTGTGATAAAGCGCTCCGGGTTCCTCCGGGATGACTACGCCGGCAAGGAGCTGGAGCAGATTCTGACCCTCTATCCCCGGGATGAGCTGTTCCAGATCGAGCCGGACGAGCTGCTGAAGGTGGCCAAAAGCATCCTGTACATTCAGGAACGCCGCCGTATTGAGCTGTTCATGCGGGAGGATGTTTATGGCCAGTTTGTGACCTGCCTGGCGTTTTTCCCGAGAGATATCTACAACACCGAACTTCGCCTGAAAGTGGAGCAGGTGCTGGTTGACCGGCTCGGCGCCGAGGACGTTGAGTTTGTTACCCATTTCTCGGAATCCGTGCTGGCCCGGGTCCAGTTCACCATCCGTGTACCCCAGGTTGAAAACCGCCAGCTGCCAACGGCCGAAATCCGTGAGAAAGTCATTGAACTGGCGCAATCCTGGCGTGACGGCCTCGCCGAGGCACTGAGCGAGGCATACGGTGAAGAGCAGGGCAATGAGCTCTACCGGCTCTGGGCCGGCGGCTTCCCGGCCAGCTATACCGACATGTTCTCGGCCAGGCGTGCTGCGATCGATCTTGAGCATATCTCGGCGTCCGCCATCAAAGGCGACCTTGCCATGAGCTTCTATCGGGCGCTGGAAGAGGATGAGAGCACACTGCATTTCAAGTTATTCTATCCGGACGAACCGCTGCCCCTTTCAGACGTGATGCCGATCTTCGACAATCTGGGCTTCCGTGTCATTGGCGAGCATCCGTTCGAGGTGACCGACCGCCATAACAAGACAGTCTGGATTCACGATTTCACCCTTCATGCTCACACCGGCGATGTGGTAGACATTCATCGTATCCGGCCGATTTTCGAAGAATTGTTCCGACGGGTCTGGTACGGGGAGGCCGAAAACGATGCCTTCAACCGGATGCTGCTGTCCTCATACATGAGCTGGAGGCAGATTGCGCTTCTGCGAACCTATGCCCGTTATATGCGCCAGATCCGTTTTTCCAACAGTCAGACCTTTATCTCCAATACGCTGGTGAACCACGTTGAGCTGACGCAGCTGCTGCTGGAGTTCTTCGAAGTTCGTTTCAACCCGGAGCGGTACCAGAGTCCGGGCAAATGCCAGGCGGCCCAGCAAAAGCTGGAGATCGAGTTCAATGCGGGTCTGGAAGAGGTGGAAAATCTCAGTGAAGACCGTGTGCTACGGCTTTTCCTGGAGCTGATCCAGGCCACCCTGCGCACCAACTATTACCAGCAGGATGAAGCGGGCGGCCCCAAACCCTATATCAGTGTGAAATTCGATCCATCCAGGATTCCGGATGTACCCCTGCCGCTGCCAATGTTCGAAATTTTCGTCTATTCGCCGCGGGTTGAGGGTGTGCACCTCCGGGGTGGCAAGGTCGCCCGTGGCGGCCTGCGCTGGTCTGACCGGTTTGAGGACTACCGTACGGAGATTCTGGGCCTGGTGAAGGCTCAGCAGGTCAAGAACGCGGTGATCGTTCCGGTGGGCGCCAAAGGCGGTTTTGTTGCCAAACGCCTACCGGACCCCACGGACCGGGAAGCCTTCCAGGCAGAGGGCATCGAAGCCTATAAAACCTTTATCCGTGGTTTGCTGGATGTTACCGACAATCTGGTCGATGCCGGCATTCACCCACCGGAGCGGGTGATCCGCCACGATGAAGATGACCATTACCTGGTCGTGGCGGCAGACAAGGGCACGGCAACCTTCTCGGACATCGCCAATGGCCTGGCGGCCGAATACGGCTTCTGGATGGGCGATGCCTTCGCCTCCGGTGGCAGCAATGGCTACGACCACAAGAAGATGGGCATTACCGCCCGGGGGGCCTGGGTCTCGGTGGAACGCCATTTCCGGGAGATGGGCATCAACCCGGCGCTGGATGAATTCACCGCCATCGGCATCGGTGACATGGGCGGCGACGTTTTCGGCAATGGCTTGTTGTCCTCGGAGAAAACAAAACTGGTCGCTGCCTTTAACCATGTCCATATCTTTATCGACCCGACCCCGGATCCGGAGCGGAGTTATATAGAGCGTAAACGATTGTTCGCGCTGCCCCGTTCCGCATGGACCGACTATGACAGCAAGCTTATCTCCAAAGGCGGCGGGGTGTTCAGCCGGAACGCCAAGTCGATTCCTGTCAGCCCGCAAATGAAAAAACTGCTGGGCATCAAGCCGGACCGGGTGCCGCCGAACATGCTGATATCCCATATTCTCAAGGCACAGGTGGATCTGCTCTGGGTAGGCGGTATCGGCACCTACGTGAAGGCAAAAAGCGAATCCCACAGCGACGTCGGCGATAAAGCTAACGATGGCCTTCGAATCAATGGTTCGGAGCTGCGCTGCAAGGTTGTCGGCGAGGGCGGTAACCTGGGGTTGACCCAGCTCGGGCGTATTGAGTACGCCCTCAGGGGCGGGCGCCTGAATACCGACTTCATCGACAACTCCGGCGGCGTTGATTGTTCAGACCATGAGGTCAACATGAAAATCCTGCTGAACCGGGTGGTGGCCATGGGTGATCTCACCGGCAAGCAGCGCAACATCATGCTTGAGGAAATGACCGACGATGTGGCGGAGCTGGTGCTTAAGAACAACTACCGCCAGACCCAGGCCATCAGTATTGCCAACGAGGATGCGGCGACGCGCCTGGAGGAATACCGCCGACTGATGAACACCTTTGAGAGTGAGGGCAAGCTGAATCGGGCTCTGGAATTCCTGCCGGATGACGAAACCCTGTCTGAGCGCAAGCTGGACAAAAAAGGGCTGACCCGGCCGGAGTTGTCGGTTCTGATCTCCTATGTGAAAGGCGATCTCAAGCAGACCCTGATTAACAGCACGCTGCCGGACGATCCGATGCTGGCGGGTGAAATGTACAAGGTGTTCCCGCGGGATCTGACCCAGAAATTCTCGAAAGAGCTGGGTGAGCACCAGTTGCGCCGTGAAATCATTGCCACCCAGATTGCCAATGACATGGTTAACCACATGGGTATTACCTTTGTGGAGCGGCTGAACCAGTCCACCGGTGCTGATGCGGCCTCCATAGCACTGGCCTGGATCATTGCCCGGGATGTTTTCCGCATCGATAACTGGTGGGACAGGATTGAGAATCTGGATTTTCATGTGCCGGCCCAGCTTCAGATGCAATTGATGCAGGACCTGATGCGGCTGATGCGCCGTTCGGTGCGCTGGCTGTTGCGCAACCGTCGCGCGGAACTGAGTATCCAGAATCACATGGAACGTTTTGCCGACAGCGTCTGGGCCATTACCGCAGGACTGCCGGAGTATCTGGGAGAGCAGGCCCGGATCACCTGGGAAAAGCGGCATCAGGCACTGGTGGAAGCCGGATTACCGACAGAGCTGGCTTCCGTGGTTTCCGGTACCGGGCACCTGTACTCGTCCCTCGGTATTATCGAGGCACAGGAAGCGTCAGGAATGCCGTTGAAAACGGTCGCCAATCTTTACTACGAGCTGGGTGACCGCCTTGATCTCAACTGGTTCGCCAATGCCATTGCCGCTCTGACTCCGGCTTCCCACTGGCAGGCCCTTGCCAGGGAGAGTTTCCGTGAGGATCTGGACTGGCAGCAGCGGGCTTTGACCACGGGTGTACTGAGGCTGGCAGAAAAACCGGCAGACGTACCTGTCTGTGTGGAGGGCTGGATGGCGCGGCATCACCAGATGATCGGTCGCTGGAAAACCATGTTGTCCGAGCTTAAGGGCGTGAGAGAGCCGGAGTATGCGATGTTCTCAGTGGCCTTGCGGGAGCTTCTGGATCTGGCTCAGGCTACCATGCATCAGCCTCATGACGAGGTTGAGGTTGAGGCTCAGACAAACTGAGTATTGCTTTGAGACCATGATTCCCGTTCAATCGTCGGCGGGGAATCACTAAACGGAGTAAGGTAATGGGTCAGCTTGACCATCTTCTGGAAAAAAACCGGTCCTGGGCAGATGGCATCAAGGCCCAGGACCCCCAGTTTTTCCATCGCCTGTCCAACCAGCAGGCACCGGAATATCTCTGGATTGGCTGTGCGGACAGTCGTGTGCCGGCCAACCAGATTGTCGATCTGCTGCCCGGTGAGCTGTTTGTTCACCGGAACGTGGCCAACGTGGTTGTGCATACGGACTTCAACTGCCTGTCGGTGCTCCAGTTCGCCATTGATGTGCTTAAGGTCAAACACATTCTGGTGGTCGGGCATTACGGTTGTGGTGGCGTGAGAGCGGCACTGCTCAACGAGGGCTTCGGGCTGATAAGCAACTGGTTGCGACATGTGCAGGACGTGCGTGACCGGCACCAGAAGGTGCTGGATACCCTGCCGGATGTGCAGGACCGGGTAGACCGGCTGTGTGAACTGAATGTGGTTGAGCAGGTAGGGCATGTGTGCCAGAACAACATCGTCCAGGAAGCTTGGAAGCGTGGCCAACCGCTGACGGTTCATGGTTTCGTCTATGACGTTGCGGACGGTATTCTCAGGGATATGGGGCTGTCGGTTTCCGGCGAAGAAGGTCTTGAGCGTGTCCGGCAAACCAGCCTGGATGAGTTGGTTTTGAGGCCGGTGCGCTCCGGACGCCAGAAAACCGTCTAGCAGGAAATGTAAAATTGCGTCAAAAATTCGTGATGAGTGTCACTTCCTGACCCTCGGTGTCATCACAGTTGGTCACCTCCCGTTTTGGTAGAGTAACTGCTGCTGTAAGCGAGGAGGTGAACCGTGAAAGAACTGATGCAAAAAGCCCTGACAGCCTTCAGCCATCGTAAGGGTGTCTCCGCCGGGTCAGATGAGCGCGCCCGGGGGCGCAAGCCTTCTGATAACAGGCAGCCCGAGGACTGGGGTATGTCCCCGGAAGATGCTCTCCGTGTGGGCACCGTTGCCCGATACAAGTGACCCTTGCCCGCTGTTATGTGTGTCTGGCCTCCCTCACCAGAGGTGAGGGAATAGCATTTCGATTGAGCTTGGTGATAAGGCGAGTGCGACCGGCTTTTTCGCAGGTGCCTCAACTAGTCCGGCATCAGACATTTGCGAAACAATCGTCCGCAAAGTCCGTTCGCTGGTTTCTAAACTTCTCTGCAAGTCAGCGCGTTGTTGCGGTCCGGAACGCAGAAGCTTGAAATATACTTCTTTAGATTCAGGTTTGAGTGGCTTTAAAGTTTCGCCTGTTGATGACAGTAGAGCGCCCCTGTTCCTCATTTCAAAATAATAGTTAATTCTTTCATCCAGTTTTTTCGGTTCGAGAAGTGCCGAAAAATACTTCACCTGGTCAAGCGCAGTATCAAGAAAGTATTCGGTAAACTGGAGAAGTCCCTTGTCCGACAGTATACCCCGGCCGTCTGTAGAGCCTTGTCTTTCCATATCGGCCCGACTCAAAGCCTCGTAATATGCGTCTGTATCTCTTCCAAAGCCACGGCACATTGACCAAAGTCCATAGCCCCCGAGACCTGAGCAATGCATATAATTGTCAGTGAATAGCCTCCCCACACGACCATTTCCATCTAAAAACGGGTGAATCCACATAAACCGATGATGCGCTGCCGCAGCGGCAAAGAGGCGATTAGTTCCATGGATATGTGCTGGATTAAAGACTTTTTCGAACCAGCCCATATATCTGGATATCTCTTGATGCTCGGGAGGAACGTGTTTTCCTACCTTTACGTTTCGGGTTCGAAACTCGCCTGGAGTAATAGGTATGATTTCATCGGTGTCAGGATTTTTTATTTCAAGAAACTTTTTGGGCAGCCCTTGGTAGAACTCTTTATGGACCTCTCTAAAGAATTTGCTGGTGCAGATGACACCTCTGCCAATTTCCAGGTTTGCTAGCCGGGCTTGTACCTCAATGTGCTGCTTTATTTCGAGCAGGTCATCCGAGGGATCGTTCGCCCCGCCTTCCTCCTGTGCATGCAGTATCTCTGCAGGGTGAGTTGGGTTTCCCTCAATTTTATTGCTATAAAAGGAGTTGACCACCCTAAGTAGTTTGACCATGGGAAGGCGTAGCGATTCCGGGATGTTGGCGTTCAGCGCAGAATCAAGGGTGTAGAGCTCCACTACGGCATCTTGAAGCTTACCGGGAGCGTTTTCTTGCGATACGAAAGGCGTTACTGATGTCATTTGCCGGTATCCAAAACTTTAACTATATGATTTAAAATGAAAATAAATTTCAAATTCGATTATTTTGCCGGTTAATTTGCCGAATTATACGCACGTGAATACACATAGCAAGTGCAGGCACGGCAACACCCTTCCCATTGCGCCTTGGGCTCCATTCCAAGGGCGCGCATGCCGCAAGCCTTCGTTTCCTTTCGTTCTGAAGCCCCCGGGATCTGGCCCGCCATGGGAGACTCGACGGCGCATTCCGGTTAAAGTATCCCGTTTCCGAGCCACCCAAGCGGGATTGTCTGTTCAATGTCTCTACCCAATTCCCACGAAGCCCTGTTGAAGAATCGCCACCTGCTCACAGGGGAGGTGGCCCTGTTGGGTGTTACTTCCGCTGGCCTGTTGTCTGAGCTGTCTGAGTACGGCGGCATGGCCATGAGTGAGCATGCGGGTGTGTGCGAGACTCTGCGGGGGCGGGACAACTGGAAGGTCGCCTTCGGTTACGATGATCCGACCTTTGATGCGGGTGCCTTCAACACCCTTGTGGTGTTTTTGCCAAAGGCTCGGGCCGAACTGGAGTTGCGGCTGGCACTTGCCCGTTGGCTGGCGGCAAAAGGCGCCCGGCTGGTTGTGGTTGGCGAGAAAAAAGAGGGGATTGCCGGGGCTGCCAAACAGTTGAAAGCGGTGGCGCCACTGGCGGCCAAGGTAGACAGTGCCAGGCACTGCCAGGTGTGGTGTGCGGAAGCCGTTGAACCGCTGGCAGAGTTTGAGCTTCAGGAATGGATGAGCTGGACGGGCATGGAATGCGCGGGTATTCACCTGGAGGCCGCCGGGCTACCGGGAATCTTCAGCCAGGGAGAGCTTGACGACGGCACCCGGATGCTGCTCGAAACCCTCAGCGACCACCCACTGCGCGCCAGTTACATTCTCGATTTTGCCTGTGGTGCCGGGGTGATCGGCGCCTGGCTCGATGCCTGGCAAAAGCAAATGGAACAGCCGGCAATCACCGTTGACGGGGTGGATGTGCAGTCCCAGGCCGTGACCTGTGCCCGGGCAACCTATCAGCGTAACGGTGTTTCCGGTGAAATAATGGCGTCGGATGGCCTGACCCGTGTTGAAGGTGTCTGGCCGGCGATACTGAGCAACCCTCCCTTCCACAGCGGCGTGAGAACCGATATGTCCATGACCGAGCGTTTCCTTCGCGAGGTTGCACGCCATCTCCGACCTGGCGGTGAGGTTCGCCTGGTCGCAAACAGTTTCCTGCCCTATGAGCCCCTGATGAAGCGGTGTGTCGGCCCGGTTGAGCGGTTACGGGAAGATCGCCGGTTTACGGTATACCGGGCTTTTCGCCGGCCCTGAATTAAAAAAGCCCCTGGGGTGAGGGGCAAAAGGTTCGCGTCCAGAACAACGGAGCAAACCGGAAAAGGGATGTTCAGCGTGAACATCTGTAACCTTAGGGTTAATTTCTAGAATAATCAGCCTAAAATGGCGACTTTGTGACAAAACGCCCGCAGGATGCCTGAAATGACAACTGCCGAACTGGTTTATGCCGACGGTGAACTGACCCTGAGCCGGCCTGGTACCGACGACCCGACGCTGCGGGCCTGGGATGCGGCAGACGAGCTTCTGCTTGAAGGGTGCCTCAACGCTGCCAATGGTGTTACGGAGCCCAGAGTCCTGATCGTGGATGATCAATATGGTGCCTTGTCACTCGGGCTTTCCGGTCTGTCACCGGTGATCGTTGCCGACAGCGCGACCCTGTTCGCAGCGCTGGATGAGAATGCTTCACTTAATCCTTCCCTGAATGCATCTGGCCAGGTGCACAGCTGGATCAACCCGCCTGAAGGACCGTTCGATCTTGTGGTTATGCGAATTCCGCGGCAGGCGGACTATCTTGCCTGGCTGCTGCGCTGGCTCAATGGCGTAATGGCAGGATCCGGTGTCCTGCTGGCTGGAGGCATGATCAAGCACCTTCCGGCCAGAAGCGTTGATGTCTTTGCTAAAACCGTGAACACCGAGAAGGTACTGCCGGCACGAAAAAAGGCCCGGGTCATTCGTTGCAGGAAAGGGAGTGAGCTTCCTGGAGATTGGCCGGGGACCTGGAAAGGCTATCTGTTAACCGGGCAGAGCGATCGCAAGGTTGAGGCGTTACCCGCGGTGTTTGCAAGGGAAAAGCTGGATATCGGTACCCGGCTGCTCCTGCCCCGCGTGGCAGAGGCGGTGAGAGATGCCGAACCCGGTGCACGGGTTCTCGATCTCGCCTGTGGCAACGGTGTGCTTGGCATGACGGCTCTGGCAGAGCGGCAGGATCTGCAGGTGTGCTTCAACGACGTATCGAGCCAGGCGGTGCTCAGCGCCAGCCACAATGTCGAACGGGCATTCCCGGAAGCGGAGGTGGCCTTTGTGCACGCCGACGGTATTGAACCCGGACAGGGAAGATTTGATCTTATACTCCTGAATCCGCCGTTTCACGAAGGAGGCGTGGTTGGCGATCATATCGCCCTGCGCCTGTTCGGGCAGGCCGCCCGACATCTGTCGCCGGGCGGCAGGTTGTTGATGGTCGGAAACCGCCATCTGGGCTATCACCGCAGCCTGCGCCGGTATTTCTCATCTATACATCAGCTGGATGCCAGCCCTAAGTTCGTGGTCTTCCGGGCTGGCAATCGCTGACAGACCGGGCTGGTTAAAGGGTGGGTGCCGGACCGTCATAGCCCAGTCGTGCCAGGGTATCCACGATGGTCTGGGTCTGGCTGTCTATTTCAATATTCACCTGCTGGCCTTCCTGAACCGAGGCAAAGGTTGTGGCCCTGAGGGTTTCCGGAATCAGGTGGACACTGAACCGGTTGCCCCGGGCTTCGCCAATGGTCAGGCTGGCGCCGTTAATGGCAATGTAGCCCTTGGGGAAAAGGTAGCGGGCCCACTCATCAGGCACTTCAAACCACAGGGTGACATTGTTCTCCGGGCGCAGGATTTCCACGATCTTTGCGGTGGTATGAATGTGACCGGACAGCAGGTGCCCGCCAATCTCATCCCCGATACGGGCGGCGCGTTCGAAATTTACCGGGTCCCCGGCTTTCAGATGCCCCAGTGTGGTCAGTTTCAGGGTTTCCTGCATGGCGTCGAAGCAGAGCGCGCTGCCTTCATGGCGCGTTACGGTCAGGCAGGTGCCATTGATGGCCACGGAAGCTCCGATAGAGACACCGTCGAGTTTATCCTCCGGGAAACGGACAATATAGGTGCTAAGACCGGGTTCGGCAGTGACCTCTTCAATGGTTGCGACTCCCTGAACAATGCCTGTGAACATAACCTGACCTCATAAAATGGTGTGCGGCTGCCGGTTTGGCAGGAGCGCACAGGATAGCGAGCGGACCGCCCGGTGCCAAGGCGGCGGTAAAGGATTCAAGAATCCGGTTTGATGGTCGATACTTGTTAAAACCGTCTTTATTCCGGACAACCTGTCATGGCCGAAAACCAGAGCAAAGCCACGCAAGCAGATGCGCCCGCCCAGGCTCCTGTGCTGCGGCCCGGCCGGGCAGCGGATCCTGTGCCCGCGGCGGCGCCCACCGACGCCCAGCCTTCAGTCCCGGCGCCTGCCCTGACCGGAACGGTAGGCGTCACAAAGCCCGGGGAGGGTTCAGGCGCTGCCGTTGCCCCCGATGCCCCCGATGCCAGGGCCGGCGAGGGTGGTGATAAAACCGATGGCAGTACAGAGCGGGTGGTGGCGGAGTCGAGGCAACGCAAACTGAGGCTGATGCTGCGGCAGTGCGACCGTGTTCTGTTGATGGATTTCGACCTGCTGGCGATGAATGACTGGCCCGACAACTACACTCTGGCCGAGGCGCGCCGAAGCCGGGACCTGTGGCTTTTCAGTGCGCTGCTTGCCGCGGTCGTCTTTCTCGGCGGCTTGACCGGGGTTGTGCCGGCCTGGATCGCGGGTGGCGGTTTCGGGGTCTTTGTGATGATCCTGCTGCTCGGAATGCCCGCTGTTCGTCGAATCTACACGTCGAAACCGTCCTACCTGGATTTCCTTGTCACCCGTCAGCGGATGCTTCGGGAGGCCAGGCGGCATGCGGCGCATCTGGAAGGCGCCGACGGGCTGATATGGCAGTGTGCGCAGATGTCCGATTTTAATCCGGCTCTCAGGAATTCGCGTTTCAGTCATTTGCTGAGACTGTCTGAGAGCCGCATTCTCCCCCGTCAGCTTACCCGGCGGGAGTACGTGCGCCTGTATCTGATATACCTGCTGGAGGCGGAGAAGGCCTACAGCCGGGTTCAGAGGGCATTTTTTGAGGGCAATCAGAAAGCCATTGACCATGGCTGGCAGGATGTTGCGGCGGAACCTGCGCCCAGAACTTGACATAACTGCGCCTCAAACGTATGTTTCAAACAGACGTTTGCTAGAGGCATTGAAAACAAAATGGCACAGTCTGATACCGTTGACCGGATTCTCGATGCAGCCGAAGAGCTGTTCGCCGACCGGGGTTTTTCAGAAACCTCGCTCCGCATGATTACCAGCAAGGCTAAAGTAAATCTGGCCGCTGTCAATTACCATTTTGGTTCAAAAAACGCTCTGATTCATGCCGTCTTCGCGCGTTTTCTGACGCCGTTTTCCGCAACTCTTGAAAGCGCGTTCGACGAACTTGAGGAGCGCTGTGCGGGCAAGCCGCCAACATTGAATCAGACGCTCTGGGCCCTGACGGAAAGCGCGGTACGAATGCCCCAGCGGAACGAGAAGGGCATTTCCATCTTCATGCGCCTGCTGGGTCTCGCCTACACCCAGTCCCAGGGGCATCTCCGGAAGTTTCTGGAGCAGGAATACAGCGAGCCGTTCGGCCGTTTCATGCGCCTTCTCAAGGAAGCAACGCCGCAGTTGTCTTCGGTCGACCGGTACTGGCGCATTCAGTTCATGCTCGGAGCAACCGCGTTCACCATGTCCAGCAGTGACGCCCTGCGCGATATCCTGCAGAACAAGCTGGGTGTCGAAACCACCGTTCAGGAAATTGCCGCCCGGCTGGTGCCCTTCCTGGCCGCCGGCATGCAGGCAGAAGACGCCGTGCTGATTCCCTCGTCTGGCAGCAAGGTCTCGGTTGCCTGAGTTCCTGCCTCTCGGTTAGGCTTCCCTCCTGAACCCACAAGGGAGCCTGGCCAGTGCTGATTCATTCCACTGCAGCGCGAATCGATATTGATCTGACCCTCCAGCTCCTCAGGCTTGTCACCGGAGATGGGCAGGTTCTTGCCTCCTATCCGGTATCCACGGCACTGAACGGCCCGGGTGAACAGGATGGTAGTGGCTGCACCCCGAGGGGTGAGCACTATATCCGTGCCCGTATTGGTGCCGGACTTCCAGACGGGACGGTGTTCCGTGGCCGGCGTCCGACCGGCGAGATCTACAGTCCCGGGCTTGGCCTTGAGCACCCCGGCCGGGACTGGATTCTAAGCCGGATTCTCTGGCTGTGCGGTCGTGAATGGGGAAAAAACCGGGGGCCGGGTGTCGATACTTTCCGTCGCTTCATATACATTCACGGCACACCAGACAGCGAGCCCATGGGGGTGCCGCTGTCCCATGGCTGTGTCCGGATGCGGAACGCCCACATTCTTGAACTGTTCGAACGTGTTGGGCCGGGTGCAGCCGTTTACATCCATTAAACCGTTTTTTGTCAGAGGGATCCGATGATCGGGGATTTTAAGGCCATCGTGAATGGCTGGATCGAGAATTTCGGGCTGCTCTCGGAAAGCTGGCGTGTTGGTATTGTTGTGTTTGCGCTGGTATTCGGAACAGCGGCGGTGGCGTATGTCGCCAGTCATATCGTCGGTGCGCTGGAGCGAAAATTCAGTAAAACCAGTAACCTTTGGGACGACGCACTGCTTCATGCCGCGCGCAAGCCTGTCGTCGCGTTTGTCTGGGTACAAGGCGTATACTGGGCCGCCGAGGTCGCTCACCGGTATTCGCAGGCCGAAATTTTCAAGGCCAATGACTCAATGCTCCAGCTGGGTTTCGTGTTCGTGCTGGTCTGGGCGGTACTTCGCCTGATCAAGGAAGGCGAGGGGATTCTCGCTTCTCCCGTGAAGATGAAACAGCCCATGGACTACACCACTGTGAATGCGGTGAGCAAGTTATCCAGGGCCGTGGTCATAATTACCGCCGTTCTGATTGCAATGCAGTCTCTGGGGTACAGCATCTCCGGGGTGCTGGCGTTTGGCGGCGTGGGTGGCATTGCCGTCGGCTTCGCCGCCAAGGATCTGCTGGCGAATTTCTTCGGCGGTTTCATCATTCACCTGGACCGCCCGTTCAAGGTGGGGGACTGGGTGCGCTCGCCGGACCGCAACATTGAAGGCACGGTTGAGCATATCGGCTGGCGGCTGACTACTATCCGGACTTTTGACAAACGCCCGTTGTATGTGCCGAACGCAACCTTTACAACCATTGCGGTCGAGAACCCCTCGCGGATGACCAACCGCAGGATCTCGGAAACCATTGGTATCCGGTATGCCGACGTCAGCCAGATGGCCACCATCGTTGCCGATATCAGGGCCATGCTGGAGCAGCATGACGATATTGACAGCAAGCAGACATTGATCGTCAATTTCCTCGCTTTTAATGCCTCGTCGCTGGATATCATGGTGTATACCTTCACCAAGACAACCCAGTGGGTTCGTTTTCAGGAAGTGAAGCAGGATGTGTTGCTGAAAATCAGCGACGTTATTGAGAGCCATGGTGCCGAGGTGGCGTTCCCGACAAGGACACTGCATCTTCCGGACGGCGTTCGGCTAACCGGGTCGCAGACCGGTGAGTCCCGCGATCAGGGCGCCGGTTCATCGTCTGCAAAAAGTGCGGAGAAATCACGGCATCGCCAGACAACGGGAGATGCAGACGATTCAGGAGATTCAGAATGACGTCACCGGAGAAAATTCATCCCGTTGGCATTATCGGTGGCACCGGGCTGACAACCTTGTCGGGCCTGGAGATTACCGGCGAAAAGCAGGTCGGGACATCCTGGGGCATGCCATCGGCGCCACTGGTTGAAGGGCGACTGGGAGACCAGCCGGTCATATTCCTGTCCCGCCATGGCAATCCGCACCGCATTTCGCCTCATCAGGTGAATTACCGGGCCAATCTGCGGGCCCTGTATGATGCCGGCGTCAGAACGGTGGTTGGTGTCAACGCTGTGGGCGGGATTCACAAGGACATGGGGCCTGCTCACGTGGTCATTCCCGATCAGATTATTGACTATACCTGGGGGCGTGCCAGTAGCTTCTTCGAGGGCGATCTGGCGTCAGTGACCCACATTGATTTCACCTGGCCCTACGATGAGAGTGCCCGCCAGATCCTGATTGATGTCGCCGGCGCTGAGGACGTGCCGTTCTCGGGTTTCGGGGTTTACGGCGCAACCCAGGGTCCGAGGCTGGAAACGGCGGCTGAGATCATCCGCATGGAGCGGGACGGCTGCGATCTGGTGGGTATGACAGGCATGCCGGAAGCGGTGCTGGCAGCCGAACTGGGGATGCGCTATGTCTGTCTCGGGCTGGTGGTGAACCGGGCGGCCGGCAAATCCGAGCACATCATTACCATGGCGGAGATTGAAGAGGCCATTGAGCGGGGGATGTCTGGGGTCAGGCGGATCCTTGAGGTCTCAATGGCCGGTCTTGGTGTGCTTACTCCGTTGCCTCAATCTTCTTGAAGAACACCAGGACGCCGATGGTGGGGGAGTCCAGGAAGTGGACTTCCTCGCTCCGCATCCGGCGTGTTTCCCGAATCCAGGTGAGCAATTCCAGAGGCACAGATTCGGCCCTCAGGGCTTGCGGTTGAACGGCCGGATCGCCTGCTGAGGTTGTGGCCGGGTTTTCGCCTCCGGGCGGGGGCGCCTCTTCCGTGGATGCATCCGGGATTTCTCCGGCCGCGGGCTCATCAAGCGCCGGCCGGGCATCTTCCGCAGTCTGCCAGTGGTTCAGGTGAACACCCACATGGAGATAGCGCTGGCGGTCGATGGTGATGTGGCCTTCCACCTCCCGGGTTCCCGCGCCTTCGATCCAGTCTCCTGCCTCAATCCTCAGAGGAGTGCCTTCATAATCCGGCGGAAAGGCTTCGTACCAGCCGGCGCTGACCAGTACGCGGTATCTGCCGCTGCGCTCCAGGCGTTTGGCTGCGTTTGCAAGATACAGCTCGTTCCGGGGTGCCAGGTTCAGAGTGGTTTCCGTTGATCCGTCCTGAAGCACCGACCAGAGTACCTGGTCGGTTTCGACCGGTGGCTCCACGCTACGACCCGACATTTTTTCATTCACCGCTTCAGGCTCGACAATCCGCTCAAGAATCACGAATTCTGCACGGTAATAGTCCTCCGGAATCGGTTTGCCCGGTTCCAGTGGCAAACTGGCGCGCTCAGGTTGCTGGGCAGTGCCAGTGGTTGAAACAGTCAACAGGAGCGCTGCCAGAAAGGCCCGTGTCGCGTATCGGTTCCAGCGAGTTCCATCAATCTGCAAGGGTCGTACTCCACATGTTGATCGGGCGTTCATGAGCCGGATGCGCCGTGTTTGGCAGGTTCCAGTTCGTCAAGCATCCGGGAAATGCCGTCGAGTTTACCATCGGTTGTGGCATCCTTCAGCCGAAAACGGAAGCTGTTGGCCCCTTCAAGCCGGTACTGGTCCGGCCTGGATTGCACTTTTTTAACCAGTACCAACGGGTCTACCGGCGTCGAGCTGCCAAATTCCAGGCGCGCCCATTCCTTGCCGGCATCGACTTTCACGATACCCAGGGCCTCTGCCTCGAGCCGAAGCCCGGTCTGGCGGATCAGGTTCCTGGCCGGATCCGGTAATAATCCGAACCGGTCAATCATCTCAACCTGAAGTTCTTTTAATGCTTCGTTGTTATCCACGCTGGCAATTCGCTTGTACAGCATCAGCCGGTTATGGACGTCCGGCAGGTAATCCTCCGGAATCAGGGCAGGAATACGCAGATTCATTTCGGTGCCGTGGCTCAGGGGCAGATCGGCATTTGGCGTCCGGCCCTCACGAATGGCCTTGACGGCCTCATCCAGCAGCTGCATGTACAGCGTAAAGCCGATGCTTTCGATCTGGCCGCTCTGTTCCTCTCCGAGCAACTCGCCAGCGCCCCGGATTTCCAGGTCGTGGGTGGCCAGCATGAAACCGGCACCCAGGTCCTGTGCTTCCGAGATGGCCTCCAGACGCTTTTTGGCGTCCGCGGTGATGGATTTCGGCGGCGGCGTCAGCAGGTAGGCATAGGCCTGGTGGTGCGAGCGACCCACGCGGCCACGCAACTGATGCAGCTGCGCCAGGCCGAACTTGTCGGCCCGCTCGATGATAATGGTGTTGGCGCTGGGAATGTCGATGCCGGTTTCGACAATGGTGGTGCACACCAGCACATTGAAGCGCTTGTGGTAGAAATCCGACATGATCTGTTCCAGGTCCCGTTCCCGCATCTGGCCATGGGCCACACCCACCCGGGCTTCGGGAATCAGCGACCGGAGGTCCTGAGCGGTTTTTTCAATGGTCGCCACATCGTTATGGAGGAAGTACACCTGGCCGCCCCGGAGTATTTCCCGGAGGATGGCTTCCTTGACCATGGGGTTGTCCCGCTGGCGGACAAAGGTCTTCACCGACAGGCGCCGGGCCGGCGGTGTGGCGATGATCGACAGATCCCTCAGGTGTCCCATGGCCATGTTCAGCGTACGCGGAATCGGCGTCGCGGTGAGAGTGAGCATGTCGACTTCCGCCCGCAGGGCCTTGAGTTTTTCCTTCTGCTGCACGCCGAAACGATGTTCTTCGTCGATGATCACCAGCCCGAGGTTTTTGAACCGGATATCGCCCTGAAGGAGTTTATGGGTGCCGATCACGATGTCGGCCTTGCCATTTCCAATGGCTTCCATTGCCTTGCTGGTCTGGCCGGACGAGCGGAAGCGGCTGAGCAGTTCCACCTGTACGGCCGTGTCTGAGAACCGGTCCCGGAACGACTCATAGTGTTGCTGTGCCAGCAGGGTGGTTGGCACCAGGACGGCCACCTGTTTGCCGGACCAGGTCGCCATAAAAGCGGCCCGCATGGCCACTTCGGTTTTGCCAAAGCCGACGTCACCACAGACAAGGCGGTCCATCGGGCGTTCACTGGTCATGTCTTCAATAACGGACTGAATGGCGACCTGCTGGTCCGGGGTCTCCTCGAAGGGGAAGCCGGCGGCAAAGGCCCGGTAGGCCTCTTTCGGATCTTCAAAGCTGAAGCCCTTGCGGGCCTCCCGGCGGGCGTAGACATCCAGAAGTTCCGCTGCGGTGTCGCGGATTTTCTCCAGCGCTTTCTGTTTGGTTGTGCTCCAGCGATCCGTGCCGAGTTTGTGCAGCGGGGCATGCTCGGTGTCGTTACCGGCATAGCGGGAAATCAGGTGAAGACTGGACACCGGCACATAGAGTTTTGAGCCGCCGGCATATTCCAGCATCAGAAATTCGCTGGCTTCGTCTTCAACAGTAATGGTTTCCAGGCCCCGGTAGCGACCGACACCATGGTCGATGTGGACCACTGGAGCACCGATGCGCAGCTCTGACAGGTCCCGGAAACCGGTATCATCGGTTTGTGTCGGTTTTTCCCGGCGCCGTCTTTGCAGCACCCGCTCTCCGAAGAGCGCGGTTTCGGTAATCAGCGCAAGGGAGTGCTCCGGGAGCAGGAGCCCTTGCTCCATCGGGGCAATGGTAATGCCCAGCGGACATCCGTTGTTCTCCAGAAACGCCTGCCAGTTGGCAAGGGTTTCAAGCTCAAGGCCCTGGTCTCCAAGGTTTTCAATCAGGGCCTCACGCCGGCCGGATGATTCCGCGCAGATCAGCACCCGGCCACTGAATTCCCGGAGAAACCGCTTCAGGCGGCCGGCAGGATCAGCGGCGCGACCGTCCATGGCAATGTCTGGCAGGGTTTGACTGGGGCAGTTGAACGATCCGGCGGCGTCCGAGGTTTCAGACGATATCGATACCCGCGGGAACGCCTTCAGGTGACCAAACAGTTCATCCTGCTGCAGGAACAGGAGGCCGGGCGGCAGGATTGGTCGTAAGCGGTCGTGGCGGCGGTCCTCGTACCGGTTCCGGGTTTCGGAGTCGAAGTGGCTGACGGCTTCGTTCAGTTCAGCGGCGGTAAATACATGGGTTGTGCCCGGCAGGTAATCGAACAGAGTAGCTGTTTGGTCGAAGAACAGGGGCAGGTAGTACTCAATCCCTGGTGGTGTAATGCCGTGGGTCACATCCTGATAAATGGGCGTGTCTTTGCCCGAATTGGGGAACTGCTCGAACCAGCGGCTGCGGAATCCGGAACGGGCTTCCTTGTGCCAGGGGAACTCATACGCGGGCAGCAGTTCGATGTGGTCTATACGATCGATCGAGCGCTGGGTCTCCGGGTCGAAGGTCCTGAGCGTTTCAATCTCATCATCGAACAGGTCGATCCGGTAGGGCTGGCCGGCACCCATGGGAAAGATGTCGAGGATCGAGCCACGAACGGCATACTCCCCATGCTCATAGACGTTTTCCGCGTGCCGGTATCCTGCGGCTTCCAGCTGCATTCGCCAGCTGTCGATGTCCAGGGACTGGCCGACTTCCAGCACAAGTGTGTTGCCCTGGAGATAGCTGACCGGGGGCAGCCTGTGCATGAGCGTTCGTGCCGGTACGACGAGCACGCCGTGGCTGGTTGACGGCAGCCGGTGCAAGGTGCGGATACGCCTGGAAGTAATGTCCTGGTGCGGCGAAAACAGGTCGTAGGGCAGGGTTTCCCAGTCTGGCAATGACAGCAGTTCCAGTCCATCCTCGCTGACTGCCGGGCCATCTTCCCCGGCGTCCAGGCCAAGGAAAAAGCGCATGGCCTGCTCCAGGCGAATGGCATCGTCGGTGCTGCGGGTGATGACCAGCGTCAGGCCCTTGTGGGCGCGGGCACTTTCACAGATGGCCAGCGCGTCACTGCTGCCGTGCAATTGGCCCCATATGCGATGATTGGCCGGCCGGGTTGGAAATTCCGGGGCAATCATGATCCGGGATGACGGGTGGGTGGTTGCACCTTGGCTCATGGGCAGTCTGGTTCTCCTGCTGTGGATGTCCGGGAGGCGGCGAGCCGCGTATTCTAACGCCCGCGGATGACGCTGTCATGGCGGCTGCGGCTGGCGAGCCCCCGTGTTCCGGGTGAAAGGGGGTGTCTACGAAGGTCTGGGGTGCTCGTATTTGCGGTCGGCGGGATTAAGTTGGATAATGTGCGCGCCAAATTCCAAGTGCCAATTGCAGAGGTCCAAGCGTGAGTCACGAACAGATCAATCAGCACCTGTCCAACTGGACAGAAAGAGAATCCACCGCGGAAGCCATGATTCCGCTGATCGGCCGCCTCTACCGCAAGAACAACGTGGTTACTTCTGTCTATGGCCGCGCAATCATTAACCAGTCTGTTATCGGTATCATTCGTGCCCACCGGTTCGTACGTCAGGTTGAAGATAGCGAACTGTCTGTTCACGACACCCTGCCGATCCTCCAGGCCATGGACAAGCTTGAGCTTGGCCGTGCCCACGTTGATATTGGCAAGCTCGCGGTCAAGTTCAAGGAAGAAGGTGGCGACCTCACCGAATTCCTGAAGCGTGAAATCGGCCCGGTGGTTGGTCAGTACGCCGCCCAGTCCGAGGAAGATGCCAACAACGACACCAAGGACGTGGTTCTGTATGGCTTTGGCCGTATCGGTCGTCTCCTGGCGCGCATCCTGATCGAAAAGGCCGGCGGTGGTAACAACCTGCGTCTGCGTGCGATTGTGGTTCGCCAGGGGGGTGCCGAGAATGATCTTGAGAAGCGCGCCAGCCTGCTGCGCCGTGACTCGGTCCACGGTCCGTTTGATGGCACCATCACTGTGGACGGGAAAGAATCCGCCCTGATTGCCAATGGCAACTACATCAAGGTGATCTACTCCGATGGGCCCGACAAGGTGGACTACACTCAGTACGGCATCAATAACGCCATTGTGATCGACAATACCGGTAAATGGCGTGACGAGGCTGGTCTGGGTCTGCACCTGAAATCCAAGGGTGTCAGCCGGGTGATGCTGACGGCGCCGGGCAAGGGCGACATCAAGAACATCGTCTATGGCATTAACAACGACTGGATCACCGATGAAGACAGGATTCTGTCAGCCGCCTCCTGTACCACCAATGCCATTACGCCGGTCCTGAAGGCCATTGAGGACGAGTACGGAATTGAAGACGGACACGTTGAGACCGTTCACTCCTACACCAATGACCAGAACCTGATCGATAACTACCACAAGGGCAGCCGTCGCGGTCGCAGTGCGGCCCTGAATATGGTTATCACTGAAACCGGCGCGGCCAAGGCGGTTGCCAAGGCGCTGCCGGTTCTGAAAGGTAAGCTGACCGGTAACGCCATCCGGGTACCGACACCCAACGTCTCCATGGCGATCCTGAACCTCAACCTCAAGAAGGAGGTTGATGTGGAGGGTGTCAACGAGTACCTCCGGGAAATGGCGCTGCATTCCGAGCTGCAGAAGCAGATCGATTTCGTGAATTCTCCGGAAGTGGTTTCCACGGACTTCGTGGGTTCCCGCCATGCCGGCATCGTTGACGCCCAGGCGACCATCGCCAGTGGCAAGCGTCTGATCCTTTACGTCTGGTATGACAACGAATTCGGTTACAGCGCCCAGGTGATCCGTGTGGTGAATCAGATGGCCGGCGTAAGTTACCCGATCTTCCCCAAGCGTGCGAGAGACTGATCAAACCGCACTGACCTGGTGAAGTGAAAGGTATGAAAACCCCGACAGTGAATGCTGTCGGGGTTTTTGTTTTATCGGTCTGTGAGCCAGGCGGTTTACGTTCAGGCACAAACCTGTTCCGGTTTCTGGTGGAAATAGGATTCCTTAATCTCTATAATTGGCGCGATTTTGGGTATGTCTGGCACTCCGTTTCTCATCGTTTCCTGGGCCGCAGGTGTCGGGCGTTACAAATCCATTGAATAGTTTCTGATGATTGGACGAGGCTAATGATTAAGATCAAAAAAGGCCTGGATCTTCCCATCAGCGGCGCTCCCGAACAGACCATTACAGACGGCAAACCCGTTCGCCATGTGGCGTTGATCGGTTTTGACTACAACGGCATGAAGCCGACGATGGCTGTGAAAGAGGGGGACCGTGTCAAGCGCGGTACGCTGCTGTTCACGGACAAGAAGACCGAAGGCGTTCGTTATACTTCACCCGCCGCCGGCGTCGTGAAAGAGATTAACCGTGGTGAGCGTCGGGTATTCCAGTCGATCGTTATCGAAATCGATGGCGATGAGGCTGAAACCTTTGCGCGCTACAGCGAAGCGGATCTTGCCGGCCTGGAACGCCAGCAGGTGGTTGACAACCTGGTGGAGTCCGGGCTGTGGACGGCGTTCAAGACGCGCCCGTACAGCAAGGTTCCGGAGATCGATTCCGCTCCCCACTCCATTTTCGTGTCGGTCATGGACACCAATCCGCTGGCAGCAGACCCGACGGTCATCATAGGCGAGAATGGCCAGGCGTTCGAAAAAGGCCTTACGCTCCTCACCAAACTGACCTCCGGCAAGGTATTTGTCACTGGCAAGCCCGGATCCAACGTTGCGGTTCCCAAGTCCGACGCCGTTGAAGTGCACCAGTTTGACGGTGTGCACCCGGCCGGCAACGTGGGCACCCATATCCACCACCTGGATCCGGTTTCCGGCAGCAAGACTGTCTGGAGTATCAACTACCAGGACGTCATCGACATCGCCAGGCTGTTTGAATCCGGTGAAGTGCCGGTCGAGCGTATCGTGGCGATCGGCGGCCCCAAGGCCCTGAAACCCCGCCTGGTGCGTACCCGCCTGGGTGCCAGCCTTCCGGAACTTCTGGACGGTGAGATTGCGACCGACTGCGAAGTACGGGAAATCTCCGGCTCCGTGTTCGGTGGTCGCCGCGGCGATGGCCCCTGCGCGTACCTTGGCCGTTTTGCCAACCAGGTTTCCGTGCTGGAAGAAGGCTACAAGCGTGAGTTTCTGGGCTGGCTGTCTCCCGGGCCGAACAAATTCTCGGTTCTGAACATCTATCTGTCCAAACTGGCCAGTGGCAAGTTATTCAACTTCACCACCACCACCAACGGCAGTGAGCGGGCAATGGTTCCCATGGGTGCCTATGAGCAGGTCATGCCCCTGGACATTCTTCCAACCCAGTTGCTGCGTTCGCTGATTGTCGGCGACACAGAGATGGCGCAGAAGCTTGGCGCGCTCGAGTTGGATGAAGAAGATCTGGCGCTGTGCACCTTCGTGTGCCCGGGTAAATATGAATACGGTCCGATTCTCCGCGAGAACCTGACCCGAATCGAGATCGAGGGCTAAGACGATGGCTATCAGACAGTTTCTCGATGGAATCGAGCATCACTTTGAAAAGGGTGGCAAGTACGAGCGGTGGTATGCGCTCTTCGAAGCCGTGGACACTATTTTCTACACTCCCGGCAAAGTTACCTCCACGACGGCCCACGTGCGCGATGGCGTAGACCTCAAGCGCATCATGATCACCGTGTGGTTGTGCACTTTTCCGGCGATGTTCTTCGGCATGTGGAACATCGGCTATCAGGCCAACAGTTTCCTGGCTTCCAATCCGGGTGCCATGATCGCTGACGGCGGCCTGCGGGCTGCATTCATCCAGGCGCTTGCCATTACCGGTGCCGGTGCCGGCGTCTGGGACAACTTTGTCTATGGTATAGCGTACTTTGTGCCTATCTACTTCGTGACCTTCGTGGTCGGTGGCTTCTGGGAAGTGTTGTTTGCCACCGTGCGTCGTCACGAGGTGAACGAGGGCTTCTTCGTCACGTCGGTTCTGTTTGCACTGATCTGCCCGCCGACCATACCGCTCTGGCAGGTGGCTCTGGGCATCACCTTCGGTGTGGTTATCGGCAAGGAAGTGTTTGGCGGTACCGGCAAGAACTTCCTGAACCCGGCACTGACTGGTCGTGCGTTCCTCTATTTCGCCTACCCGGCGCAGCTTTCCGGTGACACGGTATGGACCGCCGTTGATGGTTTCAGTGGTGCCACGGCTCTGAGCTGGGCAGCCAGCGGTGGTCTGGAGGCCCTGCAAACCCAGATCGGCTGGATGAACGCCTTTGTCGGTACCATTCAGGGGTCCGTCGGTGAGACCTCAGCCCTTGCAGTGCTTGCCGGCGGCCTGATTCTCCTGATTATGAAGATTGCCAGCTACCGGATTGTGGGTGGTGTTCTGATCGGCATGATTGGTATGGCCCTGGTGCTGAACATTGTCGGTTCGGAAACCAATCCCATGTTCGATGTGCCCGCGCACTGGCACCTGGTGATGGGCGGGTTTGCCTTCGGGATGATGTTCATGGCGACGGATCCGGTGTCCGCGGCGATGACCAACACGGGCCGCTGGTGTTTCGGTATCCTGGTGGGTGTGATGACGGTTCTGATCCGTGTGGTCAACCCCGCCTTCCCGGAAGGTATAATGCTGGCGATCCTGTTCGCTAACCTGTTTGCGCCGCTGATGGACCATTACGTGGTCCAGGCCAACATCAAACGGAGGCTTGCTCGTGGCTAAAGCTAAAGAAACCGTCTCCCGCACGCTGATTGTTGCGCTGGTGCTGAGTGTTGTGTTCTCGGTGGTAGTTTCTGTCGCGGCGGTCACGCTCCGCCCGGCCCAGATTCAGAACCAGAAGCTGGATATTGTAACCAATATCCTCTCCGCCGCGGGTATGCTGGAGCCTGGCTCCAGTACCCAGCAGATCAAGGAAGCGTTTGAGCGTTTTGATGTCCGGCTGGTGGATCTTGATACTGGCAAATTCGTGGAACCGTCGACGGTTGGTGTCGAGGACCCCATGAAATTCAACATGTACAAGGCCGCTTCCGATCAGAAAATGTCCGAAATGATCCCACCTTCAGAGGATAAGGCGGGTATCAAGCATCGTCCGAATATCGCCAAGGTTTACACCCTGACCGAGAATGACAAATTGGTTCGCGTGGTGTTGCCCGTTCACGGCTACGGCCTGTGGTCTACCCTTTATGGATTTATTTCGCTCGAAGGTGACCTGAACACCATTGAAGGGCTTGGTTTTTACTCCCATGCGGAAACACCGGGGCTTGGTGGTGAAGTCGACAACCCTCGCTGGAAGAAGCAGTGGGTCGGTAAGAAAGTCTATGAGGACGATACCTACGAGCCCCGAATTCAGTTGGTCAAGGGCGGTGTTAGCGCCGACGCGCGTAACAAGCAGCACAAAGTTGATGCTTTGTCTGGTGCGACGCTCACCAGCAGGGGTGTTGAAAACCTGGTCAATTACTGGATGGGCGAGAATGGATTCGCCACATTCCTGCAAAAACTTCGTGAAGGGGAGGTCTGATCATGGCAGCCGGATCGGTCAAGCAGGTTCTTTTCGAACCAATTTTAAACAATAACCCCATCGCCCTTCAGATTCTGGGTATCTGCTCGGCTCTGGCGGTAACCACCAGCATGAACGTGAGTATCGTCATGTCAGTGGCGGTTATTGCGGTTACTGCGTTCTCAAATCTTGCGGTATCGCTGATACGCACCCAGATCCCGGGCAGTATTCGGATCATTGTGCAGATGACCATCATTGCTTCCCTGGTAATCGTGGTTGATCAGATTCTCAAGGCCTACGCCTACGAGATCTCCAAGCAACTTTCGGTTTTCGTGGGTTTGATTATCACCAACTGTATCGTCATGGGTCGTGCGGAAGGCTATGCCATGAACAACCCGCCGTTAATGAGCTTTCTGGATGGTATCGGTAACGGTCTGGGATACGCCGTCATGCTGATGTTCGTGGCTTTCTTCCGCGAACTGATCGGTGCCGGCTCCCTGTTTGGTTTCACCCTGTTACCTACTGTGAACGAGGGCGGCTGGTATGTGCCCAATGGCCTTTTGCTTCTGCCCCCCAGTGCTTTCTTCATCATTGGCCTGGCTATTTGGGGGTTGCGCATCTGGAAGCCGGAGCAGGTTGAAGAGCCGGATTACAAGCTGTCCCGCCATACCGCCAAGGAGGCTTTTTGATGGAACATTATATCAACCTGATTGTAAAGGCTATTTTCGTTGAGAATATGGCGCTGGCGTTCTTCCTGGGGATGTGCACCTTTCTCGCCATATCCAAGAAGATTGAAGCTGCGACAGGCCTGGGTATTGCTGTCATAGTTGTGCTGACGGTTACTGTCCCGGTTAACAACCTTCTGTACAACAGCGTTCTTCGGGAAGGCGCTCTGGGCTGGGCCGGCCTGCCGAATGTTGATCTGAGTTTTCTCGGATACCTGAGTTACATTGGTGTAATCGCAGCGATTGTCCAGATCATGGAAATGGTCATGGACAAGTACATACCGGCACTTTACGCCGCCCTGGGTGTGTTTCTGCCACTGATTACAGTGAACTGTGCCATTCTCGGTGCCTCGCTGTTCATGGTGGAGCGTGACTATGCCTTCGGCGAGAGTGTGGTGTATGGCTTTGGTGTTGGCATCGGCTGGGCATTGGCAATTATCGCTCTGGCGGGTATCCGCGAGAAGCTCAAATACAGCGATGTTCCGGAAGGCCTGCGCGGGCTGGGTATCACCTTCATTACCGTTGGTCTAATGTCTCTGGGCTTTATGTCCTTTTCCGGCATTTCCCTGTAACTCATCCGGTGATACGGTTTAACAAAAAGGCGAGACCATGAATACAGAAATTATTCTCGGCGTGGTCATGTTCACCGTTATCGTTCTGGCCCTTGTCGCGGTGATTCTTGCGGCGAGGTCCAGGCTGGTAAGCACCGGTGATGTGACCATTGAGATCAACGATGATCCAGAGCACACGTTGAAGACCGAAGCTGGCGGAAAGCTGCTCGGTACCCTGGCGAACAACGGAATTTTCCTGTCTTCTGCCTGTGGCGGAGGCGGTACCTGTGCCCAGTGCAAGTGCAAGGTGTTTGAAGGCGGCGGTGCCATGCTGCCGACGGAAAAGACTCACTTCACCAACCGTGAAGAGAAAGAGGGTTGGCGCCTGTCCTGCCAGGTTCCCGTCAAGCACGATATGAAGGTGGAAGTGCCGGAAGAGTTCTTCGGCGTCAAGAAGTGGGAATGTGAGGTCGTCTCAAACCACAACGTGGCGACCTTCATCAAGGAACTGGTGCTGAAGCTGCCAGAAGGGGAAGAAGTAGACTTCCGTGCCGGCGGTTACGTGCAGTTGGAGTGCCCCCCGTATGAAATCGACTTCAAGGATTTCGAGATTGAGGAAGAGTTCCACGAAGACTGGGACAAGCACAACATCTGGCGTTACAAGGCGATTAACAAGGAAGACACCATCCGCGCGTATTCCATGGCGAACTACCCGGAAGAGAAGGGCGTTCTCAAGTTCAACATCCGTATCGCCACGCCGCCTCCGGGTACCGATCACCTGCCGGGCATCATGTCCAGCTACGTATTCAACCTGAAGCCGGGTGACAAGGTCACCGTGATGGGACCGTTTGGTGAGTTCTTCGCCAAGAAGACCGACGCCGAAATGGTATTCATCGGCGGTGGTGCGGGTATGGCGCCCATGCGCTCCCACATCTTCGATCAGCTCAAGCGTCTGAACTCCAAGCGCAAGATCAGCTTCTGGTACGGTGCGCGAAGCGTTCGCGAGATGTTCTATGTGGAAGACTTCGACGGGCTGGCCGAGGAAAATGATAACTTCGAGTGGCACGTTGCACTGTCAGATGCGCTGCCGGAAGACAACTGGGAAGGCCCGACCGGCTTCATCCATAACGTGTTGTACGAAAACTACCTGAAGGACCACCCGGCTCCGGAAGATTGTGAGTTCTATATGTGTGGGCCCCCAATTATGAACGCATCTGTTATCAAGATGCTCAAGGATCTGGGCGTTGAGGACGAAAACATCATGCTGGATGACTTCGGAGGTTAAGCGATCCTGATGACATTCCGCATGCTTCGACCCGCCAGGGTGGCCCTGGCCAGCGCTTTTGCAGCGCTGGCCATCGTCGCTCTGGCGGGTTGTTCGTTTGAGCCCGAAGAACAAATCTGGGAAATATCGGGCCCCGTTTTCGGCACCAGGTACCACATCAGTGTGGTATTGACGGACGATCAGGAAAGGCTTGAGACGCTGTCAGACGGTATCGAAAGGGTGCTCGAAGGGGTAGATGCCTCTATGTCCACCTGGCGTGAAGATTCGGAATTGTCCCGGTTTAATCAGCAACCGGACCAGTCGGACTGGACGCCGGTCTCCGAGGAGCTCTTTGAGGTGCTTCAAAAGGCCGATGAAATCTCGAAACTGACCGACGGAGCCTTTGATGTAACAATTGGCCCAGTGGTGAATCTCTGGGGGTTCGGGCCGCAGGCACAACCGGAAACGATACCCTCAACTGAGGAACTTGCAGAGGTTTTGTCTGCGACCGGTTTCGAAAAGCTTGAGCTGAGAGCCAGTCCGCCGTCAGTGCGGGCATCCACGCCACAATACGTGGATCTTTCTGCCATTGCCAAGGGCTATGGCGTGGATGCGGTGGCCCGCTTTCTCGACAGTCAGGGCGTGCAGGCCTACCTCGTGGAGATCGGAGGGGAAGTCCGGGTCAATGGGCGAAAACCGGACGGCAGCACCTGGCGTCTGGCGATAGAGCAACCGATATCTGAAGGGCGGCAGGTTAACCGGGTGGTGTCGCTGGAATCCCGCTCCATGGCGACATCCGGTGACTATCGGAACTATTACGAATCGGAAGGACGCCGATATTCCCATACAATAGATCCTGCGACCGGTGAGCCGATTACGCACAATCTGGCGTCGGTAACCGTGATTGCAGCGGACTGTATGACCGCAGACGCCCTGGCAACGGGGTTTAATGTGATGGGCTACGAGCGGGCCAATGAGCTCGCGGTAAGGGAAAATATCCCGGCCTATTTTATTGTAAGGACAGATGAGGGCTTCGAGACGCATCAGACGCCGGCCTTTTCGTCTTACGTGACTCAATGAGGGGGCAACATGGGTACCTTTCTTTTGGTTTTGTTTATTGTAGTGCTGCTGGTTGCAGCCATGTCCATTGGCGTGATTTTCGGGCGCAAGCCGATCAGCGGAACCTGTGGCGGCATTGGCGCCCTGGGTATCAGCCAGTCCTGTGATATCTGCGGTGGTAATACCCGGAAATGCGAGGAAGAAAACGAGCGACTGGCCAATGAAGGAAAAGAGCCCGAGGCCCTGGCATACGACGCCACCAGGACCAGCAAGCATTGATCTGATTCTGTTTTCAACAATTACAACCATTTTTTCACGACGTAGATAAGGAGTCACTGCGCGCATGGCAGAACATCATTACGACGTCGTCGTTATCGGCGCTGGTCCGGCCGGCGAAGGCGCGGCGATGAATGCGACGAAACACGGTAAACGTGTCGCGATCATCGAGGACAAGCCCACGGTTGGCGGCAACTGCACCCACTGGGGCACCATTCCGTCCAAGGCCCTGCGTCATTCCGTCAAGCAGATCATCACCTTTAACACCAACCAGATGTTTCGGGATATCGGTGAACCCCGCTGGTTCTCCTTCCCGAGGGTTTTGCAGAATGCCCAGAAGGTGATAGGCAAGCAGGTCAAGCTCCGGACCCAGTTCTATGCCCGGAACCGGGTGGATCTGATTAATGGTCGTGCATTTTTTATTGACCAGAACCGGGTCGAAATCCGCGGCAGCAAGTCGGTGGACACCCTGCACTTCAAGCAGGCCATCATAGCTACCGGCTCCCGGCCCTATCTGCCACCGGACGTGGATTTTCGTCATCACCGGGTCTACAACTCGGACACCATTCTGAACCTCTCCCATACGCCACGAACGCTGGTTATATACGGCGCTGGTGTTATCGGCTCGGAGTACGCCTCCATTTTCGCCGGGCTGGGTGTGAAAGTGGATCTGATCAACCCGGGCAGTCGGCTGTTGTCATTTCTCGATGACGAGATTTCCGATGCCCTGAGCTATCACCTTCGCAATAATGGCGTACTGGTGCGCCACAACGAGCAGTATGAGTCTGTCGTGGGTGACGACCATGGCATTGTGCTGTCGCTGCAGTCCGGTAAAAAGATCCGTGCAGACGCTTTCCTGTGGTGTAATGGCCGAAGTGGCAACACCGAGAAGTTAGGTCTTGAAAACATTGGCCTGGTGCCGAATGGCCGCGGTCAGTTGGCGGTTGATGAGCATTACCGCACCGAGGTTGAAAATATCTACGCCGCAGGGGATGTGATCGGCTGGCCAAGTCTGGCCAGTGCCGCCTACGATCAGGGTCGTTCGGCATCCTCGGACATCGTCCGGGATGAGTACTTCAGGTTTGTCTCGGACGTACCAACCGGCATTTACACCATTCCCGAGATCAGCTCCGTAGGCAAAACTGAGCGCGAGCTGACTGAAGCCAAGGTGCCCTATGAGGTTGGGCAGGCCTTCTTTAAGGATCTGGCCCGGGCCCAGATCACCGCTGAAGCGGTGGGCATGCTGAAGATTCTGTTTCACCGCGAGACGCGCCAGATTCTGGGTATTCACTGTTTCGGGGACCAGGCAGCCGAGATTGTCCACATCGGCCAGGCGATCATGAATCAGGACGGGGAGGCAAACTCCCTGAATTACTTCATCAACACCACCTTCAACTACCCGACCATGGCCGAGGCTTACCGGGTTGCTGCTCTTAATGGCCTGAACCGAATCTTCTGATTCGGCTTCAGTGCGAACCAGGGGTCAGATGAAGGCTTTCATCTGACCCCACGTTCATCTCGGGCTCCACATTTAGCGCTTCCCTCGCAGGCAAGCTCAACAATGCCTTGGCCCGGTTATCGAAAAATATCCGGGTGCTGGTGGGGTAGTCGGTAATAATGCTGTCCACCCCTATTTCTTCCAGTTGCAGCATGTCGTGAATGCGGTTCACTGTCCAGGTGGAGACGTGCATGCCACGGCGGTGTGCATGTTCAACAAGGTCCTTTGAGCACAGCTTCCAGTTAATGCAGAGGTACTCGCATCCCAGACGGCTGGCCATGCTCAGGGGGCGCGGGAACTTTCTTTCTGTTACCAGACCGATGCGGATGTTTTTGTTGCGCCGCCGGATTTCCTTCAGAAACCAGGTGTCCGACGACGTGATCGCGGCGGTCTGATACAGGCTCCGGCGCTGGATCACCTCCGTCAGCCGGTTACAGAGGATATTGAGCCTGGCGCGACTGTCCTTTTTGACCTCCAGTTGCAGGTGTTCCAGATCGTCAAACTTATCCAGAAGGTCTTCCAGTGTCGGTATACCGGTAGGCCTGGGCCATGAACTGGTATTGCGCCTTGCATCCATGGCCGCCAGTTCGGCAGCGGTGTATTGGCTGATGCTGCCTTTCTGGCCGGTGGTGCGTTCAACCGACAGGTCGTGCACCAGCACCGGCTTTCCGTCCTTCGACAGTACCAGATCCAGTTCGAAGTGCCGGATGCCGTGGCGGTAGGCGTGCACAAAGCCGGGCAGGGTGTTCTCCGGGGCCTCTCCTTTGGCGCCTCTGTGTCCGTACACAATCATTCGGGTGCTTCATCCTTCAGGCGTTGATAAATGGCCTGGCGTTTCTTCCAGGTGTCATGGCAGAGACGGATATCTTCGAGGTAAGCCGGCAATTCGTGCATCAGCAGGGCCTGGGGGCCATCCACAAGGGCTTTTTCCGGTTTCGGGTGGAAGTCCACCAGCACCATGTTGGCGCCCGCGATAACGCCCTGGGCTGTCGCGTGCATGACATCGAGAATGCCATCCGGCGATTGCTCACGGGTCCCGACCGAATGGGAAGGATCCACGCACACCGGCATGCGGGTCAGGCGTTTGACTGCAGGCACATGGGCAAAATCCACCATGTTGCGATGGGGCTGACCGGCCTCTGTTTTCATGCCCCTCAGGCAGAAGATGACGTTGGCGTTGCCTTCGCTGGCCAGGTACTCAGCGGCGTTCAGGGATTCATTCAGGGTGATGCCAAAACCACGCTTTAGCAGCACGGGGTAGGTGCTCTGCCGGCCAATGGCCTTCAGCAGCTCGAAGTTCTGGGTGTTCCGGGTGCCTACTTGCAGCATGACACCGGTGGGCCGGCCGAGTTTTTCCAGGCAGGTGTCGATTTCTTCAATATGGCTTTCGTGGGTGATCTCCATGGCGATCACCTTGATGCCATGTTTGCCGGCTTTCTCAAACACCCAGGGCAGGCAGCCCTTGCCATGCCCCTGGAACGAATAGGGGTTGGTGCGCGGCTTGTAGGCGCCCATCCGGGTGCAGACTTCGCCACTTTCCTCCAGAGCCTTCATCATCATGTCGACGTGCTCGGGTACATCTACAGCACACAAACCGGCGAAGATGTTCAGGTTGGTCTGATTGAATTCCACACCATTGTAGGTGAAACCGCTCTGTCGCCGGTCGTCCCGGTGACGGCCGAGAATGCGGTAATCCTCCGATATGCGAATGGCCCGCTCAACCGCCGGAAGTGCCTCGATTTCTTCCTTGTTCAGGGGTTTGGTGTCGCCCAGCAGATAGATTTCCGTCAGCCGCTGGGTGGCGCCCTGAACCTCGTGAACCCGCACGGTAACACCCGGAAGATTCTCAAGGTAATGCATTGTCTGGTGGTATTCTTCACTGTCCAGAGCTGTGTTGGGGTGAAGGATGGCTAACATGCTGTCTCCTTTTATGAACCGGCCCCTTCCGCGCGGTGCCGCGCCTGCATGTATTCCCGATGGTTAAGGTGCAGCAGGTCCGCCATGCGGCGAATAAGGTGTTCTTCGTATTTGTCGATGCGCCCGTCCGCAAAGGCCACGCGCCAGATGCTTTCCAGCAGTGCCTGTTTGCCTTCCTGATCCAGATGTTCGTTGATCTGACCGGTAAATTCATAAAGCGAGGTGGCATCGTCGGCGTGGCTGAGGGCGTCCTTCAGGATCTCCCCGGCTTCCGCCCGGGAGACCTGGTGTGCTTTAACCGCGCTATCGACAATGGCCTGCAGTTCCCGCTCATCTTCATGCTGATCAACCCGGGACAGTTGCACCATCAGCGCCGTGGCTGCCACGGCCAGCTGATGGTTATCAGGCTTTTCGTTTTCAGCTTCCGGTCCCGCAAACAGTTTTTTCAGGCGCTCGATCATGATCGGACAGTCGTACTCCTGTGTTCAGTGTCAGGCTCGGAGTCAGGCGGCTTTCGCGAGCTGCCGGACCCGGTTTTCAAGTTCAATCTGGTCCGCCGTAAAGCGGCGAATACCATCGGCCAGCTTTTCCGTGGCCATGGCATCTTCGTTGGATTCCCAGCGGAACAGCTTTTCATCGATAGTGCCAAAGCGATCCGGCGAGCTGGCCGAATCAGCCGTCAGTTGTTGCGGCAGACCGCCCTGGTCGTCTTTCAGCTCCTGTAAAAGGGTAGGGCTGATCGTCAGTCGGTCGCAGCCGGCGAGCATCTCGATTTCACCGGTGTTGCGAAAGCTGGCCCCCATTACCACGGTGTTGAAGCCGTTGGCCTTGTAGTAATTATAGATCCGGGTTACTGAAAGCACGCCTGGATCTTCGGCGGCCGGATAGCTGTCGCGGCCACTGTTGGCCAGGTGCCAATCCAGAATTCGCCCAACGAAGGGCGAGATCAGGAATGCCCCGGCCTGGGCGCAGGCGGCAGCCTGGATAAAGGAGAACAGGAGCGTAAGGTTGCAATGTATGCCTTCCTTCTCCAGTTGCTCGGCGGCTCGGATACCTTCCCAGGTAGACGCAACCTTGACCAGCACACGGCTGGCATCCACACCCTGTTTGTCGTAAAGCTCGACCAGGCGGCGGGCCCGTTCCAGAGTCCCCTTGGTGTCAAACGAAAGCCGTGCATCGACTTCGGTGGAAACCACGCCAGGAATCAGGTTCAGGATTTCCCGGCCGGCAAACACGGCCAGCATATCCGTCGCCATGGTCAGTTGCTCGGCATCTGATCCGCCGTGGCGGCGGGCTTCGGCTATTGCCTTGTCCAGCATCGGGCGATAGGCCTCGGAGGCGGCCGCCTTAAGCAGAAGCGACGGGTTTGTGGTGGCATCTTCCGGCCGCCATTTGGCGATTGCGTCGATGTCGCCGGTGTCTGCCACTACGGTGGTCATGGTTTTCAGTTGGTCGAGCTTGCTGGTCATTCGTCCTGTTGTCCCGGTTGATTTGTTATTGATGTGCCCGAATCCCGGGCGCTGGCTATATGCCTACAATAACGGGCCGCTCTGACAGGAACAAGACAACAAATGGTATGGGGTGTACTGAGAGCAATTAAGCTTCGGCAATCTCCGGACTGACCGGCTCCCTCACCTTTTCCAGGGCGGTCTCGATGACTTCCAGGCCAGCGCCGGGTTTGTGGGCATTCTCGCTGATGTAGCGCCGGAACCGCCGTCCGCCGGGCTGGCCGTGGAACAGGCCGAGAAGATGCCTGGACATGTGGGTGAGGAACACGCCCCGGTCCAGCTCGCTCTGAATGAACGGGAGCGTTGCCCGCAGCGCCTGGTGGCGCGTTTCTACGGGCGCGGCCTGTCCGAAGAACTCCGGGTCAACGCCGGCGAGCAGCCAGGGGTTATGATAGGCCTCCCGGCCGAGCATTACGCCGTCGGTGTGCCGGAGGTGTCCGTGGCACTCGTCGAAGGTCTTGATGCCGCCGTTAATGATCATTTCCAGGTGCGGGTATTTGGCCTTCAGGCGGTATACCCAGTCGTATTTGAGCGGCGGTATATCCCGGTTCTCCTTCGGACTGAGGCCCTCCAGAATGGCAATGCGGGCATGCACGATAAAGGTCCGGCAGCCGGCAGCGGCCACCTTTTCCACGAATTCACACAGATCGTCCCAGGATTCCCGGCCATCGATCCCGATCCGGTGTTTCACGGTAACCGGCAGATCCGTTGCCTCAATCATGGCGCGGACGCCTTCAGCCACCTTGTCCGGGTGCCCCATCAGGCAGGCGCCGATCATGTTGTTCTGCACCCGGTCGCTGGGGCAGCCAACATTCAGGTTTACCTCATCAAATCCATACTGTTCTGCAAGCCTCGCACAGTGCGCCAGCTCACCGGCATCACTGCCACCCAGCTGCAACGCCAGCGGGTATTCGGCTTCGTCATGGCGGAGGAAGCGTGCGGTATCGCCATGGATCAACGCCCCGGTGGTTACCATCTCGGTGTAGAGCAGGGTGTGCCGGCTAAGCTGCCGCGCCAGGTAGCGATAGTGGCTGGTGGTCCAGTCCATCATTGGTGCTACGCAAAACTTCCGAGACGGCCCATCGCCAGTGTTACCGCTGCTTACCGCTGAATTTCCTGCCTTTTCTGCGTCACTAATATAGACCATTTATTGCCCGTTATTGCCCGTTCTTCACCATTTTGGAAGGTAGTATATCGCGAAAGCCGCACCTTTGACCGTAAGGCTTTGGCGAAAGATTGGGCAAGCCGCCGTGAGCCGTGAGTTGGAGCTCCAGGAGCCCGGGGCCATCGATAAGGTTCGTCATCGCGGTGTCACTATTGGCGACTGGATGAGCGGATCTTTCCCTTCAACTCAAAGTCCATCAGTGCCCGGTTCACCGATTGGTGCAAGTTACTGGGCATCCCAGACCCGCACTTCAATGATCTCAGGCATGAGTGCATAAGCTGGTTGTTTTGAGCGAGGGTGGGATATTTCGAGTGTGGCAGGAGTGAGTGAGCATGCCACCTGGTCTTCTCTGCAGAGGTATACCCACCTGAGTCAGCATGAGCCACACGACAAATATGATGGGTGGAAGTGGCGCCCGGCTCCTGTCGATAGCCAGAGCGACCAACTGTAAAAACATTGTGAAATGTGAACTCTGACCCCCTTGCATCTTGAAAGACTCAATCGGCTTCTGTTTCTGGTGGTACTGAATGATCAGCGAAAGCTCCCGCAGGCTGATTGTCTCGATAGACTTCCCGCGCTTCTCAGGGAGCTCCAGCACCTCGCCCTGTTCTTCCAGGTCCATTTGCTTTAATTCCGGCGCCGGCTGACGCATGTCCATAGCTTGCAGGGTTCCAGGATTCTGCGGATTAGGGTCGCTTTCATCTTTGGCGGTCCTTTTCGAGCTGGAGCGGTGTATTGGTAATGCAGGCTTGCGTACTATCCCGGACTATTCCTGAATTGTTTTTCTGTATTCAGTTGGATACACTTTGATCATGAACGAACTGAACGAAACGGAAGAATTCGCCAGTTGGTTGTCCAAGCTGAGGGACCCGATTGGAAAGGCGAGCGTGATTCGCCGAATAAAAAGAGCGCGTAAGGGCAACTTTGGAGACCATGAGCCTGTTGGAGATGACGTCTCGGAGATGCGCCTTTTTAACGGTCCGGGGTACCGTCTCTATTACACGATGGTGAAGGACAAGGTTTATTGGCTGTTGGTCGGTGGAGACAAGTCCACGCAGGAAAAAGATATAGCAAGGGCCAAGGAAATGGCCGCTGATATTCACGGAAAAAAGCCGTGAGAGGTGGTGAAAATGACTGTTAATCAGGAAGCAATGGAAAAATACGGTGTTCGCCCATTCGATGCAGCTGAATACCTGGATGATGATGAGGTAATTGTTGCCTACCTGTCGGAGATCCTGGCAGATGGTGATATGGATGAACTTCTGGAAGCTCTGGGAGAAGTTGCCAGGGCGCGGGGTATGACCAAGCTCGCCGAAGATACAGGACTTGGCAGGGAGTCTCTCTACAAGGCTCTGACCCCTGGAGCGAAGCCGCGATTCGATACGATCAATCGCATTTTGAAAGGCCTCGGAGTAAACCTGCGAGCTGAGCCGGCTGAGCCACGAGTAACCAGAACTGCCACTGCTACTTATACTCATTATGGGCGTCGTGGATTGAAGGCCGGTGTGGCCAAGCGCGGCGCTAGAAACAAACTGAAACACGCTTAGCCCCCTGGCGAGCAGCGCGCGCCTGGCTCACAAGGTACCCGATGGCAACTTGAAGATGTGACTCGTTGGAGCCGGGCCTGTCGGCAGCTGTCATTTTGCCTGGAGCCAGATCAGCGCAGTTTTTTCCGGGGTGCCTGCGCTTTGCATGGCCGCGACAGGACGATGCGGCAGGCTTTTGCTATCCTCCATGGCTTGCTAATAACGGGCGGTTCTACGCCCGTCCTCTTCAGGTCTTGGAGTTTGCGCGTATGCCCCTGATGGTACAGGCTCTGCTGCCGGTATTTGTCCTGATCATGTTCGGGCATCTGTTCCGGCGTATTGATTTTCCGGGTGGCGATTTCTGGCCCCAGGCGGAGCGCTTTACCTATTACGTACTGTTCCCGGCGATGCTGGTTTTCAAGCTGGGGCAGGCACGCTTGCCAGCCTCGGCCTACGGCGAAATAGCGGTTCTGATCGGGTCCATGCTGTTAGCGATGACCCTGGTTCTGGCGATGGTGCAATGGTTCTGGCGCTGGAGTGGTCCGGTGTTTTCATCCGTTTACCAGGGTGCCATCCGGTTCAACTCCTACGTTGGCCTGGCTGCCGGGGGCATGTTGCTGGGCGATGAGGGGTTGTCGTTGACCGCAATAGCGGTTGCCGTCATGGTGCCGCTGCTCAACCTCCTATGCATCCTGATGTTTTCTCTGGTGGCGACGGACGGGCCGGTACGGCTTGGGCCGGTGTTCCGGGCCATTGGCACCAATCCGTTGATTGTTGGCTCGGTTACCGGTGTTGTCTGGAGCTTTTTCGAAATTGGTTTCCATCCCCTGATCGGCGGCATACTTGAGCCACTCAGTAATCTGGCTTTGCCCATGGGGTTGATGACGGTCGGCGCGGGTCTTCAATTGAAGGCGTTGCGCGGAGCGTCACTGCCTTTCATCGTCTCCTCCGTTCTGAAGCTGGTGGCTTTTCCCCTGATGACTGCCGGGCTGGCGCTGTTGCTGGGCCTCGACGGACTGATGGTGCAAGTTGCTGTTTTGCTGGCGGCCCTGCCGACTGCCACATCTGCTTATATCCTGGCTCGCCAGTTGGGAGGCGATGCCCCACTGATGGCGGCTATCATCAGTGGCCAGACCCTGCTGGCCATCGCTTCCATCCCTTTAATGCTGAGTATTCTCTGGTAGGCATTTGAGCACGGCATCGGCCATGCTGTGCTGAAAATCGTTATAGCCATCCGCAGTGACCATGATCTCCGTCGCCAGTGGATCCCAGGTACTGAATGTGACATCCAGATTTTGCGTGATCGATTTCCACCATTGCTGATTAAACTGGGGCTCGGTCAGCAGGCAAGGGTGGTGGCCTTTGCGCAGTTTGCCCTGAACCTCGGCAATATGACGTGCGCCCGGTGAGAGCTCCGGGTTCAGTGTCAGAACACCTTCCAGTTTCAGGTCGTAGTGATCAGCAAATCGGGTGAAGGCACTGTGGTAGGAGAACAGGCTGATGTCGTGCGCTGGCGCCAGCCGGGCACGAATGGCGCTCTCAGTTTCCCGAACACTGGCCTGGAACTGCTCGAAGTTCTGATCCATGGCCGGAATGTTGACGCCTTCCAGTCGGACCAGTGCGTCGCGAATGGTCTCAGCCATTTCGATGGCCAGCTCGGGATCAAGCCAGGTGTGCGGGTCTTCACCATTGCCATGATCGTGGCCGTGAGCATCATGATCGTTTTGCCCGGCGTTGTCGGGCTCGTGCTCGCCTGCCATCAGTGTCACGGTGCGGCTGCTGAACTCTTGTCCCGACAGAAGCCGGTACAGAAAGTTTTCCATCTCCGGTCCCACCCAGAAAATTACGTCGGCATTTTCCAGGGCGCGCCGCTGGGAAGGTTTCATGGTGTAGTTGTGGGGGCTTGAGCCCGCTGGAACCAGACTGGTTGTCTGCATGTCTTCCGTGGCAATGGCGCGGACGATCAGCTCGACAGGCTTGATGGAGGTAACAATACGGGTTTCGGCATGCAGAAGGTCGCTTACAAGGAGGGTGCTGGCACCGAGTGCCAGTGAAAGTGCTTTTCCGGGAGCGCGCATGGGTGTTTCGGATCCTGCGATTGAATATGTAACGTTATAATATAACAGATATTTGGTTTTTGTCGCAAAAGTGGTGATTGTCGCAAAATAAGGTGCCAATGCCGGGATTTATCTGGCCTCGGAAACGCCCCGATCATGCGAAACCTGTTGAGGGCCGGTATAATGCCGGATTTATCAAACGGCCACCGACTTTTTCAGGAAGGTTTCATGACAGTACGTACCCGAATTGCTCCGTCACCCACCGGTGATCCACACGTTGGTACCGCCTACGTGGCTCTGTTCAACCTGTGTTTCGCCCGCCAGCACGGTGGCCAGTTCATCCTCCGTATTGAAGATACCGACCAGGCCAGAAGCACGGCGGAGTCGGAGCAGGACATCCTCAAGGCCCTGCGCTGGCTGGGGCTCAACTGGGACGAAGGTCCCGATGTGGGTGGCCCCCACGGTCCTTACCGGCAGTCCGAGCGCAAGCATTCCTACCGCCAGTACGCCGAGGACCTGGTCACCGCCGGCCATGCCTTTTACTGCTTCCGTACCCCGGAAGAACTGGATGCCATCCGGGAAGAACGCAAGGCCCAGGGCCTGAACCCCGGAATCAAGGGTAACCTGGAGCTGTCGGAAGAAGAGGTAAAGCGCCGCCTGGATGCCGGCGAGCCACACGTGATTCGCATGAAAGTGCCCGACGAGGGTATCTGCGAGATCGACGACATGCTCCGCGGCACCATTGAAATCGACTGGGCCCAGGTAGATTGCCAGATCCTGCTCAAATCTGATGGCATGCCAACCTACCACCTGGCAAACGTGGTCGACGACCATCTGATGGAAATTACCCACGTTCTGCGGGGCGAGGAGTGGATCAACTCTGCGCCGAAGCACAAATTGTTGTACCAGTACTTTGGCTGGGACATGCCGGTGCTTTGCCACCTGCCGCTGCTGCGCAACCCGGACAAGAGCAAGCTCTCCAAGCGCAAGAACCCGACCAGTATCAATTTCTACGAGCGCATGGGTTTTCTGCCGGAAGCGGTTACCAACTACCTTGGGCGCATGGGCTGGTCCATGCCTGACGAGCGGGAAAAGTTCACGCTGGACGAAATGATCGAGAACTTCGACATCCAGCGTGTTTCCCTGGGTGGCCCGGTCTTCGATGTGGAAAAACTTCGCTGGCTCAACGGCCAATGGCTGCGGGATGAGCTGACCGAAGAGCAGTTCATGGAGCGCATGCGCCAGTGGTGGTTCAACGAAGACGCTCTGAGCGCCCTGGTGCCTCATATCAAGGGCAGGGCAGAGGTGTTCTCTGATGTGGCGCCCATGGCCCAGTTCATGTTCTCCGGCACGCTCAACCTCAAGCCGGAAGACTTCGCCCACAACAAGCTCGAAGAGGCCCAGATCAAGCGCGTCCTGCAGTTCAGCCTGTGGAAGCTTGAAGCCCAGCGCCACTGGAGCAAAGACACCATCTTTGCTGACATCAAGGCCCTGGCCAAAGCCATGGACCTGAAAATGGGCGACTTCATGTTCTCCATCTTCGTGGCCATTGCCGGCACACCCAACTCCTGGTCAGTGATGGACTCCATGGCCCTCCTTGGCCCGGACATGACCCGTTCACGACTGCGGCACGCGCTGGAGGTGATGGGCGGTTTTTCCAAGAAAGAAACCAGGAAAGTGGAAAAAGAATACGCCGCACTGGGTATTTGATAACCGCTTTGGTGAATTAATAGACGGCCTGAACAGGGATGTTCAGAAAACTGAAAAAAGTATGTGCAAAAGGTTGACGCCCATAGGGCGGATCCTTAATATACGCAGCCGTTGAGGGGCCATAGCTCAGCTGGGAGAGCGCAACACTGGCAGTGTTGAGGTCAGCGGTTCGATCCCGCTTGGCTCCACCAATTTCCAGTCCCCTTCGTCTAGTGGCCTAGGACTCCGCCCTTTCACGGCGGCAACAGGGGTTCGAACCCCCTAGGGGACGCCAATACGGCTTGACGGTTTAGTCCACCGGAAAGCCATCAAAAAAACCGCCTTCGGGCGGTTTTTTTGTGCCTGAAAACGGGGTCAGATGAAAACTTCATCTGACCCCGTTTTCATCTGACCCCAAGTTCAATCAACGGTCAGCGATTGCCCCTTTGCCCACACCTTCGTAAGCCTTGACCCGAATGGTGTCAGTGGGAAACTCCACCTTGAGCTTGTCGGCAATATGCGCCGCAATCAGCTCAACCGTGGTATCGGTATCCAGCATGTAAACCCGCTCCTCGGGCAGTGTCAGCGCAAACTCCCCCTGATTGGCCTCATACTCGAAGGTCACGTACCGAATGCCGTCGTCACCCACATGGCGCCGTACCACGTCTTCTTCTGAGCCCACGTAAATATCGCGCCAAAGCTTCGCCCAGCGACGCTCCAGGTCATGATCCCGGTGCCCGTTGCGATCAATGCGAATCGGGGAGCGATGGCCATGAGCGATGCGCTGGCAGTTGCCGAGATGCTTCTTCAGGCCATGCACGTAGTGATAGTAAGCACCGTCGATTTCCTCTTCCCGAAGATGGATTTCTACAGAGGTTACGTTCGCCGGAAGCACCGCCTTGATCTCCTGTTCCAGCAGGGCAGCCACTGCAGAAGGTACGACCCGTTCCGCCGACAACCAGACGATGGCTTCGTCCGGCGAGCGGTGAATGATCTCGGCGCCATCGGTCAGCGCCCAGTTGAAGGTGTCCGGCTGCTCCTCGTTCCGGGACAAACCCTGGTAGCCACGCGGAATCACCAGCCGGTGGTCGACGCGCTCATCGATAACCCGTTTGATGGTGCGCTTCACGTTGCTAAAGTCGAACACCATTCCCTGTTCGTCCAGCTCCCCGCCAAGCACCACATCCGCAATCCAGCTTTCGCCTACCAGCCCCCTTGTCGGGTCCAGATACGCGAAATCAATAACGGTCAGGTTGTCTACAAACAGATGGTTCATCAAATTTCCGGGCGGGTATGGTTGATTGATGGACGAATTCTAGCAAAAATCCCCGGGTACAGCAGTCTGGCTGAGTGCCGGGGACCATTACTTATCGCTATCGGGCGCAACGTCATAAACTTCCCCAAACGGATCAACGATCAGGAATTTCCGGCACTGATACTGGCTGCCGGTGCTTCGAGCCGAATTGGGCGGCCCAAGGCGCTTCTGCCCCTTGGCGTCGGTGGAGGTGAGGGCAAGCAAATCCTGCTGGACGCTGCCATTGACCAGGGCCGGCTATTGAGCCGTGATGTCAGGGTAGTTTGTGGCGCCTGGTACCCTTTGATCCGTTTTCGTTGCCACAGGCAACCGTCGCTATGGCTGAAAGCGCCAGACTGGCATGAGGGGATGTCGGCGTCGCTGGCTGCCGGAATCCGCAGCCTGGGGCCCACGGCGAAAGGAGTCTTTGTGCTGCTGGCGGATCAGCCACTGCTGGATCTGAATGCCCTGAAGGCGTTTGGGAATGCCGCGCGTTATGTTCCTGAGCAACCAATCGCGGCGGATTACGGCAGCCGGCCCGGTGTTCCGGCCTATCTGCCTCGCTGGCTGTGGCCCCTGGTACTGGATCTGGAAGGGGACCGTGGAGCCGGACGGTTACTGGCGGATGTGAGGGCAACCCGGGTGGACATACCGGGGGTCCGCGACGATGTGGACACCCTGGCCGACTGGCAAAGAATCAGAGCCTTGCTCAGCCAAACAGGCCCGACAACCATGCGATTCCGACGCTGAAGATGCCAAGACTGACGGCCAGGCCAACGGTATAGACCCGGGACGACGCTGACCGCTGTTGGGCAACGAACAGATCGATGGTGCGCTGGGCGATGTCTTCCGCGGTTTCCCGGGAAATCTCGTGGGCCTGCTGAATCGCCTCGGATTGCAGGGTTTGCCAGAACTCCGTATCAATGGTCTGGACGCTGGTGATGTGATCCTTCAGTTCGGCCATGTGTTCGCTGGTAAACCCGGAATTCTTTTTCAGCTCTTTTTTCAGCACCGCAAGCTCGCTGCCCAGATTGAGATTAACTTCGGCGGCAACGTCATCCCGCAGATTTTTCGTGCGCTCTTCGACCATGTCGGAAACGGTATTGAGGCGTTCCTCAATGACCGCCTCCTGTTTGCTGCGGGATTCGTCCAGAGCGCGCTTGAGGTGGTCAAACTGCTCATCAAAGAGGGAGCTGAGCAGCTCGTGCAGCCGGTTGTTGATATGGGTTTTAACAGCGGAGCGGGCAATTTGCTCAATGAGGTCGCTGGTCAGCGGGACAACGTTGGCCTGGGTGCTGCTCCGGCTCGCGGAACCTCCGGTTTTGGGTGAGAGTTCGACCGAGGCATCTGCAGGCACATTCAGCAGGTCGTCTTCCCGGGCCAGGGCGGCCTCTTCGGTGGGTGGCTCAGGCAGCGTCCCCTTGGTGACATCGCTGGCCAGTTGATCCAGAACCTGGCTGAGGCCATCGGTCTGGGGCGGTTTGGTCAGGATGTTGTAAACGCCGAAGTTCTTTGCCTCTTCCATGAAGGAGGAGGATTTCTTGGACGTGCACATGATGATCGGAATGCCCGCTGTCTGGGGGTTGCACTTGATGGCCTTGGTGGCTTCGACGCCGTTCATGCCTGGCATCAGGTGATCCATGAAGATCACATCCGGCCGGTCATGACTGCTCAGGAAATCCAGGGCCTCTTCGGCCGAACCCGCCATGTTGACTTCCATATCACGATCCTCCAGCAGTTTGCTCAGGGCAAATCGGGCCACCTTGGAGTCGTCCACCAGCAGAGCGTTCTTGATCGCCATGTCACTACCTCAATCGTTTACTGCAAACGCGTTTGTTATCGGGCCGGCGTGATTACCAGCCTTCCAGTTTCGGGCATTCGGTAGCCCGGTAGCTCTTGTCCCGATAACAGACACCGGGTTCCGTTGTGCGGGCTGTGAAGATTTCCCCCGCCGCCGTGGTCAGGCGAACCTGTCCATAGGGCTCGCCATGACGGAAAGTGGCTTCAATGGAGCTGCCATTCGGGTTCCTTAACAGCCCGTTGCCATGGAACTTCCCTTCGATGTACTGGCCCTCGTACTTCTTGCCATTGGCGAAGACCTCGGAGCCGGTACCGTGGAAGGCTCCGTTGGAAAATTCACCCTCATAGTGGCGTCCGTCCGGGTAAGTCAGTGTGCCGGTGCCGTGGAATTCATCGTTACGGAACCCGCCGACGTAGAGCATGCCGTCAGCGGTGGTCAGTGAGCCGTGGCCATTGAGTTGGCCCTGCTGCCAGTGGCCGGTGAGGATATCCCCGTTCGCCAGGGTCAGTGTGCCTTTGCCGTTGAACTGGTCCGCCCGGAATTCCCCTGAGTAGCGGGCACCGTCGGCACTGCGCCACACGCCTTCACCTTCACGCTTGCCGCCGGACCATTCGCCTTCATACCGGCTGCCGTCGGGATACCAGGCGGTGCCCTGACCATCAAACCCGCCATTCACGAAATGCCCTTCATAGCGCAGGCCATCAGAGTCTTCGTAGGTGCCGTCGCCGGTGCGCACGCCACCGATCCAGGTCCCGTTGCGGAAATTTACCGTCGTGTAGGCTTCCAGTTTGCCGACCAGCGTCATCTCGTTGCCGGCCTCCAGGGCAACGTACTGGCTCCAGGGTTTAAAGCCGGTCTTGCTGATGGTGACATCGTACCGGCCCGGTTCCAGTTCCAGATCCAGGCGGGTTGCGCCGTAATCCTTACCGTTGATGGTGACCTGGTCGCCCACAACGTTCGAGCGAAGCACCAGTGTCCCGGTGGTTGGTGGTTGCTTCCCGGGTTTGTTGCGAGCCGGCTTTTGCGCCGACGGAGCGGCGTCCGTGCGAGTTGCCATTGCCAGGGGCGGTTCGGCGACCGCCAGAACCGTGGGCTCTTCAGGCATGGGCGGTACGGTGAACGGGGTGGTATCGACAACGGGCTGACGGGCTTTGGTACGGGCCTGCACTGTATTTGCGGGATTTGCAGGTGCCGGTTCAACCGGCGCGGGTGCTGGCGGCTTGCCGGTTGCAACAGCTTCAGCGGCAACGGCCTGGTCCATGATGGGGGGATCGAAGATTTCTGTCATCCGCAGCTCGTCCCGGACCGATGCGAACCCGGCGGTGACCAGCAACATCAGCGCCAGGGCGTTGATGAACAGAAGTGGTCTGAAATCGACCATGGCGGAACCTCTTAATCCTGCATTCTCGGAATTCTGTCTACCGCTTCATCTTAACCAGTGAGCGCAACGTTATGTAACAGAAAGTGTCTGGAGTTAACGAGAATGCAGGCCAAATCACACTTTATCCGGAAGCTGGTCATGGTTGAGCTGTTCCCATGATTTCATGTACACATCGGCTTCGTATTCATAAGGCGACTTAAAAGGGGTGAGCACAAAATCAAACACCAGGAAGAAGAATCCGATTGATGCCCAGGCAATCAAAAGGCTACTGATGGTGGTGGCCTGCACCTCCGGGTTGGAATTGACGAAATCCTCCAGCAGAGGAATCAGATCGGATGCCATGACAACAGGGTTGAAGCTGGCCATCACGAACGGAATCCAGAAGGCCAGGAATACCGGGAAAAATCCGAATGACCAGAGCACACGGCGGAGCAGGTAGATGGCAACTTCCCGCCAGAAACGCTGTCTGGTTTCCGGAATCATTCGTATGCGGTTGAGATATCGGCGTCGTTCTGCCCAGTAGGCAGCGACCTCGGGGGCATCAACAGCCTTGGTATGAGGTGCAGGTGTTGTCATGGGTTGGTGGGGTACCTTATCGCTACGGGAGTGATGCATGATAATCGATACTACGTGTTACCCTACAATTCTCCAATTGTTTAAAGACAGGATAGATTGAATGGCTGCAGTGATCGACAACGCAACCCACCCGGCCTTTGAGAAGCTTCGCAGTCACCGGATTGACACGCTCAATCTCGAGGTTGAGGAGTATCGCCACAAGAAAACCGGGGCCCGGCACCTGCATCTGGCGGCAGATAACGATGAGAACGTGTTCTTCGTGGCCCTGCGTACCTTCCCGATGGATTCCACCGGCGTTGCCCATATTCTTGAGCATACCGCACTCTGCGGCAGCGAACGTTATCCGGTTCGCGATCCGTTCTTCATGATGATCCGGCGGTCACTGAATACTTTCATGAACGCCTTTACCAGCAGCGACTGGACCGCGTATCCCTTTGCCAGCATGAACCGGAAAGATTTTAACAACCTGCTGTCGGTGTATCTGGACTGTGTGTTTTTTTCCAAGCTGGATCCGCTGGATTTCGCCCAGGAAGGCCATCGCCTGGAATTCGAAAAGCCGGAAGATCCTTCCACCGATCTGGTCTATCGGGGGGTTGTCTATAACGAAATGAAGGGTGCCATGAGTTCGCCCACATCCCAGCTATGGCAGAGTCTGAGCAGCCATCTGTTCCCCACCACCACCTATCACTACAACAGCGGTGGTGAACCGGACCATATTGTCGACCTCAGCTACGATGACCTGATGAAGTTCTATCGCCACCACTATCACCCCAGCAACGCGATTTTTGCCACCTACGGCGATATTCCGGCTCGCGAGCACCATGAAAAGTTCGAGGAGCTGGCGCTAAAGCGCTTTGACCGGCTCGACATTGACCTGCCGGTCCGGGACGAAAAGCGCATGTATGCTCCGGTTCGGGTGGAACAGGGCTATGCGGTCAACGAAGGTGAGGGTACAGACAACAAGACCCACATCGTTGTTGGCTGGCTCCTGGGCCACAGCTTCGATCTTCAGGAAAACCTGGAAGGGCAGCTGCTTTCCGCAGTACTTCTCGAAAACAGTGCCTCGCCCCTGATGCGGGCCCTGGAAACCACCGGGCTCGGCCACTCGCCATCGCCCATGTGTGGCCTGGAGGATTCCAATCGCGAGATGACCTTCGTCTGCGGTATTGAAGGCAGCGAACCCGGCAAACACGAAGAACTGGAAGCACTGGTCGAGGCAACGCTGCTCAAGGTAGTGGAGGAGGGCGTCAGTGAGGAACGGCTGGAAGCCATCCTGCACCAGTTGGAACTGCATCAGCGTGAAATCGCCGGTGACCAGTTCCCCTATGGTCTGCAACTGATCATGAGCGCGATTGGTCCGATGGTTCACGGCGGCGACCCGGTTGAATTGCTCGATCTGGAGCCGGTGCTGGCAACACTCCGAGAGAAGATCCGGAATCCCGGGTATGTGCCCGGCCTGATTCGCAAAAAGCTGCTGGAAAACCCCCACAGGGTGACACTCACACTGCGCCCGGACGAAAAGCTGGAGAGCCATCGCCAGGACGCTGTCCGGGAAGCGCTGGCTCGTCGTAAGGCCGAACTTACCGGGGATGAGGTGCGGATGATTGTCGAGCGCGCCGGCGCGCTGGAAGAGCGCCAGATGCGCAAGGACGACGACTCCATTCTGCCGAAGGTCGATTTGTCGGATGTGCCACTGCAAATGCCGGAGCCACAAGGCCGTTACGACGGCGAGATGTCGGCAACGGCCTATGCCCGCGGAACCAATGGCCTGGTGTATGAGCAGGTGGTGGTGCCGGTGCCGGCGCTCACAGAAGAGGAGCTTTTGCTGGTACCGTATTACACCACCCTGGTCTCCGAGGTGGGTTGCGGAGAGCTGGACTACCTGCGGATGCAGGACCGTATTTCCGCGGAATCCGGCGGCATTGGAGCCGCATTCAGTGCCAAGGGGCGTATCGACGATGTTCAGGACCTGTCCGGTTACATCATCTTTAATGGCAAGGCTCTGGCCCGTAATCGCAGCGCATTGACCCGGTTGCTCCGTGACGTCTGTACCAGTGCCCGCTTTGATGAGAAAGAGCGGGTTCGGGAACTCATTGCCCAGATCCGTGCCCGCCGCGAGCAGGCGGTCACAGGCAGTGGTCATGCCCTGGCCATGAGCGCGGCCTCCCAGGGTATGAGCCCGGGGGCCTGGCTGTCATTCCGCCTCGGCGGTCTGGCTGGAATCCGGGGCACCAAGCAGCTGGATCAGGCCCTGAAGGATCCGGAAGAGCTGGCGGCGCTGTGCGAGAAACTGTCAGCCCTTCATAAGAAAATCAGTAACCAGGGGCGGGAATTCCTGGTGATTGGCGAGGAAGAGCAGCTTCCGGCCATGGTTGACGATCTCAAATCCTGCTGGCAGGAAGCATCCGCGCCAGAGAGCTCTGACTGGAAAATGGAGCCGGTCAGCTATACCACCCGAGAGGCCTGGCTGACGTCTACGCAAGTGAATTTCTGTGCCAGGGCTTATAGTACTGTGCCGGTAGACCACCCGGATGCAGCGGCGCTGACCGTGCTTGGTGGTTTCCTGCGTAACGGTTACCTGCACCGTGCCATCCGTGAAAAGGGTGGCGCCTACGGTGGTGGTGCCGGGCAGGACAGCGTGAACGGAACCTTCCGGTTCTTCTCCTACCGGGATCCCCGCCTGGAAGAGACCCTGGAGGATTTCGACAAGGCGCTGATCTGGCTGCAGGAAACGGACCACGAATACCAGGAACTGGAAGAGTCGATTCTCGGGGTCATCGGCCAGCTGGACCCGCCCCGCTCTCCGGCCGGTGCAGCCCGCCATGCGTTCCACAACAAGCTGTTTGGTCGTTCCCCTGAGCAGAGGGCCCGGTTCCGGGAGCGCGTTCTGGCAGTTACCCTGGAGGACATCAGGCGTGTCGCCAGTACCTGGTTGATGCCGGAGAAGGCGAGTACCGCGGTTGTTACCAGTCCCGAGAACCGGGCCAGGGTGGAGAAACTCGGCCTGGCTATTCAGGAACTGTAGAGCAGAAGTGCAACGCAGGACACACAGGGGTCAGATGAACGCTTTCATCTGACCCCTTTTTCATGACCCCTTTTTCACTTTTCCCGCCCCTTCAGCGATTCCGCTTCAGCCCGGTGCTCACCATAATCCGTGTCGAAATCTCTTCCACTGAATAGGCCGTGGTATTCAGGTAGGGAATGCGCTCACGCCGGTACATCAGCTCGATTTCCTCGATTTCATGCATGCACTGCCTGATTGAGGAATACCGGGAGTTGGGGCGGCGCTCGTTGCGTATGGTGGCGAGGCGCTCGGGATCGATGGTCAGCCCGAAGACTTTCTCCTTGTGGGGCTTCAGGGCGCCCGGGATCTGCTGATCCTCCAGATCCTCCTCGGTAATCGGATAATTGGCGGCCTTGACGCCGTATTGCAGCGCGAGATAGAGGCAGGTGGGGGTTTTTCCGCTTCGGGAAGCACCCACCAGAATCAGGTCCGCTTCATCGTAATATCGTGTCCGGGCGCCATCGTCGTTATCCAGCGCAAAATTGACGGCCTTGATCCGCCGCTCGTAACTGCCCTCGTTATTGATTGAGTGAGATTTTCCCACGGTGTAGGAAGAAGATGACTGCAGCTCCTGCTCCAGGGGTTTGAGAAAGGTTCCGAAAATATCCACCATGAAACCCTCGGCTGTGGAGATGATATCCCGGATGTCGCTGTTCACGATGGTGTCGAAAACCAGTGGCCTTGCGCCGTCTGTTTCGGCGGCCTTGTTGATGCGTGTGACCATTTCGCGGGCTTTTTCTTCGTCCGCAATGTAGGGAACGGTCACCCGTTCAAACTCGATTTTTTCAAACTGGGCCAGAAGACTGTGCCCCAGTGCCTCGGCAGTCAGGCCGGTGCCATCGGAAATGAAAAAAGCAGTGCGTTTCATGATGTATCGTCCGGTTCCGTATTCAGCGGGTGGTTCCCTAGGTAATTTCCGCGGGTTACAGTATCATACACGCCAAGTTCGAGACCCCGCAGTGGATATTGCCTGCTTTTACCGCTTGATACCGCTGGCCCGGTTTTGCTCTTTGCTTCATAGACTCAAGGGAGACGTGCTTTGGAAGATTACATTATCTGGTTTGATCACCTGGGAATGTCCGATGTCGACCGGGTGGGCGGGAAGAACGCCTCCCTCGGCGAAATGATCAGTAATCTCGCCAACGCAGGTGTTACCGTTCCAGGTGGTTTTGCCACGACAGCACACGCCTATCGCGAATTTCTGGCCAAAGACGGCCTGAAAGAGCGAATCGATAATGTCCTGGATGCTCTGGACATCAATGATGTCAACGAGCTGGCCCGTGTAGGCGCTCAGATTCGTGAGTGGATTATTGACACACCCTTCCCGGATGTCCTGGAAAAGGCCCTGGAAGAGGCGTTCTCAGCGCTTCAGGATGGCAATGATCGCATGGCCGTTGCGGTCCGTTCCTCAGCCACCGCCGAGGACTTGCCAGATGCCTCGTTTGCCGGCCAGCAGGAAACCTTCCTGAACGTGGTGGGGCTGCAGCAGGTGCGCACCTCGGTTAAAGAAGTGTTTGCTTCGCTGTTCAACGACCGGGCCATCTCTTACCGTGTCCACCATGGTTTCGATCACAAGATGGTTGCTCTTTCTGCCGGCATTCAGAAAATGGTTCGCAGTGAAACCGCGGCCAGTGGCGTTATGTTCACCCTCGACACCGAATCCGGGTTCCGGGATGTGGTTTTTGTAACGGCCTCTTATGGCCTCGGCGAAACCGTTGTCCAGGGTGCCGTGAACCCCGATGAATTCTATGTCCACAAGCCGACACTGGAGGCTGGGCGCCCGGCGGTATTGCGCCGCAACCTGGGCAGCAAGGCCATCAAGATGGTTTACCATTCAAGCCCCGGTGAAGGCCAGTTCGTGGAAACGGTCAAGGTTGGGCAGGACGAGCGTAACCGCTTCTGCATTACCGATGCCGAGGTGGAAGATCTGGCCCGTCAGGCGATGATTATCGAGAAGCACTACCAGCGCCCGATGGATATCGAGTGGGCGAAGGATGGCGACGACGGCAAGATCTACATCGTTCAGGCCCGTCCTGAAACCGTCAAGAGCCGCGCCTCCGCCAACGTGATGGAGCGGTACCTGTTGAACGAAACCGGCAATGTGCTGGTGGAAGGTCGCAGTATCGGCCACAAGATTGGCAGCGGCCCGGTGAAGGTTATTACCAGCATCAAGGAAATGGATCGCGTTCAGGCCGGCGACGTGCTGGTGACAGACATGACCGACCCGGACTGGGAACCGGTCATGAAGCGGGCCTCCGCCATCGTGACGGATCGAGGCGGTCGTACCTGCCACGCAGCCATTATTGCCCGTGAGCTGGGTATTCCGGCGGTGGTCGGTTGTGGTGACGCGACCGAGGTTTTGAAAGATGGTCAGGAAGTGACGGTTTCCTGTGCCGAGGGCGACACCGGTCTGATTTACGAAGGTGCCCTGGACTTCGAGCTGCGGGAAAATACCGTTGACTCCATGCCCGATATTCCGTTCAAGATCATGATGAACGTCGGCAACCCGGACCGTGCCTTTGATTTCCAGGGGTTGCCCAATGAAGGCGTTGGCCTGGCCCGCCTCGAGTTCATCATCAACCGGATGATTGGCGTGCACCCCAAGGCCCTGCTGAACTTTGACGGGTTGCCCCGGGACATCAGGCAGACCGTTGAAAAACGCATTTCGGGCTATTCGTCTCCGGTCGATTTCTACGTGGACAAACTGGTGGAGGGTATTTCCACCCTGGCAGCCGCGTTTGCGCCGAAAAAGGTCATTGTGCGGCTGTCGGACTTCAAGTCCAACGAGTACGCCAACCTGATTGGCGGCACCCTGTACGAGCCGGATGAAGAAAATCCGATGCTGGGTTTCCGTGGCGCATCCCGCTACATCTCCGAAACGTTCCGTGATTGCTTTGAGCTGGAATGCCGCGCCCTGAAAAAGGTGCGCAACGAGATGGGGTTGACCAATGTGGAAGTGATGGTGCCGTTTGTTCGCACCGTTGGTGAGGCGGAACAGGTGGTTAGCCTGCTGGCGGAGAATGGTCTGAAGCGGGGTGAGAATGGCCTTCGTGTGATCATGATGTGTGAGCTGCCGGCCAACGCGATTCTGGCCGAACAGTTCCTTGAGCATTTTGACGGCTTCTCCATCGGTTCCAATGATCTGACTCAGCTTACCCTGGGGCTGGACCGGGATTCCGGCATCATCGCCCACCTGTTCGATGAGCGTAACGACGCCGTCAAGGCGTTGCTGGCCAGCGCCATTCAGGCCTGCAAGAAAGCAGATAAGTACATTGGTATCTGCGGGCAGGGGCCATCGGATCATCCGGATCTTGCCAAGTGGCTGATGGATCAGGGCATTGATTCCGTTTCCCTGAATCCGGATTCGGTGCTGGATACCTGGTTTTTCCTGGCCGACGAAAAGATCGACTGAGTTCATTTTCCAGGATGAAGGAGAACGACAAAGTGACACAGATTATTACCCCGGACCTGTGCGACGAGTTTCCGGAAGTGCAGGTTGTGGCGCCCGGCTTTAACAACTACGGCGGTAACAAGGCGTTTGGCGGCGAGATCGTTACCGTGAAATGCTTTGAAGACAATTCCGTGGTGAAGGAACAGGTTGGCCAGCCCGGCAATGGTCGGGTTATGGTGGTGGATGGTGGTGCCTCAAGGCGCCATGCACTGCTGGGCGACATGCTGGCGGAGAAGGCCGCCAGCAATGGCTGGGCCGGCCTGATTATCTATGGCTGTGTCCGGGACGTAGACGAGATTGGTAACACCGCACTGGGCGTTCAGGCCCTGGGGACTCATCCCCGGAAAAGTGAAAAACGCGGCCTTGGCGACCTGAATGTGCCGGTTACCTTCCACGGTGTAACCTTCCACCCGGGTCATTATGTCTATGCCGACAATAACGGCATTGTTGTTTCGGAGAAGCCCCTGGTCTGAGCCAGAAGCCATCTTGCAGGAACAAGAAACGGTGGCTGCTGGCCGCCGTTTCTTGTTCAGCGAGTCACTTCGCTGATGTTCGTTCCGAGCAGGTAGCCTTCACCCTCCGGTTCACACCGAATGACTTCGCACACGGTTTCCAGTGGAGGAAACTGATCGCTTGTGGGGTGGAGGACCGTTTGCAGTTCTTCGCCAACGGCTACCTCGCGCTCGACATAGAGCTGCATGCCGGCTGCACTCAGGTCGCGGCAGACGCCGGTGAACCTGTTACCCTGGCTGTCGGTAATTTCGATTTCAGAGTTCACCTGCATACGGTGAAAGTCGCGCTTTTCCGAGTAATCCTTCATGGCATCAGGCCCAGTTGTCAGTTTTTCTTGTTGGTTTGAGCATCGGAATAATCAGTGCCAGCAACACACCGCCGAGGACCAGGCCGGCACCGAGTAGCATGAAGTCATACTCCTTGCTGGCTTCGAGGCGTTCGTTTTCCGCGGTAAGGATCTCAAGGTCGTTGCGGATCTTCTGGTTTTCCTCGAGGAGTTCGCGGTTGCGGCGCGACAGATTGATAGAGTCGGATGCGATACTCTTGATGCGCTGAAGTTCTTCCTGGAGTTCCTGGGAGCGATTCGAAAGCGACGATTCAGAGTTTTCAAGAGCGTCCCGTTCGTTGGTTACCTGGGTCAGTTGCTCTTTTACCCGGGCGAGCTCCGCACGGGTATTTTCCAGCTGTTGGTTGGCTGTCCGGAGACGGTCGGCGGCGATGGGTGTTTCGCTCAGATATTGGCTGGAGACCCAGCCCTCCGTACCCTTGGGGGTGCGAACCAGGGTGTAAGCCGAATCGGAGGCATCGAGCACTTCCAGGGGCGTCCCACTGGGCACGGCATTCTCGATAATCCGGTACTGGGTACCTGCGCCAGACCTCACCGGAAGGTACAGCTGATCGTCCACCCAGACCGTTTTCGCCTGGGCAACGGCAATTGACGACACTGCAAACAACACACTGATGGCGAGGCGAAAAAGCGTCACTGGTTACGTTCCCTGAAATTCTCTGGATGAAGTCCGCGCATGATTAAAAGCGCAATTTTGTCACAGATGCCCTGCTGTGCAAGCGAGCCATCATTACAATAAACTCATGCTGCAACGGAAGCGATCACGGTAATACAGCCTTGAACGGCTTCACGGTAACCTTCTCGTATACGCCGGCCTCAATGTAGGGGTCAGAATCTGCCCATGCCTGTGCTGCCTCCAGTGAGTCGAACTCCGCAATCACCAGGCTGCCGGTAAAGCCAGCCTCACCCGGTTCCGGTGTGTCCAGGGCGGGGTGCGGGCCGGCAACAAGCAATCTGCCCTCGGCTTTCAGTGCCTGCAGGCGCTCAGTGTGAGCGGGTCGCGCCGTCTGGCGCAGTGGCAGGCTGTTTTCGACATCTTCACTGATAATGGCGTAATACATTCAGCTCTCCGGATTGAAGTTCCTAACGTTACTGGCTGGCAAATAATCAGCAGTCGTGCGGCGCCAGGGATGGCTGGTACAATGTCCCACCGTGGCATATCGCCCGTTACCCTCTGATTCAGGATGTTTCGTGACTATACCGCAAGACCCGGTTTTGTGCATCGACCTGCATTGCCACAGTACCGCCTCGGATGGCGCGCTATCGCCGTCGGCGCTGCTTGAGCGTGCGGCCGAGCGGGGTGTCAGCCACCTTGCATTGACGGATCATGACACGATTGGCGGGTTCGCCGAAGCCTGGGATGCGGCCGGAAAGCATGGTGTCACCCTGATTCCCGGGGTGGAACTGTCCTGCCTCTGGAAAAGCCGTACCATTCATGTTGTTGGGCTGGATTTCGATCCGGACAATGCCGGATTCCAGAGCGCCCTGGCGCAGCAAAACGAGAATCGCTGGGCCCGGGCAAGGATGATTGCCGAACGGCTGAGCAAGCTTGGCATCGATGATCTGCTGGAACAGGCAACTGCTGCTGCAGGCGGCGATGTCCCGGGCCGTCCGCATTTTGCCGCAGTCCTGACGGGCGAGAGTGTCGTGCGTAACTCCGCGCAGGCGTTCAAGCGTTACCTCGGCAACGGCAAGGCCGGTGACGTAAAAGCCTACTGGCCGGAACTGCCGGAGGTGGTTCGCTGGATTAATGAGGCGGGCGGAATTGCCGTTCTTGCCCATCCACGGAAATACCAGCTCACTGCTACCAAACTCCGGGAGCTGACAGCCGATTTCCGGAGAGCGGAAGGGCAGGCGATTGAAGTTTCCACCTCGGGGCAGTCCAGCGGGGATCTGGGATTTCTGGCGGAGCTGTGCCGAAGGGAAGGGTTGTTGGCATCTCAGGGCAGTGATTTTCACTTTCCCGGAGCACCCTGGTGTGAGCTTGGTCGCATCACGAAAATGCCAGACGGGCTTGAGCCGGTCTGGCATTCATTCAGGCAGCCAATTCTGAGTCCTGCGCCGGTTTAATCCGGCGCGTGAAACAGGAGATACAGATCGGTCAGTGAATCGGGAATGGCATCGGCCATTTGCCGGGACAGTTTGTCGCTGTTGCGAACCTTTTGAAAATCCTCGTCATCGAACAATCCTGACAGCGTAAGCATGGGCACCATCAGGTCGGCGGTTTCCTCTTCGCTGGCAGCGTCCAGCCACTGTTCTTCGTGCTCCAGGAAGGTATCCACGAACCCGGCACACCAATTCTCCAACGCGTTCATGGGGTCGCCGTCTTCCGGTTCCGGTAATTCCAGAGCCTGGCCCATATCCAACGCGTGGGCCATGCCTCCGGCCAACTGCTCGGCACAGCGCCTGAATACCTCAGGAACCCCGCCATCGGGCGCCTCATCGATACCCGTGGCGAGGCGGAAGATTTCTTCCGCCCCCAGTTCAGCCGGGCCAACGACGCTGGCGCAGACAACCCCGTGGAAGCCGAAGAAATCCAGGGCGTCATCGCCCCAGGGTTCGGCAAAGAGAATGTCTTCCAGCGCCTCTATGTCGGAGTTCGATAGCATCAGTTAGTTACTCCCGGCCTTTTTGGCCTCTTCCGCAGCCTTCTGGCGCTTGCGGACCTCTCGGGGGTCATTGTAGGCACGTCCTGGTGTAACAGGAATATTGGCTGCCGGTGTTTCGGGAGATTCGTCCGTTTTCGCGGCCTCAGCCGCAGGCTTCTCAGTCTTTTCAGGCTGCGCATCTGCGGCCAGAGACGGCTTCGGTTCGGGCTGCTCTTTCGGCGCCGCCTTTTTCGGAGCGGTGGACTGCGGTGCCGGCTCGTCAGCCGCTTGCGGCTTTTCGGCAGGGGCCGGCGCTTCAGAGCTGCCGGCCGGTTGCCCGGAAGCGGTCTCAGGCGCTTTTTCGGCCTTGGCCGGTTGCTTTGGTTCAGCTTCTGCCTTCTTTTCCGCTTCGACTTTCGGTGCCTGATCAGCGCTTTCGGCTGCGGGTTCGTTCTCCGGAGCAGAGGGCTTTTTATCGGCCGCGGAGCGCTTTTTCCCAGCCGCTGATGGCTTTTGATCCGCAGCTGAAGGCTTGGCGCTCTTGTCTTCTGCCTTTTGAGGGGGCTCCGCGCTTTTGCCGGACTCAGCAGCGTCGCCGGTCTTCCCGGTCGGCTGGTCAGCGGCTTTCGGTGCTTCTTTCGGCTGCTCTGGAGCCTGGCTGTCAGAAGACGCTTCTGAAGCAGCAGGCTGGTCGGCCTGGCCCTGTTTCGGATCTTGCTTCGGCGCGTCCTTCTGAATCGGCGTGGCTGCCTTGTTTTCAGGTTTTTCAGAAGCCTTTTCACGGCTATCCCGTGGCTGCCCGGCTTTCACCGCAGGCTTGTCGCCTTCGGAACTAACCTCCGGCTGGGTATCCTTTTGGTGCTTTTCGCTTCGGACAGCCTTGCGATCCGCTGGTGTGGAGGCCGGGTTTTCCGCCGGAGAGCCATCGCGATTACGCTGACGGCGGGGCTTGCGACGCTTTTCGTCAGATGCGGTTTTTTCGCCACCGGCTGGCTTGGCAGCGCTTTCCTGTGGGCCGTTGTCCTTCTGGTCCCGACTATCTTTCGGGTCTCGCTGAGGCTTGTTGCGCCCACGGCCCTGGCTGTCCCGGCGGTTATCCCGGCGGTTGTCAGTGCCCTTGCCGTCGCTTTTGTTGTCGCCTTTGGTGTCGCTGTCCTTGGTCTCGGGGCTCTGGCGATTCTGGTTTCCGCGGTTCGGGTCATCGTTGCGATTGCGGTTGCGACCGCGGTTATCCTCGCCACGGCCTTGCGGGCCGCCCTGACGACGTTCGTTGCCGCTGCGGTTGCCGCCGGAACGCTGGTCGTCACCACGGGCTACGCGGGATTTGCGACGATCCTGGCGGCCCTGATTGCGGTGTTCCTCACGCTGGCTTCTGCTCTTTTCGCTGGTCTCGGTCTGCTGTTCTTCTTCTCCGCTGAAGAAGCAGGCAATCTTGCGGCCAAGGCGGCGGAACAGGCCTTCTTCCTGATCGACGGCTTCGGCAGCCTTTGGTGCCGGAGTGGGCGCGGGTGCACTGGGGCGAACCGCCCGTACGGCTGCCTGTTCACGAACCGGTTTTTCCGCGGCCGGAGCTTCGAAGATTTCCTCTTCACGCTCGCTGTATTCCTGGGCCACCTGGTGGCTGGAGATATGCTCGGGCGTTGTTTCATCGTCGCGCATCCGGACGATTTCGAAGTGCGGTGTTTCCATATGTGGCACGGGAACCACGACGACGCTCACTTCCTGGCGCGCCTCGATATCTGCCAGCTGCTTGCGCTTTTCGTTCAAAAGGAAAGTGGCAACGGACACGGGAACGACAGCCCGCACTTCGCCGGTCTTGTCTTTCGAGGACTCTTCGTAGATCAGGCGCATGATGCTCAGGGCGAGGGATTCAATGCCTCGGATGGTGCCCTGGCCTTCGCAACGAGGACAAACCTCACTGCGTGTTTCCCCGAGGGAGGGGCGCAGACGCTGACGGGACATCTCAAGCAGGCCAAATCGCGAGATCTTGCCAACCTGAACCCGGGCCCGGTCAATTTCCAGGGCCTCACGCATCTTCTGTTCAACTTCCCGCTGGTGCTTGGCTGGGGTCATATCGATGAAATCGATGACAATCAGGCCGCCCATGTCACGCAGGCGCAGCTGGCGGGCGATTTCCTCGGCCGCTTCCAGGTTGGTCTGGAGGGCGGTTTCCTCGATGTCGTGGCCCTTGGTGGCACGGGAGGAGTTGATGTCGATGGAAACCAGTGCTTCGGTTGGATCGATAACAATTGAACCGCCGGAAGGCAACTTCACTTCCCGCTGGAACGCGGTCTCGATCTGGCCTTCGATCTGATAACGGCTGAACAGGGGGATTTCGTCCTTGTAAAGCTTTATCTTGTTCTCGAACGTTGGCATTACCGCGCGGACAAAATTCAGTACGTCCTCATGTACGCCATCGGAATCGATCAGAACCTCGCCAATATCCTGGCGAAGGTAGTCACGTACGGCACGGATAATAACGTTGCTTTCCTGGTGAATCAGGAACGGCGCCTTGCGTTCGCCGGCGGCCTGGGAGATGGCTTCCCAGAACTGAACCAGGTAATCCAGATCCCACTGCAGTTCTTCGGTGGTCCGGCCAATGCCAGCGGTACGAACAATGATGCCCATGGATTTCGGTATCTGGACATTGTTCATGGCATCTTTGAGCTGGGCCCGCTCGTCGCCCTCAATGCGGCGGGAAATACCACCGGCACGAGGGTTGTTGGGCATGAGTACCAGATAGCGGCCGGCCAGGGAAATAAAGGTCGTCAGGGCAGCGCCCTTGTTACCACGTTCTTCCTTGTCCACCTGGACGATGACTTCCTGGCCTTCAGAGACCACATCCTTGATGTTGATCTTGCCCTCAATCTGACCCGGGGATTTCTTGAAGTACTCCTTGGAGATTTCCTTCAGGGGCAGAAAGCCGTGGCGATCGGCACCGAAATCAACGAACGCAGCTTCGAGACTGGGCTCAACGCGGGTAATGCGACCCTTATATACGTTGGCTTTCTTCTGCTCGCGGGAGCTGGATTCGATGTCGAGATCAAACAGACGCTGGCCGTCAACCAGAGCTACGCGCAACTCTTCAGGGTGAGTTGCATTGATAAGCATTCTTTTCATGGAAAGAAAGAGTTCCTGTCGTTTAGTTTGACAGAAAACCGGAGGGGATCGCATCAGCGAAGCAGGATGTGCGTACCGCGGGCCCTGTTACGTCAAGGGCGGACCGGCGGCCAGACGAATCAGACCGTTCGGGGGTTTGATCCTTTCGGTCTGAGACCAACGCCGACGATCCGGCTGCCTGTAGGCAGGGAGAGGTCGTGTAAGGTTCGTGTCTGTTGACGCATGTTATCCGTTTTCAGGTTCACTCAGGTGCCTGGGTCTCACGTCGTATTCGTAAGCTGGACGGCCCGGCCCTGCGTGGCAGTGATTCTTCGCGATGTCGCCCGCGGTTTTCTGCGCGGTTTTTTCTTCTCCCGGGGACAGGGTTCAGTCTTTCCAAGATCTGGCCTGGTACTCCGGGAGCATTTACTTCGCCGTTCCCGGTAGTGATTGGGTGCACGGCGTTCAAACTCTCGAATAGTGTCGGTATACTTCTGCCGCTCCGGCTTCTGACTTGAGTTGATCAGGCCGTAGACAAACGGCAGAGCACGCCGGAATATAACAGTATTCAGGTTGTCGTTCAATCCTGCATTCATGTCACCACCATAGGAATTCCATGTCCCGCAAGCCCGCGAACAAGAAGCCAGCCAGAGTCAGGCCCGACAAGGCGGCACCATCGCCCATGGGAAGGGGTGGTGGGGCGGTGGCACACCGCGGCGACGTTCGCCAGGGGGTGCGGTGGGTCACTGTGGGTGAGGACAATGAAGGTCAGAGGGTGGATAATTTTCTTTTGGCGCAGCTGCGCGGCGTGCCGAAAAGTATTATCTACCGCGTGGTCAGAAAGGGCGAGGTTCGGGTCAACAAGGGTCGGGTGAGGCCAGACACCCGGCTGAAAACCGGTGACCAGGTGCGGATTCCTCCCGTAATTCGCAAGGAAAAGCCGGAGCAGGTCGCGCCCGGCTCCCGGGTGCAGGGGGTCATTGAGGCCGCGGTCATTTTCGAGAATGAACAGATGCTGGTGGTCAACAAACCCTCCGGCATTGCCGTTCATGGCGGCAGTGGCCTGAGTTTCGGTCTGATTGAAGTCTTGCGTTCGGCCCGGCCATCGGCAAAGTTTCTGGAGCTTGTGCACCGGCTGGATCGTGACACGTCCGGCCTGGTTATGGTGGCCAAGAAGCGCTCAGCACTGCGCTATCTGCAGGACGAACTTCGCCAGAAACGGGTAAGAAAGCACTACCACGCGTTGGTGGCCGGTGACTGGCAGGCCAGTGTTGACCGGGTTGATGTCCCCCTTCTGCGTTACGAGATGCCCAATGGCGAGCGTCGGGTGAAGGTTGACGAATCGGGGAAAGCGTCATTGACTACCTTCCGTTGCCTTTATCGTTATCAGGGCTACAGCCTGGTGGAGGCCTCACCCATAACCGGGCGAACACACCAGATCAGGGTTCACAGTGCCTGGGCGGGTCATCCGATTGCAGGTGACGACAAGTATATGGATGATGTCAGCCTGAAAGCGTTCAGGGCGATCGGTGGGCAGCGCCTGATGCTTCATGCCAGGGCTCTCGAATTTACCTTGCCCGTGTCGGGGGAGGCCGTGCGCCTTGAGGCCCCGTACGACGATGCATTCAGCGAGGCGCTGGAAAAACTTGGGGCACGCATTAAAGGAACAGGTCAATGAACGTCAGAGTGGTTATTTTTGACTGGGACGGGACGCTGGTGGATTCGGTCGAGCACATCGCCGACAGCCTGCATCAGGCGGCGACCGATCTGGGTTACCCGGCCCTGGAGCGTGAGGCCTACCGGGATATAATCGGTCTTGGTATGGTCGAAGCGCTGGAGAAACTTTATCCGGGCATCAGTTGTGACGAGATGAATAGTATCCGGGAGGGCTATGCGGGTTACTTCTTCAGCAAGACCACCACGCCCCAGAATGTGTTTGAGGGTATGGCGGATGTGGTGGCTGACCTTCGCGGTTCTGGTCGCAGCTGTTCCGTCGCCACCGGCAAGAGCCGTCGGGGGCTCGATTCGGCCCTCGTTTCCAGCGGGCTTGGCAGTTATTTCGAGATAACCCGGTGCGCGGATGAGACCCGCTCAAAGCCGGATCCTGCAATGCTCGAGCAGATTCTGAATTTCTACGGAATTGAGCCGGCCGAAGCGGTAATGGTCGGCGACACCCGCTACGATCTCGAAATGGCCCGGCGTATCGGAATGCCTTCCATCGGTGTCGAGTGGGGCGTACACAAGCGTGATGTTCTGGGTGACTATTCGCCCCATGCCATTGTTGATACCGTGCCCGGCCTGCGCCGGGTACTTGGGCTCTGAGCGAGCCGGATTAGCCAATTTAATCGATGTTGCTGACAGGATGAATGAATGAGTGACTGGGATTCCGATAAGTCCCCTGATTGGGGAGATGAGCCAGTGGAGCCTGAAAAGGACAGTAAGCCGTTGTTTGGCCGCAAGTCGCCAAAATTGCCGCCGGAGTCCGGCCGGGACTGGAAACTCATTGAAAAACTGGTGATGTCGCTCCAGGCCGAGCAGCGTAGAAGCCGCCGGTGGGGGATTTTTTTCAAGCTCCTTACCTTCGGTTATCTGATTGCGTTGCTTTTCATGCTGAAGGCTCCGTTCGGAGACACTTTGAGCAGTGTCTCTGGTAAGCATACCGCCCTGGTTGAGATTAACGGCCCGATAGCGGCGGATGAGCTGGCGAGCGCCGATAATATTGTCGGTTCGCTTCGTTCTGCTTTTGAGGAGCCAAACTCGGTGGCGGTGATTCTTCGAATCAACAGCCCCGGCGGAAGCCCGGTTCAGTCGGGGTACGTATACGATGAAATAAAGCGGCTGCGTGAAGAATATCCGGAAAAGAAAGTGTACGCCGTGATTTCCGACATCGGCGCTTCCGGGGCTTATTATATCGCCTCGGCCGCCGATGAGATTTACGCCAATCGTGCCAGCCTTGTGGGGTCCATTGGCGTTGTTGCCGGTGGCTTCGGCTTTACCGGTGTGATGGAAAAGATTGGGGTTGATCGACGCCTGTACACAGCGGGTGAGAATAAGGCCTTCCTTGATCCTTTTTCGCCAGAGCAGGAAGAAGAAGTGATGTTCTGGCAGAGTGTGCTCGAAAACACCCATCAACAGTTCATTGAGGCGGTAAAGCAGGGTCGGGGTGATCGGCTGGCCGATGATGAGCGTCTGTTCAGCGGTCTGGTCTGGAGCGGCGACCAGGCGGTCGAGCTCGGCCTGGTGGATGGGGTGGGCAGCGCTTCGCACGTCGCCCGGCAGATTATCGGCCAGGAAGAGCTGGTGGATTACAGTCGTCGCAAATCGCCGCTCCAGGACATTGTTGACCAGCTTGGCGTTGCCTTCGGGACGGGCTTTGCCAGTCAGCTGATGGAGTCCCGTCTGGAGCTTCGTTAAACCCGGGGCGCATCAGGCCGGTTTTCCAGCAGCGGATTCCGGCCCCAGCGTCGCAGCATGTCGTTCAGGGCAATCAGTGGTAGTCCTACGAGACTGTTCGGGTCCCGGCCTTCCAGTGCTTCAAAAAGAGTGATGCCAAGGCCTTCCATCTTGAAGCTGCCAGCGCAGTCATAGGGTTGTTCCCGTCGCAGATAGGCTTCAATTTCCGCGTCGGTCAGCTGTCGGAAGTGAACGGTGTAAGGTTCGCAGTGATGCTCCAGTTTTCCAGAATCCGTGTCCAGCAGTGCAAGACCAGTGAGGAACAGGACCCTGTGGCCGCTGCTCTGGCGTAACTGGTACCTGGCTTGTGTGTGATTTCCGGGTTTGTTCAGTATGGAGCCATCCGGCAGGCAGGCTACCTGGTCAGATCCAATAATCCAGTGGCCGGGAAATCGCTCTGTCAGGGCCCTGGCCTTGGTCTCCGCCAGGCGGGTTGCCAGCGCCTCCCCGGTTTCGTCATGAATTGGTGTTTCGTCAATATCAGGGCTGGCGCAACTGAAGGGCAGGCCGAGCCGTTCCAGAAGCACCTTGCGGTAAGGTGACGACGAGGCCAGCAGCAGGGGGTTTTGCCTCATGTGTATTGTCCTTGGGGTAGCGGGGAGGAAGAACTGGAGTGCGCTTATCGTAAATTACACTTACCTGCACGGGAACCCCTGCCCAAAAAGCAACGAAGTCTTTGACACTAGAGGGCTGCGCCCCTAAAATTGCGCGCCTATGTCAAAAGCGCCAAACGCCGAGTTACCCAAATCTGTTGATCCTTACCGGTTGGCGGAACAAAACAGCACTCTGGAGGGAATCATTCCCCTCAGCGGGCTTGGCCGTTTCCGGGAAGCTGTTCTGGGGTTTTCAGAGAATGCTGCGTGTCGGGTGAAGTTGTCCTTTTATATGGACAGTGAGCGTCGTCGTGTTGTCTCGGGTGAGCTGGAGGCTCCGGTGGAGCTGGAGTGTCAGCGCTGCATGGGTTCCATGGGCGCGACACTGGTTTCCCGGTTCAGCCTGGGGTTGGTAACCAGTGATGAACAGGCGAAACAGCTGCCGAACGAGCTTGAGCCTTACCTGACCGATGATTTCAGTGCAGATCTTTGGTCAATGGCAGAAGACGAGCTGTTGCTGGTACTGCCACCGTTCCCGCTTCATGATCGGAATGAGTGTCCGGCCCGGGAAGATCTGGAGGCTTACGAGCCTGAGGGCTCCGCGGCACCGCCAGTGAGAAAGTCGGGCGAGAACCCGTTCAGCGTGCTGGCGGATCTCAAGAAGACAAAGCATTAACCGGGCGCGGGTTTCCTGAGGGGAAGCCGGCGCCCATCAAACGAACACACGTTACTTTCCGAGTAATACAAAGTTTACGTTAACAGGTCAGGAGCATAATCATGGCTGTACAGAAGAATCGCAAAACCCGTTCCAAGCGCGGCATGCGCCGTTCACACGACGCTCTGAGCACTGCCGCTCTGAGCACCGACGCGACCACCGGTGAAGTTCATCGTCGTCACCACGTGTCTCCAGACGGTTTCTACCGTGGTAAGCAGGTAATCGAAGCACGCGACGAGTAATCTCGTTGTCGCTATGCACCGCACGGAATCGGATGGCAGAACGGTGAAGCCGGTCACCATTGCGATTGACGCCATGGGTGGCGACCGCGGAGCCGCGGTTGTGGTTGCTGCGTCGCTACAGGCGGTGCGTGAAAACGAAGCCTTGAGCATCGTTCTGGTCGGAGTCCGGAGCGAGCTTGAGGCTTTGTTGCGTGAGGGGCATGCAAGAATCCGCATTGTTGAGGCGGCAGATGTGGTGCGCATGAATGAGCGCCCGTCCCATGCGCTCCGTCACAAGAAAAACTCATCCATGGCCATTGCCCTGAGTCTGGTCCGTGACGACGAAGCTCAGGGCTGTGTCAGTGCCGGGAACACCGGCGCCCTGATGGCGTTTGGCCGTACCATCATTCGCATGTATCCGGGCATAGAGCGACCGGCTATCGCCAAGCTGATTCCCTCTCTCCGCGGGCGTTGTCACGTCCTTGATCTTGGTGCCAATGTCGATTCAACCGCCGAAAATCTCTATCAGTATGCCCTGATGGGCTCCCTGATGGCCTCGGCTATCTGCCAGCAGGCGGAACCCCGGGTGGCCTTGCTGAATGTCGGGGAAGAAGAGATCAAGGGCAATGAGCAGGTCCGTCTGGCCTCTCACATGCTGGCCCAGTGCGACACTGTCAATTACATCGGTTACGTGGAGGGGAGCGATCTGTTCCGGGATGTGGCCGATGTGGTTGTGTGTGACGGATTTGTCGGGAATATCGCCCTGAAAACCGGTGAAGGCGTTGCCGGACTCCTGATTGAGTTGATGGAGCAGGCTTTCACCCGGAATCTCTACGGCAGGCTGGTTGGTCTGCTGGCCAGGCCGATTATTGGCCGGCTGCTTCGGTTGATGGACCCCTCCCGTCACAATGGCGCCAGCCTGCTCGGGTTGCAGGGCGTGGTTATCAAGAGCCATGGCAACGCCAACGAGCGAGCCATGCTGTCAGCCATTCGTCAGGCTGTCAGGGAAGTTGAACTGGAAGTGCCCCGCCGGATCAATGAGCGCCTCGACGACCTCATGCTTTGAGCGCCTGAGACTAAAGTCTGTCCCGATCTGGCCACACATTCGCGGATAATTGGCCTACCTTGTACTATTGGCTAATCTCCCGTAACCCTTTAATGACGATAAGATCCCGCTTATGAAATCAGCCTTTATTTTTCCCGGACAAGGGTCACAATCCGTTGGCATGCTTTCGGCGGCCGCTGAAACCTGGCCCATTATCAACAGAACCTTTGCTGAAGCTTCCAATGTATTGGGCTACGATCTCTGGCAGCTGTGCCAGAAGGGCCCGGCCGAGGAGCTTAACAGAACCATGGTCACCCAGCCTGCACTGCTGACAGCCAGTGTCGCCCTGTGGCGCCAGTGGTTTGTTGCAGGCGGCAGCAAGCCGGACTTCCTCGCTGGCCACAGCCTGGGCGAGTACAGTGCCCTGGTTGCCTCCGAGAGCCTTGACTTCATTGAAGCGGTAAGGCTGGTTCGCCTTCGTGGAGAGCTCATGCAGGATGCGGTGCCGGCAGGGGAAGGCAAAATGGCGGCTATCCTGGGTCTTGAGGATGATGATGTCGTCGCTGCCTGTGAAAGCGCTGCTCAGGGCGAGGTTGTCTCCGCCGTGAACTTCAACGCCCCCGGGCAGGTGGTAATAGCCGGTTCGGCGGCTGCCGTCGAACGGGCCATTGAAGCCTGCAAGGAAAAAGGCGCGCGCAAGGCCATGCCTTTGCCGGTCAGCGTTCCGTCCCATTGCGCCCTGATGAAAGGCGCGTCGGAAGAGCTGGCAAAAGCCCTGGATGATGTGCGCTTTAATGATGCTGTCATCCCGGTTATACAAAATGTTAACGCCGCGGCCGAGACGGAATCCGCTACACTGAAGGCCAATCTTCTGAAGCAGCTCTATTCGCCGGTCCGGTGGACGGATTCCGTTCGTACCCTCGTGAGTAACGGTGTGGAAGTGGCTGTTGAATGCGGTACCGGTAAGGTCCTGGCCGGACTTGCAAAGCGTATTGACCGGGCACTGGCGGTTCACAGTATCGAAGATCCGGACTCGCTGGCGAAGGCGCTTGACGCGTTCAGCCAGTCCTGAAACGAAAGGGAGTGATTCATGTCTCTGGAAGGTAAGATTGCACTGGTAACCGGTGCGACCCGCGGAATTGGCCAGGCGATTGCCCGTGCATTGGCCGAGCAGGGCGCTGAAGTCATCGGTACGGCCACCAGCGCCGGCGGTGCCGAATCCATCACCAACGATCTGCAGTCTGCCGGGGTCAAGGGCTACGGCATGGTTATGAATGTGGCAGATCCCGCCAGCATCGAGGCGGGTCTGAAGGAGTTGACCGAGAGATCCGGTGCGCCGCTGATTCTCGTCAATAATGCCGGCATTACCCGTGATAACCTGCTGATGCGCCTGAAAGACGAGGACTGGGCGTCGGTTCTGGAAACCAATCTGTCCAGCGTCTATCGCACCAGCAAAGCTGTGCTTCGTGGAATGGCGAAGGCGAGGTGGGGTCGGATTGTCAATATCAGTTCAGTGGTTGCAGGTATGGGTAATCCCGGGCAGGGTAACTACTGCGCCGCCAAAGCCGGGGTGGAAGGCTTTACCCGAAGCCTTGCCAAGGAAATGTCGAACCGGGGCATTACCGCGAATTGCGTGGCGCCGGGATTTATTGACACGGATATGACAAAAAAACTGGACGACAGGCAGCGCGAGGCTATGCTGGAAATCATACCCGCGGGTCGTCTGGGTGAGCCGGAAGAAGTGGCAGCTGTGGTTGCCTTCCTGGCATCAGATGCCGCCGGATACGTGACGGGTGAAACCATCAATGTAAACGGTGGAATGTACATGGGATAAGCTTCGTTCCGGAGCCTGTGCGCAACTCCTTGTCGCACAACATGTTTGACAGAATCCCTGCTTGTTTGCAGGTAGGGTTTAAACTAAACTGGCAGCACTTGAGTTGCTTGGTTGACACACAAAGTGAGGACATTATGAGTACAGTTGAAGAGCGCGTTAAGAAGATCGTTTGTGAACAGTTGGGCGTTAAAGAGTCCGAGGTTCAGAACTCATCTTCTTTTGTAGAGGATCTTGGCGCTGACTCACTGGACACCGTTGAGCTGGTTATGGCCCTGGAAGAGGAATTTGAAACCGAGATTCCTGATGAGGAAGCCGAGAAGCTGGCAAGTGTTCAGGACGCGATCGACTACATCGTCGCGCACACCTGATACTCTGCATTCAAGAAAGCCAGGCAAAAAGCCGTCCTTGTGAAACATCGGGGGACGGCTTTTTTATTGGCTGAAAATCAGGTTCAATCCGGGTTCAGATTTATACGGACAAGATCAGGTGCAAGGGGTTATGAGCAAACGGCGAGTTGTTATCACAGGCGTGGGCATGCTGTCTCCACTGGGAAATGACGTGGAGTCATCCTGGGAAGGTATCCGGGCAGGACGCAGCGGGATCGGAATGATCGACCGTTTTGACGCGTCGGGCTACAACACCCGGATTGGGGGTGCCATCCGTGAGCTGGATATGGAGCCATACCTCTCGACCAAAGACGCCAGAAAGCTTGATGCATTTATTCATTATGGCCTTATTGCCGCCCAGCAGGCGGTGGACGACAGTGGTCTTGAGGCTTTTGAGGCGCTTGACCGGGAAAGAGTGGGGATCGCAATCGGCTCCGGGATCGGTGGTCTCGAATACATCGAGAAAAGCGTTCTGACCATGGACAAGTCCGGCCCTCGCAAAGTCTCGCCTTTTTTTGTGCCGGCCTCCGTGATCAACATGATTTCCGGCAATGCGGCGATCCGTTTCGGCTACCGTGGTCCCAACATCGCAATCGTTACCGCTTGTACCACCGGCACTCACAATATCGGCTATGCTGCCCGCACTATTGCTTACGGGGATGCCGAGGTGATGCTCGCCGGTGGCTCGGAAATGGCAACAACGCGTACCGGGATGGCGGCCTTCTCTGCCGCCCGGGCACTTTCTACTCGCAACGACCAACCCACCAAAGCAAGCCGGCCATGGGACAAAGACCGGGACGGATTTGTGCTGAGTGACGGTGCGGGTGTCGTTGTCCTTGAAGAGCTGGAACACGCGAAGCAACGAGGTGCCACAATTTATGGCGAGGTTGTCGGCTTCGGCATGAGCGACGACGCCCACCACATTACCGCGCCGCCGGAGAATGGCGAAGGAGCGGCCCGGTCCATGGCGAATGCGATCCGGGATGCCGGCCTGAAGCCGGATGAAATCGATTATATCAATGCCCACGGCACGTCAACCCAGGTGGGAGATGTGGCGGAAGTGGCTGCTGTCCGGCGTATATTCGAAGGCCATGCCGACAAACTTGCCATGAGCAGCACGAAATCCATGACCGGGCATCTGCTTGGTGCTGCCGGTGCGGTCGAGGCGATTTTTTCGGTGTTGTCGATCCGCGATGGGGTGCTGCCCCCGACCATCAATCTGGACAATCCCGATGACGGATGCGATCTGGATTTTGTTGCCCACGAAAGCCGTAAAGCGGATGTGCGGGTGGCTTTGTCCAATTCCTTCGGATTCGGTGGTACCAACGGAACCCTGATTTTCCGTCGCTTTGAAGGCTGACCATGGCCGTTTTTCGCCTGTTTTGGGCAGAGGAGGGCGGTCTGCCAGCGGATGACCGGGGACTGGCCTATGGTGATGGCCTGTTCGAAACCATCCGTATGGTCGGGCAAAAAGGTGTTCTTCTTTCCCGGCATCTCGAGCGTATGGTGCGGGATGCCGGCAGGCTTGGTATTCATGTTTCGCGCCGGGAACTTGCGACTGTCTGTACCCGGGCCGGCCAGCGTTTTTCTGAGCGATTCACCGATGATGGCTGGATTCTCAAACTGACCCTGACCCGTGGTGGAGGCGGTCGTGGTTACCGCCCGGACCCAGGCATGGTGCCTAACCTGCTTGTGTCTGCGTCGCCACTGGCTTCCACACCCGATGCTTCTGGTGTTGTGGTCGATTTCTCCAGGGTTCCGCTGACGGTCAACCCTTTGCTTGCCGGCATCAAATCCCTGAATCGGCTTGAGCAGGTAATGGCGGCAGCCGATCTTGGCCAGTCCCTATTTGAAGTCATAATGTCTGACGGCGACGGCAATCTCGTGGAGGGTACCCGGACCAATCTTCTGCTGCGGACGGATAATGCCTGGGTGGCGCCGCCTGCTGCCTGCCTGGCCGTTGCCGGAGTCCTGCGCCAGTGGCTGTTGGAGCGCCTGAGACAAAGGGGGGAGGCGGTGACGGAGCGGCGGTTAACGGTCGAAGACGTACTGGGCCCGGAATGCCAGGGCCTGTTTCTCCTGAACAGCGTTCTCGGTATTGTTCCGGTTCGCACGATTGCCGGTCATGATTTGCCTGTCGATAGCGGACTTGCGACAATCTTCAATCCTCTCGAATTACTGGAATAAATCGTTTGCTCAAGAAGTTATTGCTTGCGAGTGTTTGTGTTGCCGTGCTGGCCTCGGCCGGAACCGGGCTGTGGGTCTGGCAAGGCCTTCAGGGTCTTGAAAAACCAGTGACTCTGGAAGAGCCGGTGCTTTTTAACGTTCCCCAGGGGGCCACCTTCACGGAAGTGGTTCAGAGACTGGAAGCGCAAGGGCTGGTCGGGCAAAGCCTGTGGCTCAGGCTCTATGGTCGCCTGAATCCGGAGCAGGCCCGTATCAAGGCCGGTGATTATGAGTTTCTCAATGGCATGAGTCCGAAAGCCATGGTCAGCCTCATGGTGTCCGGGGATATCAAACATTGGTACGTGCAGTTCATTGAGGGCTGGACGTTTCGGGACATGCGTGAAGCCCTGGCGCGCGCTGAGCGGTTGCAGCGGGTAACGGGCGAGTGGACCGATGAGCGGATCATGTCCGCCGTCGGGGCTGAAGGAGAGCATCCTGAGGGGCGGTTCTTCCCCGACACCTATGCCTTTACCAGTAATGAGACCGATCTGGATATTCTGAAGCGGGCCTTCAGCAAGATGGAGACCGTTCTGGCGGAGGAATGGGAGGCCCGGGAGGAGGGTTTACCCTACGACAGCCCCTATGAAGTCCTGGTCATGGCCTCTATTGTGGAGCGGGAAACCGGTGCACCTGGCGAACGGGATCAGGTGGCCGGAGTGTTTGTCCGCCGTCTGCAAAAGGGAATGCGGCTCCAGACCGATCCGACCGTTATTTACGGCATGGGCGACAGCTACAAGGGCCGGATTGGCCGGAAAGACCTGCTTACCCATACGCCCTATAACACCTACCGGATTGATGGTCTCCCTCCCACGCCGATTGCCTTGCCGGGGCGCGATTCGATTCATGCGGCTCTGCATCCGGATGACGGGGATGCACTCTATTTCGTCGCCCGTGGTGATGGCTCCCACAAGTTTTCCCGCACCCTCGCCGAACACCAGAAGGCCGTGCGGGAGTTTCAGCTCAACCGTCGCCAGGATTACCGGTCTTCTCCGGCACCGGAAGACGGCTTCTCGGGTACTGATGGAGGCGCCGGATGAGTGCTCGGGGAAAGTTCATCACATTTGAAGGGACCGAAGGTGTTGGTAAATCGACACAGCTCGCCAATGCCGCGAGAACCCTGAAGGGCCTTGGTGTAGACTTTATCGTGACCCGGGAACCTGGCGGGACGCCCATGGCAGAGGCCATTCGTGAGCTGTTACTGTCTCCCAGGGATGAGCCGGTGAACGAAACCACGGAGCTTCTCCTGATGTTTGCGGCGAGAGCGCAGCATCTGTACAACCGCATACTGCCGGCTCTGGATCAAGGCAAATGGGTCCTGTGTGACCGCTTCACAGACGCGACATATGCCTATCAGGGCGGTGGAAGAGGCGTGCCGGTTGAACGGATCACCCTTCTGGAAACCCTGGTCCAGGGTGAAATACGGCCTGATCACGTCGTGCTTCTGGATGCCCCGGTTGAAACCGGAATGGCCAGGGCTCGAAAGCGAGGTGAGCTGGACCGTTTTGAACAGGAAGACCTGGAATTCTTCCAGAGAATCCGGGATGCCTATCTGGAGAGGGCCGTGGCGCTACCCTCCAGGTATCATGTGGTTGATGCGGCACTTCCGCTGGAGGTGGTGTCTGAAAGCGTTTCCAGAGTGTTGACAGGGCTGTTCAGGAGCTCCGGGTCGTCCTGAAAGGTGCTGGGATTTGCGAATGCTTTCCCCGGCATTCGTGCACTTTTTGTAATGATCTGCTTTAATTGATGCACATTCTCAATTATAAGCCGGCAGTTTTAATGCTCAATACGAAACTTCTGAAACTTCCAATAGCCGCTCACCAGCACAAACATGAACATCATCAGATTGTTGTCGGAGTGCGGGGAGAAGCTGAACTGAGCGTCGATGGGACCGGGTCCCATCTCGACACATGGAAGGCCTGTTTCGTTCCAACTGAAGCCAGACACGACTATTGTGGTGATGACAAAAATCATGTTCTCGTCATTAACCTTGACCCGCTGACCCCGGCCATCAATACACCGGCTCATGCCGACTATGAACGGATGATGCGGGTGTTTGAAAAGCCACGGACCCTGCAGATGGATAGTCGTCTACAGGGGCTGGTCCAGTTTGCTGCCGGCGAGTTTGATCGTGCACCGGACAACATCACCCTTCAGCAGCATCTGGCTGCAAGTATTCTTTACTGTATGGCTGACCGGATCAGTGACCGGCATGCCAAATTCCCGAATCGTTACAGCATCAGCCCTGAAGCCGTTCGACGTTATATCCTCAAAAACCTCCATCGCAAGATTACGGTTGAAGACATGGCCGGCGAAGCCTGTCTGAGCGTCAGCCGGTTCCACGAGGTTTTCAGGGAAGTGGCTGGCATTACACCTCACCGGTTTCTGTTACTCACCCGCCTTGATCAGGCAGCTGAACTGCTTGTGTCCACCTCTCTCTCGGTGTCCGAAATCAGTTATCGAACCGGTTTTTCTTCCCAGAGCGCACTGACTAATGCGTTGCGAAAGTATAAGGGTACAACACCGTCCCGGTTGCAATTCCGTGAAAACGTGGCCTGATATGGTCCGTGTTTAGAGTGGTACCGTAGGATTCTGTAAAAGAATCGTAGGATTTTGCAAGCCTGAGATCCGTAGTAATACTAACTTATAGCAGCTGGAGGCCCGTCTGGCGCAATTGCTCAAGGCAGCTGTCGCAATCCCTGGATGGTTGGCTATATTCAAGGAGTGCTTTTGCAGTGTATCGCCTTGCTTCAATCAGAATGGGATTCGGGTATACAAGAAGAATAGTACAGCATGCTGGCGTTGGATCGGCTCTGTGCTTCGCGAGCGGATCTAATCCGACTCATTAAACCGGAGGAGCCTTATGGCTATTGGTGTTTGGATCAGTCTATTTGCATATTTTGCGCTCATGATTGCCATCGGCATTTTTGCAATGCGCAGATCTACTTCTTCGTCTGAAGATTATATGCTGGGCGGGCGAGCTCTCAGTCCTAAAGTGGCGGCCCTTTCAGCGGGCGCTTCGGATATGAGCGGATGGTTGCTTCTGGGGCTGCCGGGGGCGTTGTATGTTTCCGGTCTGGCCTCAGCCTGGATCGGTATTGGCCTGTTTGTGGGTGCCTTTTTTAACTGGGTGTTCGTTGCGCCCCGGCTCCGGGAACAGACGGTGCATTACGGTAACGCCATTACCATCCCGTCCTTCCTGGCGAACCGGTTCCCGACCCAGGCATTGTCGTTGAGAACGGTGTCAGCAGTTGTCATCGTTATTTTCTTCGCGGTCTATACGGCGTCCGGCCTCGTTGCGGGCGGCAAGCTGTTTGAAAGCGCGTTTTCCGGAATTTTCAATTTCGGTGGTCTGAGCGATTACGCGGTGGGTATCGTGATCACCCTGGGCGTCGTGCTGGCCTATACGGTTGTGGGTGGTTTCCTTGCGGTGAGCATGACGGACTTTGTTCAGGGCTGCATCATGATGCTGGCGCTGGTGATCATGCCAGCCGTTGTGCTCTTTGGTGAAGGCGGCGGTGGCTACGCCCAGGCGTCCCAGACCCTGAATGAAGTCGATCCCACGCTGTTGTCCTGGACCGAAGGGCTTACCTTTGTCGGTTGGCTTTCAGCCGTAACCTGGGGGCTTGGCTATTTCGGTCAGCCGCACATTATTGTGCGCTTCATGGCCATCCGCACGTTAAAAGAGGTCCCGATTGCCCGCAACATCGGCATGAGCTGGATGGGGATTTCACTCTTCGGTGCCATCTCTCTGGGCGTGTTCGGCCGCGCATACGCCGTGCGCAACGGCCTGGATGTTGCGGATCCGGAAACCATCTTTATCATCCTGTCTGACCTGCTTTTCCATCCGCTGATCACGGGTTTCCTCTATGCGGCTCTTCTGGCTGCGGTCATGAGCACCATCTCCAGTCAGCTTCTGGTATCGTCTTCTTCACTGACCGAGGACTTCTACCGTCTGTTCCTGCGTAAAGAAGCAACAGATAAGGAGTGCGTGGGCGTAGGCCGGATTTGTGTGGTGCTGGTGGGCCTGGTTGCAGCCGTTATCGCCTCCGATCCGAACTCTCAGGTTCTGGCGCTGGTCGCGAACGCCTGGGCAGGCTTTGGCGCCGCATTTGGTCCGCTGATTATCCTGTCGCTGATGTGGCCGCGTGCCAACGGCGCTGGTGCCATCGCAGGCATGGTTGCCGGTGCGGCCACCGTCATAATCTGGATTTCACTGGGCTGGAACGGAGAGTTCATGGGTGGTCCTGGCGTGTACGAGATCATTCCGGGCTTCATTGCTTCCTGGATTGCCATCATGGTTGTGAGCCTTGCCACTTCCGACGCTGGTGAGTATCAGCACATCACCCGTTGAGGCAAGGGGCGCGTGAGCGCCGGAAGAAGGAACGGGGCTCCGGGAGGAGCTCTGTTACGACTGACAAGCCCTCCGCCCCCGGCGGAGGGGTGTTGCATTTGGTGCTTCGTATTTTTTAGCGGAGCAGGTTGCGACTCATACCAAGGTCTAGAGTTGGCCTCATGAACTGGTAGATCCCCCTCCAAGCCGCTACCTTAATAGGGTTGCATCTCAGTTGCGGACTAAAATAATGACGAAAGGACGAAGGGTTATGAACAAAAACCAATTTCTGACATCCACCGTGGGCGTGCTGGCGGCCGCCCTCTTTTCTTTTTCTTCCGGGGTGCAGGCGGAAGGGAACTACGTGATGGGCACCGCGACAACCGGGGGCACCTATTACCCCGTGGGCGTTGCCCTTTCCACTCTGATCAAGGTAAAGCTGGAGCCCAAGACCAATATTTCCGTTTCTGCCATCAGCTCTGCCGGTTCCGGCGAGAATCTCAAGCTGATGGACGAGGATCAGATTCAGTTTGGTATTCTCCAGGGACTTTACGGCGCATACGCCTGGAACGGCACCGGGCCGGTTCCCAAGGCCTATAAGAACCTGCGTTCGGTGTCCATGCTCTGGCAAAACGTTGAACACTTTGTGGTGTCCAGGGAATTGGCGGAAACCGGCACCATTGCCGATATGACCAACCTTTACGGCGAAAGCTTTTCCATCGGCGCCCGGAATTCCGGCACCGAAGGCTCCGGGCGCTTTATCCTGGGCAAGGTCGGCATTGACCTTGAAAAGATTGATCTGGCTTATCTCGGCTATGGGCCCAGTGCAGACGCACTTCAGAACGGCAACATCGATGGCATGAACATCCCGGCCGGCGTTCCCGCGTCCGCCGTTACCCGGGCCTATGCCAACATGGGCGACGACATTACCACCCTGAACTTCACCGAAGAGCAGCTCGCCAGTGTGAACAGTGATTTCGAGCTGTGGACACCCTATACCATCCCGGTGGGCACCTACCCCAATCAGGACGAGGTGATCGAAACGATTGCCCAGCCCAACATCCTCGCCGTGCGGGCGGACGTTACCGAAGAGGATGTTTACCAGATCACGAAAACCATTTACGCCAACCTGCCGTTCCTGAATAACATCCACCCCGCCACCAAGGCGATGGCGCTGGAAAAAGCCATTGCCGGGCTGCCCATGCCGCTGCATCCGGGCGCTGTCCGGTTTTATCAGGAGCAGGGGCTGACCATTCCTGATCGGCTGATTGCTGAGTAATCGTGGCTGAACGGGAAACAGGCGAACCTCCGGTGGAGGTTCGCGACGAAAGCGCCAGCGAAGCGGCTGAACGACTGGGTCACTGGCTGATCGGGCCGGTGATTTTCTGGCTTGCCATCGGTGCCGCGCTGATTCACCTGTACTTCAACACCCTGTCCACGTTGTCGACCTTGTGGACGTCGGCGTTGCATTTCGGCATTTTTGGTCTGATCTGCGCCCTGACGACCCCCATGCTGAAGACCCGCTCGGTCACCGGTCAGCGTGTGGTATTTGGCGTGGATGTGGTGCTTGGTCTGGGGGCATTGGCCTCTGCCTTCTACCTGATCCTCTTTGAAGATGACCTATACCAGCGCGGCGTCAACTTCAATACAGCGGACTGGATCGTCTCTATTGCCGCGGTGATCCTGATTCTGGAGTTCGCCCGCCGGACCGTCGGCTGGTTTATTCCGCTCCTGTGTATTGTCGCCCTGTCCTATGTGGCCTGGTGGGGCCAGTATGTTGACGGTATCTTCAACTTCCCCGGCCTTTCATGGGAAACGGTACTATTCCGTTCCTACCTTGGGGGCCAGGGTATGCTGGGCTCGATCGCCCGGATTTCCTGGACCTACGTGTTCATGTTTATCCTGTTCGGTGCCTTTCTGGTTAAGTCCGGCGCCGGCGACTTTATTATCGAGCTGGCCCGCTGCGCCGCCGGCCGGTTTGTTGGCGGTCCGGGTTTCGTGGCGGTCTTCGCATCGGGCCTGATGGGGTCGGTATCCGGCTCCAGCGTAGCCAATACGGTGTCTACCGGCGTGATTACCATACCGCTGATGCGCAAGGCAGGCTTCCCGGCCCGTTTTGCCGCCGGGGTTGAGGCGGCGGCATCCACCGGCGGCCAGTTGATGCCGCCGGTGATGGGCGCAGGGGCGTTTATCATGGCGTCCTACACCCAGGTGTCCTACCTCACCATCATTGGTGTGGCGGCGTTACCCGCCTTGCTGTACTTCCTCTCGGTGGCCATGTTCGTCCGGATTGAGGCCAAACGCAGCCACGCGGTCGAGCTGGAAGACGATCAGGCGCCCACCCTTAAGGACGTGATGAAAGACGGCTGGCATTTTCTGCTGCCACTGGTGGTACTGGTTGCAGCGCTTATTTACGGATTTACCCCCACTTACGCCGCAGGCATCGCCATTCTCTCAGTGATCGTGGCTTCCTGGCTTTCCAGGCACCCGATGGGATTCCGGGATATCCTGGACGCATTGGCCATGGGGGCGCGAAATGTAACCACCACGGCCATTCTGCTGATCGCCGTTGGTTTGATCGTGATGGTGGTCTCCACCACCGGTATCGGTAATACCTTTTCCCTGATGATTACCGACTGGGCCGGTGGCAGCCTGGTCATTACCATTGTGCTGGTGGCCCTGGCATCACTGATTCTGGGTATGGGCTTGCCGGTGACAGCGGCCTACATTGTCCTTGCGACTCTGTCGGCACCCGCAATCTATAACCTGATTGCCCAGGGCCAGTTGCTGGAGTTGCTGATGAACGGTAACCTGCCGGAACAGGCGAAAGCCATCTTCATGCTGGCAGCCCCTGACAAAACGGCTTTGCTCAACGCTCCCATGGACCTTGCCACGGCCCAGCAGCTTCTTGCGATGGTGCCCGACACCTTCAGCACCCAGTTGCTTGAGCAGGCACTGTCTCCGGCGACCCTGTCGATGGTGTTGGTGGCCGCGCACATGATCATTTTCTGGTTGTCCCAGGATTCCAATGTGACACCGCCGGTGTGCCTGACCGCTTTCGCGGCGGCGGCCATTGCCGGCACCCCGCAGATGCGTACCGGATTTACCGCGTGGAAACTGGCCAAGGGTCTTTATATTGTTCCGCTGCTGTTTGCCTATTCGCCGCTGATCACGGGTGATTTCACTGAAATGATCCGGGTGTTTCTCTTTGCCCTGTTTGGCATTTACGCCATTATCGCCGGACTCGAGGGCTATCTGGAGCACAAGCTCCATCCGGTTGTCCGACTGTTGATGTTTCCCATCGGCGCGCTCATGCTCTGGCCTCATGGTCAGATCCTCCTGGACGGAGCCGGCGTCGTGATTTTCATCGCGGTTCTGGTCTGGAGCAGCCGTCGCGGCAGAGCTTCTCCGGCATTGGCTCGGGCCGGCCGGGCTGATTCATGACGGTAATCGATGTCCTGGCACTGCTTGCCATCGGTGGTCTGGCCGGGTTCATCAATGTGTTGTCCGCTGGTGGGTCCATGCTGACCCTGCCACTGCTCATGTTTCTCGGGTTGCCACCGCAGGTGGCAAACGGTACCAACCGGGTCGCCATTACCCTTCAGAGCATCACGGCGGTAGGTGGCTTCCACCGGATGGGGCATGGCAACCTGATGGTCAGTCTTCATCTCGCGGTGCCGGCGGTCCTGGGCTCACTGCTGGGAGCCTGGGTGGCCACCTGGGTCGCCGACGCGGTTTTCGAGTTCGTGCTTGTAGTCGCCATGATCGGCGCGTCTGTCTTCATGCTGTTGCCCCAACCAAAGCTGGACACCCGCCCGCTGACACCGGACCGGCTGGGCCCGGTGATCTATCTGGCCATGTTTCTGATCGGCGTCTATGGCGGCTTCATCCAGGTAGGTGTCGGCGCGCTGTTCCTGGTGGTCCTGTACCGCATGCTGCGGATTGATCTGCGCCAGGTGAACGTCTTCAAGGTTTCCATAATCTTGCTGTATACCTTGCCGGCCCTGGTGATTTTTGCGATCAGTGATCAAGTGCGCTGGGGCATGGGGCTGACGCTGGCCCTTGGCAATATTACCGGTGCGTTCATTGCGGTGCGGGTCAATCTGAGCGAGAAGGGCGCCCAGTGGGTTAAGTGGATCACCCTGGTGATGGTGGCGGCTATTCTGGTCCGGCTTATCGTGTATTAGTCCGCAACCCGGCCCGGACTCCAGCCGGTGTGCGCCCTCATCATAAAAAAACGCCAGCCTCCAGGCTGGCGTTTTTTTGTGGAGCTGAACCGAGAAGGTCAGTGCTCAGGCAACGTTCGCCTCGGCGGCCTTCCTGGTGTAGTTCTCCATCTGATCGAAGTTGAGATACTTGTAGATCTCTTTCGACATGCTGTTCAGATCCTTGGCGTACTCCATGTACTCCTCGGCGGAGGGGAGTTTGCCAAGCACCGCACCAACCGCTGCCAGTTCCGCAGAGGTCAGGTACACGTTGGCACCATCACCCAGTCGGTTCGGGAAGTTACGGGTGGAGGTGGACAGGACCGTGGACTTGGCCGCCACGCGGGCCTGGTTGCCCATGCACAGGGAGCAGCCCGGCATCTCGGTGCGAACACCGGCGGTGCCGTAGATGTTGAAGTAGCCTTCTTCCATCAGCTGAGCCTGGTCCATCTTGGTGGGAGGGGACATCCACAGGCGGGTCTTCAGGGGCTCCTTGTTCTGTGCCAGCAGCTTACCCGCGGCACGGAAATGACCAATGTTGGTCATGCAGGAACCGATGAAGACTTCGTCAACCTTGTCGCCGGCCACTTCGGACAGGGTGCGGGCATCGTCCGGATCGTTCGGGCAGCACACGATGGGCTCTTTGATCTCGGCCAGGTCGATTTCCACTACGTGAGCATACTCGGCATCTTTGTCGGCACGCATCAGCTTCGGATCGGCCAGCCATTCTTCCATCTGCTGGGCGCGACGTTCCAGGGTACGCGGATCGCCGTAACCTTCGGCAATCATCCAGCGCAGCATGGTGATGTTGGAGCGCAGGTACTCGGCCACGGACTCTTCAGACAGGTTGATGGTGCATCCGGCTGCCGACCGTTCCGCGGAAGCGTCGGACAGTTCGAACGCCTGCTCCACGGTCAGGTGCTCAAGGCCTTCGATTTCCAGGATACGGCCGGAGAATTCGTTGATCTTGCCTTTCTTCTCAACGGTCAGCATGCCCTGCTTGATGCCGTACAGCGGAATGGCGTGGACCAGGTCACGCAGGGTGATGCCCGGCTGCATTTCGCCCTTGAAGCGAACCAGAACCGACTCCGGCATATCCAGCGGCATTACACCGGTGGCGGCGGCAAACGCCACCAGGCCGGAGCCGGCCGGGAAGGAAATGCCCATCGGGAAACGGGTGTGGGAGTCACCACCGGTGCCGACGGTGTCCGGCAGCAGCATACGGTTCAGCCAGGAGTGGATGATGCCATCGCCGGGGCGCAGGGAAACACCACCCCGGGTACGGATGAAGTCCGGCATGGTGTGCTGCATTTCCACATCAACCGGCTTCGGGTAGGCGGCGGTGTGACAGAAGGACTGCATCACCAGGTCGGCCTGGAAGCCCAGACACGCCAGGTCTTTGAGTTCGTCGCGGGTCATCGGACCAGTCGTGTCCTGGGAGCCGACGGTGGTCATGTGGGGCTCGCAGTAGGTACCAGGGCGAACGCCCTTGCCTTCTTCCAGGCCACAGGCCTTGCCGACCATCTTCTGGCCGAGGGTGAAGCCCTTGGTGCCTGCTTCCGGATCCTTCGGCAGACGGAACAGGTCAGTCGCGCCCATGCCCAGTGCTGTACGGGCCTTGGCGGTCAGGCCACGACCGATGATCAGCGGGATGCGGCCGCCGGCCTGAACTTCGTCCAGGATTACGTCGGATTTGAACCTGAACTCGGAGATGGTCTCGCCGGCTTCGTTCAGGATCTTGCCTTCGTACGGGCGGATTTCAATGACGTCGCCCATGTTCATGTCGTCGACCGGGGCTTCGAATACCAAAGCGCCGGCGTCTTCCATGGTGTTGAAGAAGATCGGGGCAACCTTGTTGCCGATACAGACGCCACCGGCACGCTTGTTCGGCACGCCGGGGATGTCCTCGCCGAAGAACCACAGAACCGAGTTGGTGGCGGACTTACGGGAAGAGCCGGTGCCTACTACGTCACCTACGAAGGCGACCGGCAGGCCCTTGGATTTGATGTCGTCGATCTGGCTCATGGGGCCAGTTACGCCGGGCTCTTCCGGCTTCAGGCCGTCGCGTTCCATTTTATAGGCGGCGCGGGCGTGCAGCGGGATATCCGGGCGGGACCAGGCATCCGGAGCCGGAGACAGGTCGTCGGTGTTGGTTTCGCCAGTGACCTTGAATACCACCATTTTGGTGCTTTCGGGAACCTTTTTCTTGTTGGTGAACCATTCGGCATTGGCCCAGGATTCAACCACAGACTTGGCGACGGCGTTGCCCGCGTCCATCTTTTCCTTAACGTCGTTGAACGCGTCAAACATGAGCAGCGTGTGCTTGAGTTCTTCGCCGGCCAGCCCGGCCAGTTCGCTGTCGTCCAGAAGGTCAACCAGAGTGGCGATGTTGTAGCCACCCTGCATCATGCCCAGCAGCTGGACGGCCTTCTTTTTGTCGATCAGCGCAGAAGCAGCTTCACCTTTGACAATGGCAGACAGGAAGGCGGCTTTTACGTAAGCGGCTTCGTCCACGCCCGGCGGAACGCGGTTTTCCAGGAGGTAAACCAGGGTTTCTTCCTCACCCACTGGCGGGTTTTTCAGCAGCTCAACCAGAGCAGCAGTCTGCTCGGCGTTCAGGGGCTTGGGAGGAATACCCAGGGCTTCACGTTCGGCAACGTGTTCACGGTAGGCTTCTAACACGATATGGACCCTCATCAGTTGGAATGTCCCGCGCCGGCTTCTTGCCTGGCGGGAGGTTTTTGGCGGAAAGGCCGCAGGAGCCTCTGAATAATGCCTCAAATCACCGATGGGGTTTCAGGGTTTATTCAGAGACTCCTTAATCTGGCGCTGCATTCTATAGGAAACCCCTTATAAAGTTAAGTTGGACAGAGGTCGGAGAAATCTGCTAGGTGCGTTATACTCGCGGGCCGCAAATCAACCACCGTAATGACGCCATGAACGACGCCCTGCAAGAGATTCACGACTTTCTGCCGTGCCGGACACCACAACAATGGATCGACAACGCCCTGGCCAACCAGGACCTGATGCTCATCGACCATGCCCATTGTGAGAAAAAGGCGGCCTCAACCGCGCTGAGCCTGATGTACCGGTACGTGAATAACACTGAGTTGCTGAACAGGATGTCGCGGCTGGCCCGTGAAGAGCTCCGGCATTTTGAGCAGGTACTTGCGATCATGAACAAACGAGGCGTGGAGTACTGCCATCTGACACCGGCTCGCTACGCTGCCGGGCTGAGGCAGGAGGTCCGCTCGGAAGATCCCGGCCGGCTGGTGGATGTTCTCATCGTGGGTGCCATTATCGAAGCGCGTTCCTGCGAGCGGTTCGCGGCACTGGCGCCTTTTCTGGATGAAAAGCTGGAAGATTTCTACACCGGCCTGCTGAAATCCGAGGCGCGGCACTACCAGGATTACCTGAAGCTGGCGCAGCAGGCCGCCGCAGGCCCGGTGGATGATCGCGTGGCAGAGTTTCTGGTGATCGAGAAGAGACTGATCGAGGAACCGGACAGCGAGTTCCGGTTCCATAGCGGGCCGTTGAGGTGAAGTTGGGGTCATGAAGTTGGGGTCAGATGAAAGCTTTCATCTGACCCCGGCTTCACCTCAGCCGCCGGCAAAGCTCAATCCAGGCATCAATCCCGGCACTGCGGTATTTCTGCTTGTGCAGGATGAAGTAGAACTGCCGGTCAAAGCGCCGATGCTCCGGCACTGCCAGGGGAACCAGACTGCCACGCTTGAAGGCGTCGGCCAGAACCACGTCGGACAGGCAGCCAATACCGAGGTTCGCTTCGACCGCGCGCTTGATGGCTTCCGTGTGCTCCAGCTCCAGCAGCACGTTCAGATCCGGCAGCAGACCGTGCATGCCTCGCTCAAAACTCTGCCGTGTTCCGGAACCTTGTTCCCTCATAATCCAGGTGGCTTCGCGCAGATCCTCGTCCGTGAGTGAACCTTTGCTGGCCAGGGGATGGCTGGGCGAGCAGAAAACCACCAGTTCATCGCCCCGCCAGGGAATGACATCCAGTTCTGACGACTGTAGTTCCCCCTCAATCAGCCCGATATCCAGTTCAAAATCCTTGACCCTTCTTGCGATCGTGCTCGTGTTGGCAACCTCCAGCGCGACTCGTGGCCGGGTAGGGGTATTCATGTATTGGGCCATGACACCTACAGCCAGATAGTTACCAATAGTGAGTGTGGCGCCGACTTTTAAGGCACCCACTTCCGTGTGTTTGCTGAACGCCCGCTCCAGTTCGTTTGCCTGGGCGAGGACGGCCTCAACTTTTGGCCGGTAGAGTCGACCGAGCTCGTTTAGCTGAAGGCGTTTGCCAACGCGGTCAAACAGCTGGATATCAAACTGGTTTTCCAGCTCCTTGAGCGCACTGCTGGCTGCGGACTGCGACATGGCGAGCGACTCGGCGGCGCGAGTGATGTTCTGGAAATGGGCCGCGGCCAGAAAGACTTCCAGTTGTCGAAAACTGTATTTCATAACATTTTGCTCTAAATCGACTCGCTCGAATAAGGTTATGAGAATATCCCATTTTCCCGATAGGTTAGTGTCGGGTTACACTTAACGCAATCCAAAGTTGAAACATTCGCCGTAAAAAGCGTAACGAACAGGCAAGAGGTTTACATGAGCAACCTGATCAAAGAGAAAGTTACCAGCGTCCACCACTGGAACGATACCCTGTTCAGCTTCACCACAAGCCGGGACCCGGGATTTCGTTTCAAGAACGGTCATTTCGTCATGATCGGTCTGGAAACCGACGGCAAACCCCTCATGCGTGCGTACAGTATTGCCAGTGCCAATTACGAGGAAGAGCTGGAGTTCTTCTCAATCAAGGTTCAGGACGGCCCGCTGACCTCCCGCCTTCAGAAGATTCAGGTAGGGGATGAGATCCTGGTGAGCCGCAAGCCGACCGGTACCTTGATACTGGACAACCTGCTGCCGGGCAGGAATCTCTGGCTGATCAGTACCGGTACCGGGCTCGCGCCGTTCATGAGCATCATCAAGGATCCGGACGTCTACGAGGCGTTCGACAAGGTGATCCTGACTCACGGCGTACGCTATGTGTCAGAACTCGCCTACCAGAAGGAGATCGAAGAGCTGCCGGAAAACGAGTTCTTCGGTGAAATGGTCGAAGGCAAGCTTGTCTATTACCCGACCGTCACCCGTGAGGAGTTTCGTAACCGGGGCCGCCTGACGGATGCCATGAAAACCGGAAAGATTACCCGTGATCTCGGCCTGCCGGAGTTCGACCTGGAGAACGACCGGTTCATGATCTGCGGCAGCCCGAGCATGCTCAAGGACACCTGCGCTATCCTTAACAACATGGGCTTCAAGGAAGCTCGGGGTGGTGACATGGGGCATTACGTTATCGAGCGGGCGTTTGTGGAGCAGTAAAGGGTGCATCACACAGGCCCTGATAAAGCCGGAGCGTGATGCTCCGGTTTTTTTCGTGCTGAAATCGGGGTCAGATGAAAGCTTTCATCTGACCCCAGGTTCACAACCGGGGCCTTTCTTTGTAGCCAGTGTGCCAGTGTATAGTAGGCGGTTTTGGAAATAGGGAAGACACGATGTTTCATCTTGAACTGGAACCACGTTTCAGCGATACCGATGCCCTGGGGCACATCAGCAACACCACCTTGCCGGTCTGGTTTGAACAGGCCAGAACGCCGGTTTTCCGGATTTTTCATCCTACCCTGGAAGCCGAAACCTGGCCGCTGATCATCGCCCGGCTGGAGATTGATCTGATGGCACAGAGCTACTGGCATATGCCGGTGGAGATCCGCACCGGGATTGGAAAAATCGGCAACAGCTCCTTCCACGTGGTTCAGGAGGCCTGGCAGAATGGCAAACAGATTGCCCGTGGCATCGCTGTCTTGATTCATTTCGATTATGGAGCCGAAAAAGCCCTGCCGATTCCTGACGAGATCAGGTCAAAACTGTCCGGACATCTGATGGACTGAGGCGTACGATGTGATCCACAGAAGCCCGGAGCCTCATGTTGCCGGGCTTTCTGTTTTTTTGCGCGGATCAACAGTGTCCTCATCGAGCCAGGTTCCGCAGAATTTACAGTAGCGCGCATCCTGTTCATGGTGATCCCTGCCGCATCCGGGGCAGGCTTCACGGGAGTAGCGCTCTTCACGCAGGGCCCGGATCACTTCGGCGGAGAAGATGCCCGCGGGCAGTGCAATGATCGAGTAGCCGGTGAGCATTATCGCTACCGATATAAACTGTCCCAGAGGGGTGACCGGTGTTATGTCGCCGTAGCCGACCGTTGTCAGTGTAACAATGCCCCAGTAGATCGCTGTCGGAATGCTGGTGAATCCGGCGTCGGCGGGTTCAATCAGGTAGAGGACAGAAGAAAAGATTGTCACAACCATCAGCACGGTAAAGAGGAACAAAAGGATCTGATGCCGGCTCCGTATCATGGCATCCAGCAGGAGCCTCTTCTCTCCCTCCAGGATCATCATGTCAAGCACCCGGAACAGCCTCAATGCCCGGAGCATCCGAACGATAATCAGGGTCTGGAAACCGGGCAGGATCAGTGTCAGCCATGACGGCAGGATCGCCAGCAGGTCGATGATGCCGTAGAAGCTTTTCAGGTAGAGCCATGGCTTCTGCAAACAGTAGATCCTCAGAGCCAGCTCGATTGTGAAGAGAATGGTAATGCACCATTCTGTATAGAAAAACAGGTCACCATAGCGTTGGTGATAGCTGTCTATGCTATCGAGCATGACAATCCCGACACTGACGAAAATCAGCAGGACCAAACCAATATCAAAAGCCTTGGCTGCGCGGCTGTCGGACTCAAAAAGCAGCTTGAAAAGTCGGGTGCGCAGTCCCAGCTTTGCGGGCTCAAGGCGGGTTGGCATTCTTTTCAGTCTCCATTTTACTATCGGGCGTCTGAACTCCTCTAAACTCTAGAGAGCAGTGGGTTTCCCCGTCAACATACTTTCTCCGAAGGAGGGGCTATGAAGGGACTTTCAATCAAGAGTGTGTTCGGCGCGGCTGTTTCTGTTCCGGGGATGGCTCTGGTGAAGTGGTCAAAAATGCGCGGCATCGACAAAAGCAGCCATGCCGAACCCGATTGATGCTTTACGTCACGAATAACGACCTGACGAAATCTGGCGGAGTATGTTATTGATTGACTGACTGTGTTTAACACCTACTCGCTCGGAGCAAACCATTGGCTTTTAAATTCCTCGTAGTGATCTTCGTGGCCAGCCTTCTGGGTTTGGCTGGTTGCGGTTCTGATGAAAAGGCGCCAGCAAGTGATTCCGGGAGGCAGGTTGCAAAGACTGATAATCTGCCGGCTGGAGATATATCACTTGCGCTTACCCCTGCTCAGCTGGACTGGGTCGGTCAGCAGATTTTCCGAAACGAGTGCGCGGGTCGTTTCGAGTGTCTGGTTCACTGGAACGAGGGGGAAGCCTTTCCATCTCTGGGTATCGGACATTTTATCTGGTATCCGGAGGGTGTGGATGGAAGATTCGTGGAAAGTTTTCCTGCTCTTGTTGAGTACATGAAGCAGCGTCAGGTCAGTATTCCCGAGTGGCTGAGAGATCTCGACCCCTTTGACGCCCCCTGGGGCGACAGGCAGTCCTTTCTGGCTGTCGTTGATTCGCCGGAAATGGCAGAGCTCAGGGAGTTTCTGGCAGGCAGTCAGGGTATGCAGGCGGAGTTTATATTTCGTCGGGCCAGAATGTCTCTGGAGAAGGTGATTGATGCGGCTCCCGAAGAACAGGAAGACGACATCACCGAGCGCCTCGAAGCCTTGAGCCAGACGCCCGGCGGCGTGTATGCAATCATGGATTATGTCAACTTCAAAGGAGAGGGGGTGTCGCAGACGGAGCGTTATAAAGGTGATGGCTGGGGTCTGTTGCAGGTGCTGATGGCCATGTCCGGCGATCCGGAAGAAGCGGCCATTCAGCAATTTCGGGAGGCGGCCCGCAAAGTGCTGACCCGCAGGGCAGAGAATGCTGAAGATCCGGTTGAGCGGGAACGCTGGCTGCCGGGCTGGCTGAAGCGGCTGGACACCTATTCTGAACCTCCTGAAATGAAAATTCCCTCGGAAAATTCCTGAAAATCAGTTCAAACCCTGATCTATGTTCTATCTTGTAACTGAGCGTTCTGGAAAACACCTTTCCACCGACCTGTAGTCTCCCCGTGCGCCGAACTGAGGCCCGGTTTGCACAGTGGTGTGGCCGAAGTGTGTTAGCGGAAACGCCTCGTAATAGAATAAACACAATAAATCAACGTGTTAAGTTCTCTGGCTCATAAATTGCTGAGAACCGTTGCTCGTATAACCAACGGAACTTCGGAGATAATAAATGAATAACGCCAAGTCGATTGCCGTCGGCGCCGCCCTGATTCTGGGTGCATTCACCGCTTCAACCGCTAGCGCGGCCACAACGCTCGAAAGTGTCAAGGAGAAAGGGCACCTGCAATGCGGTGTGACCAGTGGTCTTCCCGGATTTTCACAGCCTGATGAGAAGGGCAACTGGACAGGCATTGATGTGGATACCTGCCGGGCTGTGGCCGCTGCCATCTTTGGTGACGCCAAGGCTGTCCAGTTCACCCCACTGACCGCCAAGGAGCGCTTGACAGCACTGCAGTCCGGTGAAATCGATATATTGTCCCGGAATACCACCTGGACCCTGACCCGTGATGCCTCCCTGGGTCTGAACTTCACCGGTGTCAATTACTATGACGGTCAGGGCTTCCTGATTAATAAGGGCATCGGTGTGGACGATGCCACCCAGCTTGATGGTGCAACCGTGTGTATCCAGGCGGGTACTACCACCGAACTGAACCTTGCCGACTATTTCCGGGCCAAGGGCATGGAGTTCAAGCCGATTGTATTTGATACATCCGAGCAGACAGTGCAGGGGTTTGCCTCTGGCCGGTGTGATGTGCTGACATCCGACCGGTCGCAGCTTGCGGCACTTCGGTCCAAGCTCGCCGACCCGTCCTCGGCCAAGATTCTGCCAAACACTATCTCCAAAGAGCCCCTGGGCCCCGTGGTGCGCCAGGGTGATGACCAATGGTTCAACATAGTGAAGTGGGTTCTTTTCGCCCAGATCAACGCCGAGGAACTGGGCGTCACCATGGAGAACGTGGACGACATGCTGAAGTCGGATAACCCGAATATCCAGCGTCTGCTTGGATCCGACGGTGACATGGGCGCCAAGTTGGGCGTGCCGGCGGATTTCGGGTACAAGGTGGTGAAACAGGTTGGCAACTACGGTGAGATGTACAACCGTAATGTCGGACCAGACACCGCGCTGGGTCTTGATCGCGGTCTCAACGCACTGTGGACCGAAGGCGGCATCATGTATGCGCCACCGGTTCGTTAACACCTGAGAGCGGACAGGGGGCGGGCTCCCGGTGAGCTTTGCCTCCGGTCAATCTGTGATGATGTGTTTAACCGCACGGAAGCTTTTCGGGAAAATGCATGAAAAGACAAACAACTGATTCGAGACCTGCGGGTCCCAAACCCTGGTATGATCCGCGTATTCGTTCCATCTTCTTTCAGCTCGTTACTCTGTCGCTGGTCTTCTGGGCTGGCTGGACCCTGATCGATAACACACTGTCCAACATGGAAAGCCGTGGCATCAGCACCGGTTTCGGCTTTCTCGATGAAACCGCCGGCTTTGGCATCATCATGAGCCTGGTCCCCTACGACGCCACCATGTCGTATGGCCGGACCTTCTGGGTGGGGCTCACCAACACCCTGCTGGTCTCCGCCATGGGTGTCGTCGCTGCCACGATTCTCGGCTTTATTCTCGGGGTTGCCCGACTGTCCAGTAATTGGCTGGTGGCCAAGGTTGCCCTGGTTTACATCGAAGTGATCCGCAACATCCCACTGCTGCTGCAAATCTTCTTCTGGTACTTTGCGGTGCTCAGTAATCTGCCTTCGCCCCGGCAAAGTGTCGAGGTGGGCAATGCGCTGTTCCTGAATAACCGGGGCCTGTACCTGCCGGAACCGGTGGCCCAGGATGGCTTCGGCCTGGTCTGGGGTGGGGTGATCGCCGCCGTCGTTGCGGTTGTGGCTCTGCGAACCTGGGCCAAAAAACGTCAGTTGGCCACCGGGCAGATCTTTCCCACATTCAAGGTGGGTCTTGCCGTTCTGGTTCTGGTGCCGGTGCTGGCGTACCTGATGGCGGGGCAACCGCTGACCTGGGACTTTCCGGCCCTGAAAGGGTTCAACTTCGGCGGTGGCATTTCCATCATTCCGGAGTTGGCGGCCCTATGGATTGCGCTATCTCTCTATACGGCCAGTTTCATCGCGGAGATTGTCCGCTCCGGCATCCTTTCCGTGAGTAAGGGCCAGACAGAAGCCTCCAAAGCGCTGGGGCTGCCGAACAGTCTCACCCTGCGTCTGGTCGTTATTCCGCAAGCCATGCGGGTGATTATTCCGCCGTTAACGAGCCAGTACCTGAATCTGGTCAAGAACTCCTCGCTGGCGACAGCGATCGGCTATCCCGATCTGGTGGCGGTGTTCATGGGGACGACCCTGAACCAGACAGGCCAGGCCGTTGAAGTCGTTGCGATTACGATGGCCGTTTATCTGACAATCAGTCTACTCATTTCCCTGTTTATGAACATTTATAACCGGGCTGTGGCGATTAAGGAGCGATGATGGCTGAGTCTGTAATGAAACCACCCAGGAAAACTCTGGGCCCGGTAGCGTGGATGCGGATGCATCTGTTCTCCAGTTGGTACAACACCCTGTTGACCCTGATCGTGGGCTACCTGTTGGTAACCAGCGTGGGGCCAGTGCTGAACTGGTTGTTCCTTGAGGCCGACTTCAAGGGCAGTGAGCCGAGCGACTGCACGGGCGCCGGTGCCTGCTGGCTGTTTATCAACCAGCGCCTGAATTTCTTTATCTACGGGTTTTATCCGGATTCCCTGCAGTGGCGTATCGATGTGATGTTCGCCCTGCTGGCTCTGTCGTTCGTGCCCCAGTTCATTGAGAACTTACCGGGCCGCAAGTGGCTGGGCATTTTCGGCATGACTGGCCTGCCGGTGGTCGGCTATTTCCTGATCCCGGGCGGCAGCTTTGGCCTTGAGGCAGTGGACAGCGCCAAATGGGGCGGCCTGATGCTGACGCTGATCATTGCCTATATCGGCATAATCGCGTCCCTGCCCATCGGTATTCTTCTGGCCCTGGGGCGGCGTTCGGATATGCCCATTATTCGCGGCCTTTGTGTCGTGTTTATCGAGGTCTGGCGGGCGGTTCCGCTGATTACCGTGCTGTTCATGGCGTCTGTGATGCTGCCGCTGTTTTTGCCGGAAGGCATGAACTTCGAGAAGCTGATGCGGGCACTGATCGGCATTACCCTCTGGCAGTCGGCCTACATGGCGGAAGTTATCCGGGGCGGCCTGCAGGCCATTCCGCGGGGGCAGTACGAGGCAGCGGACGCGCTGGGGCTCGGGTACTGGAAAAAAACCGGGCTGATCATTCTGCCCCAGGCCCTCAAGATGGTCATTCCCGGGATCGTTAACACGTTTATAGCGCTGTTCAAGGACACCACGCTGGTGCTGATCATCGGCCTGTTCGACATCCTTGGCGCAGTTCAATCAACCATAACGGACCCCGCCTGGCAGAACGTCGCCATTGAGGGGTATGTCTTCGTTGCCTTCTGTTTCTGGGTGTTCTGTTTTGGCATTTCCCGGTACAGCCAGAAGCTGGAGCGCAAACTCGACACTGGTCATAAATCATGATGGGTAATCCAATGACAGAAACCACCCGAACACCGGACAGCCAGCAGAATGCCGAGAGCCGGAGTGAGCCGAAAGTCGATATTATTCGTGTCGAGGGTATGCACAAATGGTATGGGGACTTTCACGTTCTGAAAGATCTGAACCTGACCGTGAAGCAGGGCGAGCGCATCGTTATCTGTGGCCCGTCAGGTTCCGGCAAATCCACATTCATCCGCTGCATTAACCGGCTGGAAGAGCATCAGCAGGGCAAAATCGTGGTGGATGATGTGGAGTTGACCGATGATGTGCGCCAGATTGACACCGTGCGCCGGGAAGTCGGCATGGTGTTTCAGCACTTCAATCTTTTTCCGCACCTGACCGTGCTGGAGAACTGTTGTCTGTCGCCCATCTGGGTCCGGAAGACCCCCCGCAAGGAAGCTGAAGCGAGCGCAATGGAATACCTGGAAAGGGTTAAGATTCCCGATCAGGCCAACAAGTACCCGGGTCAGTTGTCCGGTGGCCAGCAGCAGCGGGTGGCCATTGCCCGGGCCTTGTGCATGAAGCCGAAAATCATGCTGTTCGACGAGCCCACCTCGGCACTGGACCCGGAAATGATCAAGGAAGTGCTCGACGTTATGGTGGAATTGGCGAAAAGTGGCATGACCATGATCTGCGTCACCCATGAAATGGGGTTTGCCAAAACGGTGGCGGACCGGGTGATCTTTATGGATAGCGGTGAGATTGTGGAAGAGGCTCCGCCCCAGGAGTTTTTCTCCAACCCCAGAGAACCGAGAACCCGGAAGTTCCTGGAGCAGATTCTGCACAACTGAGACGGAAAGGCCGGGCAATGGCCCGGCCTTTCTACGTTACAGCGGGTGTTTGTCGAGAAGGGGTGAAGCGCCGGGCGTCACTTCCAGCCACCAGACGTTCTCGGCCCAGTCGCCCAGGACAATCCGCTTCGCTGGCTGCCCATTCGCAGTCAGCGCATGCTCCGCCGGACGGTGTGTGTGGCCGTGGATCATCCGTTGCACGCCGTGGGCTTCCAGCTCCCGGACCACTTCCTCGGGTGTTACGTCCATGATGAACTCTTCCTTGCCCTGATTTTTGGCCATGCTGATTTCCCGCAGTTGGCGGGCCATCTGCTGGCGATCTTTCAGCGGCCGCTGGAGAATCATCTTTTGCCATTGCGGGTTGCGCATGTTGGCACGGAACTTCTGGTACTCCTCATCGGCGGTGCACAGGCTGTCACCATGCATCAGCAGGGTTGGCGTGCCATATAGATCGATCACGCAGGGATCTTCCAGCAACGTTGCCCCGGCACGATCGCAGAAATCCTCGCCGATAAGGAAATCCCGGTTGCCATGCATCAGAAAGATCTCGGTGCCCCCGTCTCTCACTTTGCGAAGGGCGGCAGCAACCTTTTCCTGCAGCGGTGTGCGCTCATCGTCCCCAATCCAGGCCTCAAAAAAGTCGCCAAGGATGTAGAGCTGTTCAGCCCCGGCGGCTTTTTGCTCAAGAAAGGCCAGGAATGCCCCGGTGATGTCCGGGCGTGATTCTTCCAGATGAAGATCCGAGATAAACAGCGTGGTCACGCCGCGCCTCCGTCCTCCAGAACTTCGGCTTTCTCAATGACCACATCATCCGCAGGAACGTCCTGGTGTCCGCCGCGCATGGTGGTGCGCACAGCACGAATGGCGTTGACCGTTTCCATGCCTTCAACCACCTTGCCGAAAACACAGTAGCCCCAGCCTTCTGCATTCTTGGCGGTGTGGTCAAGGAAGCCGTTGTTTTCGACGTTGATGAAGAACTGGGCCGTAGCGGAATGCGGATCCATGGTGCGGGCCATGGCAATGGTACCCTGCATATTGCTCAGGCCGTTATCTGCTTCATTGTAAATCGAATCCCGGGTTTTGCGCGGCGTCATGCCCGGCTCAAATCCGCCGCCCTGAATCATGAAGTTGCTGATCACACGGTGAAAAATGAGGCCATCGTAAAAGCCGTCGCGGACGTACTGTTCAAAGTTCCTGGCGGTTTCCGGAGCCTTGTCGTAATCCAGTTCGAGCTTGATGTCACCGTAGTTGGTTGTCAGCAGAATCATCAGGTTTTCCCGTTCGTAATGGTTGAATGCGTTACGGGCCCCATTGTACTCAAGACTTTCCCGCTATGCATGAGTCCGGCAAGGATTTGTGAGTATAATACGCGGTTTAAGATTCACTCCCCTTTTAACAGAGATTGTATGAGCGCCGAGTCGAAGAAAGCCCACAACTTTATCCAGAGCCTGATCGAAGACGCCATCGCCAGCGGAGAGCACACCGGCAAGGTGGTCACCCGATTCCCGCCGGAGCCCAATGGCTACCTGCATATTGGTCACGCCAAATCGATCTGCCTGAACTTTGGCATCGCCGAGACCTTTTCCGGCGACTGTAACCTTCGGTTTGACGACACCAACCCGGAAAAGGAAAACCAGGAATACATCGACGCCATCAAGCAGGATGTGGAATGGCTTGGTTACGAGTGGGCCGGGGACGTGCTTTATGCCTCGGATTACTTTGATGCGCTTTATGAATTTGCCGAGGAACTGATTACCCGGGACAAGGCCTACGTGTGCGCCCTGACGGCCGATGAAATGGCCGAGTACCGGGGCAGCCTGAAAGAGCCGGGCAGAAACAGCCCCTACCGGGATCGCCCCGTGGAGGAGAGCTTGCAGATGTTCCGCGACATGCGGGACGGCAAGTATCAGAACGGCGAACTGGTGCTGCGGGCCAAGATCGATATGTCTTCTCCGAACATCAACATGCGGGATCCGATTCTTTATCGCATCCGCTACGCCGAACATCACCAGACCGGGAACAAGTGGTGCATCTACCCGATGTATGACTTCACCCATCCCATTTCGGATGCCTTGGAGGGGATTACCCACTCCCTGTGCACGCTGGAATTCGAGGACCACCGGCCGCTGTATGACTGGGTTCTGGATAACATCTCCGGCCCCTGCCACCCGCGCCAGATCGAGTTTGCGCGGCTGAATCTGAACTACACCATCACCTCCAAGCGGAAGCTCAAGCGTCTGGTGGATGAGAATGTAGTTGATGGCTGGAACGATCCGCGTATGCCAACCATTTCCGGTATGCGCCGGCGTGGCTACACGCCGGAGTCCATCCGCACCTTCTGCGACATGATCGGGGTGAACAAGGCCGGCGGCACTGTGGATGTGGGTATGCTTGAACACGCCATTCGCGAAGACCTCAACATCCGGGCCCCGAGAGCCATGTGTGTGATGCGCCCGTTGAAAGTCACGCTGACCAATTACCCGGCGGATCAAAGCGAAACGCTCACCTTGCCAGTGCACCCGCAAAATCCGGATATGGGCGAGCGGGAAGTGCCCTGGACCCAGACTCTGTATATCGACCGGGAAGATTTCGAAATGGAGCCGCCGCGTAAATGGAAGCGGCTGGCCCCGGACCAGGCAGTACGCCTCCGTGGCGGCTATGTGATGACCTGCCGGGAAGTGATCCGTGACGACAGTGGCCAGATTGTCGAGCTCAAGTGTGAGTACGATCCCAACACCCTGGGTGTCAATCCCGAGGGCTATAAACCGAACGGCGTGATTCACTGGGTTTCAGCGAGTGACAGTGTAGAAGCAGACATCAATCTGTATGACCGCCTGTTTAACCACGAGTCGCCGGACAGTGACAAGGAAGGCGATTTGATGGATCACCTGAATCCGGAATCGCTGGTGGTTCTCAAAGGCGCGCGCGTCGAAAAGAGTCTTGTCGCGCCCCGTATGGATCTTCCATACCAGTTCGAGCGGGAAGGCTACTTCTTCTGTGATCAGGCCCATACCGAGGCTGCCGGTCGGCCGGTATTCAATCGCACTGTTACGCTCAGGGATTCCTGGGGCAAGGGGGGCAAGTGATCCGCATCTACAATACGCTGACCCAACAGAAGGAAGAGTTTCGGCCAATTGAGCCTGGCAAGGTCCGGATGTATGTCTGCGGTATGACAGTCTATGACTACTGCCACCTGGGGCATGCCCGGGTGCTGGTAGCCTTTGATGTGATTACCCGTTACCTGCGTCATCGCGGTTACGACGTGAACTATGTGCGCAATATCACCGATATTGACGACAAGATCCTGCGCCGTGCGGATGAAAACGGTGAGCCCTATGACGAGCTCACGGACCGGATGATCAAAGCCATGCACGAAGACGAAGCCCGTCTCGGCGTGCTGTCACCGGATGAAGAGCCCCGGGCCACCGCGTATATCGACGAAATTATCGCGATGATCCACAAACTGATTGCCGGCGGCCACGCCTACGCAGCGGACAATGGTGACGTCTACTTTGCGGTCGATTCCTTTGATGACTACGGCAAGCTCAGCAAGAAAAAGCTGGAGGATCTTCTGGCGGGCGCGCGGGTGGATGTTCAGGAAGCCAAGCGAAGCCCTGCAGATTTCGCGTTGTGGAAAGCGGCAAAGGCAGGGGAGGTCAGCTGGCCGTCGCCCTGGGGCGACGGTCGTCCCGGCTGGCACATTGAGTGCTCTGCGATGTCCACCTGCTGTCTCGGCGACACATTCGATATTCACGGCGGTGGCCCGGATCTGTTGTTCCCGCATCATGAGAACGAGATTGCCCAGTCAGAATGTGCCACTGGCCACAATTTTGTGAACACCTGGATGCACGCGGGTGCCATCCGGGTGAACAAAGAAAAGATGTCCAAGTCCCTGGGTAACTTCTTCACCATCCGCGAGATCATGGAGAAGTACCTCCCAGAAGTGGTCCGTTACTTCCTGGTTTCCAGCCACTACCGCAGCCAGGTGGATTACTCTGAGGAAAATCTGGCTGAGGCCGGCCGAACTCTGACCCGTTTGTACCATGCGCTTAGAGGCATCGTGCCCGCCAAGGCCGCCGATGTGCCGGAATCCGAGCACGACGAGCGGTTTGCCGAGGCGATGGACGATGACTTCAACACCGCGGGTGCCATTGCCGTCCTGCACGCTGTTGCCAACGAGATCAATCAGCATCGTCGCGATGGTCGTGAAGACGATGCCAAGCAAAGTGCGGCGATTCTGGTAAGGCTTGGTGGTGTTCTGGGGCTGCTGCAGCAGGATCCCGAGGCGTTCTTCCAGGCAGACACGGGTGGTGATCTTAGCGCCGAAGACATTGAAGCAATGATCCAGGCCAGGGCTGATGCCCGCAAGGCAAAGAATTTTGCCGAGGCCGACCGGATCCGCGACGAGCTCCTCGAGAAAGGTATTATTCTGGACGATTCCCGAGAGGGGACGACCTGGCGTAAAGCCTGAATTTCCGGGAGCTGCCGGTTGGTCAGACCAGTTTTGCGCCTGCAGGAATGATCTTGTAAGGATTTTCCCTTACAATGCGGCGCTCAAATTAGAATGCCCCCTCAAGATGAAGGGGGAGTCGGGAAACGTAACCCACTGAGGCAGACAACGATGACAGAACGCGTACAAGTCGGCGGCATTCAGGTCGCAAAGAATCTGTATGATTTCGTGAACAACGAAGCCATCCCGGGCACCGGAATCGATGCCGACAAATTCTGGGCAGAATTTGACAAGATCGTGAACGAGCTGGCGCCACGCAACCGTGAGTTGCTGGCCAAGCGTGATGCGATCCAGGAAAAAATGGACAGCTGGAACCGCGATCACAAGGGCCAGAAGCTGGACATGGCCGAGTACAAGTCTTTCCTGAAAGACATCGGTTACCTGGTTGACGAGCCCTCAGAATTCAAGATTTCGACCGCCAATGTTGATCCGGAAGTCGCCACCATGGCCGGCCCGCAACTGGTGGTGCCGATCATGAATGCCCGTTTTGCCCTTAACGCGGCGAACGCGCGCTGGGGCAGCCTTTACGACGCTCTGTACGGCACTGATGCCATCTCCGAAGAGAACGGTGCCGGGAAAGGTCGTGGCTATAACCCGGTACGCGGCGCCAGGGTCATCGAGTGGGCCCGCGATCTGCTGGACAGCTCCGCGCCGCTGGCTTCGGGCAGTCACAAAGACGCTGCCAAGTACCTGGTTGAAGGTGGCAAGCTCGTGGTGAAGCTGCAGAATGGTGAAGCCACCGGTCTGAAGGACGAAGCCGGCTTTGTCGGTTACACCGGTGCCGCCGATGCGCCCACTGGCGTGCTCCTGGTCAAGAATGGCATGCACTTCGAGATTCAGATTGACGCCAGCCATCCGATTGGTAAGGACGACGGCGCCAATGTGAAAGACGTACTGATGGAGTCTGCCCTGACCACCATCATGGATTGCGAAGATTCGGTTGCGGCCGTCGATGCCGACGACAAGGCTCTGGCCTACCGCAACTGGCTTGGCCTGATGAAAGGTGATCTTCAGGAAACCTTCGAGAAGGGCGGCGAGCAGCTGACCCGTAAAATGAACGCGGACCGCACCTACACCGCACCGGATGGCGGCGAACTGAGCCTGAAAGGGCGCAGCCTCATGTTTATCCGGAATGTCGGTCATCTGATGACCAACCCGGCCATTCTGTTGAAAGACGGCAACGAAGTGCCGGAAGGTCTGATGGACGGCCTGATCACCTCGCTGATTGCCATTCACGACATGAAAGGCAATGGCAAGTTCCAGAACAGCACCAAGGGCTCCATGTACATTGTGAAGCCCAAGATGCACGGCCCGGAAGAAGTGGCGTTCACCAACGAATTTTTTGGTCGTGTTGAAGATGCTCTCGGCCTGCCGCGCTTTACCCTGAAAGTCGGCATCATGGACGAGGAGCGCCGCACCACGGTTAACCTGAAGGCCTGTATCCATGCCGCCAAGGAGCGCGCTGTGTTCATCAACACCGGCTTCCTGGACCGCACTGGTGATGAGATCCATACCTCCATGGAACTGGGTCCGTTCATTCGCAAAGGCGCGATGAAGCAGGCAACCTGGATCAACGCCTACGAGCAGTGGAACGTGGACATCGGTCTGGAGACCGGTTTCCGTGGCGTTGCCCAGATTGGTAAGGGCATGTGGGCCATGCCGGATCTGATGGCTGGCATGCTGGAGGCCAAGATCGGTCACCCGAAAGCTGGCGCCAACACGGCGTGGGTTCCGTCTCCCACCGCCGCCACCTTGCACGCGACTCATTACCATCAGGTAAATGTGGCTGACGTTCAGAAGCAGCTGGAAAGCCGCACCCGCGCCGCCCTGGAAGACATCCTGACGGTACCGGTGATGGACGATCCGTCGTCGCTGAGCGCCGAAGACATCCAGCAGGAGCTGGACAACAACGCCCAGGGTATCCTCGGTTATGTTGTACGCTGGATTGATCAGGGCGTTGGTTGTTCCAAGGTGCCCGATATTAATGATGTGGGTCTGATGGAAGACCGTGCCACCCTGCGGATTGCATCCCAGTTGCTGGCCAACTGGCTGCACCACGGCATCTGCTCCGAAGAGCAGATCATGGAAACCATGAAGCGCATGGCGGCTGTGGTCGACAAGCAGAACGCCGGTGATCCAGGCTATCGCCCGATGGCCGGAAACTTTGATGACAGTGTCGCCTTCCAGGCGGCCCTGGATCTGGTTCTGAAGGGCCGTGAGCAGCCGAATGGCTACACCGAGCCGCTCCTGCACGCATACCGCCTCAAGGCGAAGGCGAAGTACGGGCAGTAAGCTCTGGTCACAAAAAACCCCGCCACGGCGGGGTTTTTTGTGACCAGCTTTTCTTAGCGGGGTCTGACCCCGTGGGGTCAGACCCCCTTTTCACTAGTATGGAGATGGATCCCTGGCAAAAGCTGAAAATCGGGTCAGACCCCTTTGGGGTCAGACCCGGTGCACTATGTTAGCGGCATGAAAGGTGCTCCGAGACCCCTTTGGGGTCAGACCCGGTGCACTATGTTGGCGGCGTGAAAGGTGCTCCGAGACCCCTTCGGGGTCAGACCCGGTGAAGCACGTCAGCAGCGTACAGGGTGTTCTGCAGCAGGGTGGCAATGGTCATCGGTCCCACACCGCCGGGGACCGGTGTGATGTAGGCAGCACGTTCGGACGCTGTCCTGAAATCCACGTCGCCGTGCAGTTTTCCGTCTTCCATCCGGTTGATGCCCACATCAATCACGGTTGCGCCTGGTTTCACCCACTCTCCCTTGATCAGGCCGGGTTTGCCCACGGCTGCCACCAGAATGTCCGCTTCACGAACAAACTTCTCCAGATCCGGTGTGAATCGGTGGCAAACGGTTGTGGTCGCGCCTTTAAGCAGCAGTTCCATACTCATTGGCCGCCCGACGATGTTGGAGGCGCCCACAATCACGGCGTGCTGGCCCTTGTAGGGAGTATCGATGCTGTCGAGCAGGGTGATGATGCCCGCCGGGGTGCAGGGGCGCAGGGTGGGTTTGCGCTGCATCAGCCGGCCAATGTTGTAGGGGTGAAAGCCGTCCACATCCTTGTCTGGCCGAATCTTCACCAGAATCGGATCCGCATCCAGATGGTCGGGGAGGGGGAGCTGTACCAGAATCCCGTCCACCGTCGGGTTCTCGTTCAGTTCGTCTATCAGTGCCTCCAGCGCGTCCTGGGAGGTGTCTGCCGGCAGGTCGTAGGAGAGGGAAAGGATTCCGGCTTCATCGCAGGCTTTGCGTTTGTTGCCTACGTATACGTGGGAAGCGGGATCGTTGCCGACCAGCACCACAGCAAGTCCTGGTGCACGAAGCCCTTGCTGCCTGCGGGCTTCCACGCCGATGGCGACCTGCTGTCTTACTTCGGCGGCAATTTCTTTTCCGTTGATCAGTTTGGCGGTCATGTCTCGTCTTGTCGGTTGGGCGTTGGTAAGTTGGAGGCCGGGCATTGTCTCATGCTTCCGGGGGAACTCCAATTGGAGGGTGTGCCGGCCCGCTTCGGGGGAACTTTTGTGCCGGTGTTTTGTCACTGGGGAACCGTTGTCTCAGGGAATTTAAAATTCCATGTTGACGGAGCCCGCCGGCGCCGGTAATATGCGCGCCAACTTTGCTGAAGCACTTGTTGTTCAGTTCAGTCGGGGTATAGCGCAGTCTGGTAGCGCGCCTGCTTTGGGAGCAGGATGTCGGGAGTTCGAATCTCTCTACCGTAGCTCAGCTGGATAGAGCACCCGCCTTCTAAGCGGGTGGTCGCAGGTTCGAGTCCTGCCGGGCGCGCCATCAAGTCGTCGGCTTGGTCCGCGCCGGAGCGACCGTAACCGGCAAAGTTGAAACCTTGACGATTCGGTCGTCAAATAGAGAATGCCGAAAGGTATGTCCCGATGTGGTGGACGTAGCTCAGTTGGTAGAGCTCAGGATTGTGACTCCTGCGGTCGAGGGTTCGATCCCCTTCGTCCACCCCACTTTTCTTTCAGGTTTGATTCCGCGTTTGGTGAATGTATTGATGGCAGTCTTGTCATCGGCCATTCCTCATCCCGTTGTGCGCGAGTGGCGGAACTGGTAGACGCGCTGGATTTAGGTTCCAGTGGGGCAACCCGTGAGAGTTCGAGTCTCTCCTCGCGCACCACTCCTTTCTTTTTTCGTTTCGCCTTTCTTTTTCCGGTTTTGTCCCCAGTTCTGATTTCTATCCCCGGAAGTGGTTTCGCCGGTCTTATCAGGGTGCGGTCCAAAGTGCCTTGCCAGGTGATTCTCTCGGCGGGGCAAAGCATGATAAACTACTGGCTTTTAATTTTCGGTCCTTTTGCGGGAATTCTCCCGAAATCGGACTTTTAGGTTTAATTTCATTCACATACCGAACCTGTAATTTGAGGATCTTCCATGCAAGTGTCTGTTGAAACGACCTCCAACATCGAGCGTCGCATGACGATTGGTGTGCCCGCCCAGGAAATCGACCAGGCGGTCCAGAAACGGCTGCAGGAAACCGCGCGTACCGTGCGTCTTAATGGTTTCCGTCCGGGTAAGGTGCCCATGAGCGTGGTCAAGCGTCGTTTCGGTGACAGCGTCCGCCAGGAAATTGTCGGCGAGGTAATGCGCGACAACTACATCAAGGCATTGCAGGAGCAGGATATTAATCCGGCAGGCTGGCCGAAGTTTGAGCCGAAGACCATGGAAGAGGGCAAGGACCTTGAGTTCGTAGCCATTTTCGAAGTACTTCCGGAAATCGAGCTGGGCGATCTGAGCAGGATTTCTGTTGAAAAGCTGACCTCTGAAATCACCGACAAAGACGTCGACAACATGATCGACAACCTGCGCCGTCAGCAGGCCACCATGAAAGAGGTCGGCCGCAAGTCCAAGAACAAGGACGTTCTGACGATTGATTTTAAAGGGTTTATCGACGGTGAAGAGTTCGAGGGTGGTGCCGCTGAAGGCCATCGCCTGACTCTGGGTTCCGGTCAGATGATTCCGGGCTTCGAAAAAGCCATCGTGGGCGGCAAGGCCGGTGAAGACATGGTAATCGAAGTGACCTTCCCTGAGGATTATCACAACGAAGATCTGGCGGGTAAGCCGGCCAGGTTTGAAATCAAGATTCACAAGGTCGAAGAGCCCCAGTTGCCGGAAATGAATGCCGAGTTCTTCAAGAAGTTCGGTATTGATGCCGAAGATGAAGCGGCATTCCGTGAAGAAGTCAGAAAGAACATGGAGCGGGAGCTTAAGCAGGCAGTCGCGAACAAGGTCAAGAACGACGTTGTTGACGGCCTGCTTGAAACCACCGCTCTGGACATCCCGGCTGCGCTGGTGGACCAGGAGATTGACCGCCTGCGTCAGGACGCGGTTCAGCGTTTCGGTGGCCAGGTTGATTTCCAGCAACTGCCGAAGGAAATTTTCCAGGAGCAGGCTGAGCGCCGCGTGAAAACCGGCCTCCTGTTCCAGGAAGTGGTCAAGAAGAACGACCTGAAGGCGGACCCTGCCAAGGTGGACGAAAAGATCCAGGAGATCGCGTCTACGTATGAACAGCCGGAAGAGGTTGTTGCACATTTCAACAGCAATCCGGAGCAGAAGTCCCAGATCGAGTCCTCTGTGCTGGAAGATGCGGTTGTTGATCACGTGCTTGAGCAGGCCGACGTGAAAGAAAAGAAGGTCAAGTACGAAGAGGCCGTGCAGGCTGGTCAGCCCCAGCGCTGATTTGCCCCGGGGCAGGATTAATTCCGGCCCTGTTGGCCGATCCCTGAAAACAGCCGGCATGCCCGGCTGTTTTCATCTGGGGCTGCTGCTGGCAAAGTATGGGGTACAACATTACTGAAACTGCCGTGGCACGAGTCCACGACCTATTGTTCTTAAGGAGTCCAGTCGCATCATGACGCAGAAACCAATTGATGGCCCCGCAATGGTGACCAGTTCCGGACTGGTACCGATTGTTATCGAGCAGACAGCTCGCGGCGAGCGGTCGTTCGACATTTATTCCCGTCTGCTCAAAGAACGGGTGATCTTCATGGTGGGCCCGGTAGAGGACCACATGGCGAACCTGATTGTGGCTCAGCTCCTGTTCCTGGAATCGGAAAATCCGGACAAGGACATCCATCTCTACATCAACAGCCCGGGTGGTTCTGTGACTGCGGGGATGTCCATCTACGACACCATGCAGTTCATCAAGCCGGATGTCGCCACTCTGTGTGTCGGCCAGGCGGCCAGCATGGGCGCCTTCCTGCTCGCCGGTGGCGCGGCTGGCAAGCGCGCCTGCCTGCCTAACTCCCGCGTGATGATCCATCAGCCGCTGGGTGGTTATCAGGGGCAGGCGACGGATATTGAGATCCACACCCGTGAGATTCTCAAGATCCGGCACACCCTGAATTCAATCCTGGCCCATCATACCGGGCAGGATCTGGAGACCATCGCCAAGGACACCGACCGTGATAACTTCATGGATCCGGCGCAGGCGAAAGAGTATGGGCTGATTGATTCAATACTTGATAAGCGCGTACTGAATAAATAATACTGGAAGTAATCGCATCATACTTGTCCGGCGTATCAGGCTGTGACGCCGGCAAAACGAGATCAGAGGTATTTCAATGGCAGATGAAAGAAACGGCAGGGGCGACGATAGCGGCAAGTTGCTGTACTGCTCGTTTTGTGGAAAGAGCCAGCATGAAGTCCGTAAGCTCATTGCAGGGCCCTCGGTGTTCATCTGCGACGAGTGCGTCGACCTGTGCAATGACATTATCCGGGAAGAAATCCAGGAAAATGCACAGGACGAGCCGAGCGATCGCCTTCCTACGCCGGCCGAAATCCGCATTACCCTTGACGAGTATGTCATCGGCCAGGACCGCGCCAAGGTGGTGCTGTCAGTTGCAGTTTACAACCACTACAAACGTCTTCGTTATGGAGAGGGCAAGGGCGATGTTGAACTCGGCAAGAGCAATATTCTGCTGATCGGTCCAACGGGTAGCGGTAAAACCCTGTTGGCAGAAACCCTTGCGCGCATGCTGAATGTCCCGTTCACCATTGCCGATGCCACAACACTGACTGAAGCAGGTTATGTCGGTGAAGATGTCGAGAACATCATCCAGAAGCTTCTGCAGAAATGTGACTACGATGTCGACAAGGCCCAGCGGGGTATTGTTTACATCGACGAGATCGACAAGATTTCCCGCAAGTCAGACAACCCTTCCATTACCCGGGACGTTTCCGGTGAAGGTGTGCAGCAGGCATTGCTGAAGCTGATCGAGGGCACCGTTGCCTCGGTTCCGCCCCAGGGAGGCCGGAAGCATCCGCAGCAGGAATTCCTGCAGGTGGATACCGGAAACATGCTGTTTATCTGTGGCGGTGCCTTTGCCGGGCTGGACAAGGTCATCCGTGAGCGCACCGAGAAGAACAGCATTGGCTTCTCCGCCTCCGTGGCCAGTCAGGACGATGCCAAGAACATGGGCGATGTCATCAAGGACGTGGAAACCGAGGATCTGGTCAAATACGGCCTGATTCCCGAATTCGTTGGCCGTCTGCCGGTGGTCGCAACGCTCAACGAGCTTGATGAGGAAGCATTGATCCAGATTCTGACCGAGCCCAAGAACTCCCTGACCAAGCAGTATCAGAAGCTGTTTGATATGGAAGGTGTCGAGCTGGATTTCCGGGATGATGCGTTGCGGGCGGTTGCCAAGAAGGCCATGGTGAGGAAAACCGGTGCCCGCGGATTGCGGTCGATCATGGAAGCAACGCTTCTGGATACCATGTACCAGATTCCGTCTGAACATGATGTCTGCAAAGTTGTGATCGACGAAAGTGTGATCAGTGGCGATTCCGATCCCTTCAAGATCTACGCGAGCAGTGATCACGCCAAGGCGGTTCCTGAGGATTGAGCCCGTTCAGATGAGCGGCCAAGTCAGACCGGGGGTCAGATGAACGCGTTCATCTGACCCCATTTTAGTTACGCCATTCCCCTGCTTTCCCTCCGGTAAAAATATTGCAATTTACGTCGGCGCCCCAATGAAGGGTGATATGCTGAAAGAAATATCGTCAGAGGATTCCCTATGACCCGGATACCCGAAAATGCCGTGCACGAATACCCGCTGCTCCCGCTGCGAGACGTAGTGGTGTTTCCGCACATGGTGGTCCCGCTGTTTGTGGGCCGAGAAAAATCCATTCAGGCTCTCGAAGCCGCCATGGAGGGAAGCAAGGAAATTCTTCTGGTTGCCCAGAAGGATGCTTCCACAGATGAGCCGGGCCCCAGGGATGTATTTGATATGGGCACCCTCGCCACCGTTCTGCAGATGCTCAGGCTGCCGGACGGCACCGTGAAGGTGCTGGTTGAAGGTAACGCCCGCGCCACCATCAGTGACATTGCTGAAGGCGAGTACCTCTCGGGCGGTGCCGTTCTGATGGATGAAGAGAGTCTGCCGGAGCGTGAGGAAGGGGTGCTCATCAAGACCTTGATGGACGAGTTCGAGAAGTACGTGAAGCTCTCCAAAAAGATACCCTCGGAAGTGTCCAGTGCGCTGACCGGGATTGAAGAACTAGAGCGCCTGGCCGATACCATGTCCGCCCATCTGGAAATGCGCATCCCGGAAAAGCAGGAGCTTCTGGAAGCCCTGGATATCCGCAAGCGCGTTGATCTGTTACTCGGCAAGCTTGATGGCGAGATCGACCTGATTGAGGTTGAGAAGCGCATTCGTGGCCGCGTGAAAAAGCAGATGGAACGCAGCCAGCGCGAGTACTACCTGAACGAACAGATGAAGGCTATCCAGAAGGAAATGGGTAACCTGGGCGAGGGCAATAACGACTTCGAAGAGCTTGAGCAGAAGCTGGAAGAAGCCGGCCTGCCTGAGGAAGCCCGAAAGAAAACAGAAACAGAACTGAACAAGCTGAAGATGATGTCACCCATGTCTGCGGAAGCCACCGTGGTCCGGGGTTACATCGACTGGATGCTGGCGGTGCCCTGGAAAAAGCGCAGCCGTGTTCGTCATGACATAGAGAAAGCCCGTGAAATCCTGGACAGGGATCATTACGGCCTGGATGAAGTGAAGAAGCGCATCCTGGAATACCTGGCCGTTCAGAGCCGTGTGAAGAAGGTGAAAGGCCCGGTGCTTTGTCTGGTCGGCCCTCCCGGTGTTGGTAAAACCTCACTGGGGCAATCCATCGCCCGTGCCACCAACCGCAAATACACCCGTATGGCGTTGGGCGGTGTGCGTGATGAAGCCGAGATTCGCGGCCACCGGAAAACCTACATTGGTGCGCTGCCGGGCAAGCTCCTGCAGAAGCTGTCCAAAGTCGGAGTGAAGAACCCGCTGTTCCTGTTTGATGAAATCGACAAGATGGGTATGGATCACCGCGGCGATCCGGCGTCAGCGCTGCTTGAGGTGCTTGATCCGGAGCAGAACCACACGTTCAACGATCACTACCTGGAAGTGGACTACGACCTTTCCGATGTGATGTTTGTGTGTACCTCAAACTCCATGGACATTCCGCCGGCCTTGCTGGACCGCATGGAGATTATCCGCATTCCGGGTTATACCGAGGATGAGAAGGTTAACATTGCCCTGCGTTACCTGCTGCCCAAGCAGATCAAGGCCAACGGGCTGCGTAAGGACGAGTTGAAACTACCGGAGGAAACGCTTCGGGACCTGATCCGTTACTACACTCGGGAAGCAGGCGTTCGTGGCCTTGAGCGCGAGATCGCGAAAATCTGTCGCAAGGTGGTGCGCAACCACGTTGAGAGTGGCGACAAAGCCTCCGTAACGATAGTGCAAGAGATGCTTGAGGACTACTCAGGGGTCAAGAAGTTCAAATACGGTCTTGCGGAGGAGAAAAACGAGATCGGCCAGGTAACCGGCCTGGCCTGGACCCAGGTGGGTGGCGAGCTTCTTCACATTGAGTGTGCGCTCACCCCGGGCAAGGGCCGTGTGGTCAAAACCGGCTCCCTCGGCGATGTCATGCAGGAGTCGATTCAGACTGCGCTGACGGTGGTTCGCAGCCGGGCACCGGGTCTCGGCATTGCCGATGACTTCCATGAGAAGCACGACCTTCACGTCCATGTTCCCGAGGGCGCAACGCCAAAAGACGGCCCGAGCGCTGGTATTGGCATGTGCACGGCACTGGTTTCCGCGCTGACCAAGATTCCGGTTCGGGCCGACGTTGCAATGACCGGCGAGATCACCCTGAGAGGTCGCGTGTTGGCCATTGGCGGGCTCAAGGAAAAGCTGCTGGCAGCGCACCGAGGAGGCATCAAGACGGTTATAATCCCGGATGAGAATGTCAGGGATCTCAAGGAGATACCGGATAATATCAAGGAATCCCTGGAGATTCGACCGGTGAAATGGATTGATGAGGTTCTGGACATTGCACTGGCTTATCCGCCGGAGCCACGGGCCGGGGATTCGTCACGGGAAACCGGTTCAGGTAAGCCGCGTGATGAAGAAGGCGATGCGTCAGAACGCATAAATACACATTAAAGCCTTGATGAGTTGTTGACACGCCAGAGAGCCCATTGGTATAACTGTTTCGCCGTGAAGCAGCCAATACCAAGGGCTCCCGCGCAGTAAGTGCCTATTCCGAACACCGGTTTAAAGCCGCAAGGAATAAGAAAACTGAAGAATGGAATTCTCTGACCGCTTATGCGATAGTCGAGAACGCCCGAGAAAAAACAAACCAACCTATAACATCTTCAACCTGAAATCGAAGGGGTTTAGTGTGAACAAGTCCGAACTTATCGATGCAATTGCAGAGTCCGCAGATATCTCCAAAGCCGCCGCTGGCCGTGCTCTGGACGCAATGACCAACTCCATCACCGGAGCCCTGAAAAAAGGCGATCAGGTAACCCTGATCGGTTTTGGTACCTTCTCCGTAAAAGAGCGTGCTGCCCGTACCGGTCGTAACCCGCAGACTGGTGCCGAGATCAAAATTCCGGCCTCCAAAGTGCCTGGGTTCAAAGCAGGCAAGGCCCTGAAAGACGCCGTTAAGTAACGGTTCTTTCTCCGGTGGCTCCTGTCACAGGGAGTCACCCAAGAAGAATTCAAGGCGCATTCCGAACCGGGTGCGCCTTTTTACGTTAAGCCGGACCGTAACAGCACGCTGAAACCAATAACACTGCACGACCTTGAACAGGGATTCGGGAGAAACATGCTTCAAGATATTCGGGAAAATGCCCAGGGCACGATTGCCAAGATTATTATTGGCGTACTGATTGTGTCGCTATCCATCTGGGGAATGGACGCCATTATCGGCGGATTCTCTGGCGAGCCTGAAGTGGCAACCGTCAATGGCGAGGATATTACTGAGCGGGAGTTCCTCCGCGTGGTTCAGATGGAAAGCCAGCGCCGGCTATCCGCAATGGAAACCCCCGATCCGTCCTTGCTCAATGAAGACCAGATTCGTAAAGACGTTCTCGATTCCCTGATCCGGGAGCAGGTTCTGATTCAGGATGCCAATGCCCAGGGTCTTGCGCTCAACGACGCTGACGTTGACGCGCTGATCACCCGGATGCCCCAGTTCCAGGTAGATGGCCAGTTCAATCGTGACCGTTTCGTTGCCACGGTTCGCAACATGGGGATGGGTGTCGCAGAATTCCGTGAGGCAATGCGGAAGCAGTATGTTCTCAACCAGATCAGGGCAGGCATCATCCAGAGCGCTGTTGTTGCTGATGAGAATGCAGCCCAGCTTTTACGCATCCAGAATCAGACCCGGAGTTTTCGGGTTCTCGACATTCCTGCCAGTGCGGTTGCAGACACTGTTTCAGTGACCGATGCTGACGTTGAGGAATTCTACCAGCAGAACGCAGGCGCGTTTCAGAAGCCTGAACGGGTGGATGCGGCGTACATCACGCTTTCCCTGGGAGCGTTGGCTGAGAAAATAGAGATCAGCAATGAGGAACTCCAGGCTTATTATGAGCAACGTGCCGCTGATCTGGCCAGTGAGGAGCGCCGTGCGTCCCATATCCTGATCGAGGAGGGCAGCGAAGCCGACCAGACCATGGCAACCATCCAGAAGCGTCTGGAGGCCGGAGAGTCGTTTGCTGACCTGGCGAAGGAATACTCCATTGATACCATCTCGGCGCAAGATGGTGGCGATCTTGGCTATGCTGGCCGGGGTATCTACGATGAAGCCTTTGAAGAGGCTCTGTTTGCCCTTGAAGAAGGCGAAATTTCCGAGCCGGTACGGACGTCATTCGGCGTCCATCTGATTCGTCTGGAGGACGTCCGACAGTCCGAGGTACCGTCGCTGTCGGAGATTGGCGGTCAGTTGCGTCGGGAACTGGCCCGTGACAAGGCACGAGAGCGTTTTGCCGAGGTTCGGGCCCAGCTCGCGGATTCCGCCTACGCGGCAGACGATCTGGCCGGACCTGCGGAAGAACTTGGACTGGAAGTGCGTGAAGCCAAGGGAATCGCCCGGGAAGGTGGTCAGGCACCGTTTGATCACGGCGGCCTGGTTCGGCAGCTGTTCTCCGAAGACGTGCTGGAGGCGGGTTACAATACCGAGCTGATTGATGTGGGCGACAATGTGTCCGTTGTGGCGCGGGTACGCGAATACCACGAGGCGGAGCAGCTGCCTCTGGCAGAGGTTCGTGAGAATATCCGGGCGACGCTGGAACAACGCAAGACCCGTGAAGCCCTTGTTGAAAGGGCGGATGCAATCATAGCGGATCTTGAGGCGGGAGAGCCTGTTGAGAGCGTGGGGGAATGGGTCAGCTACGAGAGTCTGGCCAGAAACTCCTCCGAAGCAGCCCCCGCTGTGATGCAGCAAGCGTTTTCGCTGCCGCGTCCGGGTGAAGGCGAAGCCCGCTACGGCAAAACGGTGACAGCGAATGCTTCCTCCGTTGTAGCACTGGAAGCAGTCAAAGACGGCGAGGTTGCCGACGACGGCACGGAACTGAACCAGCTTCGCGATTTCCTGGCATCGCTTGAGGGGCAGCGGGAGTATGCCGCCTATCAGCAGTTCCTGAGAAATCAGGCCGAAGTAGATCGCCCCTGATTTTCGCCAGGAAAAAGGGCGCCGCCTGGCGCCCTGCGGATGTAACAGCGCGGTTGTAAAAGAAGGCCCGGCGTAATATTTCGCCCGGGCTTTTTTTATTCAGCCTTCTTGATATAGGTCTGAGACACTTGGCCGGAGGCGTCAGAGTAAAAGCCGTATACTGCGGATTGGGGGCGCAGGAGGATAAGCCCCTCTATTGGTCGCTTTGCTATTTTTCTGTGGCGGTGGTCAGATTTCGTTTGGCGGGAACCGGGTGGGCTTGAGGCTTTCCTTGATCTTCTTGAGATGGCCGAGGAAATCCGCGCCGCGCTTGAGGGTTACGCCGGTTGCCAGAATATCGATAACGGTCAGGTGAATGATGCGTGACGACATCGGCATGTAGACCTCGGTGTCCTCTGGCGCGGTAACGCCCAATACCACCGTGCAGGTTTCCGCCAGGGGCGAGTCCGGATTTGTGATGCCGATCACAGTGGCGCCGTTGGCGCGCGCCAGCTGGGCAATGTCCACGGTTTCCCGGGTCCGGCCGGTGTAGGAAATCAGCACGATCACATCACCGACGTTGGAGCCTGCGGCAACCATTCGCTGCATCAGGGCATCGTCGTAGGACATGACCGGGATATTGAAACGGAAAAACTTGTGCTGGGCGTCCAGTGCGACCGAGGCGGAGCCGCCCATGCCGAAGAAATTGATCTGTTTGGCCTGGATCAGGTAGTCAATAGCGGTGGCCAGTGCTTTCGGGTCCAGCGCCTGGCGGGCCTTGTCCAGGCTGGCAATGGTGCTGAGCATGATCTTGTCGGCGAATTCGGCAACGGTGTCGTCGGGTTCGATATTCTGGCCGATGTAGGGGGTGCCGGTGGCAATGCTCTGCGCCAGGCGAATCTTGAAGTCCGGGAACCCGGTGGCCGAGAAGCCCCGGCAGAAACGGTTAACCGTAGGCTCGCTGACGTCCGCCGCCCTCGCCAGGGCGGCTATGCTGTATCGGGTGGCCGCGCTTGGATCGCGGAGAATGGCTTCGGCCACTTTCCGTTCGGATTTGTTAAGGCTGTCCAGCCTGGACTGGATGTCCTCAAGCAGATTGTCGTCACGGTGCGCCTGGTTCGCGGCCATCAATGGTACTCCCTGAATCTTGGGCGGTCGTTATCGTAAAAAACGCGCTGATTATACCGCTTTTTTCCAGCTTTTTGGGTAGTAAAAATATCATGAAATGCAGTTTTTTCTTGGAAAAATCCTTCTTTGATGCCATTATTTGTTTAAAATTACTACATTAAGGTCTGTCGGTGAGTTCTTGCCGTCGACTGTCCACCAGAGAGAAGGAACCAATGGTCAACAAGATTACTACCCGTTGTGACCTGATACTATTTGGCGCGTTGGGCGACCTCGCCCAGCGTAAACTGTTCCCGGCCCTTTACCAGCTGGAGCGCGCAAACCTGCTGGCCGATGGTAGCCGGGTGCTGGCGGTTGCGCGCACTGACGCTGATACTGAAACCGTGCGCCAGCAGTTGCTTGAGAAGCTCAAGCAGCATGTAAAGCCGCAAGAGTTCGATCCGGCCCTGGCGGAAACCTTTCTGCAGCGTGTCGATTATCAGGTTCTGGATTTTAACGATTCTGAAGGGTTCAGTGTCCTCAACGAGTGGCGTGATGATGCCCACAACGAGCTCATCGTTTACATGGCAACGCCGCCATCCATGTATGGCGTCATCGCCAGAAACCTTCGTTCGGCCGACTGCTGCACCGAAAAGACCCGGGTAGTGGTTGAAAAGCCGATCGGCCACGACCTGGAATCCTCGAAGGTCATCAACGACGAGCTGGGTGAGGTCTACAACGAGAACCAGCTGTTCCGTATTGACCACTACCTGGGCAAGGAAACGGTTCAGAATTTGATTGCCCTGCGGTTCGCCAACAACCTGTTTGCGTCCCAGTGGGATCAGAATCACATCTCCTACGTAGAAATCACAGTGGCAGAGAGTGTCGGCATCGAAGGCCGCTGGGGCTATTTTGACAAGGCCGGCCAGATTCGCGACATGATCCAGAGCCATCTGCTCCAGTTGCTGTGCCTGATCGCCATGGACCCGCCCTCGGACCTGTCCGAGGACAGCATCCGGGACGAAAAAGTGAAGATTCTGAAGGCATTGAAACAGATTACGCCGGACATGATGGACAGCTATGTGGTTCGTGGTCAGTACACCGCCGGTACCAGCAATGGCAAACCTGTTCCCGGCTACCTTGAAGAAGAGGGCGCCAACAAGGGCAGCGCCACCGAAACCTTTGTGGCACTGAAAGCCGAGATCGACAACTGGCGCTGGTCCGGCGTGCCCTTCTATATCCGGACCGGCAAGCGCCTGCCCGAGAAGCTGTCGCAGATCATCATTCACTTCAAGCCGGCGCCGCACTACATCTTTGACCCGGACCAGAAGCACCTGGCCAACAACAAGCTGATCATTCGCCTGCAGCCGGATGAGGGCATGTCCCTGAAGATCCTGACCAAGGACCAGGGTCTGGACAAGGGCATGCGCCTGCGCCAGGGCCCGCTTGAGCTGACCTTCTCTGAAACCTTCGATACGGACCGTATTCCCGACGCCTACGAGCGTCTGCTTTGGGAGGTGATGAAGGGTAATCAGTACCTGTTTGTACGCCGGGACGAAGTGGAACACGCCTGGCGCTGGGTGGACCAGGTTATCCAGAACTGGAAAGACTGCGGCGAACCGCCCAAGCGTTACGCCGCCGGAACCTGGGGCCCCGTTGCATCCATCGCCATGATCACCCGGGATGGAAGGAGCTGGTATGAGGATGTCTGATCTGCGGTTGCCCGAGGGCGTGCAGGCCCGGTTCGGAGAAACCCCGGATGAAGTGGCCCTGAACCTTGCCGACGCTGTCGCTGAATTTCTGGCTGTTCGCCTGAAACAAGCGCCGCGGGCCAGCCTTGTTGTTTCCGGCGGCTCCACGCCCCTGCCGTTTTTTAAGGCGTTGTCTGATAAGAACCTCGACTGGAGCAGGGTAGACGTTCTGCTGGCGGACGAGCGCTGGGTAGACGAAGACGACCCTGCGAGCAATGCCCGTCTGGTGAGGGGCAACCTGCTGCAGAACCACGCAGCATCGGCTCGATTTCTGTCCCTCAAACAACCCGGCGCCACGCCCGCAGAGGGGTTGGGTGCAGTGAAAGCGGAGCTGGCGGACCTGGCCCTGCCACTGGACGTGCTGGTTCTGGGCATGGGTAACGACGGCCACACCGCCTCCCTGTTTCCGGACGCCCCGGAACTGGCCCACGCCATGAGTCCGGAGTGCCAGGATATCGTTTCTGCTGCAACACCGGCATCCCAGCCCCAGAAGCGCATTACCCTGACCTGGCCGCCGCTTAGGGACGCACGATTCACGGCTTTGCACCTCAAGGGTGAGGACAAACTGGACACCCTGGAAAAAGCAATTTCCGATATGGACAGGGTTATGGAAATGCCCGTCAGGGCCTTCCTGAAACCCGGTCTGCAAGTGTTCTGGAGTCCCTGAAACGCCCTGAATCGATTATGGAGAAGATTATGAGCCAACTTTCCGATTATCATCGCGAGCGAGTCAGGGCGGTACTGAATTCCTCCCCTCTGGTACCGGTGATCACCATTAACGACATCGACGACGCCGTGCCCCTGTGCCAGGCGCTGGTCGATGGTGGTATCAACGTTCTGGAAATTACCCTGCGAACCAGGCACGGTATCCAGGCCATCGAAAACGTCCGCAAAGCCATCCCGGACGCCTGGGTAGGTGCGGGCACCGTCACCAGCATCGCCCAATATCGCCAGGTCGAAGCCGCCGGCGCCCAGTTCGTGATTACCCCGGGCGTTACCGAGGCCATCCTGGAATTCGCCCTGACCTCCGAAGCGCCGCTGTTGCCCGGTGTTGCTACCGTCTCGGAATTGATGGTCGGCTACAACCTGGGCTACCGCGAGTTCAAATTTTTTCCGGCCGAAGTCGCCGGCGGCATCCCCGCCCTGAAAGCCTTCGGCGGCCCCTTCCCGGACGTCACCTTCTGCCCCACCGGCGGCATCCGCCGCAACACCGCGGCAGACTACCTGACCCTCGGCAACGTCCAGGCTGTTGGCGGTACCTGGTTGACGCCGCCTGATGTGGTGGCGGCCAAAGACTGGTCGCAGATCACCGAAATTGTGCGTGGTAGCCTGGCTGATCTTTGATCCGTGGTCTGTTCCTTCTAGCCTGTGAGTATTGGAGTAGGCGCACTTTGGGGCGGGGCTTCCGGGAAACGCTACGAGCACATCCATGTGCGCTTGAGGCTGGCCGTCCCTGGCCAGCCACATTCCCGCAAGCCCCGCCCCAAAGAGCTCTGTCTGACCGAACGATATCGCGTAGCAAATCAATGAAAGCCGGGTGGTCGGATTGGATTCAGTTGTATTTCGACCTATATCCATTGCGGAAAATCGTTCACCCAGGGATTTTTCAGAAAGGAAGGATGGAGGTAGTGGGGTTACCGTTTCCAAAAATGTCTGTGGCCATGGATGGCCGGAGTCAAGCCACAGGGACGTGCTTGGAGCGGTTTTGGGCAGGGGCTTTCCTCCGCTGCCAGGCACTCAACCATCAGACTACAAGGTCAAGCACCAATAGCAGCGGGCTCAAGAAAAGAAACGATAATCAGCGAATATCAGAACCAACCCGAACAATCTTCATGGTATTGGTTCCGCCCTGGGCATTCACATAATCACCCTTGGTAATCACCACCAGGTCGCCTTCCCTGACCGCCTCACGGTTGACCAGTTCAGACACCGCCAACGCATTGGTCCGCTCATTCGGAATCTTTGCCGAATCAAACGGAATCGTCTGAACACCCCGGAACAAGGCAACCCGATGCTGGGTTGAGTGATGGCGCGAGAACGCAAAGATCGGCAAGCTGGACTTGATGCGGGACATCAGTCGGGGCGTGGCGCCGGTTTCGGTCATGCAGATGATGGCCGAGACGCCCTCCAGGTGGTTGGCGGCGTACATGGCAGACAGGGCGATGGCCTCATCTACCTCTTCCATGCTCTCGTGAATCCGGTGCTTGGACTGGTGCATGGAGGGGTGCTTCTCCGCGCCCAGACAGATACGCACCATGGCTTCCACCGCTTCTTTCGGGTAATCACCCACGGCGGTCTCGGCAGAGAGCATCACCGCATCGGTGTAGTCCATCACCGCATTGGCAACGTCTGAGACTTCCGCCCGTGTGGGCATCGGGCTGGTGATCATGGATTCCATCATCTGGGTTGCGGTGATCACCGCACGGTTGAGGACCCGGGCCCGGGAGATGATGTGTTTCTGGACGCCTACCAGCTGGGCATCGCCGATCTCAACGGCAAGATCGCCTCTGGCAACCATCACCGCGTCGGAAGCCTCGATAACCGCATCCAGTGCTTCCACATCGTCGGCAAGCTCGGCACGTTCGATCTTGGCGACGAGGCCCGCATCGGAGCCTGCATCCCGGAGCAGGCGGCGGGCAATGTGAATGTCCTCCGCCGTCCGGACAAAGGACACGGCAACGTAATCGGCGCCCAGCCTGGCTGCGGTAACGATGTCCTGTTTGTCTTTCTCGGTGAGCGCCTCGGCAGAAAGCCCGCCGCCACGCTTGTTCAGGCCCTTGTTGTTGGAAAGGGGGCCGCCGATCAGTACCGTTGAGGTGATGCTGTGCTCAGCCACGGATTGAACTTCCATTTCGATACGGCCGTCATCAAGGACCAGAATATCGCCGGGCTCCACGTCCCGGATCAGCTGCTCGTAATCGATTCCGACTCTTTCCCCGGTGCCGGCTTCCTTGTCCATGGCGGCATCCAGGATGAAGGTCTGGCCGGCTTTCAGCGTAACCTTGTTTTCTGTAAAGCGGGCAATACGGAGTTTCGGACCCTGCAAATCGGCCAGGAGAGCGACAAACCGCCCTTGCGCAGCAGCAGTTTCACGAACGCGGCGGGCGCGGCCGATGTGCTCCTCTGCGCTGCCATGGGAAAAGTTCAGTCGGGTGACGTCTACGCCCGCCGCAATGATCGCGGCCAGGGATTCCGGCGAGTCGGTTGCTGGGCCGAGGGTGGCGACGATTTTGGTACGCCTGAGCATGGTTGGTGTCCTTTGGTTCTTCAAAATGTTCTCGAACAGAGTAGCGGAATAACTCGGGCTGGCCAGTTTTACTGGCCGGCGTTGATCAGGGCGACGGCATTATCCAGCATGCGATTCGAGAAACCCCATTCATTATCGTACCAGGCCATGACTTTTACATGACGACCCAGGACCCGGGTGTGGTTGGCGTCGAAAATGCTTGAGAGTGCGTTATGGTTGAAATCCACGCTCACCAGTTTCTCGACGTTGTAGCCCAGAACCGGGTTCTTCTCGGCGGCGGCCTTCACGGCGTTGTTTACTTCTTCCACCGTTGTCTCCCGGCCGGCAATAAAGCCGAAATCCACCAGCGATACGTTGATGGTGGGCACCCGAACGGCCAGGCCGTCCAGCTTGCCTTCGAGTTCCGGAATGACCTTGCCGATTGCCGCAGCAGCGCCGGTCCTGGTTGGAATCATGGACTGGGTGGCCGAGCGTGCGCGGTAAAGGTCGGAATGGTAAACGTCGCTCAGTTTCTGGTCGTTGGTATAGGAGTGGATGGTTGTCATCAGGCCACTCTCGATGCCAACGGTCTTGTGCAGAGCCTCAACAACCGGGGCCAGGCAGTTTGTGGTACAGGAGGCGTTGGAAATGATGTCGTGTTCGGCTGTCAGCTTACCATGGTTCACGCCATAGACCACCATGGCGTCTGCATCCGGGCTTGGGGCCGATATGATGACTTTGTGGGCGCCGGCTTTCATGTGTGCCGCCGCCTTGTCCCGTCTGGTGAACAGGCCGGTGCACTCGAAGACAACATCCACACGGTAATCTTGCCAGGGCAGTTCTTCCGGGTTGCGCAGTGCGGTGGTGGCAATCCGGTCTCCGTTTACGGTCAGGGATTCTGCGTCGTGGCTGACATCGGCACTAAAACGGCCATGAACACTGTCATACTTGAGCAAATGAGCGTTGGTCCCGGCGTCGCCCAGGTCATTGATGGCAACAACCTGCAGCTGGCTCCGGTAGTTATTTTCATACAATGCTCTCAGAACATTGCGACCGATGCGGCCAAAACCGTTGATTGCGATACGGATCGTCATTGTCTGACTCCTTGATGGGTCGTTTTTGTTCGTTTAATTCATTAGATGTAGTAAATATAACAACAAAAAAAGAATAAATGAACGATTAAAAGGTGGAAATACCAAAAAAAGAAAGTAACATTACGTCTAAAAACGAATACTCCAATAATTTATGCAATGGAGCCCAGCATGCACCCGACCGTCGACAAGGTTACACAGCGAATTATCGAGCGCAGTCGTGCCACCCGGCAGGACTATCTCAGCCGGATGAATGCATTGAAGGCACAGTCGCCGCACCGCAGCTCCCTGTCCTGCGGTAATCTGGCCCACGGCTTTGCGGCCTGTAACCAGGGCGATAAAGACGCACTGAAGTTCATGAACAGGGCCAACGTGGCCGTGGTGACGGCCTACAACGATATGCTTTCGGCCCACCAACCCTATGAAAGGTTCCCGGACCTGATCAGGGAAGCGGCCCGGGGCATGGGCTCGGTGGCCCAGGTTGCCGGTGGCACACCGGCCATGTGCGATGGCGTGACCCAGGGTCAGCCGGGCATGGAACTGAGCCTGTTTTCCCGGGACACCATCGCCATGAGCGCGGCTGTGGCGCTGAGCCACAATATGTTTGATGCGACCCTACTGCTGGGGATCTGCGACAAAATTGTTCCGGGCCTTCTCATAGGCTCTCTCAGCTTCGGTTACCTGCCCACCATCCTGGTTCCGGCAGGCCCGATGCCCTCGGGGCTGTCGAACAAGGAAAAGCAGCGGATCCGTCAGCTCTACGCCGAAGGAAAGGTTGGTAAGGAGGAGCTGCTTGAGGCGGAGAGCAAGTCCTATCACAGCCCTGGCACCTGTACGTTTTATGGCACCGCCAACAGCAACCAGTTGCTCGTGGAGGTCATGGGGCTGCACCTGCCCGGGGCGGCGTTCGTGAACCCGAACACGCCGCTGCGCGACCAGCTCACACGGGCGGCAACCGAGCAGGTGATCAAGCTGTCGAAGCCTCACGGCGGCGAGCACGGCCTGGGCGATATGGTCGACGAAAAGAGCATCGTCAACGCCCTGGTGGCGCTGCTGGTAACCGGTGGCTCCACCAATCACACCATCCACTGGATCGCGATTGCCCGGGCGGCGGGTATCGTTATCGACTGGAACGACTATGCTGAGCTTTCCTCGGTGGTTCCCTCCATGACCCGGATCTACCCCAACGGTCAGGAAGACGTGAACGCGTTTCACGAGGCCGGCGGAACCCCCTTCCTGATCAGGGAGTTGCTGAGCGGAGGCTACCTGCACAATGATGTGAACACGGTGGTCGGTTATGGATTGGAGCGCTACACAGAGATGCCGGAACTGGCGGATGACAAACTGATCTGGAAGCCGGCACCGGAAAAAAGCCTGCGTCCGGATGTCCTCAGCCCCGTGGCGGAGCCGTTCGCGCCGGATGGCGGGCTCCGGGTGCTCGATGGCAATCTGGGCCGGGGCGTGATCAAGGTATCAGCCGTTGCCCCCGAACACCGGAAGGTGGAAGCGCCGGCCGTGGTCTTTAATGACCAGAACGAACTCAAGGCGGCGTTTGAAGCCGGCGATCTGGACAGGGACTGCATTGTGATCGTGCGTTTCCAGGGCCCGAAGAGTAATGGCATGCCGGAGTTGCACAAACTCACGCCCTATCTCGGAGTGTTGCAGGACCGCGGATTCAGGGTTGGTCTGGTGACCGACGGCCGAATGTCGGGTGCTTCGGGCAAGGTGCCCGCGGCGATCCACGTCTATCCGGAAGCCCTGGATGGCGGGCCCCTGGCTAAGGTCAAAAATGGTGATCTGATCTGCCTGGATGCCGAAAGGGGCGTTCTTGCCATCCGGGTGGATGAACAGGACTTTGCCGGCCGCGAATCTGAAAAAGCGGACCTGACCGGGTATCATCATGGCTATGGTCGGGAGTTGTTTGGCTGGATGCGTCGTGCCGCCGGCAATCCCGAGGAAGGGGCCAGCTTTTTCTGGAATCATGAGGCATGACAGCAACACATTATTCACTGGTCGGTGATATCGGTGGCACCAATGCGCGTTTCGCCCTGGTAGAGCGGGGCAGCGTTCAGCCGTACGCTATCGAAATCCTGCCCTGCGGAGATTACAACAACCTTGATGACGCGGTACGCGATTACCTGGCCCGCGTGGGGGTCTCCGAAGTCGGGGAGGTCTGCCTGGCGGTGGCATCGCCGGTGCGTGGAACCCAGGTGCGGATGACCAACAATCACTGGCGCTTTGATACCGAAGAAATCCGGGAGCAGTTTGGCTGGTCGGCGTTCAAGGTGATCAACGATTTTACCGCCATGGCGCTTGGCGTTCCCCATGTTGCGGGTGATCAACTGGTTCATGTTTGTGGCGGTCCGGGTGACAGCCGTCGTCCCAGGCTTGTTATGGGGCCTGGAACCGGGCTCGGGGTTTCCGGGCTGGTGCCGATCAGGCAGGGTTGGGTGCCGTTGATGACAGAAGGCGGGCACGTGGATTTTGCGCCAACGGACGATACCGAAATGGCGGTTCTGCGTATCCTGAAGGCCCGCTTCGGGCGGGTTTCGGTAGAGCGGATTCTGTGTGGTCAGGGCCTGCTGAATCTGTATCAGGCCCATGCTGAAATACAGGGTGTGGCTGCGCCGCTGGATGCACCCGAGAAAATCACCGCAGCTGCTGTTGATAATGCCGATAACCTGGCTCGCCACACTCTGCGTCATTTCTGCGAGATTCTGGGCCGGGTTGCCGGCAATGGTGTCCTCACCCTCGGAAGTACCGGCGGCGTTTACCTGTGTGGTGGCATCTTGCCGAGATTCCTCGATTTCTTTCTGGAGAGTCCGTTCCGCAACGGCTTTGAGGACAAGGGCAGGATGCGGCCGCTGCTGGAATTCACGCCGGTTTACGTGGTAACGGAGCCCTACACCGGGCTGCTGGGAGCCGCCGAGGCGCTGGGCAATCCGGAGGTTTGATTCGGCATTGTCCGGCCTGATCGGAGAAAGCGTACCAGTTCGCTTCGATCAAAACGGTACTGGTGGTTGTACGGCGTTCATGGTGGGTCCTTTGGTACTTGTTGTGCAGGTCTTGTGGCCCTATCGTTACGGGAAATACCGGTTTATGCAATTGCCCTGATGAGGGGCCTCCCCATGAGTGACAATCTCTCACAACTTTCCTTTGATAATCTGGTGCGCCGGGTGAGGGCCTGTACGATTTGCCAAGAGGCCCTGCCTCACAAGCCGAGACCCGTGATCCAGATATCCGAATCGGCGCGCATCCTGGTGGTCGGTCAGGCGCCAGGGCGGCGCGTTCACGAAACCGGGCTGCCGTTCAACGACCCCAGCGGGGATCGGCTGCGGCAATGGATGGGTATTACCCGGGACACCTTCTACGACGAGCAGAAGCTCGCAATCCTGCCCATGGGCTTCTGCTATCCGGGAACCGGCAAGTCCGGGGACCTTCCCCCGCGGCCTGAATGCGCGCCCGCCTGGCGTGAGGCTCTTCTGGACCGTCTGCCGGACATCGGGTTGACTCTGGTCATCGGCCAATACGCCCATGCCTGGCATCTGGCCAACAGCCGGAAATCCGTAACCGCCAACGTTCAGCACTGGCGGGAGTATTGGCCCGGGGTTCTGCCCATGCCTCACCCCAGCCCACGAAACAACCTCTGGCTGCGTCGTAATCCCTGGTTCGAAAGCGAGGTCGTGCCCGAGCTGCAACGGCGGGTTGCCCGGCTTCTTGAGCCTGGGCCGGCCACCAGTCAGCTCCCTTGAGCTGCTCCTCTTCGGCCATCTTCGGGCCAAAATCGTGGGCAAGGAAATTGCGCTCAATGACCGACAGGGTTCTGTCCTGGGCGGCTGCAGGTTGTCCGGCGCTTGCTGGGGGGCGGCACCATTCCATGCGAATACCCCATTCATCAACCGGCAATCCGTTGGGAATTCCCCTGTCACCTGCGCCTGCCATGGAAAACCAGGCATTGGTGAAGCGCCATCCCAGGGACGGGTCCCGTTTGCCGTAGTCCATGTGGCCATAGACGCGCTCTCCATCGATCTCCTTCACGTGAGCGGTGAAGAACTCTGCAATGTCTTCGTGGGCAGACCAGTTTACGGGTACGCCAAGCTCGTAGCCGTAACGTTGCCGGAACTGTGCCCTCAATTCCGGCCGCTGAAATCAGTCGTAACGGAACCAGTACAGGTTGGCAAACTGCTGGTCGGGAAGCTGTTAGATCTTGCCATCCGGGCCGGTGATGAATTCCAGGCCGATGAAGTCTTCCAGTGCCAGGGTCGGCAGGGTGAACGCTTTCCCCGCGCCCTCCATGTAATCGCTGAGCGCCAGAACCCGCGCCTCGTAGTCGTTGGTAGGCAGTTGCTCGGAAAGAACCCAAATTCCCGTGCCCCTCAGATATGCCGCCGCGTGAGCGAACCAGGCCAGTTCTTCGGCCTGCTCATCCCTGGAAAGCGTCGAATCCGGAAAGTGGTCCCGGATCAGCGTTTGAATGAACATTTGTTTCTCATCGGGCAGCGAGTCGAACAGTGGGCCGGCATCTGCCGGCTGGCTCATCAGGAGCATCAGACTGGTTAGCAGTGGCAGTTTTTTCATGACCGTCTCTCGTTTTGTTGGTTTTCGTACAATTTGCGGTCATAGAATTCGTTAGCAAGTTCGTACACGAAAAAATATACAGGCATGATGTTTATTATTAAGCTATAAAAAACAATATAATAGGTTGTGTTTAAGGTTTTTTATCATTCCTGGGGCCGCCTAAACGAAAATTTTTTTCGATCATAAACTTTCCATTTGCGATTTTGGGCGCTAGATTTGTTCTGTTACGAACGTTTTGGTCTTAAAACGAAAAACCGTCAGTTCGATAACGCCGTTGGTCACCGGGCTCCGAACGAGTGTCCTGCCGCGGGCAGGTCTATGCGGATGGCTGACGATAGTCCAGCGCTAACAAAAACAGGAAGCTAACATGATCGAAAACAACAACGTTTTAATGTCGTTCAACAACCGTTCATTCCGGAAAGCCCCTCTGGCTGTCGCACTGTCGCTGCTGACAGCCGGCGTCGCCTCGCCGGCCTTTGCTGAGGTTTCTTTTGAGTCAGACAGTGGTTGGAAATTCGGTATCAATGGCCACATTCCGGTTTTCGCACTGATGAGCGATAACGATAATCTTGAAGAGGATGCCTTCCGGATTACCACCGGGTTCAACCCTGCGACCGCCCAGTTCAACGTGTATGCCCCCACTCAGTACGGTCTCAATGTGTCGGGTCACTTCCAACTGAACAGCCACTTGTCCGGGGCAGATGGGGTGCAGAATTCGGGGTTTGGCCGGGTGGATTTCGGGAGAGTGTCAGGTGTCGAAAGTCGTGTCGCGGAATTTGCGGTCTCCGGCGGTTTTGGCGTAGTTAATATTGGCAAGGGCTACGGCATTTTTGGGGTGCCGGCCATCGGTGATACTGGCAGTGCGAAAGGTATGGGGTTATTTGCTCCGAACAATGGCGATTCGACGGCGGGTAGAATTGGCAACGGCTATTTCTATGCCAACTTCAACCCACGCGTTATGTACACGTCGCCGACCATGAGCGGCCTTACCTTCAAGGTCGGTCTTTTTCAGCCGGAAAAACCTAAGTCGGGAGTCATTGATTTTCCGGGTGCTGCAGATCCCGCCGCCGCTGCGGAGGCTACCAATGCCTCGGTAGGAACGGAAAGCCCACGTATTGAAGCCAACGTTGTCTGGTCTGGCGACATGGTCACCCTCTGGTCCAGTGGTTTCAGTCAGTCCGTGAGTGTGAAGGACCCCGCGGTGGAAGATTTCACCATGACCGGTGTCGATTTTGGTGGCGCACTGTCCCTGGGTGATCTGGGCGTGCGGGCAAACTATGCGATGACTCAGGGCACCGGTAATTTTGTTGTGGGCGGCCATGGAGTTGTCGGAGGCTCCCAGGAAGAGGATGCGGACCAGTGGTATGTTGAGACCACCTACGACATTAACCGCACAACACTGGGCGCGAGCTACGGTGAAGGTTCGGATGACCTGTCGGACGAGGACACTGAACTGACCATGCTGTTTGCCCGTTACCGTGCGACCGACGCCTTAACTGTGATGGCTGAAATCCAGGACTACGCCAGCAGCACGCCCAACAGTGACTACAGCGCTTTTATTCTGGGTTCCCAGTTCACTTTCTGAACCAGCGACTAAGTGACCCCCGACGGAGCGGGGGTCAAAAGGCCGGTACTCCGGAAGGGGTGCCGGTCTTTATTTTGGCATGGAAACAGGCGGGCTCCTCCGGAGAGTCAAGTCCGATGTTTGGGTTCCGTGCAGGGGGCTTGCGAGTGGCCAAAAAAAGCGCCGGCCGGAGATCATCCGGCCGGGGCAAAGATGCCTGAGAGAACTTCAGGCGCTGTGGTGGAGAGAGGTCTTGCGAGTTTCGGGGATTGCGGTGTTCATGAGAAACCGGTCCAGGGCCTCAACGTCGCTGTCTGTTGCATAGAGACCTTGCTTGGTCCGGCGCCAGAGAATGTCTTCAGAGGTCAATGCCCACTCATTTTTCATCAAGTGAAGCACTTCCCTTTCATACAACGTGCCTGCGAAATGAAACCCCAGGTCTTCCATCGAGCCGCAATCCTTGAGGATGTCATAGGAGGTCATACCGTAAGTGCGAACATAGCGGCTGATGACCTTCTCCGAGAGCCATGGACAATCGTGACTGAGCTTCTGCTCAAGCGATGCATGGTTGTCAAAATCGCCACCGGGCAGCACCGCGGTCTTGGTCCACTTGCCTCCCGCCTCGGGAAAGAACTGGCACAGCTTGTCGGTTGCCGCTTCGGCCAGTTTTCGGTAAGTGGTAATCTTGCCCCCGAAAACCGAAATAATGGGAGCCTTGTTTTTTTCGCTGCTCACTTCAAAGGAGTAGTCCCGGGATGCCTTCTGCGCGTTTTCCTCCTCGCCGTCCATCAGCGGACGAACCCCTGAGTAGGACCAGACTACATCCGCCGGTTCAAGCTGGCGCTTGAAGTGGGAGTTCACTATGTTCAGCAGGTAGTCGGTTTCTTCTGGTGAGATTTTCGCTTTCTTCGGATCCCCTTCGTAATCCACGTCGGTGGTGCCCACCAGAGAGAACTCATCTTCGTAGGGAATCACGAAGACAATGCGCTCGTCTTCGTTTTGAAGGATGTAGGCTTCGGTGCCCCTGTTCAGTCTCGGTACCACGATATGACTGCCCTTGACCATACGAATTGATTTCGGCGCTGGCATGGAGAGGGTCTCGCCAAACAGTCTGCTCACCCAAGGGCCTGAGGCGTTCACGATTGCTCTGGCCGAAACCGTTGTTTCGGTTTCGTTGGTCATGTCACGGAGTGTCACCGTCCAGTCCTTCGCGTTACGTTCGGCTCTGACGCACTTGGTCCTGGTCATGATCCGCGCGCCGAATTGCTGGGCTTTTTTCGCAGTCAGTACCACCAGACGAGCGTCGTCGACCCAGCCATCGGAATACTCAAAGCCTTTGGTAATGTCGGGCTTCAGTGGATCGCTCTCAGTAAAGCGGATTGAACGGGATCCCGGCAGGATTTCCCGTTTTGCCAAATGGTCATAAAGAAACAGGCCGGTCCGGATCATCCAGGCAGGGCGAAGGTGAGGGCGGTGGGGCAGGCGGAAGCGCATGGGCCACATGATGTGTGGCGAATTGCGGAGCAGCGACTCTCGTTCGGCCAGGGCTTCCCTGACCAACCGGAATTCATAGTGCTCAAGATATCTGAGTCCACCGTGTATCAGCTTGCTGCTGCTGGAAGAGGTGGCGGATGCCAGATCGTTCATTTCACAAAGCAGGACTTTCAATCCCCGGCCTGCTGCATCCATGGCAATGCCGGTGCCGTTGACTCCGCCGCCAACGACAACAACATCAAACTGTTCGTGCTCCATAGTCATTGTTGGTCATCTCCTGACGCCAATGGAAAAGACGCTTTGTTGTCATGCGCACTTTTCAATGTTCAATATACGGTATAGAACTATTATGCGAAAGCTCGGGATATTCGTAAAGGAAAAATTAGAAAAAAAACGAAAATAAAGAGGCATTCACGTTTTCGATTGGGTGGTTAACCGAAAAGTCTCAGACGAGGTGAAGTTCGACGTTGTGCTCGCTAAGAAGCTGGCGGATTTCGACCGGAGGCTGCTGATTAGTAAACACGTGGTCCGCCTGGGTAATGCTACCGAGGCGAACCATGGCGTTGCGGCCAAACTTGGAGTGGTCAGCCGCGAGCAGAACCTGATTGGAGTTTTCGATAATGGCCTGGGCGACCCGGACTTCGCGGTAATCAAAATCCAGCAGCGAACCGTCGTTATGGATGCCGCTGATCCCAATGACGCCGAAATCCATCTTGAACTGATTGATGAAGTCGCGGGTAGCCTCGCCGACAATGCCGCCATCCCGGTTTCGAACCTCGCCCCCGGCAATGATCACGTGAAAATCCTCTTTTGCCGAGAGAATGGAAGCGACATGGAGGTTATTGGTGACAATCTGCAGATTGTTCTTTTCCAGCAGTGCCTTGGCGATGGTTTCGGTGGTGGTGCCAATGTTGATGAATATGGAGGAGTTGTCCGGAATCATCTCGACCAGCGCTTCGGCGATGCGCTCCTTGGCTTCCAGGTCCATGATCTTGCGAGCCTGGTACGCGGTGTTGACCGTGCTGGAGTCAATACCGGCGCCTCCGTGATGCCTGCGGAGCTTCTTCTGTTTCGCGAGTTCGTTCAGATCACGGCGGATGGTCTGGGGCGTTACCCTGAACTGGTCAACCAGCTGCTCGGTTGTCACGAAACCGTTCTGCTGGATCAGCTCCATGATCAGATCCTGTCGGCGACGCTGTGCCATTACTACCTCCTCCGCGTTGTCGTTTTTCTCATGCGAAATATTGTGCGTCCGGAAACATGTTTAAAGTTTAGTGGTTTTCAGGAGGTTATGCAGCTTTTTTAGAGAGTTGCCCATCACCAACGCGCGGATCCCGTGAAAACTGCTTGGCATTTATGTTCAAAAAGGGAAAAATACGAAAAAATAAGAACCTTAGGTGGAAAACAATATGAGTCAGTACATTCTTTCCATTGATCAGGGAACCACCAGTTCCCGGGCCATACTCTTTGACCTGCAAGGCAACATCCACGCTACCCGACAGCAGGAATTTCCGCAGCACTTCCCGGCCAGCGGCTGGGTGGAGCATGATCCCGGAGATATCTGGTCATCGGTCCAGCGTACCTGTGACGCCGTGATGGCCGAAGAGTGCGGGGAGGGGGGTGAAGTGGTCGCTGTGGGTATTACCAATCAGCGTGAAACTACCGTTCTTTGGGACCGCAAAACCGGTGAGCCGGTGTATAACGCAATCGTGTGGCAGGACAGACGAACGGCCTCCTACTGCGAGTCCCTGAAAAGCGAGGGCCTGGAACCCTGGGTAAGCAGCAAGACCGGCTTGCTGATCGATCCGTATTTTTCCGCCACCAAGATCCGCTGGATCCTGGAAAACGTTGCCGGTGTCCGGGAGCGCGCGGAGTGCGGCGAGCTGGCCTTTGGCACCATCGACAGCTTCCTGCTCTGGCGACTGACCGGTGGACGGGAACACAGGACCGACGCTACCAATGCCAGCCGGACTCTGTTGTTCAATATTCACACTCAGCAATGGGATTCCGAATTGCTGGAACTGTTCGGAATCCCTGAGGTTCTGTTGCCTGAAGTCATGGATTCAGCGGACCAGTTCGGGCAGATCACTGACGGTGGTGCTCTCAATGGCACCTCGGTGCTCGGTGTTGCAGGTGATCAGCAGGCGGCGTTGTTTGGCCAGACCTGTTTCCAGACCGGTATGGCCAAAAGCACCTATGGCACGGGCTGTTTTCTGATGCTGAACACGGGTGACAAGGCCCTTCAATCGGAACACCGGTTGCTTACCACGGTGGCCTACCGTGTGAATGGCAAGCCCACCTACGCACTGGAAGGGAGTATTTTCATTGCCGGGGCCACAATCCAGTGGTTGCGGGATGGCTTGCGGTTGATCCGCGATGCCTGCGAAACCGAGCCGCTTGCAGAGGGAACCCCCGTGGATCACGGTGTATACCTGGTGCCGGCGTTTACCGGACTGGGCGCGCCCTATTGGGACCCGAATGCCCGGGGGGCCATTTTCGGGTTGACTAGGGACACCGGCATCAAGGAAATCGTGACCGCCGGCCTCCAGTCTGTGTGCTACCAGACCAAGGACCTGCAAAAAGCCATGGAAAAGGATGGTATACGACCAGTCACGCTGCGTGTGGATGGCGGCATGGTGGCGAACAACTGGGTTTTGCAGTTCCTGGCGGATATTCTCGGCGCGCGGGTTGACCGCCCTTCACTGGTCGAGACCACGGCGCTGGGTGCTGCCTATCTGGCGGGCCTCGAGGCGGGAATCTACGGCTCTCTGGAGGAGTTGGCGGGGTTGTGGCGCTGTGACCGGAGCTTTGAGCCGGTGATGACAAAAGGGGATCGGGACCAGCTTTACGATGGCTGGATGACGGCGGTGCTGAAACTTTGACAGTAACTTTATAAAAAATCTGAGGGGGTCACCGGACCCCGAGTTCCCGCAGGCGCTTGTAGAGGGTATTCCGGCTGATGGCCAGCTCTCTGGCCGCCCGCGAAATGTTCCCCGTGTACTTGTGATAGACCTGCAGTGTTCTGGCAAACGTGTCGGTTACCTCCGTATCTGAATTGGTGGGTTCTGCCGGCGCCAGACCCTCCATGCTGGCCTCGTTGTTCACTGCCAAATCAAATTCCGCCAGGAAGTCCCCGGGCAAATGCCAAATCTGTATGTCTTCACCATCGGCGATAGCGATGGCCACTCTCAGCACGTTCACCAGCTGCCGGATATTGCCCGGCCATGGATGGTTTTCAAGGGCAGACAGCACTTTCGGCGATAGCTCTTCAGCCTGGCCCTGGTCTCTGTGCCGGCCATAGATATTTTGTATCAGAAGCCGTCGATCGGCCCGATTTCGGAGCGACGGGAGCTCTACACACAGTCCGTTGATACGGTAGTAGAGATCTGGCCGGAAATGGCCGCTGTCGATGCGTGAGTTGAGAGGGCGATTGGTCGCGGTCACCAGCAGGATATCGACCGGAACGCTCTCTGTAGAGCCGACAGGCGTGACAACCCGTTCCTGGAGTACCCGCAGCAGACGGGACTGCGCTGACAGGGGCATTTCACCAATTTCATCGAGAAACAGAATGCCCTTGTGGGCCTTTCGAATGAAGCCCAGGGAGCCCTGGGCCCGGGCTCCGGTAAAAGCACCTGCTTCGTAACCGAACAGCTCCGACTCCACCAGCTCCGGTGGAATGGCTGCGCAGTTCACGGCAACCAGGGGCTGGTCTTTTCGATGCGATGCCTGGTGCAGTGCCTTAACAAGGACCTCTTTCCCGACCCCGGTTTCGCCGGTGATCAGCACTGGTACGCCCCGCTCAAGCACCTTGAGGCTCTGGGTCGCGCACCGTTTCACCACCGAATCCCCGTGCTCCAGGTTGTCTATACCCGGCAGGCGGAGGTCTTGTCCGGTACCCCTGGTCCCGGCAGGGTCTGCCCGCTCAGGATTCCGTCTTGTCACAGACGGGCGCTTTAGCCGCGCGCTTAGCCGAACCCTGCTCCGCGTTGTCAGTTGCAGCGTCTCCTGTTCGGGATGGCCAAGAATATGGTTTCGATGGGTGGTGAACAGTTCATCAAGGCGCGCATCAACGGTCGGCATTCCCAGCAACTGGTCCGCCCTCTGGTTGCTGGCAATAATCCGGCCGGAGTCGTCACAGGCAAGGATGCCAGACCAGGGGCTGTCAAAATTGTCCGCGGTGGTATTGACCGTTATCTGGAAGTGATCCGGGCCAAACTGGCGACTGATAAGCCGATTTTCCACCGACTGTGAAAGCAGCCGCACCATGCCCAGAGTATGAGCCTGGGGCAGGTAAGCGTCGCTGAAAACACTCAAAACTCCGGTAATTTTCTTATGGGCGTCAAAAATCGGGGCGGCGGAGCCGATGATGCTGCGGTTAGCTTTAAGGAAATGTTCATTGCGCTTTATCTGAACCGGCGCGCCGATGGCAATCGCTGTCCCGATGGCGTTTGTTCCGCAGTTCCGTTCCTGCCAGTTGGCGCCCGTCTGGAGCCAGGGCTTGAGGCGTGTCTCGGTGATGCGTTCATCGCCCCAGCTGTTCAGAACGGTGGCATGTTGATCAGCAAGCAGAATCAGACAGCGACTGTTTGCGAGCACATTCCGGTAGTAGGGAAGTACCTCTGCCTCGGTCACTGACAGTAACTCGCCGTACAGGCGTTGTATTTCCTCCAGCCGGCCGGCCTCTGACTCAAGAGGGGCTGGCTCGTGTTCATGATCAAGGCCCCAGGCGATGCAACGGTTCCAGGAATCGGCAATCACGCTCCGATAATCGGAGTATTCGTTTTTTCTCATCAGTCCGCGCTCTCGTGTTCGTTTGTTGTTTTTGCCGCCACATCCTCCGGACAGCTGTTCAACTCCGAGCTGACAAGTGTTCAATCATCTGTGCAAAAGCTGTTCACGTCAATGTTCAATTTGCACAAAGTGTTGCTAAACGAACATTATAATTTTCGAATGAGAAATTATGGTTTAGTAAAATTAGTTGTAAAAACAGAAGGATAGGTAAATATACCTGGAGTAGCGTAAAAGCTGGTACAGGCTTTGCGTATTGAGATTCGAAATCGAATTTCCGGGGCTGACGATGCGGGCCCGGAATGCGTTTCCACAAGAACAAAAAGGAAGGCCTATGTCTTTAACACTGGAGAATCTCTCCCGTGTGGTTGACGGCGTCGACTACATCCGGGATGCGAACCTCACCTTTGAGGCGGGTTCTTTTAACGTTCTGCTCGGCCGGACACTCGCCGGAAAAACCTCTCTGATGCGACTGATGGCCGGGCTGGACAAGCCCGATACTGGCCGTTTGATCTACAACGGAAAGGACGTAACAGGGCAGAGCGTACAGGACCGCAATATCTCGATGATCTACCAGCAGTTCATCAACTACCCCAACCTGACTGTCTACGAAAATATCGCTTCGCCCCTGCGGTTGGCAAAAATGGCCGAGTCAAAAATTGATCGCCGGGTAAAGGAAACGGCGGCCATGCTCCAGATTGATCCGCTGTTGAAACGGTATCCCCTGGAGCTGTCCGGTGGTCAGCAGCAGCGCACGGCAATGGCCCGGGCGTTGGTAAAAGACGCCACCCTCGTTCTGTTCGATGAGCCTCTGGTAAACCTTGATTACAAGTTGCGCGAAGAACTCAGGGCCGAGTTACGGGAACTGTTCCGAGAGCGTCAGTGCATTGCTGTGTATGCAACCACGGAGGCGAACGAAGCGCTTGCGCTGGGGGGCACTACCACCCTGTTGCATGACGGCGGGGTTGTTCAGAACGGACCGGTGATGGACGTGTACCGGGCACCGGTGAACACCCTGGCCGCACAACTGTTCAGTGAACCCCCGATGAACATGATTCGCGGTCGGGTCACGGATACCGAGGTCACTTTTGACGAGTATTCGCACCACGCCCTGACCAAGGAGCTGCGCAGGCTCGAACCGGGTGATTACTGGTTCGGTATCAGGCCCAGCCATATCGGCCTGGTTCCGGCCAGCGATGACGATCTGGAAATGTCGATGGAAGTTGAACTCAGTGACATCAGTGGTTCTGAAACCTTCATGCATGTCGAGAACAGCCACTTTGAAATGGTGTTGCAGCTGATGGGCGTTCACCAATACCACACCGGTGCCCCCATCAAGGTTTACCTGCCGATCAATAAACTGTTCGTTTTCGATGACAACGAGCAACTGGTGCACACACCATCCCGGGCTTCACGAGGGTCGATCTGATGGCTGAAATTCAATTGAAATCACTCGCCCACAGTTATACCGATACGCCGCAGGGGCCGGATGATTATGCCATCCGGCAGTTGGACCATGTCTGGCACAAAGGCGGCGCCTACGCTCTGTTGGGGCCGTCGGGCTGTGGAAAAAGCACGATGCTGAACATCATCTCCGGGCTGGTGCAGCCTTCTGAGGGCGATGTTCTTTTCGATGGCAAGCGAGTCAACGAACTGTCTCCGCGAGACCGTAACATTGCACAGGTATTCCAGTTCCCGGTCATTTACGACTCTATGACAGTGTTCGATAACCTGGCGTTCCCTCTCAAGAACAACAAGGTGCCTGCCTCCAAGATCGCGGCCCGGGTTCATGAGATCGCGGAAGTTCTGGAAATCGGAGACAAGCTCTACAAAAAGGCCAGGAACCTCACGGCGGACGAGAAACAGAAGGTCTCCATGGGCCGTGGTCTGGTCCGCGAAGACGTATCCGCCATTCTGTTTGATGAGCCGCTCACGGTGATCGACCCCCAGCTAAAGTGGAAGCTGCGGCGCAAACTGAAGCAGATTCATGAGCAATTCGACATCACCATGGTGTATGTCACCCACGATCAGTTGGAAGCTTCCACCTTCGCTGACAAGATTGCGGTCATGTACGGCGGCCAGATTGTCCAGTTCGGCACCCCTACGGAGTTGTTCGAGCGGCCCAACCACACCTTTGTCGGGTTCTTCATCGGCAGCCCCGGTATGAATCTGATTGAAGTGCAGCGCTGCCCCAGCGGTGTCTGCTTTGGCAGTACGGTGGTGCCCCTGGAAAACGGCAAGGTGGAGGCGCTCAAACGCCTGAAAACCGACAACATCAAGGTTGGTATCCGCCCTGAGTTCGTTGAGATTTCCGGCCAGTCTTCCGATGACACCTACGAAGCCTGGGTTCTGGATATTGAGGACCTGGGTACCTACAAGATCGTTACCGTGCAGCTCGACCATGAGACCCTGAAAGTGCGCCAGAGTGAGGATTTCGAGGCTGACATCGGCGCCCGCGTGCACCTTTCCTTCCCTAGCCAGTGGCTGATGCTCTACGTGGATGAGTTTCTGATCAAGGAGCAAGACTAATGGTTAAGACACCTAACAACCGCGCCTGGTGGCTGGTGCTGCCGGTCTTCCTGCTGGTGGCTTTTTCGGCCCTGATTCCTTTGATGACCGTTGTGAACTACTCGGTTCAGGATATCTTCGGGCCTGGCAGTGCCTACTACGTTGGTACCGAATGGTTCGAAATCATTCTGCATGACCAGCGGCTTCAGGAGTCACTCCTGCGACAGTTCATCTTTTCCGGCGCCGTGCTGCTGATCCAGATTCCGCTCGGCATCGGGGTTGCCCTGATGATGCCGAAATCGGGTATCAAGGCGTCCCTGGCCCTGATATTACTGGCCATTCCCCTCCTGATTCCCTGGAACGTGGTTGGCACGATCTGGCAGATCTTTGGTCGCGGCGATATCGGCCTGTTCGGCTGGGCCCTGAACGCCCTTGGGTTTGACTACAATTACACCGGCGACACCCTGGACGCCTGGCTTACGGTGCTTTTGATGGACGTCTGGCACTGGACGCCACTGGTGGCCCTGCTGTGTTATTCCGGGCTGCGGGCCATACCGGAAGCCTTCTACCAGGCGGCGGAAATTGACCGTGCTTCCAAGTGGGCCGTATTCCGGTACATCCAGCTGCCCCGCCTGAAGAATGTTCTGATCATTGCGGTGCTGTTGCGTTTCATGGACAGCTTCATGATTTACACCGAGCCTTTCGTGCTGACTGGCGGTGGCCCCGGAAGCTCAACCACCTTCCTGAGTCAGACGTTGACCACCATGGCCATCGGCCAGTTCGACCTGGGCCGGGCGGCAGCCTTCTCCCTGATCTACTTCCTGATCGTGCTGCTGATCTCATGGCTGTTTTTTACCGCCATCACCGCCGCCGACAAAGAAAAATAAGGAGACTGTGATGAAACAGACACGTTCCAAGAATGTCGGAATCACGATTTTTATCGTGATCCTGCTGACTCCGATCTACTGGTTGCTGAACATGTCCTTCAAGACCAACCAGGAAATCCTCAGTGGCCTGACACTCTGGCCGGAGAATTTCACGTTTGCGAACTACGCCGTCATCTTTACCGATCCGAGTTGGTACAACGGTTACATCAATTCGATGATCTACGTTTCCATGAACGTGGTCATCACCCTGTTGGTGGCTCTGCCTGCCGCATACGCGTTCAGCCGGTACAAGTTCGTGGGCGACAAGCACCTGTTCTTCTGGCTGCTGAGTAACCGGATGGCTCCGCCAGCGGTTTTCCTGCTGCCATTCTTTCAGCTCTATTCCTCCATCGGCCTGTTTGACACCCATATCGCCGTGGCGCTGGCTCACTGCCTGTTCAATGTGCCGCTGGCGGTCTGGATCCTGGAAGGTTTCATGTCCGGGGTGCCTCGTGAATACGACGAGATGGCCTACATTGATGGCTACAGTTTCCCCCGGTTCTTCGTGAAGATATTTCTACCGATGATCCGCTCCGGCATTGGGGTAACGGCGTTCTTTGCCTTCATGTTTTCCTGGGTGGAACTGTTGCTGGCCCGAACGCTGACCTCTGTTGATGCCCAACCGATCGGGGCGATCATGACCCGGACCGTGGGGGCCAGTGGTATCGACTGGGGCGTGCTGGCCGCCGCCGGTGTGCTTACAATTCTTCCCGGGATCCTGGTTATCTGGTTCGTTCGCAACCATGTAGCCACCGGGTTCGCCCTCGGACGCGTTTAACAGGAGAACGAACATGCTTGCGTGGATGAACTGGACACCGTCCGTGGCGATTTTCTTCGCTGTGATTGCAACGATTCTTGCGATTATGACCGTTTACGAAATTGTTTCACCCTGCGTGGAACGGAAGGGGTTCCTTCCGATCTCGACCACCCGTGGGGACCGGCTTTTTATCGGGCTGCTTTCCGCCGCGTATATCCATCTGACCTTCCTGGCAGTCAGTGACATCACGCTCTGGATCGCGCTGGCGGTTTCCGTGATCTGGCTTCTGGTGCTGCTGCGCTGGGGCTGAATGGAAGCTGTGCCCGGGTGTTGTGTTAAACCGAACATCCGGGCGCAAATTACGACGAGAAAAGGCTTGTAAATATTTCGAAAACGAACTATTTTCTTAAGTATGATCGGAATCGATCATTGATTGGTTCCGGCTTCAACGGATAGCGACTCAAAAGCGCTATGCAACCGGAACGGAGCACCCGGTGATTCGTTCTACTCAAAACAAGACGAACGAGGTTGGATATGTTCAAGAACAATAAATATCCTGGAACCCTGCTTCTGAGCGCCGCCATCGGTGCTGTAGGGCTGGGTTTGAGCCTGCAGGTCAGCGCTGATCAGTATACTGATGCGGCTGAGAAGTGGGTGAATCAGGATTTCAAGCGGTCAACCCTGACCAAAGAACAGCAAATGGAAGAAATGAAGTGGTTTATCGAAGCTGCGAAGGAATTCCGTGGCATGGATATCAACGTTGTTTCAGAAACCATTGCCACCCACGAATATGAATCCAACGTTCTGGCCAAAGCCTTCTCCGAAATTACCGGCATCAATCTGACCCACACGCTGATTCAGGAAGGCGATGTTATCGAGAAGTTGCAGACCCAGATGCAGTCAGGCCGGAATATCTACGACGGCTGGGTTAACGACTCAGACCTGATCGGTACGCATTTCCGGTACGGTAAGGTGTTCCCGGTTGATGACATCATCAACGGTGAAGGCAAGGACCTGACCCTGCCGACGTTGGATCTTGAAGACTTCATTGGTCTGGATTTCACCACTGGCCCCGATGGCAAGCTCTATCAGTTGCCGGACCAGCAGTTTGCCAACCTGTACTGGTTCCGTGCGGACTGGTTCGAGCGTGAGGACCTGAAGAAGCAGTTCAAGGATATTTACGGTTATGAACTGGGTGTGCCGGTGAACTGGTCCGCCTATGAAGACATTGCCGAGTTCTTCTCGGTCCATGTGAAAGAGATTGATGGCAAGCGCGTATACGGTCACATGGATTATGGCAAGAAAGATCCGTCCCTGGGCTGGCGCTTTACGGATGCCTGGTTCTCCATGGCGGGAGCCGGTGACAAGGGGCTGCCGAATGGTCTGCCGGTAGACGAGTGGGGTATTCGCGTTGACGAATGTCACCCGGTTGGGGCGAGCGTCAGCCGCGGTGGCGCCACCAACGGCCCGGCGGCCGTATACGCAACCACCAAGTATGTTGACTGGCTGGAGGAGTACGCGCCGCCAGAGGCTCAGGGTATGACCTTCTCGGAGGCGGGTCCGGTACCGGCGCAGGGCAATATTGCCCAGCAGATTTTCTGGTACACTGCGTTCACCGCGAGCATGATCAAAGACGGCCTGCCGGTGGTTAATGAGGATGGCACTCCCAAGTGGCGTATGGCACCGTCTCCACGCGGACCCTACTGGGAAGAAGGCATGAAGCTGGGTTACCAGGACGTAGGTTCCTGGACCTTCATGAAGTCTACTCCGCAGAAGCGTCGCCTCGCCGCCTGGCTGTATGCACAGTTCACCGTGGCCAAGACCGTTTCACTGGAAAAAACCATCGCGGGCCTGACTCCGATCCGTGAGTCCGATATCGAGTCTGAAGCTATGACGGAGATGGCACCGAAACTGGGTGGTCTGGTGGAATTCTACCGTAGCCCGGCCCGTGTCCAGTGGTCACCAACCGGCACCAACGTACCGGACTATCCCAAGCTGGCTCAGCTCTGGTGGCAATATATTGCCCAGGCAGCCAGTGGTGAAGCGACTCCGCAGGAAGCTCTCGACGGCCTCGCTGAAGCTCAGGATCGAGTGATGGAGCGTCTTGAGCGCGCCAATGTAATGCCGACTTGCGGTCCCAGGCTGAACGAACCCCGCGATCCGCAGTACTGGCTGGATCAGCCAGGTGCGCCCAAGCCCAAGCTGGCAAACGAGAAGCCGCAGGGCCAGACCGTTGCCTATGACGAACTGCTGAAAACCTGGGAAGAGGCTCGCTAAGGTGGGCTGATTCCTGAAGAGCAATGCCTGCCGCAACAGGACCCTTCAGTTGCGGCAGGCAGAGCACCGTTGTCACTGTGGGTTTTGGCCGGTTGCTTATAGTTCCCCCCTTTCAGGCATTTCAAGGTAACCCCTCCCGGGGTGAGCCCTGCCGGCCCTTTTTCTACCGTTTGGCCCGCGCTTTCGGGTCCACTGACCAAATCTGTTACGGGCTAACTTTCGTTTCCATATCAAATTTGTCTGATCGACCGGTTGTTTTCGATTGATTATGTTCGTTTACGAATATTAATATAGTGTTTATGTTCGTTATCCAAAAAAATATAATTCGCAAACAACAATGATGTAACAGGAACGACGCTATGGAACACATAAAAACAGTCACGGCCCGGGAGATTCTGGATTCCCGGGGATTCCCCACAGTGGAAGTGGACGTTGAACTCCGTAACGGCGTAGTCGGGCAGAGCCGGGTGCCTTCCGGGGCGTCGACGGGAACCCGGGAAGCGCTGGAAAAGCGCGATGGTGACAACAACCGCTATACCGGCAAGGGTGTCCTGCAGGCGGTCCGGTCTGTTAACGAACGCATTGCACCAGCTCTGGAGGGACGCGTGGTGTTTGACCAGATGGTAATGGACCGGCTCATGTGCGAGATGGATGGTACTCCCAACAAGGCGGAATTTGGCGCCAATGCCATTCTCGCTGTCTCGCTGGCCATGGCCAATGCAGGTGCCAATTACCGGCAACAGCCTTTGTACCGGTATCTTGCCGAGTTATACGGCTGCAGCGGCCCCAGCATCCTGCCTGTGCCCATGATGAACATCATCAACGGCGGCGCCCACGCCGACAACAACGTGGATATTCAGGAATTCATGATCCAGCCAGTGGGCGCGCCCAGCTACAGCGAGGCGCTTCGCATGGGAGTGGAGACCTTCCATGCCCTGAAGTCCCTGCTCCGAAAAAAAGGCCTGTCCACGGCCGTGGGTGATGAGGGCGGCTTCGCACCCGATCTGCGTTCCGGCGAGGAAGCTCTGGACCTTATCCTGGCCGCTGTCGAAAAGGCGGGATACCAGCCAGGAACCGATGTTGTCCTTGCTCTGGATTGCGCCGCTTCCGAATTCTATGAACGTGGCCGTTACAACCTGAAGGGCGCCAGCAAACAGTTTAGCTCCGATGAGTTCTCCGACTACCTCCTCGACCTGGCCATGAAATACCCGATCGCCTCAATCGAGGATGGCATGGATGAAAACGACTGGGACGGCTGGAAACTGCTGACCGAAAAACTCGGTGAACGTGTTCAGCTGGTGGGCGATGACCTGTTCGTGACCAATACCGCGATCATCACCGAGGGCATCCGCAAGGGCATTGCCAACTCGGTGCTGATCAAGTTCAACCAGATAGGAACCCTGACCGAAACCCTGGACGCCATCGGTATGGCTCAGGATGCCGGGTATACCACGGTGATTTCCCACCGCAGCGGTGAAACCGAAGACACCTTCATCGCGGACCTGGCCGTGGCAACGCGATCGGGCCAGATCAAAACCGGCTCGCTTTGCCGATCAGACCGGGTCGCCAAGTACAACCGTCTGCTGCGCATTGAACAGGATCTGGGCGCTCACGCCTTTTATCCCGGTGTTGGTGCTATCCGCTGTGCCCTCGACACCTGAACCGCTTTTTGGGAGAAACATCATGAGAAAACCGATTCTGATCGGAAACTGGAAGATGAACGGCAGCCTTCAGGCCAACCAGGCCCTGATGGTGCGGGTACTGCCGCGCCTGAGGAAGTTTCGTAAGTCGATTGATCTGGCGGTGTGTCCCCCTTATCCCTACCTGTTCCAGGTCCGGGATCTGCTGGGTTACACCGGCATCATGCTCGGAGCCCAGAACGCCTCCGGGTTTGTCTCCGGAGCCTACACGGGGGAAGTCAGCGCCACCATGCTCCAGGAAATGGGGTGCCGCTATGTGCTGGTGGGTCACTCCGAACGCCGGTTGCTGTTTGGCGAAAGCAACCAGGAAGTCGCCGCCCGCTACCGATCAGTCCTCGGCGCCGGGGTCGCTCCGGTGTTGTGCGTGGGCGAAACCCTGGAAGATCGGGAGTCAAACCGCACCGGTCTGATTATCGAGCAGCAGCTCCAGGCGGTCATTGGCGAGGTGGGGCTGGCGGCCATGGCTAACGGAATTATCGCCTATGAACCGGTCTGGGCCATCGGTACGGGCAAAACCGCAACGCCGGAGCAGGTGTCCAGGGTACATCAGCAAATCCGGCAATTCATAGCTAACAATGCACCAGAGGCGTCCGATGACATCAGCCAGGAACTGCGGGTGATTTACGGAGGTAGCGTCAAAAGTGCAAACGCCTTTGAACTGTTCAGCCTTGCCGATGTGGATGGAGGGCTGATTGGCGGGGCCTCCCTGCACGCGGACGAATTCGGAACTATCGCCGGTGCGCTGGCTGAGGCTTCCGGCATTCTGGCAGGCGAATGCGATACTAATTGATGGAGAAAGAAATGCAGCCAACACGCTGGATGCCGAGAGAGAGTTTTCCCGGGGAGAATGCCGTGTCTGAGCAGTTTTGTAACGGCGGCGTCGTTCAAAGATCCTGACAACGGACTACCTGTTCTGATAGTCCGCTCAGGATGAAGCTCAGAGCCGGGGGGGCTTGCCAGCCTCCCGCCGGCGCTCCTCCCATTCCTCCCTTGTCTGGGCCGCCTGATCGCCGGGCATGGAATCGATGATGCTGAAATAGTCGGAACTGTACTCGTCCTCCACGACGGTGTTTCTTGGTTTTACCTTGACCACATACACCGTCTGAACGTTCTGGTGGTCAAACTCCCGCCAGTACTGTTCGTCTTTCAGGAAGGTGTACCGATGTCCCTCCAGGGCCTTTATGATTGCGCCGGTATCGGTGGTACCTGCCCGCTCGACGGCGTCCTTGTACTGGTAAACGATGCTGTAGGCAGACGCTGCTGCGGTTGACGGGCGCATCTCGTAGTGCCTGGAGAAGGCTTCGACAAATTCCTTGCCGCGGGGGTGGTTCAGTTCGTAGGGCGCATTCCAGACCCAGGGCGATCCCCCTACAACTCCTTCCATGATGGTGGGGCCGACCTGCTTTGCCATGCCGAGGGTCAGGTTGGGTACGACGACCTGCATTTTGCTGGTGAGCCCCATTTCATAGGCGACGTTCAGTGCCCGCACCATGTCGTTGCCGAACAGTACCATCATCAGAACCTTGGCATTGCTTGCCTCCGCCTGTTCCAAAGCCTCACGGAAGTCGGTAATCAGGGCCCGTGGGAACGGAGTTTTAACACCCTTGTGGCGTGCGGTGTCTTCGGTGCCAGAGAACTTCCGGACCGATTCTTCCACCGACCAGCCCCAGGTGTAGTCGGCGGTGATGTAGAAATAATCGTCGTTCTGATGGTTGGTTTTCAGGTAATGGCTCAGGGCCCTGGCTGTCATCCAGGCGTTGTAGGGTTCCCGGAACATGTGGGAATGGCCTTCAGCGCCGGTGGTCGCGTTCGAGTATGTGAGGGTGCCGAAGTAGATCCGGTTACGATCCCGGGCCGCTTTGCCCGAGGCGATGGCTACCGCGCTGGAGACACCGCCGAATACCATCTGGACGCCCTCACGGTCAATTAATTCTGCGGTGTTTTTGGCACCCCGGCCAGGTTCCCCCCGGGTGTTTCGGATCACCAGCTCCAGTTGCCGGCCCATAACGCCACCGGCCTTGTTGATCTCGTCAACAGCCAGAAAGGCGCCAAGACGCTGTTGCAGCCCCTGGTCTTTGTAACGGCCGGTCTGCGGGTAATTCAGCCCGATTTTCAGGGTTTCGGCATAGACGGTGGTACTTGCCAGCAATAGCAGGCAAGCAGAAAAGAGTACTTTTCTGACATTCATTCAGGTTGGCCTCCAGAATTGCAGCGCCACTGGGGGAGCAGACTGCAATCATTTTTTTGATTATTTGTTAAGCACAGTGCCCCGCGGCAGATTAAAGAATTGGCCGGGCGGTACATCAAGTTTCAGCGCTGAGTATGGAGCCAACAATGGGACTAAAGTGGAAATTTAGGTAACAAATTGTAGGTTAGTGACGGGTATCAAGACCACTCCCCGCTTTAAATCTGAGTAGGTTCGTAATCGGGAGCACAAAACGCTCACTTTTGACGTGCACCAATTTGGTATTTTCAGTGCTCAAAAATAAATCAATGCGCACTGTAAGTGGGCATTGTTTTGCATGAACGCTCCTTTGAGATGCCCCAGCTACGAGTGGGGCATGGGGTGCTTTCATAGCCTACAGCGGGCCTGAACTTTGCTAGGGAACTTTTCGGTCTGGTCGCGCGCTGCACCTGAGGCGCGATCAGGAAGTACCGTCTGGAGGAGCATCCCATGACACTGAAAAGCACATCAATGAATCTGACGCCGGCGGAGCGCCGCTGGTTACCCGTGTTCGGGGAGAGCGGGAAACTGGCCATGGGCTGGTCCTGTTTTCTCAACAGGGGCATGTATGCGACCAATGAACAGATTTTCGAGAGTATCGCCAGAACCCGTCGGGATGCGTTGATTGCCTGGGCAGAGCACAAGTGGTCGTTCATGGAGTCAATGGCGAGCCGGGTTTCGGCCGAGAACGAGGCGACAGTCCGGGGCATTATTACGGCATCGGCAGGGCGGCTGCGGGAAATTTCCGAGCTGTTCGTAATTGATAAGGACGGCACCGTTATCGAATCAACCGCCGGGGGCCGGGCAGGCAAGAGCGACCTGCCGCAGGGGGCGGTTGCCGAAGGTATCAGAAACCGGTTTCTTCACGGGCCATATAAAGACCCCGTAACCCTTCGGCTCGGAGCCACGACGTCCCGATTCCACGATTCGGTAACTCTGATGTTCTATCAGCCCCTCACCCTTGCCAACGGAGACCCCGGGGCCCTGTGCGCAAGAATACCCAACGATGTGATGAGTGATCTTATTCAGCGGGAGGCCGGGCACGTCTTCGAGGAATCAGGCGACAACTACCTTTTCATGATTGAGAGTCATTTCGACCGATCCATTCTGCCCGGAACGGCCCTTTCACGCTCTCGATTCGAAGACGCCACTTTCAGCCATGGCGATAATCTGAAAGACGGCATCCGAACCGGTTTTGGCATCGTGGGAGTGCGCGAGCATACCGAGTTTGAAATCCGGTTCACGGACCCTGCCACTGGCGAGCTGCACCCGGGGGTGCGGGAAACCATCGCCAAAGGCGAAAACCTGTATATCAAGTATCCAGGCTATTCCGATTATCGTCATATTCCGGTGATCGGAAAGGGTGTCACTTTTCGCCTGCCCGGTTCTCCCGACCTTTGGGGCATGATGTGCGAGGGTGACCTTGAGGAGGTTTATCGCCGACGGTCCCTGTCCTACCGGCTGTCGATGAGGTTTGCTCTGTTTATAGCTGTACTTTGGGCGACCAGTTTTGCCATGGCGTGGGCGGGTGTGCCGCTCTGGCTTGAGGGGCTGGTCAACGCCGGCGTCGCGTTTTGCCTGGTGTGGTTGTTCAGGATCACTGCAGTGCTCCCCGTCTCAGATAAACTAAGTGCCATGGCGGAGGTTATTCGCAATATTGCCGAGGGCGGCGGTAACCTCAGGCAAAGGATGGACCCATCCCGGATGCGCCGGGATGAAACCGGTGATCTGGCTCGCTGGATCAACAGCTTCATAGACAGTCTTGATGGCATGGTCGGGCAGGTTATCACACTGGCCTCGGAGTCCCGCCAGGCGAGCGATCAACTCATGGAGCAGAACCGGCTCGCTGATCAGAGAATCCGCGACGTTCTGGCGCATATCGACGAGATGCTGCAAGGCGCAAATTGGCAGCAGAATGAAATCCGGAATGCTTCAACTACCGCCCATGAAATGCGCTCCGGAATGGATGAAGTGGTTGAGCGCGCGAGGGCACAGTTTGCCCGCGTGAGTCAGGAAACACAGAGTATTCGGGCGATCATCAACCGCTCGGCAGAGGGAATTCGTGCGGCAAATGACCGGACAGACGAGATAGCAAAAACGGCATCAGTCATAAATGACATTGCAGCACAGACCAACCTTCTGGCTCTGAATGCGGCCATTGAGGCCGCCCGGGCAGGGGAATCCGGGAGAGGATTTGCAGTTGTGGCAGACGAAGTCAGGAAACTGGCAAGCAGAACCGCCCAGGCCACCAGCGAAATCGGGGAGCGTCTTGATCGGGTGCAGGAGGAGACCCGGCGAGCGGTTTTCACCATGGAAGAGGGCATGTCAGAAATGGAAGACCGTCTTCGCAAGGCTGAAGCGGCGGTTGATGACAATTCAGCCCTGCATCACATGGTCGAAAAGCTGTTCAAAGCCATCGACGGTATCGAAGAGACCAATCGACGCCAGAGCTCGCAGACCTCCGGCGTAGCTGAGAGTGCTTCGGTAATGAGGTCTGTAGTCGAGCAGTTGGTGCTGAGTTCCGAGCGCACTCAGGCTTCGGCCAACAAGCTTCAGAGACTGACCGGGCAGTTCCAGGTGTCGGCAGGGATTGCCTGAAAACCGTCATTTGGTTTCCGAACGGGGACTGGATACACTTCTCTCGAAACGGCCGGACAGGCCACCAACGAGCGGAGAGTGTCTGGTGCAGGTAGGGGCAGAGGGTAATCGCACGTTTCTGAAGTCCGGATTCCGGTGCCGGCTTGTCCTGGCAGGACTTATGCTCCTGCCTCTGACCGCCAGCGCCGACTGGTACAGATTCACCGATACCGCCATGACGACCCCCATCGAACTGGAGTTCTGGGCAGACGATAAAGAGCTGGCGGACCGGGTTGGAACAGAAGTGTTGGCGGTTTTTCATCAGGTAGATGAGCAGATGAGCCGCTACCGTGATGACTCGGAAGTTTCCGGGCTCAACCGCAGCGCGGCCAGCGGACCGGTTGCCGTCAGTGCCGGCCTGTTTCAGGTGCTGCAAAAGGCCCGGGAAGTGTCTCTTCTCAGTGACGGCGCGTTTGACATAACGTTTGGTTCCGTTGGTTATCTTTACGACTTCAGATCCGGGAAAAAGCCCACGGAAGAAGAAATTCGGTCCGGTTTGCCCCGGGTAAATTTCCGTGACGTGATTCTTGATCAAGACGTCCGAACCGTCGAGTACCGCCTGCCAGGTATCCGGGTCGACCTTGGCGGCATCGCCAAAGGCTACACGGTGGATCTGGGGATTGAACGCCTGCCGGGGGTCGTCGCCAATACCGCAGAGCCTATTACCCGTAAAACCGGTGATACGCTGGCGTCCCGCGCTACCGCAAACACCAGGAGCAGCGGTGTGAATGAGGAAGCGCTGAACCGGGAGGCCCGTCAGGTTGCCCTGGCCGAACGTCAGCGCGCCGAAGTTGCGGAAGCAGAAAGGATTGCAGCCGCAAAAGAGACTGCACGCAGGGAGCAGCAGGAAACGGCCGCCAGAACCCGGAGCAAGGAAGAATTGCGCCGCACCATGGACGCCAACAAATCAGCGATCTACAGCATTTACAACCGGGAGTTGCGCCGGAAACCTTCCCTCCAGGGAAGCATCACGCCTGAACTGGTTATTGAGCCGAATGGAGCAGTGTCGAGCTGCTCGGTGGTGGAGTCCACGCTTAATGAGCCGGCGCTCGAGAGCAAGATCTGTAACCGTTTGAGGCTGGTGGATTTTGGAGCCCGGCCCGGGGTCGACCAGACCAGGATCCGGTACCCGATTGAACTGCTGTCCAGCTGAAAAGCCGGACAGCACTCTCTCAACGTTTTGGGGTCGTAGCTGCGACCACGAGACTAACCACTCCGGAGCCCGCAAGGGCACCAACAAACGGCATCAGTGTTGGGATGCTGCCGGGGAAGCTGGCGGCTTCCAGGCCGGCCATAAAGCTGCCTCCGGCAATCCAACCCGGCAGAATGGCGCCAAGAAGCCCCGCCAGACAGCCCAGAATCGCCGCTCGCGTGGTCATTCTGCTCCAAAGCCCCATCAGTACAGGCAACACCGCCGTGGCGCACAGCAGGTCGGCGATCAGGAACAGCCGGAGCACCGAGATCCCCTGCAGTGCCACCAGAACCACCGGAATCATCAGCAGCACGGTGAACCATCGGGCACTGACAATGGAAAGCCCCTGTTTCTCGGTAACAGCCAGGGACGCCAGGGCATTTTGCAGTGTATCCACCGACGAGGCGACCAGGGTGATCGCCAGAATAAGTGCTGGCAATGACAGCCAGGCCGGGGCATCGGCCAGCAAAGCAAAGAAGGGAATCGGCGGATTACCAAGGTCGGCGCCGCTCATGGCCGCCAATATCCCAAGCCCGCCAACCACAGCGACCACGCCGATGGTGACCACGCCGCCGAGCAGCGCCCCCCGGCTCAGGGCGTCGGTATCCCGGGCTGACCACAACCTTTGCCAGTAGCCCTGGTGGAACAGGTTGGCGGCGGTCACCGCTATCACCAGGGTCAGCGCCACGCTCAGGGCAGCGGAGGTCGGGATGTCCGGGAGCGCCGCCGGAGCCGCTTCCGGGAGTTTGCCGATAGCAACGAAACTGACAATGGCCAGCAGGGCGATCAACAACAGGGCCTGCCACTGATCAGTGACGATGCTTGCGCGAAGGCCACCGACTGCGGTGTAAATCAGTGTGGTTATCGCAACACCCACTACCACAATACCGCCATTGATGCCGGACAGGAGTGAGGTGATCGCACCAATGGCGGTCAGCTCGGCGGTCAGGAAACAGAGCATGTACAGCACGGAGATCAGGGAAACGTAATGGCGGACTCCGTTGCCGTAACAGGCGTGGGCGAACTCACCAATGCTGCGGCCCTGGGGCAGGAAATGACGGATGGCGGGCCCGCAGAAGGCGAACACGATAAACGGCAGGGCGGCGCCAAGGGCATAGCCCGCCAGTGCCAGAGGGCCGACCAACGCTCCTACCTCCGGCGGCGCGAACAGGATCCATCCCCCCATGCCGGAAGCGAGGAAAGAAAGCCCGAGGGCTCTGGCTCCCTGGCTGTTCCGTGCGGTCACGTAATCGTCCAGGCCGCCGTCAGCGAGACGAGCTCTGAGCCCGAGCCAGGCAAACAGGATCATGGCGGCTGCAATCGCCACGAGGGTAGTATAAAACATCAGGTGGTTCTCCGCCGGTCATCCAGCGGGCCATAGTGCCACACTGGCGATTCCGGGGCGAGATCAGGCGTCTTCAGCAACCGCAGGGTTGAATAACCGGAACAGGTTCCGTCCGTCCTGCTTGGCCCGATACATGGCGATGTCGGCACCTTGCAGCAATTCGGAGGCGGTAATGCCATCCCGGGGGTAAAGGCTGATGCCGATACTGGAACCCACGTTCAGGGACTCGCCGTTGATGTGGTAGGGTTCATGGTTTCTGGCGATCAATCGTTCTGCCACCCGATAGACATCGTCAAGATGTTCCAGATCGGGCAACAGGACAATGAATTCGTCCCCGCCGAGCCGGGCCAGGGTATCGTCTTCACGCAAGCAGCTCTGGACACGGCTTGTGAACTGAAGCAGTAATTCATCGCCGGCAGCGTGGCCAAGCCTGTCGTTAACGCCCTTGAAATGGTCCAGATCCATGAACATGACTGCCAGCAGGGATGAGCGGCGATGGGCATGGCGAATGGCGTGTTCAAGGCGATCCTCAAGAAGCCGGCGATTCGGAATGCCCGTTAGGGCATCGTAGTAGGCAAGTTGGCGGATCTGCTCCTCGTTCTTCCTGTTCTGGGTGATGTCCGTGAAGAGCCCGGCGTAGTGGGTGGTGTTGCCCTCTTCATCGGTGATGGCGGTGATCGTCAGCAGCTCCAGATAGAGCTCTCCGGTCTTGCGCCGGTTCCATATCTCGCCCCGCCAGTAGCCATGGGTGACCAGCGAATTCCACATCCGCTGGTAAAAATCGTCGTCGTGACGGCCCGAGGACAGGATTTGCGGTGTTTTCCCTACAACTTCGTCCTGGCTGTAACCTGTGAGTAGCGTGAACGCCGGATTGACGAACTCAATGTTTATGTCCCTGTCCGTCACCATGATGCCTTCGAAGGAAGACTCGATCACCCGCTCCGCCAGTTGCAGGGTCTGCCGGGATTTCGCAAGTGCCTGGTCCCGTTGCTCCAGTGCTTCCCGCAAATCGTCCAGGTACATCTGCTCGGCACCCGCAAGCATGTCGTTGTAGCCAATCAGGCCAGTGACCTCACCCCGGCTGTTGGTTACGGCCAGATGCCGGATCCGGTGATTGATCAGCAGGTCCCTGGCACGAATTAACGGCTCGGATTCGCTGACGGTCAGTAATGGCCGGATGGCCAGGTCGGCGGCCAGGGCATTACCGGTATTGCACGCAATCAATCGGACTATATCCCTTTCGGTGAGAATGCCCAGCCCCTCGTCATGGCAATCGACCACGACGGCACCAGCCTGATGCCGATGCATGATCGCCGCAACCTCAGCGAGGGCAACCTGCCCATCCACGACCAGCGGGGGGTGCGGGATGGCGGTACTGACCTCCCTCAGCCGCAGGTAGGGCTCAAGTCCCTGATTGAGGGCAAGGTCGGTCTGGGACAGGATGCCCAAATGTGAACCGGACTCATCGACAATAAGGAAATGCCGTTTCCCGGTATCCCGAAACCGCAGGGCGGCCTCGCCCGCATCCATATCCCCGGGCAGGGTGAGCACCGGCGAGCTCATGACTGAACTGATCGGACGTTCAAAGCTGGCCGGCTCGGAAAAGTCGATTGTCAGGGCATCACGCTCGGTCCAGATGCCGGTCACCTGACCATTTTCGGTAATCAGAATCGAGCTGACCGAGCGCTCTGCCATCTGAGCCGCTGCGTCAGCGATGGGGGTGTCCGGAGAGCAGTGCAGCAAAAAACCGCTGTGCATGATGCGTGATATTGGTAGCGGTCGCCCCATGGGCTTTCCTTTCCTTTGTTTTATTATCAGTCTAACATTTCGCCGCATCCGCCGCTTTAACTTTCACATAGCTCCCGGGAGCGTCCTCAAGTGCGGGCAGTTTGCCATCTCCCGGTACGCGGGCTGGTACTTTCTCTTCAGAGAACGTAGCAATCCACTCAAGCCAGTGTGGCCACCAGGATCCCGGATGGTGTTCGGAGCTGTCGAGCCAGTCGTCGGCGTCCGGTACCAGCGTGTCGTTGGTCCAGTAGCCATATTTTTCCTTGTAAGGCGGGTTGATCACCCCGGCGATATGGCCCGAGCCGGAGAGTATAAAGCGAACATCACCACCGTGCGCCAGCGCGCCTTTGTAGGTGGTTTTCCACTTGGCGATATGGTCTTGCCTGGCCGAGAGGAAAAAGGATGGCACATCGATCTCGGACAGGTTGATGGATTCCCCGGCCAGGGTCAGTGAATCCGGCTGCACCAGCCGGTTATTCAGATACATTTCCCGCAGATAGAAGCTGTGCATCTTCGCCGGCAGGTTGGTGCCGTCGGTGTTCCAGTAGAGCAGGTCAAAGGCGGCCGGTTTCTGTCCCTTCAGATAGTTATTGGTCCAGAACGACCAGAACAGCTCGTTTTCCCGGAGCAGGTTGAAGGTAAAGGCCATGGCGCGGCCGTCCAGATAGCCCTTGCGCTCAAGCATGCGCTCGATCCCCCGGAGGGAGTGATCGTTGATAAACACGCCGATGCCGCCCGGGTCCGAAAAATCCAGCAGGGTTGTCAGATAAGTTGCGCTCGCCACCGGGTTGCGCCGCTTTTTCTTCAGCCAGGCGAGAGTGGAGCCCAACAGGGTGCCACCGATGCAGTATCCGATGACATTCATCCGTTCTTCGCCGGTGGTCTCGGTTACCGCATCCATGGCGGCCAATGGCCCCAGTTGCATGTAGTCGTCCCAGCCCTTGTCCCGGAGCGAGGGCCCGGGGTTACGCCAGGAAATGATAAAAACGGTCTGACCCTGGTTCACCAGCCACTGGATGAAGGAGTTCCTGGTGGTCAGGTCCAGGATGTAATACTTGTTGATCCAGGGAGGCACGATCAGAAGGGGACGCTTGCTGACGGTTTCCGTTGTGGGCGAATACTGGATCAGTTGCATCAGCTCATTCTGAAAGATTACCTTGCCCGGGGTGGTTGCCAGGTTCCGGCCCACCTCAAAGGCGGAGCGATCAGTCATGCCGACATTGAACAGTGACGGGTTCTGACGCAGGTCCTCGATCAGCTGGCGGCCCCCATCGACCAGGTTCATGCCCTTGCGCTCCCAGGTAATCCTGAGCACTTCCGGATTGGTTGCCGGAAAGTTCGAGGGCGAGAGCAGGCTGGTCAGTTGCCTGCCATAGAACAGCATCTGGTCCCGCCCCGCCTCGGGCATGCCTCCGATACCTTCCACCCAGTTCAGGAACGCCCGGGAATTGATCAGGTAGGCCTGGTGCAGAACATCAAAAGGCAGATGCCGGTGCCAGTCTTCAGCCTGGAAACGCCGGTCGTCAGGCTCCGGCGCAGCCACCGGCGGCTCCCCCTTGCCCGCCAAACGCGCAAGGGTGTAATAACTCAGCGCCAAGTGTTTGCGGGCCAGATCCAGCTCCGCACCGGCAAACCTGAGCGGATGGAGCAACAGATCCTCGGCCATGGTCCGGTAGGCATCAGACATTTCAGTCAGGGTAGAGAGTTTCGCGTCGTCCATGACGCCTGCATCCCCGAGCAGCTTCTCCAGTTGCTGCTGCCCCTGCCGGACATTGGTTTCAAAGCTGTTAACCAGCTGATTGACGGTTTTGCCGAGCGTATCCAGGCCGAACATAACAATCCCTTACTTGGCGGCTTTCGGGCCGGGTTTTGTGGTTTCTTCCTGGGCCTTCTCGAACACCTTCTGAAATTGCTCCCGGCTTTCGTTGAAGTAGTCCTGCCAGGCTTTCCAGTCTGCAGTAAACTGTTCGCTGAGGGACTTGAGGGTTTCGGCCTGGTCACCGGTCAGGGATTTCAGCCCCTCCAGGTCCCGTACTTCAGAAACTTTCCTGGCCTGTTCCCTGGTGACATCAGCATAGCGGCGGAAGGCATTCATCTGCATTTCCGCAGCCTTGCTGAACTGCTCGAACAGGGTCTCGTTCAGGCGCGTGGCTTTTTCAAACAGGTCATTAGTCATTGCTACAACTCCCTTGCATACAGGTCAGTTAAATGAAGCCTTATTTTGCCTCAGTCAGTATTACGCAATTTTGACAAGTATCAACCCCGGGTTCAGCTTATGCTTTACTGTAGACGTTTGTATATCCCGGATTATCCGCACGGGGCAGGAGGCGTAATATGAGTGACCGCAAATCGGAACTGGAAACACTGCGAGCAGACCTGAAGGCCAGGCTTTCCCGTTATGAAGCCCATCAGCATCGCGAGGGCGGCGCGCTGGACAAGGACTTCGAAGAGCAGGCAGCCCAGACCCAGAATGACGAAGTGGTTGATTCCCTCGAAACAGAAACCCGCGCCGAACTGGTACAGATAGAGCGAGCGCTTGAGCGTATCGAGAGCGGCGTTGGCGATGAGTGCGAATCCTGTGGCGAGGCCATTGACCCCCGTCGTTTGCAGGTGCTGCCCTACACCACCGTATGTGTCGACTGCGCTGAAGACTGATCTCATGGAACCAGGGACGGGCACCATGACAGAGCCACCGGTATTTCACACCCGGGGGCTGACCAAGACCTACGGTCAGGGTGAGGTCCAGGTTTACGCACTCCGGGGGGTGGACCTGGATTTTTACCCTGGTGAACTTGTCGTGATGCTGGGCGCCTCAGGTTCGGGAAAATCGACCCTTCTGAACATCCTCGGCGGACTGGATGTGCCGACCTCCGGTGAGGTTTGCTACCGGGATATTGACCTTAGTGCGGCGGGGGATCGTGAACTGACCCGCTACCGCCGGGAGCACGTTGGCTTCGTGTTCCAGTTTTACAACCTGATTCCAAGCCTGACCGCGCGGGAAAATGTAGCGGCAGTTACCGAAATTGCGTCCAATCCCATGTTGCCCGAAGAAGCTCTCGAACTGGTTGGACTAAAGGCGCGCATCGACCATTTTCCAGCACAGCTTTCCGGTGGCGAGCAACAGCGCGTTGCCATTGCCCGGGCCATCGCCAAACGACCAGAAGTGCTGCTTTGCGATGAACCGACAGGAGCCCTTGATTCGGCCACCGGCGTGTTGGTTCTCGAAGCCCTGGAAAAGGCGAACCGGGAAACCGGCACTACGACGGTTATCATTACCCACAACGCTTCCATAGCCGGCATGGCGGATCGTGTGATCACGCTTTCCGACGGCAATATCAGCGGCGAACGCCGTAACGATCAGCGCCAGGATCCCCGGACTCTGTCCTGGTAACAGGGCGAAAAAGTGAACGCGATGGCCAGCAATGCACTGAACACCAAACTTTGCCGGGAGCTCTGGCAGATGCGGGGCCAGGTGCTCGCCATTGCCCTCGTGATCGCCGGCGGCGTGGCCGTGTGTGTCATGTCCCTGGTGAAT
>Ga0208300_100033_pt1 | contig 183861 bp, 166 predicted proteins | sample 23_taG_FD_184096 | JGI IMG/M metagenome (GOLD analysis project Ga0208300, IMG submission 184096) | Marine viral communities from Cariaco Basin, Caribbean Sea - 23_WHOI_OMZ (SPAdes) (version 2) | ecosystem: Environmental > Aquatic > Marine > Oceanic | place: Caribbean Sea: Cariaco Basin...
ATGAGAAAACTAATAATAATTGCACATAGCATATATAAAAATAATGAAAAATACAATCCTAATAAAATTTAAATATATTAGAATAAAGAGTCTATTTTTTACTTTTTTTTAAGGTGGCAACTTCCCTCGCTTATTATTTATTGTTTCTGTTTTGTAAAACTCACATAAGAAATGTGTTCCCAGCACATTTCTTATGCTCAGACAGTTACAAAACTTCTCCGAAACAATAAATAAACACTCGGCTTCTCAAATGCGGGAAGGTGGGAAATTGACCTTTGCATTTTTTTGTGCCATTTTGTTTTAGTTGGTGTGATACTCAATTTATATCAGAAAGTTTTTGTCTGCTCATTTTTCAGAAGTGAATAAAACATATTTTAAAATTTCAAAAAAAATAATAAAAAATCGACAATTTGATACTAAAATGATATTAAATTATTGGTATAATAAAAAAATAGATTAAAAAATTATTAGCATGGAGTTATCATGAAAGAGAACATGAAAAAGTTCAAAGACACTTTTGATAAAATCACCTCGCAAAACTCGACAAACTGGCAGTTACTTCTTTTTTGGCTTATCGTTGTTGAACTTTTTGCTTCGATTATAGAATATTTATTTTTAAGCAATGTAAACACTTCAAGTGTAAAAATACCACATACTATATATACTGAAATTATTGTTGCTATTTTTGTTACATCTTATGTGTGGTTTTTTATTTATAATATTATAAACGGTACAAAACGAACCTTGATGAAGTTTATGTTTTTTAGTGTGATTGGTTTGTATTTTATTGTAACAAACGATTTTACTCTTAACTTTTTGATGCAAAATCTTAACCCTTTACACTTTTTTGATTTGGAGTTTGGTTTTGTATTTTTTGTTGAAGTATTCCTAAAACTACTAATGGCTTATTTAGTTTATCAGGTTTTTATAACAATCAAAAACAAGCAGTAAAGAGCCTTCTAACCCTAATAGGTGGCTTTTAAAACTATTTTTTATGATATTTTAGATAAAATCTTACCTTAAATATACAATAAAAGAAGGATAAACATGGATTGGGGTAAGGTTACATACATATTCTTTTCACTTATGTCTTTAACAACAACAGCAGGTTTTTTATATGAGCCAAACGCGGTAGCTCTTTTTTTAGCAGCTGGGGTTAATGTGATTTCAACAATATTAAAAATTGGTGTTAAAAATCTATTGGCAGCAGAGTTATTAGCAAGTTCGTTAGTTGCAGACTTACATCTTATTCCTGCATTTATGGTTTTAACTTTTATTGGAGATGAAACAATGGCAACTTCTCTTGCAATTGGGGCAGTTGTTGCAAATATGTTCTCAATAGCCTTAGCGTTAATTGAGAGTGCAAAAAGTCAAGATAAGGAAGAGTATTAATGGAATATAATCCAAAAGATATTGAGGCAAAGTGGCAAAAATATTGGATTGAAAATGAGAGTTTTGAACCAGAAGACAATTTTGATAAAGAGAAAAAATATATTTTAAGTATGTTTCCATACCCAAGTGGAAGAATCCACATGGGACATGTTAGAAACTATTGTTTAGGTGATGCTTTTGCTAGATTTTTTAGAAAAGCTAATTTCAATGTTTTACACCCAATTGGTTGGGATAGTTTTGGTATGCCAGCAGAAAATGCAGCAATCAAACATAAACTTCACCCTAAAAAATGGACTTATGAAAATATTGATTATATGAGAGATGAGCTAAAAGCTTTAGGTTTATCTTTCTCTACAACAAGAGAGTTCGCAACTTCAGATGAGTTGTATACAAGATGGGAACAAGAGTTTATAATCAAGATGTTTGAAGAGGGGCTTTTATATAGAAAGTCTACAACTGTAAACTGGTGTGAGCCTTGCCATACAGTTTTAGCAAATGAGCAAGTTGAAGAGGGTTGTTGTTGGAGATGTGATACTCCTGTTGAGCAAAAAGAGATGCCAGGTTATTATGTGGCTATTACAAAATATGCTCAAGAGTTATTAGATGATTTATCAACTTTAGAGGGGCAATGGCCATCACAAGTTTTAACTATGCAAGAGAACTGGATAGGAAGAAGTGAAGGTTTAGAGTTTACTTTTGAGCTTACAAAAGAGACAAGATACAAACTTGATAAACAATTCTCTTCATACAAAGTGTTCACAACAAGACCAGATACTATTTATGGAGTTACATACTCAGCACTAGCACCAGAACATCCTATTGTTCAATATCTAGTAGATAACAAACTACTTGATGAGAACAAATTAAATAGAATCAAAGCTATGCAAAAAGTTCCAGAAAGAGAAAGAGCTATTATGCCAAAAGAGGGGGTTTCATTAGAGATTGATGTTATCCATCCACTTACTGCGGAAAGAATCCCTGTTTGGGTTGCAAACTTTGTATTAAGTTCATATGGTGGTGGAGCAGTTATGGCTGTTCCTGCACACGACCAAAGAGATTTTGAGTTTGCAAAAGAGTATGACCTACCAATGAAACAAGTTATTGTTGGAAAAGATGGCTTAATAGATAGAATGACAGAAGCTTACACAGATGAGGGAACTTTGATAAACTCAGAAGGGTTTACAAACCTTCCAAATACAAAAGCTAAAAAAGCTATTATCTACCACTTTGAACAAAACTCTTTTGGTACAAAGAAAATAAACTTTAAACTAAGAGATTGGGGAGTGAGTCGTCAAAGATATTGGGGAGCTCCAATCCCATTTGTACATTGTGATGAGTGTGGTTTAGTTCCTGAAAAAACAGAAAACCTACCTATAGCTCTTCCAGAAGATGTAGAGATTACAGGAGCAGGAAACCCTTTAGATACCCATCCAACTTGGAAAAAATGTAAATGTCCAAAATGTGGGAAAGAAGCTACAAGAGAAACTGATACTTTAGATACTTTTGTTCAGTCATCTTGGTATTTCTTAAGATATGCAACAAATCCTAAAAAATGGAATAAAGAGGGAATCTCTGAGTTAGATAGTAATTATTGGATGGATGTTGACCAATATATTGGTGGTATCGAACATGCAATTTTACACCTTCTTTATGCAAGGTTTTTTACAAAAGTATTAAATGACTTAGGTTATACAAACTCAAGAGAGCCATTTAAAAGACTTCTTACTCAAGGTATGGTTTTAAAAGATGGGGCTAAAATGTCTAAGTCAAAAGGGAATGTTGTAGACCCAGATTTAATTGTAGATAAATATGGAGCTGATACAGCTAGATTATTTATCCTTTTTGCTGCACCACCAACAAAAGAGTTAGAGTGGAATGATAGTGCAGTTGATGGGGCATTTAGATTTATAAGAAAATTCTCTGAAAGAGCAAGTTTAGTTACAGAAAATGGGATTAAAAACTTTAAAAATATCCAACACTCAACTTTAAATAAAGATGAGAAAGAGGCTAGAAGAAAAGTTTATGAAGCTTTACAAAAGTCAAATGATGTATTTAATAAAACTTATGCTTTTAATACTTTGATTGCTGCATCTATGGAAGCTATGAATGCACTTCAATCACAAGACAATGAACTAATCTGGGCAGAGGGGTATTATATCCTTACAAATATTTTAGAGCCAATTATCCCTCACCTATCTTGGGAGTTAGCAGATAAACTATTTGAGAGAAAAAACTTTACTGATATTATTGAGATAAAAGATGAGGTTTTTGCTTTAGATTCTATTGTTTTAGCAGTTACAATAAATGGTAAAAAAAGATGTGAAATTGAAGTAGCACCTGATGCTAGTAAAGATGAGATTTTAGCTTTAGCTAAAGAGAGCTCAGAAAAATGGATTGAAGATAAACAAATCATAAAAGAGATTGTTGTACCAAACAAATTAGTGAATCTAGTTATAAAGGGATAAGATGAGAAAAAGTCTGTTATTAATTCCTGTTTTATTGCTTTTTATTATTGCAGGTTGTGGATATAAACCCTCTAAGTATTATGCAAAAAAAGAGTTAGAGGGTAAGATTTTTGTTGATTTGGATATAAGTCTACAAGATCCTAGAAACTCTGTAATAATTAAAGATATAATGAATGAATTAATAGTTCACAGACTTGACTCTCAGATTGTAGCTTCTAAAGATTTAGCTGATACAGTTATTGATTTGAAAATAGACTCTGTGTCGATGCAAGAGTTACAATATGATGCTTTAGGGTATAACAAACTTTATAAAGCAGTTGTATCTATTTTAGTGAAATACAAAAATAAATCAACGGGAAAAACAAACAAATTCAATGTTAGTTCAGATTATGATTTCTCAATTGATAACAATACAACAATTACCGATACAAAAAGATTTGAAGCGATAAAAGTTGCAGCTAAGAAAGCACTTGATGATGTGATATCTCAGCTTGCTGTTTATTCATTTGAAGACTAGGTTTTATGATAGATTTTAAAACAGCTTCCCTTTGGAAGCTTCTAGAGCATAAAACCATGTATTATGATAAGATAGATTTCTCTATTGTAAGTGATTCTTGGGAAATCTTATCAAAAAATATAAAACTTCCTTATGTGATACATATCGTTGGTACCAATGGTAAAGGTAGTACAGGAAGATTTCTAGCCACATATTTAAGTAAAAAATCTTACAGAACAGTTCATTATAGCTCTCCACATATTTTAAAATTCAATGAAAGAATCTGGTTAGATGGTAGAGATAGTAGTGATTTAGAGCTAGAACTAGCCCATAAAACACTTCAAGATATTCTACCTTTACACCTTTTAGAAAAACTTACCTATTTTGAATACACCACACTTTTAGCTTTGGTTTTATCTTCTAGTTTAGATTATTTAGTATTAGAAGCTGGACTTGGGGGAGAGTTTGATGCAACTAATGTGGTACCTAGTGATGTTACATTAGTAACAACAATAGGATTAGACCACCAAAGCTTTTTGGGTAACACAATTGAAGAGATAGCCCAAACAAAACTGCGATCTGCTGATAAAAAAATCATAATAGGTTTTCAAGAGTTTGATGAGGTTAAAGAGATTGCAAAAAAGGTGAAAAAACAGTTAAAAGCTGAAAAAGATTTTGAGATAGATATTGAGCTTGTGGAGGATTTTAAAACCTATAAACTACCAAGTGAATATGCAGATTATTTAAATAAAAACTTAGCTTTGGTTATACATTTTTTAAAAAGTTTGAATATTGATATAGAGATGGAATTGTTTACTCAAACAAAACTATTTGGAAGGTGTGAAAAGGTTCTTTCTAATGTAACCATTGATGTTGGTCACAACCCTTTAGCCGCCTCTGTATTGGTAAATGAGTTTAAAAATAAAAAGGTACACCTAATCTATAACTCTTATAAAGATAAAGATTATGAAAAAGTACTTTCTATATTAAAACCAATCATAGAAGTAATAACTATTATTGATATTGAGGATAAAAGGATAATTTCTAAAAATAATTTATTAGAAATTTGTGAAAATTTAAATATAATGGTTACCGATTTTACTAAAATTGAAAAAGATAAAGAGTATTTAGTTTTTGGTTCATTTTCAGTGGTAGAAAAGTTTTTGAAAAATATGGGTAGTTTTAATGAAGAATAGATTGATAATTACAGTCTCTGACGTGCATGGTACAAAGGCGTATAATGTTCATCAAATAGTAAAAAAAATAGGTGTGGGAGTAGTAGTAGCCATTTTACTTATATTTGGAGCAGGATTTTTATTTATCAATAGTTTAAATGATGAGATTGATACAATCAAAATAGAAAAAGAGAAAGCGATAAATAAAAAAGAGAATGAGATAAAAGTTTTAAGTGAGAAAGAGAAAAAACTTCAAGCTCAAAATCAGTTCTATTCTATGCAGATTAAAGGGAAAGTTGAAGATATAGAAGCATTAAGTTCAAAATTAGATGAAATTGAAGAGATGATAGGACTTAAAGCAAAAAAAGAGAAAGAGGTTTCAAAAGAGACTTTGAAATCAATTAGCCAAAGAAATAAGATGTTGATGTTTATCTCAATACCAAATGGCTCACCTTTAAAAAGTACAAGGGTAACTTCAAACTATGGTTATAGAATTCACCCTGTTACACATAAAAAGAAGTTCCATAGGGGTATTGATTTAAAAGCTGGTTGGAATACACCTGTATATTCAACAGCTGATGGAATTGTAACTTATGTACAATCGAGAAATATTGGGGATTTTGGAAGGGTTATAAAGATTCATCACAATTTTGGTTTTGAGACAACTTATGCACACTTGAATAAAACAAAAGTAAAAAGGGGAGATATTATTAAAAAGAACCAAGAGATTGGTTTAAGTGGTAGTAGTGGTAGAAGTACTGCTCCCCATCTTCACTATGAGTTAAAATATGGTGGTAGAATCTTAAATCCTAAAAATTTTATAAATTGGCAAATGGAAAATTTTAATAATATCTTCAAAAAAGAGAGGAGAGTAAAATGGGAATCTTTGGTAAATCTAATAAGAGAACAATCCATCATGGTGCAACAGTAATTGCAAAAGGAACTTGTATCATTGGTGGTATCTCAACAGAAGGTACAGTTCATATAGATGGAAAATTTGAGGGTGTAATCTTAGAAGCTGATGTTATCTCTATTGGTATCACAGGTGAAGTTATTGGAGATATAAAAGCTAATAATCTAGTAGTTAGTGGACTTTTAGATGGTAAGATTGACTGTAATGAGGTTCAGATATTAGGTACTGGAAAAGTGATTGGTCAAATGAGATACAATGAGCTTATTATAGAAGAAGATGGCAAGTTTGAAGGTCAAGGTATAAGAAAAGACTCAAAACTAAAAAGTAGATATGATGAGATTGAACAAAAAATCAATAATATAATAGTTACTTCACCTCAAATAGAACATGATAAATAAAATAAATGAGAGACTAAAAGAGTTATATTCCCAAAAAAAAGTGATTGAAGAGGAGATTCTAAAATTAGAATCTCAGATTAAAACACACACAATAAAAAATAAAAAACTTTCAAAAATAGAGAAGATTGAACTATTTAAATCTTTGTTTATCTGTAGAGAAGATAGGTTTGCAAAAAAATGGATAAGTAAAGATGGTTCAAAACAAAACTTTTTCCCTGTTACTCAAACCTTTAAGGGTAATGATTATTTACCCCTTACAAATAAAGATATTGAAGAGCATTTAAGGGGAAATGTACAACTTGCAACATATCTAATTGATAATGAAAACAAATCAAAATTTATAGTATTAGAGGTTTCAAATAATGATTTGAAAAAAATAGATTCAACTTTTAAAGAGATGGAAATAATACCTTTATATGAGTACAGTTCATATAACTCAATCTTAGTTTGGATCTTTTTTGAAAAACCAATTGATACCAAAGATGGAAGAAAACTTGCCCAATATATCCTTAAAAAATCAAATATAAGTGCAAAACTATACCCAAATAGAGATTTTTGTACCAATGCCTCTTTTGAAGAGCCAATAGAGTTACCACTACACCTAAAGTTTAGGGAGTTTCAAAAAACAGTTTTCTTTGATATAAATAGTTTAGAGATTATTCAAGACCAATGGCATGTTTTACAAAATGTTAGTTTTGTATCTTTAAATTTAGTAAATAAATATCTCTCATTTGATAGTGTTTCAACTCAAGTAGCCTTTGAGGAGTTGGAAATACCACTATTTTCTTTAGATATAAAACTATATGATTTTTTATATATCCCAACTTTGAATCTATCAAAATCTTTTATAAATAGATTAAAAACCTTTGCAAGTTTTGATAACCCTCAAATAAAAGTGTTATTAAACCTTAGAAAACCTCTATACAATACTCCAAGGGTTATTAAAAACTTTGAAGAGGATGAAAGATATCTAAAGCTTCCAAGGGGATTGATATTTAAATTAGAAGAGTTTTTCAAAGAAAATGGGGTTAAGTATACAATTGATGATAAAACCTATTTAGAGAAAATCGAAACAAAACAAGTGAAATATGACCTTAGAGTTGAGCAACAAGAGGCAATAGATAAGATTTCAAAGGCAAACTTTGGGATTTGTGTAGCACCTCCAGGGTTTGGTAAAACCTTAATTGGTGCAAAGATGTTCGAGATAAGAGCTTGTTCAACTTTAATAATAGTAAATAAAAACATGCTTTTAGATCAATGGAGACAAAGGTTTGTTGATTATTTTGGATATGTAAAAAAAGAGATAGGTTTTTTAGGAAAAGGTAAAAACAGTCTAAATGGAAAAATAGATGTGGCAACAATGCAAAGTCTTAAAAACTCCCCTGAGCTTATAAATGATTACTCTTTTGTTATTGTTGATGAGTGTCACCATATCCCTGCTGTTACCTTTGAACAAATAGTAAAACAGTTTTTTGGAAAATATATTTTAGGACTTAGTGCCACACCAAATAGAAAAGATGGACTAGAGCCTATTTTATATCAACAATTAGGAAAGGTTGTTTATGAGTTTAAGAAAAAAAGAACCTTTAACAACAAACTAAAAATAGTAAAAACAGAGTTTACAAGTAGTAGTGATAACTACTCAACTTTAGTAAATGAACTTTGTGAAGATGAAAATAGAAATAATCTAATAGTTGAACAAATAAAAGAGTATAATCATAGAAAAATTTTAGTTTTAACTGATAGAATAGAGCATATCAATCTTCTAGAGAAAAAACTACTAGAGTTAGGGTTTGATTTTGTATCGATTCATGGAAGTATGAGTAAAAAAGAGCAAAATGAAAAGATGGCTCAAGTTCAATCAAAAAGTTTGATTTTAGCAACAACCTCATATTTTGGAGAGGGGATAGACTTTCCCCATTTAAACACAATTATTTTTGCAACACCAATCTCATATTATGGAAGGCTGGTGCAATATTTAGGGCGAATAGGAAGAGGAAATCAAGAGTGCTTAGCTATTGATTTACTTGATTACAAAAATGCCATGTTAAACTCAACTTATAAAAAAAGGCTTGAGGGCTACAAACAGATGCATTATATATAAAATTTAGAGTAGGAAATAGATGTTAGGGATTATAGTTTGGACTTTATTAATTGCTATAATTGTTAACCTTTTACTAAGAAGGTTTCAATTACCAACAATTATTGGATATATCGTAACTGGTACGATTATAGCTTATGTTTTTGATTTACACAATGCTGTAAATAATCATGATTTAAAAGAGATTGCAGAGTTTGGTGTAGTATTTTTGATGTTTACTATTGGATTGGAGTTTTCAATAGAGCATCTAAAAAGGATGAAACGAGAGGTTTTCTTTACAGGTTCGTTACAGATAATTGTAACAACAATTTTTGTTTTTATAATAAGTATGTTTGTACTTGGATTTGATGTAAAAACCTCATTGGTTTTAGGTGCAGCTTTATCTTTATCTTCAACTGCGATTGTACTAAAAACCTATAATGAAACCAACGATATTAAAAAAAGGCATGGACAAAGAGTTTTAGGGATATTGATTATGCAAGATATTGCTGTAATCCCTATTTTACTGATGATTTCACTTTTCTCTTCCCATGAAGATGGTGGGATATTTTTCCTTATTTTAAAAACAACTTTAGCAGCTATTGTATTATTGGCCTTATTGTATTTTACTGGAAAATATTTGCTTCAACCATTTTTTGAGCATGTTACAAAATCACAATCAGAAGAGCTGTTTGTAGCGTCTGTTTTACTTGTTGCTATTGGAGCTTCTTATATTGCTCATTATTTTGGTTTTACCTATTCTTTGGGAGCTTTTGTTGCTGGTATGATGATTAGTGAGACAAAATTTAAACACCAAGTAGAAGCTGACCTTACACCTTTTAGAAATCTTCTTTTAGGGGTGTTTTTTATAACAGTTGGGATGCAGATCAATTTTACAATTATAGTTGATTATATTTTGATTATCTTATTGCTTTTACCAATTTTATTGGTTTTAAAATATTTTATTATCTATGCGATTGTTAAACTTGATGATAGTAAAAGAGTAGCCTTTAAAACTGCAATCTCACTGGTTCAAATAGGGGAGTTTTCATTAGCGATATTAGAGTTAGCAAGAAGTGGGAATCTAATTGATCCAACATATTCACAGATACTAATTGTAACAATTGTTTTATCTATGATTTTAACCCCAATAATACTAAAAAACCTTTCATCTTTGGCAGCTTCATTAGTTCCAGAAGATACAATGATAGTTTGTAACACCCATCTAGTTGATAAAGATACAAAGGGGCATATTGTATTGTTAGGGTATGGTCACTTAGGTCAAGAGATAGCACAAAATCTAAAAGCTGATGGACATGAGTATGTTATAGTAGAACATAACCAAGTATTTTTTGAGATGGGTAGAGAGGACGAAGAGCCAATAATTTTTGGAAATGCAGCAAGTAAACATATCCTTGAAGCTGTAAATATCAAAAATGCTTGTGCAGTGATTGTAGCTATTGATAACCCTGAAAAACTCCATTTGATTTGTGAAGTTATTGATGATTTAACACACAATACAAAAACAATTGTAAAGGTAACAAGAACAAGTGAGAAAAAAGAGTTAGAAGGGCTTCATTTAGAACATATAATTGTTGAAGATGATGTTGTGGCACGTGCCCTTGTAAATGAAACAAAAGAGTGTAAAATCGATTTTATAGAAGATAATATTATAAAAAGGAAGAGTTAATGCAGTATATAGAAAAAACAGATAAAAGTGTTGATGAAGTTGTAAAAACTATGCAAGAGAAGATTGCAGAGTATAAGTTTGGGATTATGCATATTCATGAGATTCAAAACACTTTAAAATCAAAAGGTTTAGAGTTTGATAAAGAGTGTAAGGTTTTAGATGTATGTAGTCCAGGATATGCAAAAAAACTTTTAGATGCTGATATGAAGTTTTCTGTTATTATGCCTTGTAAAATTGCAGTTTATAACGAAGATAATCAAACATATATCTCAATGAATTCAGTTGTACAATTAATAGATGATGTAAATCCAGATTTTATTGAGGTTGGACAAGAGGTTCAAGAGATACTTCAAGAGTTTATCTCTGCTTGTAAATAAAAGGGGTTAGCCCTTTTATTTATCTTTATCTATATATCTTTTTCTAGCACTTTTTTTGATTTTTGATACTTCTACAAGAATAAAACCATCTACACAATCAGAAAAATCTGGATCGATATTAAAACTTAAAAATTTAACTCCACCCTCTTCACAAATATCTGAATACTGTTTAAAAAGCGTTGGTACAGTTACTCCCATACTATTTAAAGTCGATTTTAAAACTTTAAAATCTTTTTTCTTATCATCTAAACAAAAAAGTTTTTTTATCTCTTGGATGTTTGATGAGTATTGGTAAGGGATTTTTGATTCAATCATTGTTACATCAGATGAAAAATAGTGTATATAGTAAAATATCATCATATCTTTTGCAACACTTGGAAAACTAGCAGAGATTGACACTGGACCAAACATATACTTTATCTCAGAGTGAGTTTTTAAATATGCACCAATCCCATACCATAAATAGTCTAATGCTCTAGTTCCCCAATATTTTGGTTGTACAAAACTTCTTCCAAGTTCAATAGAGTTTTTAATATATGGATAAAAATCTTCTGTATATTTAAAAAGGGTATTTGAATAAAAACCTTTAAGTCCTATGTTTTTATTTATATAATCCCCATTTCCTATCCTATATGAACCCACAATCTCTAAGTCGTTTTCATCCCATAAAATTATGTGTTGGTAGTAGATATCATATTTATCAGTATCTCTTTTTTTGTTTATCCCTTCACCAACTTTTCTAAAAGAAAGCTCTCTTAATCTCCCTAACTCTTTTAATACAACCGAATCCTCCACATAATCATATAGGTAGATTTTTTTCCCATCAGTTGTTTCCCCTATTAGTTGAGACTTTTTTAACTCTTTTATAATATCCTCTTTTTTTTGTGGATGAGCAATCGCCTTTTGTGTTACAAAAAATGATTTCTTACCTTTTTTTAGACAATAGAGGTGTTTTTTATAAAGGTTTACTAGGTATTTTTTATCAATTCCTCTTGGTAAAATATTTTCATTTGGGATAATCTCCCCAACCTTTACATTGATATTTGAAGATTTCTTTTTAAACATCTCATTTGATAAAAGTAAAGTTGAAAAGGTTTTATTTAATACAGAGATTGTATAAAAAGTTTTAGAGTTTTTACCACCTATAAAAATTGGTAAAATTGGTGAGTTTGAGTTTTGTGCAAAGTTTAAAAAACCTTTGCTCCAACTTGGATCTTTAACCCCTTTTGCACTTGCACGACTAACTTCTCCCGCAGGGAAAAGTATCACAGCTTCTTCATTGTTTAGTGCTTCATAGACTGCTTTTATATCATTTTTTGATTGTCTCATTTTAAAGTTATTGATAGGGATAAATAAAGATTTTAAAGCATCAATCCCAACTAAGAAGTCATTTGCAACAATTTTCACATCACTTCTAACTGTACTAACAAGTTTTAATAAACACAAAGCATCAAGTGCACCAAGTGGATGGTTCGCAATAATCACAACTTTTCCAGAACTTGGAATATTTTGTAAATCATTACTTGAGACAGTATAGTCAAAATTAAAATAATCAAGAACAGCATCTACAAACTCAAAACCTTTTAGGTGAGAGTTTTTATCTAAAAAGTCGTTTATTGAGTTTTCATGTACTACTTTTTTTGCTAGCTTGATTAAAGATTGATTTAAAAAGTTCGGTTTTTTCGCTATTTTTGGGAACTTTTTCTCTATCTCTTTTTGAACGTCGATCATTTTTTCTCCTTAAAATATAAAATTTTAAGAGAATTGAATTACAAATAAGTTACATAACAAATAAAGTGAAATAAAGCTCTATTTTCTTGTAACCTTTTAATAATAAAAACTTTTTTTATTTTTTTTCAACAGTCACGCTATTAACAATCAACTCAAGTAATATTAGATTAACTTATAGATAACCATATCAAAAAATGTTATTAATATGTAATTTTATGATTTTATAATTCACCCATCGTTCAAGATAGTTTGAACCATAAATTTCAAGAGAGGATTAAAAATGAAGGTGAAATATTTAAGTATAAGTGCTTGTGCTTTATTGGCAACTTTTACGTTTAGTGGTTGTGGAGGAGGAAGTGGTTCTTCTGCAGCAGTAGGTAGTAGTAGTGGGGTTTTAAGTATGAACCCAAACCTTGCAAATGTAGATTATAATTGTGGGCAAGGAAGAAAACAAACTACAGCTAGTGGAGCATTTAATTACAATGTAGGTGATGAATGTACATTTTATATTGGAGGTGCTGAACTTAAAATAACACCTAATTCAAATGAGATTTCAACTCAAATACTTGCAGATGCAAATGGTGTTGATGCAGAAGCATTAGATGACTATTTTAGAGCTTCTGGTGTTGCAGAAGTAAATGGAGTATTAGCAGTACCTAGTTCTTATAAAACTGAAACTGCTTCTTTTGATAAAACTGTATTTACCTCAAAAGAAACAATAAAAGAAGCGATTCGTACAAATACAAGTGTAAGTGCTACTAAAAGAAAAGAGTATTCAAAAAATATTGCAGAAGCAGAGTTTGAAAAACAAATTGAGTTTGCTAATAGATTAGATGTAAAATTTGAAAATATTGGTACTCCAACAACTGATGCAACAAAAGAGACACAACAAGCATCATCAAAAGTTACAGTAAATGGATCTCAACAAACTATAGGGTATTCAACATTATTAAAAACTGGTGAAATGGGTAATGGGGAAATCTTTGGATTGGCAAAAGATTATACTGATGCTCCAATTACTTTTAGTGATGTAGATTCAAGTCCTTATATTTGTAATGGTACAAATGATGGGGTTGGTTCAGGACTTGATTTTACATCTTTTTTAAATGTAAATGGAAAACTATATATGGTATCTCAATTTGAGTGTCAAATTGGTGCAATGTATATGGCAGAGTTAACACAAGATACAAATACAGGTGCCTTAAGTGTTGATAAAAATACATTAAAATTTATTTCACAAAAAAATGATTTCGGTGGATTTGTTCATTGTGCTGGTATGAAAACACCTTGGGAGTCACATTTAGGTTCAGAAGAGTATGAAAATGATGCAAGAGATGTTGAGACTGATGCTGATGCTCAAACAGGATTAACTGGAAATAAATATTATGATGAAACTGCGAAATACTGGGGTGGTGATGCAACAAGAATGTCTCCATACTATTATGGATGGACTCCAGAAGTACTTGTAGATAATAATGGTAATGCTTTTTATACAAAACATTACTCTATGGGTAGATTTTCTCATGAGGTAGCATATGTTATGCCTGATAACAAAACTGTATATCTATCTGATGATGGAACAAATGTAGGGCTATTTATGTTTGTTGCAGATACTGAAAAAGATCTAAGCTCAGGAACTTTATATGCAGCAAAATGGAATCAAACTTCAAGTGAGGGTGCAGGTGAGGCTGATATTACATGGATTAATTTAGGTCACTCAACAAACTCTAGTATAAAATCAATTTTAAATAATGATGGAAATGTTAATTTAAATGATGCTCCTGTTTTCTCTGATATTTTTGATGTAGCAGAAGCTGACACTGATAATAGCTGCCCTTCTACATATACTTCAATAAATACAAGTGCAGGTCATGAGTGTTTAAAACTTAAAACAACTTCTACTCATGTTGCTTTAACAAGTCCTAGTTTAATCGAAGAAGCAGCATCTAGATTAGAAACAAGAAGATATGCAGCTTTAAAAGGTGCAACTACTGAGTTTAGAAAAGAAGAGGGGATCACTTTTGATGCAGCAAGAGGAAAACTATATGTTGCAATGAGTGAAGTAGCAAAAGGTATGTTGGATGATGATTCAAATGATACAGGTGGAAACAATGATATTAGACTAGAAAAAAATAGTTGTGGTGCTGTTTACTCAATGGATGTAACACAATCATTATCTCCTGTTGATACTGATAATGTTGCAATTTCATCAGCATATGTTGTTGAAAATATGAAGTCAATATTAGAGGGAAGTTCAAAATCTTACGATTCTGATTCAGATTATGCAAATAATACTTGTGATGTAAATAAAATCTCAAACCCTGATAATATCACATTTTTACCAAACTCTGATATCTTAACTATTGGTGAAGATACAAGTTCTCATGAAAACAATGTTGTATGGGCATATAATGTAAAAACTGATGAGTTAACTAGAACTTTTACTACACCATTAGATGCTGAAACAACTTCACCTTTTTGGTATACAGATTTAGCAAATGGATTTGGTTACCTTTCTGTAGTAACACAACATCCAATGGATGATCAAGGAGTAGATGCAGATAAAGAGTCTGCTATTGGATATGTTGGACCATTTAAAAATCTAACTACAATCAAATCTTTTCAAAAAGTTGGAAGTTATAATACTGCAACAGAGGGTGGAACAGAGATTGTAGATTTTGAATCTAATACTATGTTTACTACAAATGGTGCAAATAATACTCTTGACATCTCTTCTATTAACCCTAATGGAACAGTTTCATTTATTAGAAATGTTGATTTATCATCTTTTGGTTCAGGAGTACAAAGTGTTACTGTTAAAAATGGAAATATAGCACTTGCTGTTGGTAGTGCAAATAAAGTTACTACAAGAGGAAAAGTTGTTATTTTTGATACAAATGGACAGTTAGTTTCACAAACAAATGTTGGGTATTTACCTGATATGGTTACATTTAATGAAGCTGGAACAAAAGTGATTGTTGCAAATGAGGGTGAACCTGATGCTTCTTCTGGAACTTATGAAGATGTTCCTGGAACAATTGGTGTAATTACACTTGCAAGTGCAGATACAAGCGACAATGCAAATGGTTATGCAGAAGTTGATTTTTTAACTGCAACTTTAACAAATGCTACTGATGGTACAAGTGTTAGATTAGGTGGTACGCCAGTTGATAATAAATATTTAGATATAGAACCTGAATATATAACTGTAAGTGGTAACTATGCATATGTAACTTTACAAGAGAATAATGCAGTTGCAAAAGTTGATATTAGTGGAGCAACTCCATCATTAGTAAGTGTTAAATCTTTAGGTGCAAAAGATCACTCACTAGAGGAAAACTCAATTGATATTGAAGAGAATAGCTTAATTGAGATGAAAACATTTACTGGATTGTATGGACTTTATATGCCAGATTCAATCGCTTCATATACAGTAGATAATTCAACATATTTAGTAACTGCAAATGAAGGTGATGGAAGAGAGTATCTAGATTCTAGTGATGAAGATGTTTTTGTTGATGAAAAGAAAATCAAAAAACTTGATTTAGATTCAGCTATCTCTGCAGATTATGTAAATGATGATGACTTAAAAGTTATGGTTGATTTAGGAGATACCGATTTAGATGGGGATTATGATAAATTATTTACATATGGTGCAAGAAGTTTTTCTATCTGGGATGAGAATTTAGATTTAGTTTTTGATAGTAAAAACCATTTATCAAAATTGACTGAAAAATATATGCCAACACTATTTAATCAAGATGAAGGTGAAATGGATGGAAGAAGTGGAAATAAAGGTGTAGAGCCTGAAGCTTTAACTGTTGGTACAATCAATGGAAAAACTTATGCTTTTGTTGGATTAGAAAGACAAAGTGTAATTGTTGTTTATGATATCACAACTCCAACAGATGCAAAATTTGTTAAATATATCTCTACTGAAACTGATGGAGATATTTCACCTGAAGGTATGAAGTTTGTTGATGCTTCAAATTCACCAACTGGTAAGCCATTATTATTAGTAGCTTATGAGGTTAGTGGTTCAACTTCAGTTTATGAAATCACAATGGACTCAACAAGAGGAACAGCTATTTCATTAGCGCCTTAATTAAATTTTAGAGATGGGATTTCCCATCTCTTTAGATTTAATTTTTTTAAATTTTTTGAAGGATTAAAATGTTTAAAAAAGTTTTATTACCTATTTTTACAATAGGATTTTTAATAGGTTGTGGTGGGGGAGGCTCTTCTTTAGGTCAATCTGGTACAGTATTTACTGTTGAAAGAGGAGCTATCGTAAATGCTACTTTAAGAGATGCTTCAGGACAAGTGGCTGTAAATTTAGCAAATACAAATCAATATACTTTTGAAAATAAAGTGATCTATCCAGTTGTTGTAAGTGGTGGTTTTATTGATATTGATGGAGATGGAATTAAAAACAATGATGACATAGATTTAAATGTAGAGTTATCAACTTATAGTGGTAACTCAATAACTTTAATATCTACAATACTTGGTAATGATAAAGATACAAATCTAAATAAACTAAGTACAACCTTTTCATTGGATTCTGATGATTTAACTCTTTTACCCTCTGAAAAAAAAGAGGTTGCACTCTTAAGTAATTTAATATATAAAAAACTTTTATTAGATAATAGTGTAAATATAGATGAGATTACAGATCAAAATAATTTAAATGAGTTATTGCAAGAGTATCAAAATTTTGATTTTAATGCATATTCAAATTTAGATTCAAAAAGCTTTTTGAAACAAAACGAAAAAGAGACTATTAAAAAAATAAAAGAGCAGAGAATATTAAATGAAGATTTACCAAAATATATTGGGGAGGATTTAACTTCAAAAGCTATAATAAATGAAAAAAGTGCATACATCTCTCCTCAGTGTTATACCAAAACAGAAGATTCAAACTCAAATACACACAATCCTTGTTACTCTTGCCATATAAATTCGGATGCACCAAATTATATAGATGATTGGGATATTCAAGAATCATATGCCTTTAGTGAAAATAGTAAAAAAAATCCATTCACAAATAGTTTTAAAGATAGAACATCTTTAGTTTCTGCAATAAGTGATCAAAAAATTATAGATTATATCAATGAAGACAATTATAGAAACGATGATGGTGAAATCATCCTATCATCAATGTTAAAATATAATCTACCATCTAAATGGGATTTCGCATATAATGGAACAAAAAATGGTGTTTGGGAGGGGTATATTCCTGATTCTTATTTTAATTTTGATGATGAAGGTTTTGATAAAGATTTAAAAGGAAACTATACTGGATGGAGAGCTTTTGCTTATCAACCTTTTCTTGGAACTTTTTGGCCAACTAATGGAAGCACTGATGATGTTCTTATAAGACTACCAAGAGCAATGATGTTAGATAATAGTGAAAACTTTGATTTAGAAGTTTATAAAATAAATCTAGCAATTGTTGAATCAATGGTAAAAAAAGCTGATGTTTCATTAGGTTTTGAAGTAGATGAAAATGATTATGGTGTTGATCTAAATCATAATGATATAGTAGATAAGACTTCTACAATTGTTTATAAGTGGAATACACCAGATACTTTATCAAACTATCCATTGGTAATATACAAAAATTTTTATGTTGGATTAGCAAAAAGTAAATTAGATACAAATGAGTTAAATATCTCTCCAGGTTTATATCCAGTTGGAACAGAGTTTTTACACTCTGTTAGATATATTGGAATTAAAGATGATAACTCAGGTATCAAACTTGCAAATAGAATGAAAGAGTTAAGGTATGCAAAAAAAACATCTTGGAATAACTATGCACAGTTAAGCAATGCAGCTAATGCAGAGATAAAAGAGAAAGATGCTTTTCCAAATAGATTAAGAACAATAAAAGGTAACATAGAAGAGGGGCTTCAAACAGGTTTAGGGTGGACTTATCAAGGGTTTATTGAGGATGTAAATGGAAACCTAAGACCTCAAAGTTATGAGGAAACACTTTCATGTATAGGGTGTCACTCAGGAATTGGAGCTATTACTGACTCAACTTTTGCCTTTCCTAGAAAAGTAAATACTCATAATGATGGTTGGTACCACTGGAGCCAAAAAGATTTAACAGGTTTAAAAGATAGAATACTTCCAAACTCAAAAGGGGAATATGCTTTTTATTTAGAACAAAACAGAGCTGGTGATGAGTTTAGAGCAAACCAAGAGGTTAAAAATAAATTCTTTGATGCAAATGGAAATATTATCCAAAGTGAGCTTGATAAAATAGCTGATGATATCACATATCTTATCTATCCTTCAGTTCAAAGAGCAATAGAGCTTAATAAAGCCTATAAAGTTATTGTTGATGAACAAAGTTATATTTATGGAAAAGATGCTCATATCAAACCACTAAATGATACAGTATATGACCAAGTAGAGATAGATAAATCTACAGGTATAACAGCAATAAAGTTTTAAAATAGTTATTTACTAAACTTATGATAGAATCCTTTTTTATTAAAAAAAGGAGTTCTATTATATGAATAAATCAGATATTACAAATATTTTTACTCTATTGATATTAGCCCTTGGGTACTCAAACGATAATGAAACCCTTATTATGGTTGGTCTTTTTGCCTTTAGTGGTGCTATTACAAACACTTTAGCTATACATATGCTTTTTGAAAAGGTTCCCTTTTTGTATGGAAGTGGAGTTATTGAGAAAAAGTTTTCACAATTTAAATTATCTATTCACAACCTTTTAATGAATCAGTTTTTCACAAAAGAGAATCTAAAAAAGTTCTTTGAAGATGAGGTTAGTAGTGCTAAAAAAACAATCGATTTTGAGAAGATATTAGAAAAAACAGACTTTTCACCAAGTTTTGATTCCCTAAAAGAAGCAGTTGTAGAGTCACCTTTTGGTGGTATGTTAGGGATGTTTGGTGGGGAAGCAGCCTTAGAGCCATTAAAAGAGCCTTTTACAAAAAAACTACAAAGCTCTATTATAAAAATCTCACAAACACAGTCTTTCCAAAAAGTTTTAAATGAAGCAGTAAAATCAGATGACTTTTCAGATGATATCTATGAAAAATTAAGCAAAATAGTAAATACAAGACTTGATGAACTAACACCTAAAATGGTTAAAGAGATAGTTCAAGAGATGATAAAAGAACATCTTGGATGGCTTGTAATTTGGGGTGCAGTTTTTGGTGGACTTATAGGTTTAATTAGCACATTACTTAGATAGGAAAGATATGAACGGTATTGATGTATTAGTATTATTGGAAATTGAAGGTTTAGAAGATAAAGTTAAATTTGAAAAATATGTATCAAAGGAGGGTTTCATTCCTATAGAAGGTGAAACCTTTGCTTATAGTGGAAACTCTACAACTACAACATTTTCTACAAAAGCTTATATTTTAGAGGTTTTTAAAAAAGCTTTACAAAACAATAGTTTTACTAAAGCAAACTTAGTATTCTTGTTAAATGAAATTGCTTATCCACCATACTATTATGATAAAAATACAAACGATTTTGAAGAGGTTAAACAGCAGTAGTGAACAGTATATACGAATTTTTTAAAAATTTAAAAGATGACAAGAATTTAAAAAAATGTCAGCTTTTAATTGTAAATGATGATAGACAAGCTCAAATAGCTTCAGATATTATCTCTTTTTTAGGTTTTAAAGCCTTTGCTTTAGCTGATTTTAGAGCTAATTTTGGAGATGACTTGCTCTCTTTTTCAAGTGAACTTCAAGAGATAACAAAAACTTTAAATGAATATCACTCTTATAAAAAAGAGGACAAGATACTTGTAGCTCCACTTAGAACTATTAGTTTTCCAATGCCAAAGGCTAAGTGTTTTGATTCTTTTGAAATCTCTTTTGCAGATACTATAAACCTTGAAGAGTTTAAAAGTAAACTTTACAACTGGGGATACTATTTTGTTGATATAGTTACAAGTGAGGGTGAAGTATCTATAAGAGGAGATATTATAGATATTTGTCCTTTGGGAAGTGAGATAGGGTATAGAGTATCACTTTTCGATGATGAAGTTGAGAGTATCAGAAAGTTTGATATTGAAGAGCAAAAAAGTGAAAAAGATGAGATAGAAAGTTTTAAAATAACTCCTGCTTTTTTAGCTTTGGATGAAAATGCTTTAGAGGATATAAACGAAAAAATAGATGCTGTAAATAGTGATGCTTTTATCAAAGATATTCACTCTTTAGGGTTTTGGTATTTAGATGAATTAGGGGAATACCTTCCTCAAAATCTAAACTCATATATAACTCAAGATGCTTTAGATGAACTTGATGAAGCTTATGTTTTTGAAGAAAAAAGACTTAATAAAGACAAATTTTTAACTCTACCACAAGTTTACAATGCAAAAGATGCAAAAGAGATAGCTCCATCAAATGTAAAAGAGTTTCTAAGCTTCCATGAGGGTAAAAAAGTTACCATCATCTCTTCAACTGAAGCAAAAGTAAAATCGTATGATTTGGAGCTTACAAACAAAGATATAAATTACTGTTTTGAAAACTATATTATAAATGTAGTTACAAGCAGTGAAGTTATAATCTCCCTAAACAAAGAGATAAAGAAAAAACGTAAAAAAAGAGTAAAACTTGTTCTTGATGAGTTACAAAGTGGAGATTTTGTAGTACATGAAACTCACGGTATAGGTCAATACCAAGGGATAGAACCTGTTGTGGTAATGGGTGCAAAAAGGGATTTTGTTGTTGTTAAATATGCAGGGGAAGATAAACTTTTACTTCCTGTTGAAAATATAGATTTAATAGACAGATATGTAGCTGATGGAAACTCCTATGCAGTTGTAGATAAACTTGGTAAGGGAAGTTTTGCCAAACTAAAAGAGAAAGTAAAAGATAAACTTTTTGCTATAGCAAACGATATTATAAAAATAGCAGCTGCAAGGGAACTTGTAAATGGTATTAAAATCAATACAAATAAACAACTATTAAATGACTTTGAACACAGCGCTGGATTTGAGTATACAAAAGATCAAAAAAGAAGTGTTAGGGAGATTTTTGAAGACTTAAGTTCTGGTAGAGTTATGGATAGACTTTTAAGTGGTGACGTTGGTTTTGGTAAAACTGAGGTTGCTATGAACGCTATACTTGCAACTGTTTTAGATGGTTTTCAAGCTATTTTTGTATGTCCAACTACACTTTTGGCTTCACAACATTTTCATAGTATGAAAAAAAGATTTGAGAGTTTTGGTGTAAAAATGGCAAAACTTGATGGAAAATCAAGTACAAAAGAGAAAAATATGGTAAAAAAAGGTTTAGAGGATGGCTCTTTACAATTAGTTGTGGGAACTCACTCCCTACTTAGTGTAAAAACAAATAATCTAGCTCTTGTTATCATAGATGAAGAACATAAATTTGGGGTAAAACAAAAAGAGAAACTAAAAGCACTAAGGGAAGATGTACATATCTTCTCTATGAGTGCAACTCCAATCCCAAGAACATTAAACCTAGCTCTTAGTAAACTAAAAGGTATGAGTTCTCTTTTAACTCCTCCAAACGAAAGATTAGGGGTTAGAACTTTTGTAAAAGAGTACAGTGACAAACTTATAAAAGAGATAGTTCTAAGGGAAAAAAGAAGGGGTGGACAACTTTTTTATGTGCATAATAATATAGCCTCAATAGAGGCTAAAAAAGCTGACTTAGAAGAGATAGTACCAAATATAAAAATAGAGATTATTCACTCAAAAATCAAACCAGCAGAGGCAGAAAAAATCATCGAAAGATTTGATGAAAAGCAGTTTGATATTTTACTTGCAACTTCAATCGTTGAATCAGGACTTCACTTACCAAATGCCAACTCAATCATAATAGATGGAGCAGATAGATTTGGTATTGCTGATTTACATCAGTTAAGAGGAAGGGTTGGAAGAAGCGATAAGGAAGGGTTTTGTTATTATGTAGTTGAAGATAAAAAACAAATAACAAACGATGCCATTAAAAGACTTGTTGCCTTAGAATCAAACTCATACTTAGGAAGTGGAACAGCCCTTGCCCACCAAGACTTAGAAATACGTGGTGGAGGAAATATTATAGGTGAAGCCCAAAGTGGACATATCAAACAAATAGGTTATGGACTATATCTAAAAATGTTAGAAGATGCCCTAGCAAGTCTAAGTGGAGAAACAAAAGAGAAAACAGAAACAGTAGATATAAAACTAGCTATTTCAGCATATATTAGTAGTGATTATATAGTTGAAGATAGAGTAAGGCTAGAGTTATATAGAAGATTGTCAAAATGCCAAGATAAACAAGAGGTATTTAGTATAGAAGAGGAGATGGAGGATAGATTTGGAAAACCAGATACACCTACAAAACAATTCTTAGATTTAATCATCATAAAAATACTAGCACTACATAAGCAAATCAAAACAATAAGTTCATACGAAATGAATGTAACCTTTACTAAAGCAGATGATACAAAAGAGACAATTAAGTCATCAAGTAAAGATGATGACGATATTATTTCTGCAACTTTACAGTATTTGAGAAAAAAATAGATTTTATTGATGAGTTCTAAAACAATAAATATTGACAACTGTAAAACAATAATATATAATATTGAAAAACAAAAGGATTTGTATGAATAATTTATCATCCTTAGAGAAACAACAAGTAGGTCTACGAGTTCCAAAATATCTTCTTGATGAGATTGATGAGTTTACTAAAAGTTTTTCTGTCAATCGTAGTGAAGTTATTATTGAAGCAATTAAATCTTATGTAGAAGAACAAAAAGCAAATATTTTTTATAGTGAATTTGACGAGGCTTGTGTTGAGTTGAATGAAACTATTTCAAAAAAGAGTAATAAAGAAAATGATACTTTAGAAGATTTGATTAATGAACTTGAAAATAATTAGTTTAGAGTCATTTAAAAAAGATGTCAAAAAGCTATATAAGAAGAATAAAAAACTTCCACAGGATTTAAAAACTTTAAATCAGATACTTAGTGAAAATCCAAAAGTGGGTATTGAGTTATCTTCAAAACTTTATAAAATGAGATTAGAAAATAGTTCATCAAAGAGTGGCAAAAGTGGTGGTTTTAGAGTTATATATTATTATATAGATGAAGATGAAAATATTTATTTACTTAAAATATATTCAAAAACAGAGATAACAAATATTAAAGAAGAGATACTTATTAGAATTTTAGAACAACAAATAAGCAAATGATAAAAGAAGTAAAATAATATATCTGAAATTATAACTCCATACACCTCTTTAGGTTTTGTACTTTTTTTTCTTAGACTTAGTCAATTTTGAAATAGTGTTTTTCTTAAAACTTTTTTTACAAACTTAATTTCAAACATAAACAACAATAGATTGGTTAAAATAAAAAAAATTAAACAATTTATAGGAATTTTATGCAATATATTATAACACCAGCCCAAATAGGGCAAAGACCAGAAGTGGCTTTACCAAATCCTCAAATCTTGGAATATCTTACAGAAGAGGGGATGAGAAAGATGGTTTCTGATCATTACGATTTATTAAAACAAAGCAATGTTAGAGGTTTATTTCCCCCTAGCGAAAAAGGGTTTGAATTAGCAAAACAACACTCGGCTGATTTTTTTATACAAATTTGTGGAGGTCCTAGGTATTTTGACCAAAATAGAGGAGCTCCAAGGATGGTTGCTAGACATGCACCTTTTGAGATAACTGTAGAAGCTAGAAGAATCTGGTTAGAATCATATATTATGGTTTTAAACACACTAGATATGCCAGAGGATTTAAAACAATCTTTTTGGAACTATATAGATATCTTTTCTATTTGGATGATAAATACTCAAGAGAACTAAAAGGATTGATGTGAAACAAATAAAACCTTACTTTTCTCAAACACCATTAGAAAGATTTGATTCTTTAAATGAGGATGAATCTCAAATCTATTCTATTTTAGATAGCTCAAAAAGTATTTTTGTTCTTTTTGAGGGTTCAACTATCTATATGGATGAAAAAACAAAAGAGTACTTTTTTAAAAAAGATACTTTAGATAGATACGAGATAGATTTTGATGAGGTGATTTTTTTAGGTAAGTATAAAGATGAGTACTATTTTGCTATAGCTTTAAAACAAAATAGTTATCTTTCAAAATTCAATCTTCGAGAGTTTGTAAATTTTGATTTTGTTGATGAGATGATATTAGGAGTTTTAGCCCAAGCCTCTTCTTTACTTAGTTGGCACAATACCCATAGATTTTGTGCTTTGTGTGGAGAGGAAACAGTTTTTGCAAAGCTTGGGGGAAGAAGAGATTGTCCTATTTGTAAAAAGGAGCATTTCCCTAGAGTTGACCCTGTTGTTATTATGCTTGTAACTTTTGGAGAGTATTGTTTATTGGGACAAGGGATAAATTTTAAAGGGAATAGATACTCTTGTTTAGCAGGTTATGTGGAAGCTGGAGAGAGTTTTGAAAATGCAGCTTTAAGGGAGCTTTATGAAGAATCAGGAGTAAAAGGGAAAAATGTAAAATATATCTCCTCTCAACCTTGGCCTTTCCCTTCAACACTTATGGTTGGTATGCATATTGAAGCTATTTCAAAAGAGTTGAATATAGATAAAAATGAGATAAATGATGCAATGTGGGTTCATAAAGATGAACTGAAAAAAGTTTTAAAAGGGGAGAGTGGAAAATTTACTGTTCCTGGTGGATTTGCTATCGCAAGGGATCTTTTAGAGTATTGGCTAAAAGATGAACTATGAAAACTTTTTTAAGAAAAAAGATTAACAATTCTTTTTATTCTTACCTTATAAAATTTCTTATACTATTTGTGATTATGAATACAACAACAAATGCAAAAGAGAAATATACAAATAATCTGATAAGTGAAGATTCCCCTTATCTTCTACAACATGCCAACAATCCAGTTGATTGGTACGCTTGGAACAAAGAGGCTTTTAAAAAAGCCCAAGATGAAAATAAAATGATATTTTTATCTATTGGCTACAGCACTTGCCATTGGTGCCATGTGATGGAAGAGGAGTCTTTTGAAAACGAAAAAGTGGCAGAAGTTTTAAATGAAAACTTTATCTCAATAAAAGTTGATAGGGAAGAGATGCCCCATGTGGACAAATACTTTCAAGATGTTCACAATCTTATAAATAAAAGAGCTGGTGGCTGGCCTTTAACTATTATTTTAACTCCCCAAAGAAAAGCTTTTTTTGCTGCTACTTATATCCCTATTGATGAAAGATTTGGAAGAGTTGGGATAATACAACTTCTAAATACCATCATGGATACTTTTAAAAACGAAAGGGATAAAGTAGAAGAGGTTGCAAAAAATATTGAGGATATCTTAAATCAAAACCAAATCAAAAGTTTTAAAAAACAGCCTTTAGAAGAGGGATTAATCCAAAGATTTGTAGCTGAGGTTGATGAGATTTTTGACCACAAATATTTTGGAATAGGGCAACAACCAAAATTTCCCCATGCAAGTACTATTGAAACCTTACTTGATATAAACAGGGTTTATAAAGATAAAAAAGCACTTCTTTTAGCTCTTGATATGTTAAGAGCTATGGCAAAAGGTGGAATAAACGACCAAATAGAGGGTGGTTTTTATAGATACAGTGTGGATGAAAAGTGGATGATTCCCCATTTTGAAAAGATGCTTTATACAAATGCTGAACTTTTAAGTGCCTATTCAAAAGCCTATGAGATAACACAAGATGAGTTTTACAAACAAGTGGTTGAAGATACAATCAATTTCACTCAAATAAGATTTGAGAAACAAAACTTACTATATAGTGCTAGTGATGCAGATAGTTTAGTAGAAGATGAAAAAGAAGAGGGGGCTTATTTTGTTTTTTCCCATGATGAGCTTATGGACTTTTTATTGGAAAAAAACTATTCATCAAAAGAGGCTAAAGAGATATTAAACTATTTTAATATCACCTTTGAGGGAAATTTTGAAAATGGTTTAACAAACCCCTATGTTACAAGTGAAAATAAACTACAAAACTTAGAGAAGATAAAAAAGGATTTAAAAGAGTTTAGAGAGAAAAAACCATACCCTTTTATAGATAATAAAATCTTAACTTCTTGGAATAGTATGTTTATCTCTTCACTCTTTCAAGCAAAAGTAATAGATGAAAAATATGCAAATAAAGCCTTGGTTTTATTGGATAGTTTAGTTAAAAATCTATATATTGATGGTGTTTTATACCATCAAAGACTACTTGAAAAAGAACCAAAGGTTAAAGCCTTATTTGAAGATTATGCTTTTTTAATTCAAGCTTTACTTAGTGCCTATGAGTTTAGTTTTGAGACAAAATATTTAAATCTAGCAGAAACCTTATCAAAAGAGGCAATAACAAAGTTTTATAAAAACAATGCTTGGCTTATGAGTGATGGGGAGTTTAAATCCCAAGAGGATGTTTATGACAACTCTTATAGAAGTGCCCTTTCACAAATGATTGACAATCTTCTTAAACTTGCAGTATTAAATGAGGATTTATATTTTCAAGATATAGCAAAACAGAGTTTAGAGAGTAACTCTTTGATTTTAAGTTCAAGACCTGTAAACACACCTTGGCTTTTAAGAAGTTATATGGCTTATCATAAGGAGTATATCTGTTTAAAAGCTTCTAAAGAGATGTTAGAAGAGAAGTTAAATATCGATTATCCATTTTTAGTAAAAAAACTAAGTGATGAGAAAAAATATCTAGCTTGCAAAGTTGGAGTATGTTTTGCTTTTGCAAATAGCTTAGAGGAGATAAAAGAGAAAATAGAAGAGACTATCAAATAACAGCGATAGTGTTTCTTCCATTTTGTTTTGCTTTATAAAGGGCTTTATCTGCTTGGTTTATAAAGTTTGTTAAACTTGAAGTTATCTCTGGTTGCATTGTTGTAAACCCTACACTTATAGTCACATATTTTGATATTTTTGAGGCTTCATTTATTATTTGAAGTTTTTCTATATTATCTTTACAGGCTTTCGCAACCTTTAGCACATCATTTGTATTTGGCAAGATTATTACAAACTCTTCTCCTCCAAATCTAGCTAAAAAATCAGAGCTTCTATTTAAAGAGTTTCTTAGACACATGGCAACCTCTTTTAGACATTTGTCCCCTTGGATATGCCCATATTTATCGTTATATAGTTTAAAGTAATCAACATCAATAACCATAAGTGAGATATTGGTTTTTTCTCTTATTGCTCTATGCCACTCACTTTGAATTGTTTCATTAAAATATCTTCTATTGGCAATTTTTGTTAAAGGGTCTGTTCTTGAAATAACTTTTAGTTTCTCATTGGCTTCATTTAACTCTTTTGTTCTTTGATTAACTTTATCCTCTATTTGTCTGTTTCTTTGGATTATCATATTTATATAAAGTGTTGTACCTAAAATAAACCCGATACTAATTAGGATTATCATTGTAGGTAAAATTGTTCTTCTTTCATTTATATAATCTAATGTTGGATTTGCTTCAACTCTCCACACTCTTTTATCTAAGGTATTTATTGTTTCAAAATATTTAAATCTATTTTTAGTAACTACATTTGTTAGATTGGAGTTGTATATTAGTTGATCTTTTTTTTCTGTTATATCATAGATTAGAAAATTAATTCCATCTGTATGTGTTTTATGTAAAGCATTGTTAATTAGTTCTTTAATATCAAAAACTGAGACCACAAAGCCATATATAGTTTTAGGTTTATTATTTTTCGATGTGTTTTTTTTATAAATTGGAACAACAGTGATAAACCCTTTTGTATTTTTATCATCTTGAACTAAGGTTATAAGTGGTGTTGATTGTAAACTATTTGTTTTAATAGCTTTTTGTAGGGTATTAAATCTTGTATGATTAGAAGTTAAATCAAAACCTAAAGCTTGTTCATTATTTAAATATGGATTTAGATATAAAACTGGATAATAGTATGAGGCAATATCTCTTTTGACCATTTTTTCAGTAGAGTCATCTTTTTGTGTTATTTGAAATGTAGGAAAATATCTTTTTATCATGGTTTCATAAAAATCTCTATTTTCATGGTTTATTTTAGGAACCCACTCCAAAGCTTTTATATCTTTATGTCTTTTTAAAATCAAATCAGTTAGGTTTTTAAATTCTGGGTAAGTAACTGTTGTAGAAGCATCAAAAAGTCCCTTTACAGAATAAAGAGCTTCATAGTTTAATTGAAGTTGCATGTTTAAAATAGATAGTTTATCTTCAACATCTTTTTTAAACTTTTTTTCTATTTGGATGCTCTCTTCATTATAGATATACATACCAAATATAGAGGAGAAAAACACCTCAATTACTATAATTAAAAGTAAAAATTTTTTAGATAATATGTTCATATTAAGACTCATTTACTTGATTTTTACCATTTCTTTTTGAAGCATATAAAGCTTCATCTGCAAGCCTATATAGTTCATTACTATCTTTTAGCTCAACAGCTTTTTTTGTTGTTAAACCAATTGAAACAGTTATATGTTCACTTATCTCACTTTTGATATGTTCAATATGGAGTTGTTCTATTGTTTGTCTTATCTTCTCTGCCAAAGCAAAAACTTCTGCTTTTTCTTTATTTGTCACAATAAATCCAAACTCTTCTCCCCCTAATCTAAAGGCAAATTGATCTATATCATTTGAAAACTCAATTAATACTTTTGCTATCTCTTTTAGAGTTTCATCACCTAATATGTGACCATAGGTATCATTGTATTTTTTGAAAAAATCTATATCAAGTATTATAAAGGAGATATTTAAGTTCTCATTCTTTGCAAGCTCAATCTCCTCTTCAATTTTTTTATTAAAGTGTCTTCTATTGTATAGTTTTGTTAACTCATCTGTTATCGATAGGTATTCAACAGTTTTTTTATTTGTTATATCGTGTCTTATTGCAGTAAATCCAACAATTTCTTGCTCTTTTATTATTGGTTCTATTACCATATCAACCCAATATGAACTACCATCTTTTCTTTTATTTTTTAGTTCGCCCTTCCAGATTTTACCTGAATTTATAGTTTTCCAAAGTTTAGAATATATCTCTTTTGGCATATCTTCATGTTTTATGATACTGTGATAGCTCCCAATAAGCTCATTTCTTGAATATCCTGAAATATTACAAAAAGCGTTACTTGCATGGGTGATTTTCCCCTCTTTATCTGTAGTTGAAATAATCACGTGGTTATTAACTAAGTCAAGATAATTTTTCAATTTTAATTCAGTTTCATTTCTTGCAGTAAGTACATCATTTAGACTAGATGAGAGTTGTTTAAACTCCTCAAAAGTAAACTTTTCAGAATCTATCGTTGTAAGATTTTTTGAGGCATTATCAAAAGAGCTAGTGAAAAGTTTTATATTTAGAGTTAGTTTATTAATTAAACCCTTCGAAATAAAATAGATAACAAAAAAAGAAAATATAATCAAAATAAAGATTAAGGTTAACTCAGAGATAATAATCTCTTTTAACTCAGAAGATTTTTTATTTACTTGCTCCTGAAAATCATCAATATATACACCAGTTCCTATTATCCAGTTCCATTTTTTATACTCTTTTACAAAGGCAAGTTTAGGGTACTCTTTTTTACTATTTAGCTTTTTGAATTTGTAAAAAAAGAAATCCCCTTTAGGAAGTTTTACAGCTTTTAATTGCTTTTTAAAAAGTTCATCATTTTGATATACAATTGGCTTATCAAGCTTTTTACCATCAAATACAAGAGCTTTCTTATCAGTTCTATTTACAAAGATATAACCCTCTTGTTCAAATCTAATAGTTGAGATATATTTTAAGATATTTTGCTTCATCTCCTCTTCAAAATCATCTAAATATTCACCACTTCCAATATGCCAATTAAACTCCTCAAAGTTTTTTACATAGGAAAGCTTAGGGTATTGTTTATTATCATTTAAATCAGGTTTTATAAAATAGTTTTTTACAAAACCTTCACCTTTAGATTGGGCAATTTTACTTTGTTTTCTAACTACATACTCACCATTTGTATCTTTTAAATCCCAAACATCTTTCTCTTTATTTAAAAAAGATTTTTTATTGAAAAGGATTGCTTTCCCATCATTTGTATTAATAAAGAAATATGATCTTTCATTGTCAAAAATGATATTTTTTAAGCTAGCTACAATCAGATATTTTATTTTCTCTTCAGATAATTTATCTTTGTTTTCATCATAAATCTCTTTTGCTATATTATAAGCAGTTTCTACCCTTTGTTGAAGGTTTTTTCTAAGCATTAATTGTCTATTTGTATCTTGATACTCAATGTAGTTATATACACTTTGAACCTCTTTTTTTAAGAAATTCTTTTTTATTTGTAGAAACTCATTTTTGATATAGGTTTTCTCTTTTTCAAAATTATTAAACTGGAATATCAAAAATACAGAAGTAATAAGAACTATGGTAAGTAGTGATATAGTAAATACTGTATTAAGAATCGATTTTGATAATTTCATTTTTTCTCTTATTATTTTTTTCTATTATACTCAAAAGAACATATGTAAAAAATTAATAATTACTTATGTTGCTTTTACTGCCAATATATCTTCAATTAAACCAAAATACCACCCTTGTGCAGCGTCTGCTGTATATTTATCAATATTACTCACATCTATTGAAACTTCCATTTTATTTGTATATGTATAGTTATGGTTTACTGAAGTTGCTAAGGTATCACTAACCATAGAGTAGCATATGTTTCCAGGTAGGTTTTTTTTGTAATCAAAAGGCTTGTTTGCAATAGTATAAACAAGCTCTTTCGCAACTATATAAGCACAACTATTTGCCATTTGTGCTGATTTTGGAAAAGGATATGTACCTTGTGCATCTCCAATTACATAGATATTTTCTTTAAGAGTTGTTCTAAAAGTTGGTTCTTTTAGTTTTGCCCAACCATCAGCAGTTAATTCTAAACCAGCTTCACCTATTAAATTATGAGCTTTATTTTTTGGCATAATTGATAACTCTTCATATGACAATTCTTCTTCTAAAGTTTCTAACTCTTCTAAATCAAAATATTGATATTTAATTTGTTTATTCTCAAAATCCACATCTAAAACTTTTGCATTTGGTATATATATGAGGTTTTCTTTATAAAATTTATCAAAGGCTTCAAGAAATTTTTTTGGTTTTGCTAGGGGTTTTCCCTTGGGTCTAAAACAATCACTTTTCCATCGATATTATTTTTTTTGAAATAGTTTGCAATCAAACAAGCTCTTTCATAGGGTGCTGGGGGACATTTATATGAATATGGAGGTACTGTTATTACAAAGTTACCACCTTTAAAGTTTTTTATAAAAGATTTTAATTGAAGGTGTTCAGAACTTGGTTTTAAGCCAGCAGGAGCTAAAAGTTTTGCTTTTTTGATTTTCTCTTCATCTTTAAAAATATATGAATAATCGTAATCTATACCTAAAGCTATAACTAGATATTTATATTTTATGATGTTTTTATTAGTTGATAGAAGGTTGTTTTTTATATCTATATTTAAAATAGTTTCTCTTAAAAAATTGTATTTGTAGGAATTGATTGCATTATTATATGAAAAGTTAAGGTTTTCAAATTTTATATTTTTTACCTCTCCTAAATAAAGATTTGAAAAGGGACAAGAGCTAAAATGTTCCCTTTCTTCAACAATAGTGACATCTAAATTAGGATTTAATCTTTTCAACTCTTTGGCACAGCTAAGTCCTGCAAAACCTCCACCTAATATAAGTATTTCTGAAAATCTAGTGGTATTATTTTTATGCTCAGTATTAGCATTTAGAGTTGTTAAAGTAGCAGCACTAATAAATGAATATTTAAAAAAATCTCTCCTAATCATACCGATCCTTATTGTTTATTATAAATTTTATTATAAATCTCATTAAGTTTTGAAATATTGTATCATTAATATTAGATTAATAAAAGATTTAAAGATGGTTAAAATCTTAGTGTCATAATTTCATTGTAAATAAAATCAAGGAGTAGATTATGAAAACGAAAATTTTAACAGCAATAGCAATCACAGGATTATTAACATCAGCAGTATATGCACAAGATGTTATGAACAATAGTTTTAAAGATAATAAAACTCAAATGAAAATGATGAAAAAAAACCATCATAAAAAAGATTATGGGTTTAAATCGATTTTAAGACAGTTGAACTTAACAGCTGAACAAAAAGAGAAAATTTTTGAGATTAAAAAAGAGATGATGAAAGAGAGACAAAGTGTTAATGTTGCATTTACAAAAACCTCTTTTGACAAAGAGAAGTTTCTTGAGATAATGAAACAAAAAAGAGAGAATATGTTAGAATCTAAAGCTGAAATGATTTCAAAAATTTATGCAGTTTTAACAGCTGAGCAAAAAGAGCAAGTAAAAGTTTTAATGGACTTGAAAAAAGAGAAAAGAATGGCAATGCTTGACAAAAGGATGAGTTTTGATAAAAATTGCAATGGTAGAAGATGATTTAGAGTTAGCTGATGTATTAACTCAATATCTAAAACAATACAATATAGAAGTAACTAACTACGAGGAGCCATTTTTGGCTCTTAGTAGTCTAAAAATAAATAAATATGATCTTATAATATTAGATTTAACCCTGCCAGGAATGGATGGTTTAGATGTTTGTAAAGAGATAGTTAAAAATTTTGATATCCCAATAATTATCTCAAGTGCTAGAAGTGATATAACTGATAAGGTAACAGCTTTACAGCTTGGAGCTGATGATTATTTGCCAAAACCTTACGATCCAAGAGAGTTGGAAGTAAGGATTAAAACAATCTTGCGAAGATTTAACAACCACCAAAATGATGAACAAAACTCTACAATTCAAGCAACTTTTAATCTTGATACTGATAAAAAAGAGATAACAAAAAATGGAAAATATATAAAACTAACTGCAGCAGAATATGAGGTTTTATCTTTAATGATAAAAAGGGAAGGGTTTGTTATAAGTAGAGAAGATATTTTTGAAAATTCTGATTTGTTAAACTCTGATTATGAAAATTCTGGCTCATTAGCTGTTATAATTAATAGAATAAGACAAAAAATTGAAGATAATCCAAAAGAGCCACAATATCTTCATACAATAAGAGGAATGGGGTACAAATTTATACAATGAATAGAGAATCAATATTTTTTACAATCACTGTAAGTTTTATCATATCAATTGTTTTAGTTATTATCAGTTTTGCAATACTTATAACCTTCAATCAAAAAAGATTGGAGCATCACCTTTTTGAACAATATGCTCCTGTTTCAAAGATGATCTTTAGACAATATTTTAGAAAAGATAGATTTGATAATAGGTTTTTTGAAAACCTCGAAAATCTTAACTATTATTTTATTGCAAAAAAAGCAAATATTGATGCAATAACTTATAATCCAAATACAAAAGTGATTGTGGATAAAGATATTAGAGATGTGAAGTTTAGAGTTTTGCAACTAAATGAAAAACAATATGTTTATCTAAAAAGAAAAGGGAGAACCTTTTTGGTTGAGGATAAAAATGGTCTAACACAAAACTCAGCTGTATATATTATTTTGGTATTTATCATCATCCTTATCACTTTGATTTTATCATTTCTTGTAACCATAAGAAAACTAATGCCTTTAAAAATATTAAAAGATAAAGTTAGCAACTTAGGTGATGAGAATTTTGATTTTGAGTGTTGTGATACAAATAGAAAAGATGAAGTTTCTCTACTTGGAATGGAGTTTAAAAAAACAGCACAAAAACTAAAGCAGATAAAAGAGGCAAGAAATGTTTTTATCAGAAATATTATGCATGAGCTTAAAACCCCTATTACTAAAGGGAAGTTTCTAGTTGAATTGGAAAGAAATGAAAACAATGAACTAAAACTAAAAGAGGTTTTTCATAGACTTGAACAGTTAATAAGTGAATTTGCTTCAATAGAGGAGTTGATCTCTTCAACAAAAAATATTGAGAAAAAGTTTTATTTTTTAAATGATTTGATTGATAATGCAAAAGATATTTTAATGGTTGAAGAGGAAGAGGTTGAGGAGCAACATGAAAACAAAAAACTAGAGGTAAACTTTAAACTTTTTTCAATAGCTATAAAAAATCTTATCGATAATGGAATCAAATACTCAAGTGATAAAAAAGTGATTATAAAAACTCAAGAGGAAGATATAATCTTTGAAAACAAAGGTGAACCTTTAAAATATGATTTGGAAAACTATTATGAGCCTTTTTTTGCAAATGAGGAAAAACATGAAAACTCATTTGGTTTAGGTTTATATATCATTAGTAATATTTTAAAAGCAAACAACTATATTTTAGAGTATAAATATGAAAATGGAACAAATATTTTTGTTTGTAAAAGGGATAAAAAATAGTATACGATATCGCAATTATTGGGGCAGGTGCAGGGGGATTGATGCTTGCTTCAAAACTAAAAAATTATAAAACTTGTTTAATTGAAACAAATTCAAAAATTGGTGAAAAGATAAAAGTTAGTGGTGGAGCAAAGTGTAATATCACAAATAAATATTTAAGTAGTGATAACTATCAAGGGGATAAAAACTTTGTAGAAAAGATTTTAAAAAATTTTTCAAATAAAGATCTATTAGAGTTTTTAAATCAAAATGAGGTTTATCCAAAACTAAACCCTAAAATTGTTAAAGGAACATATTTTTGTAATAGCTCAAGTGAGGTTATAAAGATGTTTGATAAATTAACTTCACATACAAAAAAATATCTAAATACAAAAGTTTTAGATTTAGAATATAAAGATATCTTTAAAATAAAAACAAATAGGGGTGAGATCCAAGCAAAAAAAGTAGTAGTAGCAAGTGGGGGTTTATCTTATGAGTCCTTAGGGGCTTCATCTATTGCTTATGATATTGCCCAAAAGTTTGGACATGAAGTAAATAAATGTACTCCTGCATTAGTGGGTTTTACAGTTCAAAAAGAGCAGTTTTGGTTCAAAAACCTAAGTGGAATCTCTTGTGAAGTTGAAATTTCAGTTGAAGATAAAAGTTTTGAGGGAAGTTTACTTTTTGCACATAAAGGTTGTTCTGGTCCTGTAATTTTAAATAGCTCTTTGTATTGGCAAAAGGGTAAAATTGCTATAGACTTTTTACCAAAGCAATCTTTAGAAAAATCATTAAAGGGGAATAAAAAGATAAGCTCTGCAATAAATCTACCAAAAAGATTTATGTTAGAGTTTTTAAACTCAATATCTTTAGAGGATAAACCAGTAAGCTCTTTAACTAAAGAGGAAAAAGATAAGTTATTGTTATTAAAAAACTATCAATTCTCTCCAGCTGGCACTTTTGGATTTACTAAAGCAGAGGTTACTAAAGGTGGAATCTCTACAGATGAAATAGATCAAACAAGTTTTGAAAGTCTATTCCAAAAAAAATTATTTTTCCTTGGAGAGGTGCTAGATATAACAGGTGAACTTGGTGGATATAATTTTCAAATCATCTTTTCACAAGCTCAAATGTGTGCTAATTGGTTAAATAATACTATAAAATAACCACTATTTATATCTCAAATAAAATAAAAATTAGTTATAATTCATTTTTAATTAAATAGCAAGGTTTAACAAAAATGTTTTTTTCCAATTCAAAAATAAAAGATGATAAAATCTCCAAGTTAGAAGATGAGTTAAAACTACTAACTCAAAAACTTCAAGAGAAAGATAATAAAATTTCAGAACTTAAAACTCAAATTGATACTTTAAGTGTTCAAGATAATCAAAGTGATGATTTAGAGAATCAATTAGAGCTTTTTAAACAAGCAGCAACAATCTCTCAAGAAGAGGGATTAGTAATTTTTAAAAATAGTAAGCCAGTATTTTTAAATAAAAGAACAAAAGATCATAACATCGATACCAATACACTTTTTGAAGCAATAAAAGAGGGTAGTGATAGGGTTATTCTAAACGATTGTGAAGCATCTATCTTAACAAAAGATTATGAAGATTTTAAAATAGTTTCATTAAAACAAACCTCTGTACACGATAATAAAGAGGGTGGTTTATTGGAAAGACATAATCAAAATATGACAAACTCTTTAGATACGACTCAAAAAGCCTATCTATCATTGCTTGAAGAGTTAGAAAATATGATGAAAGAGTCAAAGGAGACAGCTGAGGGTTCAACTAAAGGTTTAACTTTGGCTAATGATATTGTTAAAGATACAGAAAACTTATATGATGAGATTGAGATAGAACATCAAGTTGTAAACTCTTTAGTCTCAAAAAGTAAAGATATTGCAGATGTTATTAATATTATACAAGAGATAGCTTTTCAAACAAATATCCTTTCACTAAATGCAGCAGTTGAAGCAGCAACTGCCGGTGAAGCAGGGAAAGGTTTTGCTGTTGTTGCACAAGAGGTGAGAAATCTAGCAAATAGAAGTGCAGAAGCTGCAAAACAGATAAAAGATGTTGTTGATTCAATTCAAGAAGAAACAAGCAAGATGAAAAAAAGTTCAGATGTAGTATCTACTGTTGTAACCGAAACAAAAGATAGAACAGTTATCTTATCTGATCTTATGAATGTTTTCCAAAGAAATGCAAATAGGTCAGTTTATGAGGTTGAAAGTGTCTCAAACAAAATCTTTATCAACTTGGCAAAACTTGACCATGTGATTTATAAAAACAATCTATATCAATTAATCTTTGGTGGAGAACACAACTTTAATGCCGTTGATCATCATAATTGTAGATTAGGAAAGTGGTATGATACAGGTTTAGGAAAAGAACAATTTAGTTTTGTACCTTCATATAAACATTTAGAAAAACATCATGCTATAGTTCATAATGAAGCTAACTCTTTAGCAAAAGAGTGTTCAGGTCATGAAGTATCTTGTTCTAAAAAACTTATTGAAGAGAAAATAGAGAGTGTTGAGGATGCAAGTGAAAAAGTGTTTATCTATTTAGATAAGATTTTAGAAGAGAAAAATAATGCAATAATGAAAGAAGCAGCAAATAAACTTTTTAAATAGTGGAGAAAATTATGGATGAGAAAATAGAGATTGTTATAATTGACGATGAGTTGGAGATATTAAGATTAATTGATAAGTTTTTAAGTAAATCTGGAAAATATAGAGTTACAACTTATTCAAATCCTGTTTCAGGGCTTGATTATGTAGTAAAAAATAGATGCGATTTAGTTTTATTGGATATAATGATGCCACAAATGGATGGATTAGAGGTTTTAGAAAAAATCATAGAGAGTAAACCCAAACAAAAAGTTTGTATGATGACTGCTTATTCTACTTTAGATAAGGTTTTAAAGTCACACAAAGAAGGGGCAGCAAACTATGTTATGAAGCCTTTTCAATCTTTAAACATTTTAGAAAATAAAATAGAAGAGATTTTAAATAAATAAAAGATGATTAACAGCAAAAAACTTGTAACAAACTATATTTTACTTTTTATTCTTATTTTATCTACAAGTTTATGGGTACTAAACAAGTATAAAGAAAATGAGGTTGCTTTTTATCTAAAAAATGACCTTACTTTAATAGAAAACAGCTACAAAACATATATAAAAAAAATTGAGAGTTTTTCTGAAGTATTTTTCTACAACTATATTATGGGAAACCAAAATATTATAAAGATTCTAAAAAAAGATATCTCTAGGGAAAATAAGGGTGAAGAGCTATATTTAGCAATAAAAAATAAGCTTAATATTTTCAAAAAATATAATTTGCAGGAGATAAACTTTTATTCACCTACGGGGGAGTTATTATTAAAAAGTGAATACAAAGGGATAAAAGAGAATGAGAAATCAAAACAATATCCACTTGTAGAAAAGAGTATAGAGTATTTAAAAATAGAATCAACTTTTGATATATCTTCCACTTCAGCCTCTTATAAATATGTAAGACCCCTTTATAACAAACAATTAGAACTATTAGCTATAGTTGAAATCACTACAAATATGCCAAAATTAGCTTTTTCTATAACAAGAAATACTAACTTTGAAACCTTTTTTATCTTTAATAAAAAAGCCTTGATAGAAAAACTTGATAATAGTTTTTTTGATAGATTTAAAAACTTTATTATCTCCAATGAGTATATGTATGAGAAATCTATTTATAATAAAAATATAGAAAATAGATTGATTGAAGATGATATGGAGTTTATACGAGAGAAACTAAAAACAAAAGAGAAGTTTGCTTTAAACTATGATGGAGAAAATCACTACTCAATGATAGGGTTTATACCTATTTTAAATGAGATAACAAAGCAAACAATTGGTTATCTTGTTGCTATGGGTGAGAATGAAAACTACAATACAATTTTAAATAAATACGATTTATATAATTTTTTTGTAGTAGTTTTATCTTTATTGTTTATTTTGATGTTGTATTTGATTCACTATTTTTACTTAAAATATAAACTCTTTCATACAAAATTTGATAGTTTGTATAAAAGTATAGATAAATATGTCGTAGTTGCAGAAACAGATCTTTATGGATTTGTTACATATGTTTCACAAGCTTTTTGTAAAATAAGTGGTTATAAAAAAGAGGAGATCTTAGGCAGACCCATAAATATGTTAAGAAGCCCTGATATCTCTAAAAAATTCTTTGACAATATGTGGAAAACAATCTTAAGTGGAGAGGTTTGGGAAGGTGAGATTAAAAACACTGATAAAAATGGAAACTCATATTGGGTTAGAGGAAATATCTCTCCAATAAAAGATAGCAAAGGTAAAATCACAGGATATAGATCAATTAGGGTTAATATAACAGATGAAAAACAACTTCAAAAAGTAAATGAGATATTAAAAAGAGATCTTTTAATAAAACTTAATGAGATTAAAACAAGAGATACAACAGAGGTTGATGAATCAAAAATCAGACTTATGGGGCAAATCTTAGATGCCTTTTCAAATGAGTGGAGAAAACCAATTTCAAATATCTCCTTAAGTCTAATGGATTTAGAGAATAAATTGGCTGATGATAAAATAGATAAAGATGAGATTACTAATATCATCTTGAAATTAACAAACGAGAACAATCATCTGTCAAGGGAACTAAATGATTTTAAAGCTTTATTTACCAATGGAAACTCCCAAGATAGATATAATGTGTATGAGGTTATAAAACACTCAATAGCTTCAGTTTATGAAAAAGATATAAAAATAGAGTTAACAGGGGATGAGAGTTTAGAAACATATGGGGTCTCATACGATTTTAGAAAAGTGATTTTAGGTATTATCCACAACTCAATTGAACAAATTAAATTAAAAGGTATTATCCCTGGTGAAATAAGCATAAGGGTTGAAAAAGATGATAAATTTGTTATTGTAAAATGTCAAGATAATGCACTTGGTATACCAAATAGACTCATAAACAAAGTTTTTGATTTAGATTTTAGTACAAAAGATGGAATCTCAAGAAATGGTATAACCTTACATATGGCAAAACTTCTAATCAAAAAAAGTGATGGAGATATGTGGGTAAAAAATGAGAACAATGGGTGTTGTTTTTATATAAAACTTATTACAGAAGATAGAAGAAAAGGGAATAGAGTATGAAAATAACCTTTTCTTTTAAACTTTTTGTAGCCTTTTTAGTTTTTGGATCAATACTTTTTTTTAGTTCATTCTTTTTAAGTTATACAATTTTTAATAAAAAATTTCATACAGAAAATATTAACACCTTTTTAAATATAGCAGATGAGAGTCAAAATGATATAGATAAATTAATAAGGCATCATAAGTTTTTATTAGAAGAGATAACAAAATTAAAAAATTTTAATAATTTTAAAAAAGAGCCCTTACAAAACCAACTAACAACTATTTTATTAAGTAATAAAGAGTTGATAGGTGTTTCAATATTTGATAACAATGCCCAAGAGATGATTAAACTAAAAAAACAAAAAAACAAAATATTTATTGAAAAAAAATTCTTTAGTTCACTCTTAGAGTTAGATATTGTTCCAGATTTGCTAAAACTAGAAGATAATACTTTTTATAACTCATCAATAAAATTAAATAAAGAGGATGGGGAGATAGTAACCCCATTAGAGCCAATAATCTATTTTATAACTAAAAGTAAAAACTATACAATATTATTGAAAGTAGAAGTCTCTTATATCTTAGAGTCTTTAGAGTTTGCCAATTATATTATTGATAAAGAGAAAAATATAATTTTTGATAAAAACAATAAATACTCTTGGTCAAACTATTTTCATCCAGAACTAGATTTAAAAGAGTTAGTTGATTATCATGCTGAGTATCTTTTTACAAATAAATTATCTGTAACTAGTGACTTTTATTATAAGAGAATCAATATAGATACTAACCATTTTATAAATATTATTTTAAGCAATGAAAAAATATCTTTTGAAGAGTTTATTGAAAAGTATAATCAATCAGTTTATGCTATTGCTTATATAAGTTTTATTGTGGCCTTTGTTTTAGCCTTGATATTTACAACCCCTTTATCAAATATAAATAAAAAGTTAGTAACTGAAAAAGATCAATTAAATGACTCTATACAGAAAAATAGATTGATACTAAGTGATTCTTTGGAGTTGATTGATCAAAATGTAATGTTCTTAAAAGTTGATAGAAATTGGAATATTATAGATATAAGTCATCACTTTTGTGAGGTTTCAGGTTTCCAAAAAGAGGAGCTTTTAGGGCACAACTATAAGAAACTTCTTCACCAGTCAAGTATAGGAAAATTTGCAAAAGTTATAAAAGATATAAAAGAAAAAAAAGTTTGGAAGGGTGATCTACTCAATATAAAGAAAACAGGTATTGAGTATTGGGTATCTTCACAAATAGAAGTAAACTATGACCAAGATGGAAAAATAGTATCTTATACTGAGATTAGAACAGATGTTGATGATAAAAAAAGAATCGAAAGACTTTATAACGATTTAAACTATAGAATTGAACAATTAAATATGGTGTTTGATAATGTAAATAGTGGTATTGCCTTGATTAGTTTAGATGGAGAGTTCAAGAAATACAACTTTGCTTTTTCTGAGATTTTAAATTATCAAAATAATGAGCTAAAAAAGAAAAACTTTTTTGAGTTGGCTGATTATTCAAGTAAATATTTGCTTTATGAGGTGTTTAAAGAGTTAAATGAATTAGACTCAATATCAAATGTAGAGTTTGTATTTTTAACAAAAAACAATGAAGAGGTTTACTTAGATGTATCTCTTAGAGTATTACCAGATAAAGAGAATATAGTTGTAGTTATCAACTCCCTTGAAGATAAAAGAAAGTTACAAGAGTTAAATCAAACCTTAGAACAAAGAGTAAAAGATGAGGTTCAAAAAAATATAGATAAAGATAAACTTCATCAAGAACAACAAATAAAAAATGCAAAACTAACCTCTATTGGTACATTAGCAGCTGGTATAACCCATGAGATAAACACTCCACTTACATATTTAAAAGGGAATTTTGAATTATTGCAAATGGATTTAGAGGATCTACCAGATACTACAAGTACCAAAAAAGATATGTTAGAAGGGTGTGAAAAAATTGAAGAAGCGATAACTAGAATCTCTGTTATTATAGAATCTATGAGAGAGATGTCTCAAACTTCATCAGTTGCTAGGGAAAAATCAAATATCTACTCAACCTTAGTTACTTCGTTAACAATGGCATATAATGTTTCAAAACAAGTATCTAAAATCTATTTAAATGGGGAGCTTTTCTCCATAACTAATATAGATAAAAATAAGTTTCAATTCTTTGCAGATGTTCAAAAACAAAGGGTAGAACAAGTTTGGATTATTATAATAAACAATGCATTAGATGAATTGAAAAAAACAGATGATTATGAAAAAAGAGAACTTAAAATCTCTGTTTATGAAAAAGATGATAGAGTAATTGTAAAATTTCAAGATAATGCCGGTGGGATAAAAGAGGATATACTACATAAAATATTTGAACCTTTCATTAGTACAAAACAGCATAGTGGAATGGGTGTTGGCTTAAATATTGCAAAGAAAATAATAGATGAACAAGATGCTGAGATTTTAGCATATAACAAAGATAGTGGTGCAGTATTTGAGGTTAGACTAAAAAAGTCAATATAAGAGATAAGGATTAATTTGAAGATTGCATTTATTGGTGATATAGTAGGTAGACCAGGGCGAAAAATAATAAAAGAGAATTTAGAAAAAATCAAACAAGAGTATGGGATAGATTTTGTTATTGCAAATGGTGAAAATGCAAGTCATGGTTTTGGATTAACAATGAAAAATTGTAATGAACTATTAAAATCAGGGATTGATGTAATAACAGGTGGAAATCACACCTTTGACAAAAAAAATGAGATGTTTGCTATATTAAAAAGCTCTGAAAATGTTTTAAGACCAGATAATTACCCTCCAGGAGTTCCTGGAACTGGGTTAAAAGTTTTTGATGTTGGGGAAGAAAAATTAGCTGTTATAAACTTAATGGGACAATTTGCTATGCCTACAGTTGAAAACCCTTTTAATTGGGCAAATAAACTTATTGAACAACTAGAAAATGAGGATATTAAAAATATATTTGTCGATTTTCATGGAGAAGCAACTAGCGAAAAAAGAATCATTTTTATGATGCTAAAAGGTAGAGTTAGTGGTATTTGTGGAACACACACACATATAGGAACTGATGATTTGGAAGTTTCAGATGGGACTGCATACTTAACAGATATTGGATTAACTGGATGTAGAGACAATGTTATAGGTATGGATAAAAAAATCCCTATTTCAAAAGCTACAACTGGTTTAGGTGGGCATTTTGAGGTTCCAAATAGTTGTAAATCTATACTTCAACTTATGGTTATGGATATAGTTGATGGAAAAACAGTTGAGTGTTTTAAACTAAAAAAATATTGTGATAAAGATAGTTTAATAAAAACTGAGGCATTGTTTGATTGAAAAGATTAAAATCAAAGATAGCTTTGAGTTATTAAAATATCTAAAAGAGCAAAATTTATTAGAATCACACCCTACGTATTGGTGGCCTTGTGATGATGATTTTGAGATTTTAATTGGAGCAATATTAACCCAAAACACAAAATGGACAAATGTAGAAAAATCTTTAGCAAATCTTAGAAAACTAAATCTTTTATCTTTAGAAAAACTTGCAAATGTTGATATTGAAATACTAATAGAGGCTATCACTCCAAGTGGCTTTAAAAACCAAAAATCCCATAGACTAATCTTATTATGTAAAAATATTATAGATGAGTTTGGCACCTTTGAAAACTTTTGTAAAGAGGTAGATAGACAATGGCTTTTATCACAAAAAGGTATAGGTTTTGAAACAGCAGATGCAATTTTGTGTTATTCCTGTCACAAAGAGTTTATGGTTGTTGATAAATATACCCAAAAACTATTGAGCCATTTTGCTTATAATTTTGAAAACTATGAGCAATTACAAGCTTGGTGTGAATATGGAATTAATAAAAATTACGATAAAATTGTCCAACTTTATGGATTTGAAATTCCACTAAATATGCTCTATTGTAGATTTCATGGTAAAATTATTGAGTTTATGAAGAGCCATAAGTTATAACTATCACAAGGGTTTTATAATGATTATTATTCCACAGACCAAAGGTGGTGTTGGTAAATCAACAGTTGCTATGCAGGTAATAGCTCCATATTTATATAAAAAACATGGTAAAAAAGTAACATACATAGAGATTGATGATGAAAACAATGATAGTAAATCTTTTACTAGAACACAAATTGTTGATAAAAGAATGTTAGGTACAAATAAACTAACAGAGCTTGATGAATTGATTTTGATGGACGACAAACATGAAATTATAGTTGATGTTGGTGGAAATAAAACCTCTACACTAGTTTTAGAAGAGATTAAAAAAGTTGGTTCATTTGGAAATATAAAGTGGATTATCCCTTTAGGGGATGGGGAGCTTGATGGTAAAAATGCAATTGCAACAATGAAAAAAATCAAAAAAATTGAACAAAATCCAGAAGATAATATTTTATTTGCTTTAAATAGAGCTATCTCAATGGACCAAGAGTATATTGAAGAGCAGTTTATAAACTTTTTTGGGCATAAATATCTTGATAGTAATTCAGTTATTTGTGATTTTGTAAAAGATCCAAAATATTTTCCTGTAAAAAATGATAAAGTTATAACTATGAGTAGATATCTTGGAAGCACTGTTTGGGAGATGGCCTATAACAACTCTGATTTTGCAGCTAAAGCTATGAAAGCAAAAGAGTTAGGTGATATTGAAAGTGCAAGAAAGTATCTGTTTTTTAGAAGAATTCAAACAGAAGCAAAAGATTATGTTTTAGGTACTTTAAATAAAATCTTTTGTGATTTAGATCAATGGCTTGATATCAAAAAGTAAGTGAATTAAAATATGAGTGATATGACTTTTAAACAAGCAAAAGAGATAGTTGAAAGGATGGAGTTAGCTGAGCTAAGCTTAAGAAACTCTTTTGATAATATTGATTTTGCAAGACGCTCTTTAGATGATTCTATAATTGAGCAAAAAAAAGTTTTAAATGAACTACCTCAAAAAGATAAAAAAATCTCATATTTATATCTAGTAATCATGTTGAATGTAGGTTTTATACTTGGATTAGTAGTTGGAAAATATTTATTATAAAAGAAGGGTAAAGATTGGGTAAACAAGAAAAGATTGTATCAATGTTTAATGATATAGCAGGTACTTATGATATAGCAAATAGAGTGCTAAGTATGGGAATAGATAAGTCTTGGAGAAATAAAGCCTGCAATAAAGCATTTGGTTTTTATGATAAACAAGAGCTTGACAAGATTGTTGATGTTGCTTGTGGTACTGGTGATATGATAGAGTTTTGGAAAAAAATCGCTTCATCAAATGGGATTAAACTAAAAAATATTGTTGGTGTTGACCCAAGTGTTGGTATGATGGATGTTGCTAAGAAAAAACTACCAGAGGTTGAGTTTATTGAAGCTGGAGCTGCTCAAATGCCACTTGATAATGATAGTGCAGATATTATCTCTATATCTTATGGGATTAGAAATGTAGTACAGAGACAAGAGGCTTTTGATGAGTTTGCAAGGGTTCTTAAAAAAGGTGGTTTAGTTGTAATCTCAGAGTTTACAAAAAATGAAAAAACTTCACCAATAGATTACCTTACAGATTTTTATATGAATAAAATTCTACCAACATTAGGTGGACTTATCTCAAAAAATAAAGAGGCTTATACTTATCTTCCAAACTCAATTGATGAGTTTTTAACAACAGATAATTTATGTAAAGAGTTAAGACAAGCAGGACTTGAGCCAATCTATACAAAATCTTTTTCAATGAAGATTTCAACCTTAATAATCGCTAGAAAAATATAGTTTTCTAGCATAAAGGTTAATTTTGAATCCACCAATTACAGTTTCAACTCTAAATAATCAAATAAAATCTGTACTTGAGACAACTTTTGTAACTGTTTATGTTCAAGGGGAGATCTCAAATTTAACCTATCACAACTCTGGACATATATATTTCTCAATCAAAGATGAATCTTCAACAATCTCTTGTGTGATGTTTAAAGGTAATGCAAGATTTTTAAAGTTTAGATTGGAAGTTGGTCAAAAGATTGTAATAAGTGGAAATATAACTGTATATGCTCCAAGGGGAAATTATCAATTATTATGTACCAAAATAGAACCCTTAGGGCAAGGAAGTTTGGCATTAGCTTATGAACAACTAAAAAGAAAACTTCAGGAAAAAGGTTATTTTGAAACTAGTATAAAAAAACCTTTACCTAAATATCCTAAAAAAATAGCACTAGTAACATCAGCAACAGGTGCAGCAATAGAGGATATGAAAAAAGTTGCAAACCATAGATGGCCTTTGGTTGAATTAGTTCTAATACCAACATTAGTTCAAGGAGAAGATGCCAAACACGCTATTGTAAGTTCTATCAAACAAGCAGATAGTTTAGATGTTGACTTGATTGTTGTTGGAAGAGGTGGTGGAAGTATAGAAGATCTATGGGCTTTTAATGAGGAGATTGTTGCAATTGCAATCTATGAAGCAAAAAAGCCAATAATCTCAGCAGTGGGTCATGAGGTTGATTTTTTAATCTCAGATTTTGTTGCTGATGTTAGAGCTGCAACCCCTTCAAATGCTATGGAGATAGCTTTACCTGATATAAATGAACATAGAATTTATTTAGATAATCTTCAAAATCAACTAGAGAATAGATTAAAAAATATTATAGTTCATAAAGAGAATGAACTAAGAAATATGTATAAACACTTTGAACAAAACTCATTGGAGTCAAAGTTTAGATTTATAAATGAACAAATTGTAAATTTAAAACTCAATTATAAAAATTATTTATCTCAAGTTATTAGTTCCAAACAAACTAATCTAAACTCTTTAAAGGAGTCTTTTAAACATAGCCATCCTGATAAAAAAAGATTAAAGGGTTTTGCACAAATTTCAAAAGAGAATAAACTTATTGAACTTGAAGAGGTACAAGTTGATGATACAATTAGTTTACAAACACCTCAAACTATCGTCTATGCTACAGTTAATAGTATAAAAAAACAATAATAATTTAAGTTTAGTAAAGATAAAATATAAAAGTTTTTATACAAATAATTTAATTCTAATAGATATAAATAAAAAGCTTATAGAATAATTATTTTATATTTCATACAAACTGATATCAATTGTAAGGAAAGGGTGTATGGCCGCAGGACAAGAAACAGTATTAGATGAATATGCATTTTTAGTTAGTGAAACAGACTCTAAAGGGATGATTACTTTTGCAAATGATGACTTTTGTAAAATTGCAGAGTTTGAATTATCTGATTTAATAGGTAAACCTCATAATGTAGTAAGACATCCAACAATGCCAAAAAAAGCATTCAAAAGCTTGTGGGAAACAGTTCAAAAAGGTGAAATCTGGACTGGTTATGTTAAGAATGCAACAAAGTCAGGAGGGTATTACTGGGTTTTTGCTACAGTATATCCATTTGAAAGCTGTGATGGTTCAAAAGGGTTTTTATCTTGTAGAAGAAAACCTTCTCAACAAGAGATTGCAGAAGCTGAGGCATTGTATGCTATTTGGAATAAAGAAGAAGGGAAATAAAACTAATGGAAACAAAAAATTTGAATAACCACCATGATGAAGAAGTGATTGATTATGCAAATACAAGTGAGTTTATGACTTTTGAATTAGGTAAGATGAAGTATGCTATTGAGTTGCCTAAAATTAGAGAAATATTAACATACCCTGATAATATTACTACTTTGCCAAATACAGCAAAATGGGTAAAAGGTCTAATCAATCTAAGAGGTGAAGTTGTTCCTATTTTAGACATTAGATTAAAGTTTAAAACTAGTGCGGCAGTTTATAATGAAAATACAGCTGTTATTGCAGTAATAACAAAAGATAAAAGAATGATTGGTATTGTTGTAGATAAAGTTGATGATGTTCAAAGACTTGATACTTCGACATTAGCTCCAGTTTCTGATATGGGGTCTGCAATCCCTTCAAAATACTTAAAAGGGTTTGTAAGACTAGCAAATAATCAAATGCTTGTAATTATGGATATTGAAGCAGTTGTTCACAAAGATGAATTAAAAGATAAATAAATGCAAGAAAAAATAAATAAACTAAGAAGTTTAAAGCTGCTTTTTGTTGAAGATGAAGAGGATTTAATCGATATTATTACAGATACTTTAACAAAATTAAATGCAAACTTCTTAACTGCTTCAAATGGTCAAGAAGCACTTGATATAATTGACGACAATCCAGATATCTCTGTAGTTGTTACAGATATAAATATGCCTGTAGTAAACGGTCTTGAGATGATAAAACAGATGAAAGAAAAAGATTTACAAATCCCTGTAATTATAATGTCAGCACACACAGAAGCTGATTATATAGAAAAAGCAAAACAATTAGGAGTTAATAACTATTTATTAAAACCATTTGATTTTTTAAAATTTATAGATTTAATTACTGAGATGGAAATTTAGTCTTAATGGCAAGTGTAGATAGAGAGCTTTTAAAAAGATTAAGAATTTTATATGTAGAGGATGATGAAAACATTAGAAATGAGTTATCATCTTTATTTTCAAATTTTTTTAATACAATCTACACTGCAAAAGATGGACTTGAGGGACTAAAACTATATAAAGAAAAGTCAGATAATATTGATGTGATAATTGCAGATATTAATATGCCAAACCTTTCAGGTATTGAGATGTTAAAAGAGATCAGAAAATCTGATAAAGATGTACCTGTGATATTTGCAACAGCATACTCTGATAGTAAACTACTTATTGAAGCAATCTCCCTAAAAGTTTTTGAATATATTATAAAACCTATCGATATAAAAAAATTAATGGGTATTTTAAGTGAACTCTCTTCTCAAAAATACCATGAATTTATGGTGGAACAACAATACAAAGAGTTGGAAAAATACAAAGAGATTATTTATAAAAACAATATAGTAATCAAAACAGATAAACAGATGAACATAACTTATGTAAACAATCTTTTTTGTAAAATCACTGGCTTTGATAAGGATGAGTTACTTGGAAAAGAGTTGATAACTCTAAAACATCCCGATTTAGATAAAAAAATATATAAAAAAATTTATGAATCAGTTTTATCAAATAGTTTTTTTAATGATAGAATTAAAAACATTACAAAAGATGAGGGGTATTATATTGCAGATACTACAGTTATCTCCACTTTGGATGATAGTGGTGAAATAACTGGTTCTTTAATGATTCAAAAAGATGAAACAAAAGAGGTTGTAAAAAGAAGAGAGGTACAAAACTCTTTGATAAAAGATAAGGGTGAAATCTTTATAAAAAGTAAGTCAAGTGTAGCTGAACTTCAACAACATATAAACTATTTAAAAGATGAGATAGAAAACCTAAAAAAAGAGGTTCAAAAAGCAAAAGCAGATAAAGATAGATATATCTACACAGCAGAAAAATTCACAGTTGAAAATAAAAGATTAAAGACAGAACTAAAAAAATATATCAAAGATTCTAGCTTTGTTGAAGATAATAGAAGTTTATCTATGAAATTAAATAAAGAGAATGCAGATTTACGAATAGAGATTAAAAGGTTAAATACTAAATTAGAAAACCTTCTTGATGAGCATGAAAAAGAGTGCAAGCAGATAAAAGTAAATTATGAAGTTAAAATAGATGACTTAGAAGATGAGTTAGATAAGTTAAAAGATAAATTTGAAAATGTAGAAAATGCCGAAGCTGTTTCTCAAAAACTTGCATATTGGAAAGAGAAAGCAAAAAGTGAAGCAAAAAGATTAGAAAAGATGGAAAAAGAGATAATGAAACATGGAGATAAGAACATCTTAACAAAACTTTTTGGCGTTAAATAAACTCTCTAAATAAAAAAATAACTTCTAAAAAAATAAATAATTGTTTATTATATATCCATAAATTTCCCCTTCAAATTCTTAAAAAATGTATAAAATATATCCAGTTTAAGCTATTTTAAAAAAAAAGATTTTTATATAATTTCAGTATCTAATTACAAAAAAAGAAGGTACGATATGACAAAAAATATGATTAGTCATGGAAAGATGCAGGATGCATCAAACATAGGTAAATTTACCAAACATATGGAACTAGTTCAAGAGTATAAACAAGAACTACTCTCATTGTCTAAAAGCTGGGATAATTTGGCACTTCTAAGCCATTTTGGAAATAGCAATACAAATATAAATGACACAAAAAATAGTTTTACAGATTTAACTCATACTTTATTACAACATTTAAGTTTTGAGACATTAGAAAAAACTGTAAGAGAGATGAGATTCAAGGCACAAATCTCAATCGATATTTTAATAAGAAATCTTTTTGAAAGAACTGCAGATATTGGATTTTTATCTACAGACCAAGATATTATAGAATTTTTAATAAATAATAAAAGTTTTGAAGCTGATGAATATAAACAAGAAACAAAAAAAATAAAAAAAAGATTTAAAGAGTATATACAAAAATATAGTGTTTATTATGACATTGTATTATTTGATACAACAGGAAAAGTATTAGTAAAACTTGATGATAGAGCAGGAAAAATCCAAGAGTCTAAAGATGAGATTATTGCAAGAGCTTTAACTAGCAATGAAGAGTATATTGAAACTTTTAAATATCACGATTTTTTACCATACAAAAAAAGAAGTTTAGTATATAGTTCATCTGTAAAAGATAGTGAAGGGAAAACTTTAGGTGTTTTATCATTATGTTTTAGGTTTCAAGATGAGATGGAAGGTATTTTCAATAACTTAAAAAGTGAAAAAAACAAAGAGTGTCTAATGATATTAGATAGTGATGGAATTGTAATAGCAAGTAGTGATAAATATCATATTTCATTGGGAACTAAATTTAGACATATTTTAGATGATAAATATAAATTAATCTCTCATGGTGGAAGGGATTATTTAGCAAAAACTTGTGCCACAAATGGTTATCAAGAGTATTTTGGACAAGAGTGGTATGGACATATTATGGTTCCTATTGATTATGCCTTTTTAGAAGATGAGGAGAGTATCGAAATAGACCAAAATATATTATTAGCAATTTTACAACAAGGTTGTGATTTTAGTGATGATTTAAAGAAAATTCCATTAAAAGCAAATACTATTCAAACAAACCTAAATAGACTTGTTTGGAATGGAAATATAAATAAAGCAAGAGCTGATAGAAGAGAAGATATGAGAAGTTTCTCTAGAGCTTTATTAAATGAGATTAGTTCAACAGGTGAAAAAACAAAAAAGATTTTTGATCACTCAATTGCAAATCTTACAAAAACTATGGTTTTAAATAATACTTCTTATGTTGCTTCTTTAATGGTTGATATTATGGATAGAAACCTTTATGAACGAGCAAACGATTGTAGATGGTGGGCATTAACTGATGAGTTTAAAAAGGTATTGTCATCAAACTCAATAGATAAAAAAGCTTCTAAAAGATTGGAAAAGATATTAAAATATATCAACTCTTTATATACAGTTTATACGAATCTATTTATTTATGATACCAATGGAGTTATCGTAGCTGTTTCAAATGAAGAGGAAAAAGAGTTAGTAGGAAAACAGTTAAGTTTAGAGTTGGTTACTAAAACAAAAGGTATAAAAAATACAAACGATTATTGTGTATCAAAGTTTGAAAAAACTCAACTTTACAATGAAGATTTTACATATATTTATTATGCTGCAATTAAAGAGGATACAAATTTTCTTGGGGGAATTGGTGTAGTTTTTGATTCAAATCCTGAGTTTAAAGCGATGCTTAGAGAATCAATACCAAACTATAATGAAAATAAAAGTGAAGAGGTATTTGGAGTTTATGCAAATGCTGATAAAATGATTGTCTCTACATCTAATCCAAAATTAAAAATAGGTGATAAAATACAACTTGATGATAGGTTTTTTAATCTATCAAATGGGGAAACATATAGTGAGATTGTAATCTATGATGATAAGTATTATGCAATTGGGGTAAAATGTTCTCAAGGGTATAGAGAGTATAAAGTAAGTGACGATTATACCAATGATGTTTATGGAATATTCTTTTCATATATAAGTCCTGCAAATCTAAAAATTGATGCAAATAGAAAGCTATTTAGTGAAACACAAATTGGACTTATTGATAATCCTGCTGAGATTGCATCTTTTTACATAGGTGGAAAATGGTTAGGTGTAGATGTAAACGATGTTTATGAAACTGTAAGTGTAAAAAAACTTGAGTTATCACCAACATTAAATAGTGATCACCATTTTAAAGGTACAGTTGTTTATAACAAAAAAGCTGTTGCTGTAATAGATATAAAAAAATATGTTGATGAGCCAATTTGTGAAGAGTATAGTGAAATCGTTATTGTAAAAAACTATGAAAAAGATAGTGAGACTTATATTGGGATATTAGTTAATTCCTTAGGTGATATCCCAGAGATTTCTAAAAGTAGAATCAAAAGATTAGATAATCATCTATTGGGTAAATATACTCTTATAAATAGTATAGTAACACCACTAGAGGGTTCAAAGAATGAAAGGCTTCTATCTTTACTTGATATTAGTAAGTTAAAAGAGAATTTAGTGGAGGATTAAAGTAGTCTTATAAAGACTACTTTATTGTAATAGAGATAATTTTTTGTTCTGTAAGAGGTTTATTCCCTCTATATTGTCCAGATGTTGGGACATTCTCTAAAGCTTTTAGAACATCGTAACCTTTTGTAACATATCCAAAAATTGAGTGTCTTCCGTTTAACCAATATGTTGGAACTGTTGTAATAAAAAATTGACTTCCATTTGTATTTGGTCCTGAATTTGCCATTGCTAAAATCCCGGCTTTGTCAAAAACTGCATTTGAAGCAAACTCATCTTTGAAAGGTTTTCCCCAAATAGATTCACCACCTCTTCCCGTTCCGGTAGGGTCTCCACCTTGAATCATAAAGTTTTTGATGATTCTATGGAAGATCAATCCATCATAATAACCATTCTTTGAATGGGTAACAAAATTCTCAACTGCTTTAGGAGCAATATCTGGTCTTAATTCAATCTCTATATCACCTTTAGTGGTTTTCATAACAGCAATTGGATTAGCTGCTTCTAAAAGTAACACTACTGAAAATAAAAAAAATAAAATTTTTTTCATGAAATGCCTTGTTTATGGAATAAAAGTTGCAAAAGTATATAACTTAAGATTTTAAAATCTTATTAAAAATCTATTTTTAGAATAGTTTAAAAAATATTTGTTAAAATTCAGACAAAAATTATCTTATATAAAGGACTAAAAGTATGGAGATGCCAGCAATTCCCCAACCAACGTTTTATATCTTCAAGTGTGAGCAAAGCTCACCTCCAGGTATGCCAAAACCATCATGTGTTACAGAGCAAAGTAGAGATCTGTTTAACCACCTTGCACAATCAATGATGCAAAAAGGTTTAATGGGACCAGTTCAACCAATCAGAACATCATGTTTAGGAAGATGTCAAATGGGACCAGTTATGTTAGTTGAGCCAGGACATCATATGTACTGTCAATTATCTAAGGAAAAAATAGATAGAATTGTCGAAGAACATATAATAGGTGGAAATCCAGTACAAGAATTTTTAATCCCAGATCAATTTTGGGGAGAGCCTATTAATTTAGCAAAATAGAGGAATTTATATATGACATTTGATATGCTGTATAGTAAGATTCATAGAGCAACTGTTTCTGATGCGAATCTTAATTATGTTGGTTCAATAACTATTGATGAAGAGTTAATGGATGCAGCAAAGTTAAGAGTTGGTCAAAAAGTTGAGATTGTAAATGTTAATAATGGTGAAAGATTTGCCACATATGTAATCAAAGGGAAACCTGGAAGTAGAGATATGTGTTTAAATGGAGCAGCTGCAAGAAAAGTAGAAATAGGTGATAAAATAATAGTTATCGCTTATGCTTCATATAATGAATCTGAACTAGAAAATTATAAACCAACAGTTGTTATTGTAGATGATGAAAACAACATTGATACAGTTACTAATGAACTTGTAGGAAGTGACCATGTTTGAGGGAATTGATTTAAGTAAAATAAACCTTAACGATGTTATGGGACAAGTTCAAGAGATGGCAGATAAAGCCAAAGAGGAAAACTCAAATAAAATATTTACATCAAAAGCTGGTGGAGGTATGGTTGAACTTTCAGTTAATGGAAACTCAGAGGTTGTAGATTTACAAATTGATGATTCCTTACTTGAAGATAAAGATTCACTACAAATACTTTTAATATCAGCTATGAATGATGTGATTAAACAAGCAGATGAAAACAAAAAGATGATGGCAATGAATATGATGGGTGGATTTGGTTCATTTGGACAAAATTCATAAATAATGAAAAGCCTGTTAAATCTTTTTGAAAACTACTTATTAAATAATTTACCACAATCAAAAACATTCCATCCATATTTTGAAGAGGCTTTAGGTGAGATGCTTAAAGCCGGTGGTAAAAGATTTAGACCTATGTTATTACTTAGTGTAGTTAAGTCAAACAAATCACTTTTAATTGAAAACGCTTTACCTGTTGCTTTGGGTTTAGAGATGTTACACACTTACTCTTTAGTTCATGATGATTTACCAGCAATGGATAATGCAGATCTAAGAAGAGGCTTTGAAACAATACATAAAAAGTATGATGAGGTTACAGCTATTTTAGTTGGTGATGCTTTAAATACTGAAGCCTTTAATCAAATAGCTCATGCACCTTTACACAATGATATAAAAGTTGAGTTGGTTAAAACTCTTGCAACAAATGGTGGAATTGATGGGATGATTATTGGTCAAGCAATTGATTGCTTTTTTGAAAATCAAAAATTAGAACTAAATCAATTAGAGTTTTTACATATACATAAAACAGCAAAACTAATAGCAGCTAGTTTAAAAATGGGTGCAATTATTAGTGAATATGATTTAGATACTCAAGAGAAACTTTTTAATTTTGGTATTGATATTGGATTGCTTTTCCAAATTCAAGATGATATTATTGATGAGACTCAAACCTCAGAAGAAGCTGGGAAAACAACCCAAAATGATGAAGCAAAAAACTCTTTTGTAAATCTTTTAGGTTTAGAAGAGGCTATTAATTCAGCAAATAAGCTAGCTTTAAAATGTGAAGAAACATTAAATCAATTAGATGATTCTCTTAAAGAATCCCTTAGTGATTTACTGTTAAAGTACATCTACAGACATAAATCTTAAAAACTTTAGTCAAAACTACTCATAGTTTAAAAAAAATACTTGACAAAATTGAAAAAATTTATTAAAATTTGGCACTTAAAAAAATAGAGTGCTAAATTGATTTAAATTATAAAATTTATAGGAGAAATACAATGAATTTTAAACCGTTAGGAAAAAGAGTTCTAGTTGAAAGAACAGAAGTAGAAGAGAAAACTGCAAGTGGAATTATCCTTGTTGATTCAGCAAAAGAGAAACCAAATACAGCAATCGTTAAAGCTGTTGGTTCAGAAGTAACAGAGCTTAAAGAGGGTGATACAATTGTATTTGAACAATATAGAGGTACAGAGTTATCTTTAAGTGGTGAAGATTATTTAGTATTAGATATTGAAAATGTTATTGGTGTAATGTAAAAGGTTTTACTTTTACATAGATTATAAATAGATACTATAGAAATATAAAATAGAAAGGAATTTTTGATATGGCAAAAGAAGTAATGTTCAGTGATAATGCAAGAAATAAACTTTTTACTGGTGTTGAGAAGTTAGCAGACGCAGTAAAAGTAACAATGGGACCAAGAGGTAGAAATGTACTTCTTCAAAAATCTTTTGGTGCACCAAACATCACAAAAGATGGTGTTTCAGTAGCAAGAGAGATTGAGTTAGAAGATACTTTAGAAAACATGGGTGCACAATTAGTAAAAGAGGTTGCATCTAAAACAGCTGATGAGGCTGGTGATGGTACAACAACTGCTACAGTACTAGCTTATTCAATCTTCAAAGAGGGTCTTAGAAATGTAACAGCAGGAGCTAATCCAATTACTCTAAAAAGGGGAATGGATAAAGCTTGTGAATCTATTTTAGGTGAGCTTAAAAACTCTTCAAGAATAGTTGCAAACAAAACAGAAATTGAGCAAGTTGCTACTATCTCTGCAAACTCTGATAAAGCAATTGGTTCAATGATTGCAGAGGCTATGGATAAAGTTGGAAAAGATGGTGTTATCACTGTTGAGGAAGCAAAAGGTATCTCTGATGAGTTAGAAGTTGTTGAAGGTATGCAGTTTGATAGAGGTTACCTATCTCCATATTTCGTAACAAATACTGAAAAAATGATTACTGAGATGGAAAACCCATTTATCCTTTTATATGATAAAAAAATCTCTAACTTAAAAGAGATGTTACCAATCTTAGAATCTGTAAATCAATCAGGAAGACCTTTATTAATCATTGCTGAAGATGTAGATGGAGAAGCATTAGCAACTTTAGTTGTAAATAGATTAAGAGGATCATTAAATATTGCTGCTGTTAAAGCTCCAGGTTTTGGTGATAGAAGAAAAGCGATGTTACAAGATATTGCTGTACTTACAAATGGTACAGTTATCTCTGAAGAGATGGGAATGAAACTTGAAACTGCAGAGTTTAGTTGTTTAGGAACAGCTGCAAGAGTTGTTATTGATAAAGATAACACAACAATTGTAGATGGTACTGGAAGTGCAGAGCAAGTTCAAGGTAGAGTAAACCAAATCAGAGCAGAGATTGAAAATACTACTTCTGATTATGATAGAGAAAAACTACAAGAAAGACTTGCAAAACTTTCTGGTGGAGTTGCAGTTATCAAAGTTGGGGCTGCTACAGAAACTGAGATGAAAGAGAAAAAAGATAGAGTTGATGATGCACTTTCTGCAACAAGAGCTGCTGTTGAAGAGGGTATTGTTATTGGTGGGGGAGCTGCATTAATTAGAGCTGCTTCAAAGGTTTCTTTATCTTTAGAGGGTGATGAGCAAATTGGTGCAGATATTGTACTAAGAGCTATTAAAGCACCATTAAAACAAATTGCAATGAATGCTGGTTTTGATGCTGGTGTTGTTGCAAATGAGGTTGAAAAAGCAAATAATGATACATATGGATTTAATGCTGCAACAGGTGAATATGTTGATATGTTTGAAGCAGGAATTGTAGATCCAGCAAAAGTTGAAAGAGTTGCAATGCAAAATGCAGTATCAGTTGCTTCATTACTATTAACAACTGAAGCTACAGTTACAGATATCAAAGAGGATAAGCCAGCACCAGCTATGCCAGACATGGGTGGAATGGGCGGAATGCCAGGAATGATGTAATATTTTATGAAAGAGACTCTTGTCTCTTTCATCTTCTAGATAAACTTAAAAAACTTTTTTTCCCTAACAAATAAACAAATTCTCAAATAGAAAAAAGTAAAGAAATTAGTAATTTATATATTAATTAAAATTTAGTTATAATCTACAATTATATAATTAAGGTTAAAATTGAATATTAAAAATATAAAATTAATTTATATTAAGAATATACTATTTTTTTTACTTTTTGGATTAATAATTGCTTTTAGCTCTACATATATTCAATACTCAATGAAATATGAAGAGATGAATGAACGGTTTATAAAAGATTCTCGTGCAGTTTCAAATGGTATAAAGTTACAAATAAAAGAGTATATTGATAATGTAGAAACAAGTATTGAGTCAATGCAATTAAATAGACTCTTTATAAAATATCTTCAATCTCCAAATAAAACCAATAAAATGATTGTAGATGAAGTTTTTATGAATACAATGAAAAACAATAAAAACTTTTTTCAATTTAGATTTATAGATAAAAAAGGCTTAGAGAAGATAAGAGTTGATAGAAAACGTAATACTAATAATGTTTTTATTGTTGAAGAATCAAAGCTACAAGATAAATCTAAAAGGTACTATTTTTCAGAAACAGTAGACAATAAAAAAGGTTTATATTGGCACTCTTCTTTAGATTTAAATATTGAGAATAAAAAAATTGAAAAACCCATACGTCCAACTTTTAGAGTATCATCAAAGGTTTTATATAAAGGGGAGTTTTATGGAATATTGATTGTTAATATTGAATTAGCACCTTTATTGGCTAAAATAAGAGAGAATGAGTATTTTGATATATTTATAATTGATTCAGATGGTTATTTTATTGTAAATCCAAGTATTGAAAAAGAGTGGAGTAAGTATTTAGAAACTGGATATACCATCGATTCTGTATTGCCAAACTACAAACAAGATATTTTAGATGGTAAAAATATATATTTTTATCAATTGAGTCAATATTTTAAAAACAATGAAGATATCTCCTTGATTTTAAAAGTAAAAGATTATTATCTAGAAAACATAAAACATAATAATGAAACAGCCTCTTTATATATAGGGTTATTAACACTACTTATTTCAGTACCTATTGGCTTGTTAATCTCTGCACCTATTTCAAAACTCTTTATTGAGTTTAACAAAATCTATAAGGAAAACTTAAAATATATAGAAACAATTGATAAACATATTGCAACTGCCAAACTTGGATTAGATAGGAAGTTTTTTGATGTAAGTACAGCCTTGTGTGAAGTGAGTGGTTATACAAAAGAGGAGCTTATTGGAAAAGAGCTAAGAGTCTTAAAAAGTGATAATATTGAAGATTCTATTTATGATGAACTATGGTCTATGGTAAGTAATGGCTTTATTTGGAGTGGAGAATTAGAAAATAGAAAAAAAACAGGTGAATTTTATTGGGTAAAAGCAACTGTTCTTCCAATTTTTGAGAGAAGTGATATAAAAGGTTATACCTTAATTAGTGAAAATATAAACGAGAAGAAGATTATAGAAAAGATATCTCAAGTTGATAAATTGACCCAACTTTACAATAGAGTAAAACTTGATGATATTTTAGAAAATGAGTTTAACAGATATAAACGAAATAAGTCGGAATTCTCTTTAGTATTAATAGATGTAGATGATTTTAAACTTGTAAATGAGAAGTATGGTCATTTTATTGGTGATAAAGTTTTAGTTCAAGTTGCAAATATTATAAAAAATAGTAGCCGAAAAACAGATATCATAGGAAGATGGACAGGGGAAGAGTTTCTAATAATATGTCTAAATACAAAACTTGATGGAGCCTTATTACTTGCAGAAAAGTTAAGAAGTAATATCTCAAATTGTTTATTTGAGGTTGTATATAGAAAAACTGTAAGTATTGGTGTAACACAAATAGGTGCCAATGATAACCTTGAAGATTTGATGTCTAAAATAAATGGTAATCTACTTAAGGCTAAACAATTAGGGGGAAATAAAATATATTCTGATCAATAAAGCTTTTAAATAGTTTGTAGTTTATTCAAAAATTAATAATAGTTATTATATTATTAAATAATATATTTTTTTAGGACAGCGATGCTAAATAAGTTTTTGAACTCTTTTCGGAAGTTATCTGCAGATGATTTTATACTTGAATTGTTAAAACCAACCTTTTATGAAATAAGAGTAGATTCGATTTACGATAAATTTGATATTAATTTAAATGAGCAAGATAAAGATGGTAATGGATATCTACATCTTTGTGCAAAAGATAATTTAACAGAATCAATGTGTTGGTTAATTAATAAAAAAATCAACCTCGAAATTGAAAATAAAGAGAAAGAAACAGCTTTATTTATAGCTGCAAAAAACAACAATTATGATGCAGTTGTAGAGCTTATAAATTCAAAAGTAAACCTTGAACACCTTAATAATAAAAAAAGAACTGCCTTGCAAGAGGCTATTTTAGCAAATAGTGTAAATGTTATTGATATTTTATTAAAACACACAAAGAGTTTAGGAAATGTTGATATTTATGGACACAATCTTTTATTTAACTCAATAATAAATTCAAATGAAACAATAATTTCAAAAATAATAAAATTAGAAAATTTAGACCTAAATCAAAAAGATAAAAATGGTAAAAGTGTACTTTTACAAAGCAATGTTATAAATAAAAACTACGTTGCGTTGGAGCTTATGGAGTTAGGGGCAAAACCAACTGAGAAAGATAAAAATGGGAAAGATTTCCTTTTTTATATTTCAACACGAGGTATTGAAGCAGAAATCTTAATAGATAAGGCTATAAATTTAGGATGTGATATCAATAGTGTTTCTACAAATGGAACCACTATTATTATGCAAATTATTTATGCATTGAGTAGTTTAGATGAGAATGAGAAACAAAAAAGAGATTCTTTATTAAAACTAATTAAAAAGTTTTTAGAGTTTGATATTGATCTAAATGTAGAAAATAGTAAAGGTGAAACAGCTTTATATCTTGCTTCAAAACTAAAAGATGAGCAGTTAGTTTCTTTACTCCTTTTAGATGAAAAAGTAGATATTGATTACCAAAATAAAAATAAACAAACTGTAGTTGATCAATTGGTTTTACTTGGTATTGAATATGTTTCAATTATTAAACTACTAATCAATTATGGAGCAAGTACAATCTTAAGAGATTTAGAAAGAAGAACTTGTATTGAAAAGCTTATAGATATAATTTTATATATAAAAAGTGATAAAGAGATAGATGAAAGTATTGTAAAAAAGATTTCATCAGATGGAGGATATTTAACTCTTTTTAAAGAGATGCTTGATACTGGAAAAATAAATCTAAATATTTTAAACTCAAAAGGTAAACCTTTATTTTTTGATTCTATTTTTTATAGAAATGACTCTTTATTTAGGCTTCTAAAGGAGTATGATTTAGATTTAAATCTAAAAGATATAGATAAAAACAATATATTAAATAACCTAATGTTGGATGCAGTTAAGACCTATTCATATGATGAAAAATCATATTTAGGGATGTTAAAAAGGATGTTAGGGCTTGGTGTTGATGTAAATGAAAGGGATAAATCAGGTGGTACCTCTGTTCATAAAGCTATAATTGAGAGTTGTGAAAAAACTTTGAAATTGATGTTAGAATCAAAAGGTGATGTAAAAGCAGTGGATTTTAATGGGAGAAACCTAGCACACAGTTGTGTATGGAAAGGGAAAACAAAACATTTCGCAATAGTACACTCATATGATAACAATATTTTAAATGATGCAGATAAGTTTGGAATCTTACCAATAAATTATGCGGCATTTATGGGACATAGAGGTTTAGTTGTAAGGATGATTGACTCAGGGGCATTTATAAATAATCCCAACACAAAAGATAAAAAGATGATAAAGTATCTCTCTCAATACAATAAAAATCTTGTAAATCTATATAAAGCAGAAGATACAGAATTAAATAAAAAAAATGTAAGAATGTTAATAAAAAATATGAAAGATGAGTTTAGAACTTAAAAAGGGAGATTTGAATCTCAAACCTCCCTTTTTTACTTTTAAATAATACACATATTTATAAATCTGTTCTGTAACAAATTATTATTTATGTTGTTTTTAACAATACTAAAAATGAAAATCCTTTGCCATTTGCACCTCCATATTGTTTATATATTGTAAGTATAGCACTTTTAAATATTAAATGTAAATTAAATGAAGAAAAGTTATTTATTAAAAATATTTTCTTAAGTTTTTAAGTGATTGTTTATGAAACTGTAAGTACTTATTCTCTTCTGGTCCAAAATAGCCATAAAAGGGCATTGAGTTTATTTTAATCACCTCTTTAAACTCTTCTTTTTTTAAACCATCAAAGGCTAAATGTGTAGTGATATATCTATCTTGATAAGTGTCAAAAATCTCATTTTGATAAGATTCTGAGAGTTTTTTATCTTTTGCAATTAGGGTATTATTGTTTTTTTCATTGCTTATCTCTGGACAATCTTTATCTACATAGATTTGATTATCTAGATTTGGACTTAGAGGGTAAGTTCTACAAACACTTGGTCTTTTTTCATAGATTGTACATTTAAAATCGATATTATAAGGGCATAAATCTCTACCATTTGTAAGTAAAATTACAGCTTTAGCGTAATTTAATTCACCAAATATAAAAACAATGGGAAAATTCTCATAGGTTTTTTCAAACTCATCTAGAAGAATTTGTGAAAAAACAACCCCTTCTCTTCCATCACAACATTTTGCTTTACAATTTTTACAATCACCAAAATATAACTCTTCATTTTCTATTAATTGAAACACTTTTTAAAACCTTTCTTAATAAAAGTGTAACCAATTTTTGTTAAAATCTTTAAAAAGATATTGGAAGATTATGGAAGATAAATTAATAGAGATAATTAAAGAAGCAGGTGAGATTTTAAAGCAAGGTTATTATGAAGATAAAAGTGTAAACTTCAAAGCAAAAAAAGACTTAGTTACTAAATATGATGTGGGTATAGAAGAGTTTTTAAAAGAGAAGTTTAGTAGTGAGTTTAAAGAGTTCAATATTATTGCAGAGGAATCAAATAATGAAAATATTGAGTTTAACGATTCAATAATAATTGACCCAATAGATGGTACAACAAACTTTGTAAATCAAGTTCCACATACATGTATCTCTGTAGGGGTATATAAAAATAAAATGGCTTTTATGGCTGTTGTATATAATCCAATTTTAAATGAATTATATACTGCAAAAGTGGGAGAGGGAAGTTTCCTAAATGGTAAACAAATAAGAGTAACAAATGAAGAAGATTTTCAAAAAGCATTAATCTCAACAGGGTTTCCATATACAAGTGGAACAAATAAAGATGATTTAGCAGATGTATTAAGAAAAATAGAGAATATATTGCCAAAGTGTCAAGATATCAGAAGATTAGGTTCAGCAGCACTTGATTTATGTTATGTTGCAAAAGGGGTTTATGAAGGGTATTATGAGATGAATCTAAAAGCTTGGGATACAAGTGCAGGTGTGTTGATTTTATCTGAAGCTGGTGGAAAAATTACAAATATAAATGGTGAAAAGTATGATATCTTTAAGGATAAATATATAGTTGCAAGTAATGGAAAAATCCATTCTGAGTTTTTAGCTAAGTTAAATCTTTAAAGTAACTATTTAGTCACTTTTAGCTAATATATCCTACTTTTTATGCAAAGGTATTTGAATAATGTGTGGAATTGTTGGTTATATTGGTAAGAAAGATACAACAAAGTTTTTATTAGAGGGTTTAAAAGAGTTAGAGTATAGAGGTTATGATTCTGCTGGAATAGCACTTTTAAATCAAGAGAAAATTGATGTTTTTAAAGCTTTAGGTAAATTAGAAAACCTTGAAAACAAAGTAAACAATGCAAACCTTTCAAAATACCCAATTGGTATAGGACATACAAGATGGGCTACACATGGGAAGCCTACAGAGTTAAATGCACATCCCCATTTAGGTGAGTACTCTTATGTGGTTCATAACGGAATAGTTGAAAACTATAAAGAGTTAAAAGATGAACTTATCTCAAAAGGGCATAAGTTTGTTTCCCAAACAGATACTGAAGTAATTGTTCATCTATTTGAAAACCTTTATAATAGTTTATTAGATACAAAAAAAGCTTTTGAAACTACAATTTCTCGTTTAGAGGGTGCTTTTTCAATACTTCTTATCTCAAAAGCAGATCCAGAAAAGATTTTTTTCTTTAAACATGGAAGCCCTTTAATTATCGCAAAAGGAGCTGAGGAAGAGGAGGTTATGTTTGCCTCTTCAGATGCTCCATTGATTGGACTTGCTAATGAGGTTGTTTATCTAGAAGATAATGTTGGTGGAATAGCAACAGCTAAAGGTATTGAGTTTTTTAGTGATAATTACTCTTGGTCAAATCTTCCAAGCTCTAAACAGTTTGCTCAAAAAGATGGTTTTAGATTTTTTATGGAAAAAGAGATTTATGAGCAAAGTGATGTGGTTAGTGATTGTATGTTAGGTAGGTTAAAAGATGATGGAATCTACTTTGATGAGATAGAACCATCACTTTTTGATGGAATAAAAGAGATAAAAATTTGTGCTTGTGGTACTTCATACCACGCTGGTTTAACCTCTTCATATCTTTTTGAAAGATTAGCAAGAGTTAAGTGTAGTGTTGAAATAGCAAGTGAGTTTAGATATAAAGAGCCACTATTAAGTGATGATACTCTATTTATAGTTATCTCACAAAGTGGTGAAACAGCAGATACCTTAGAAGCACTTAAGATGGCAAATAAAGCTGGGTTAAAATCTTTGGTTGTTTGTAATGTTGATAACTCTTCAATGACAAGAACTGCTGATTATACAATACTTACAAGAGCAGGTATTGAAAAGGGTGTTGCCTCAACAAAAGCCTTTTCTACTCAAGCAGTTGTTTTATGGATGTTAGCTTTATATATTGGAAAGCTAAAACAAAATATTACAAATGAGAAGTTAGAAGAGGAGCTTCAAGCATTAAGAGAGGTTCCAAAATCTTTAATTGTTTGTGATAAAATACATGAGAAGACTAGAAGATTATCAAAAAGATATCTTCATGGTCATGGGTTTTTCTTCATTGGACGTGATGTCTTTTTCCCATTGGCTTTAGAAGGAGCCTTAAAATTAAAGGAAATCTCATATTTACATGCAGAGGGGTATCCTGCAGGAGAGATGAAACACGGACCTATTGCATTGGCTGATCCTGAACTATTCACGATAGCTTTAATGCCACAAAATTTATTATATGATAAAATTAAATCAAATGTTGAGGAGTTAAGTGCAAGGGATAGTACTATTTGTGCCATTTCCCCACTTGATTTTGAACTTGCAGATGATTTTATAAAGCTCAAAAAAACTGACCATTATATGTTAGAGTTCTTTGAGATGTTAGTTGTATTGCAACTTCTTTCTATGGAGATTTCAATACGATTAGGGAATGATGTTGACATGCCAAGAAACTTGGCTAAGTCTGTAACTGTTGAATAATTATTAATTTTTTATTTTTTTCGTGTAGTTTAAGATAAAAAATAAGTATGATTTTGATGGAAAACAAAAATGGAAAACAAAATAGGAAAACAAAAATGGAAAACAAAACAAATTACTTATTTACAAGTGAAGTTGTAAGCCCAGGGCACCCAGATAAATGTGCAGATATTATTGCTGATTCTATCGTAGATAGATTGATTATTGAAGATAAAAACAGCCGTGTTGCTTCTGAGGTTTTTGTAGCTGGAAAACATGTTGTTATCGGTGGTGAGGTTAAATCTCAATGCCAATTAACACAAGAAGATTATGAAAATATTGTTAAAGATGCTTTAGCAAAAATTGGTTATGATGGAAAATCTGCTTTTACAAAAGAGCAATGTTTACATCCTGATGATGTACAAGTTCAAGTTTTATTAAACCAACAATCTCCTGATATCTCTCAAGGTGTTGATCAAACAACTGGTGAGATTGGTGCAGGTGACCAAGGTATTATGTTTGGATTTGCATCTAATGAAACTGCTGATTTAATGCCAGCAGCTATCACTTATGCTAGAATGTTATGTGATAAAGTTTATAATTATGCTTTAAAACATAACCATAAACTTGGTGTTGATATTAAAACTCAAGTTACAATTGATTATGGAACAAAAGAGAATTTTGAGAATTGTAAACCTCAAAAAATCCATACAATTGTTGTTAGTGCACCTTCTGTTGAGGGTATGCCAATTGAAGAGGTTAGAGAGTTGATTCAAGGTTTAATTGATGATACAGGATTGCCAACAGATATGTATAATAAAGATGAAACAATTGTTCATATCAATCCAACAGGAAGATATGTAAGTCATTCAAGTTTACACGATAGTGGATTAACTGGAAGAAAACTTATTGTTGATTCATTTGGTGGATATTCACCTATTGGTGGTGGAGCACAATCTTCTAAAGATTATACAAAAGTTGATAGAAGTGGATTATATGCAGCAAGATGGATTGCAAAAAACATAGTTGCAGCTGGACTTGCAAAAAAAGCGATTGTTCAAATCTCATATGCTATTGGAGTTGCTAAACCAACTTCTGTTGCTGTTGATACTTTGGGAACATTTACAAAATTTAATGATGATGAATTATCTGCATTTGTTATGAAAGAGTATTCTTTAACTCCAAGATGGATTACAGATAGATTCAATTTAGATAAACCATCAAGTGAAACATTCCTTTATGCAGATGTTGCATCAAGAGGACAAGTTGGTCAAAGTGATTACCCTTGGGAAAAACTTGATGAAGTTGAAAAATTAAAAAACTTATAATTTTAGATTTAAAAGGATTTTAGATGGATTTAAAAAATCTATTTAGCAAGATTACATTTGAAAGTAAAAAAGAGCAACCAACAAAACAAGATGCTCCAACACACTGGGTAAAATGCCCAGAGTGTTCAGCATTGATGTTTTTTAAAGAGGTTGAAAATCAAAATAACATTTGTCCTAAATGTAATTTTCATATGAGAATAGGTGCAAAAAGAAGATTAGAGATTTTAACTGATAGGGACTCTTTTGTTGAGTATGATGCAGATTTAAAACCTATAGATCCTTTAAAATTTGTAGATAAAAAATCTTATAAAAAAAGAGTTGAAGAGGCTTATAAAAAAACAGGTAGAAACTCTGCTGTTATAAGTGGTGAGTGTACAATAAACTCAATACCTGCGCAAATTGTTGTTTTTGATTTTGCTTTTATGGGTGGAAGTTTAGGTTCTGTTGAGGGTGAGAAGATTGTAAGGGCTGTAAATAGAGCTTTAGAAAAAAGACAAGGTCTTATTATAGTTTCAGCTTCAGGTGGAGCTAGAATGCAAGAATCAACTTTTTCATTGATGCAAATGGCAAAAACTTCAGCTGCCTTGAAAAAACTTGACCAAGCAAAACTTCCTTATATCTCTGTTTTAACAGACCCTACTATGGGTGGAGTTTCTGCTTCTTTTGCCTTTTTAGGTGATATTATTATGGCAGAACCTGGTGCCTTAGTTGGATTTGCTGGACAAAGAGTTATAAAACAAACAATTGGAGCTGATTTACCAGAAGGTTTCCAAAGAGCAGAATTCTTACTTGAAAAAGGTTCAATTGATATGGTTGTTAGTAGAAACGATATGAAAAAAACATTATCTGATTTATTAACAATGTTCTCAAACAATATTAGCGCAAGTTAAATATATGACAAGATTAGAAGAGGCTTTAGGTTTTAAACCTGAAGCAGCTAATTTCTTATATGCCCTTTGTGATTATGGAACCCTACTTAAAAAAGATATCTATTTAATCGATTTTGTTAGAATTGTAAAAAAATTAGATGTAAAGATTATTCAATATAGAGATAAAATTAACTCTAATGAGCTACAAATTGAAAACCTAAACTATTTAAAAAAACATTTAGATATACCAATAATTGTAAATGATAAGTTACACCTTTTAGAGTATACAGATGGTTTACATCTAGGGCAAGAAGATCTGCAAGAGATGAAAGATGAAAAACTAAAACTAAAAGATGAAGAGTTGGTTTTTAAATTTTTAAGAAAAAAATATCCAAATAAACTTTTTGGACTCTCAACTCATAATGAAAAAGAGATTTTAAAAGCAAATAAATATGATATTGATATGATTGGTTTAGGTGCATATAAATCAACAAGTACAAAAGATGTGGCTTCTTTATTGGGTGAAAAGTTACCCTATTTGGCAAAAATATCAAAACATCCAGTATGTGCAATAGGTGGAGTTAATATAGAAGATAAAATAGCTAATGTAACTTTTAATGTAGTTGGTTCAGGTCTTTATACGTAACAAATGGTAACACTAAAATGAAAATTAATATATATTCAATTGTTAAACCCTCTAATGATGATTTTGATAAAATATCTAAAGAGTTTATAAAAATGTGCTCTAAATTTGCAAAAGTTGAGGTTCATTGTATCTTTAATAAAACAATTGCAAAAGCTCAAACAATTGGTGAAAAAGAGGCAAAAGAATCTTATACAAAAGCCTATGAAAACTATTTAAGTGGTTATTGCATAGCTTTAGATGTATTAGGGAAAAAAGTTGATAGTTTTGAGTTTTCTGAGATGATAACAAATAATTCAGAAGTCAATTTTTTTATAGGTGGTGCCTATGGATTTGAAAAAGATTTTTTAAATAAATGTGATAAGATTATTAGCCTTAGCGCCTTGACAATGGCACATAAAGTGGTTACATTAGTACTACTTGAACAGGTGTTTAGAGGATTAGCTATAAAAAACAACCATCCATATCATAAGTAATTTATAATTATTTGAGTATAATACTCAAATTTTTTTAGAAAAGGTATAATGTGGCTAATTCAAAACAAATTGAAGAATTAAAGCAAATCTTATTAGAAAGAAGAGAAGCTATAAATAAAAATATTCAAGGTAGTAGAGATAGTATCGATTCTTTAAAGAACTCTGAATGTAATGATGAATTTGATTACGCAGAGGTGTCTAGTGATAGTTTCAAGGAGGGGATTATTGCTAACCAACAAATTAAAGAATTAAATGAGATCGAGGATGCTTTAAAGAGGATCGAAAAGGGAACATACGGTGTATGTGAAATGTGCGATGAATCTATTGCAATTGGTAGACTAAGAGCTAAACCTTTCGCTAAATATTGTACACCTTGTAGAGAGATTCACGAACAAGAACATTAAATAATATTAAAGGATTAGATGTGGGACTAAAATCATATATAGGATTTTCTTTACTATTTATAATCGTCTTAGCGGTTGTAATATTTAGTATAGAAGCTGGGGACTATCAATTAAATGTTTTTGATTTTTCATTAAATTTACCAATTGTAATATGGGTAATATTACCTGCGGTGGTTTTATTTGGTCTTACGATCTTGCATCTAATGTTTTACGGAACAATCAATTTTTGTAAATTTAAAGGTTTTCAAAAAGATGAAGAGAATATTATTGAAGTTATAAAAGCTATGCTTTTAGAAAAGAGTGATAATAGAAAGTTCAAAACTTCTGGGTATAAAAACCTATCTTCAATTTTAAAACAGTTCAAACTTGGAGTAGGTGATAACACTTTTACTTCAAAAAGTGAATCATTAAATGATACTGTTTCTAAAATCAAAGATATTAAAGCTGGAAAATATGTTTCAGAAAAGGAGATTAAACTATCTCCAGAATCACAACTTGCAAAACAAAACCTTATCAATAAAGTAACTGAACAAGTTGATTATGCTGTTGAGATTTTAAAAAGAGTAGATCAACATCCAGAAGATGTTGTAAGAGCTGCTTATTTTAATGTTTTAGAGAATAAATCAATGACAACAATAAAAAAAGTTTATACAAATGTTCCATTAGATAAAGAGATGGCGTTAAAACTATTTTTAAAAGATATTGATAACAATGAGTTTGGTCTTTCAAAAGAGGAGATTTTAAAGATTACTAAATCTTTAAACTATTCAAAAGAGGAGTATATCACCCTTGCAAAACTTTATAAAGAGGTTTTAACTCCTGATAAACTTTTAGATCTATTTGAAACTTTAGCAGATGAAGATATTGCAGCTACTGAATCATATTTTTATATTCTTCTAGAGTTAGAGATGATAGATAAATTAAAAGATCTATTAAGTGGTTATGATGATAATGAGTATAAACCATTTAGAGCTTTACTTGATTTAAAAGATGCAGGTAAACACTATAGTTTAGATGATATGGTGATAGTTTAATTAAAAAATGACTAATAAAATAGATTTTAGCCAACCCTTAATGGTGTTGGCTCCACTTGCTGGATACACTGATTTACCCTTTCGTGCTGTTGTCAAAAAATTTGGGGCAGATATCACAATCTCTGAGATGATCTCTTCAAATGCCTTAGTATACAAATCACAAAAAACACTTAAAATGATAGAAAAATCTCCAAGTGAAGATCCCTACATAGTTCAAATAGCAGGTAATAAACCAGAACTTGTAAGGGATGCTGTACAACTTTTAAATGAGGTTGAGGGGATTGATGGGATCGATTTAAATTGTGGATGTCCTGCACCAAAAGTTTTCAACCATGGATCTGGTTCTAATCTTTTAGGGGATTTAAAAAAACTTGAAGAGATTTTAAGTACAGTTAAAAAATACAATAAGAAACAATATACTAGTGCCAAAGTTAGAATTGGTGTAAATGAAAAAATACCAGTTGAAATAGCAAAAGCAGTTGAGGCTTGTGGGGTAGATTTCATGTCTGTTCATGGAAGAACAAGAGCAGGTAAATATAAAGCACCAGTTGATTATGATGCTATTAAAATGATGAAAGAGAGTGTAACTATCCCAGTTATTGCAAATGGTGATATTACAGATTACAATAAAGCTAAAAAGGTATTATCTCATACCAATGCCAATGGTGTTATGATTGGACGTGCTGCTGTTGGTAAACCTTGGATATTTTATCAACTAAAACATGGAGTTGAAGATATAGATGAGGCTTTAAAAAGAGAGATAATCTTAGAACATTATGATGAGGTGCTGAAGTTTCATGGAAAACATGGTGCAATAATGTTTAGAAAACTACTACACTCATACTCTAAGGGCTATAAGGGTGCTGCAGAGTTTAGGGATATAATAAATCGTATAAGTGATGAAAAAGTTATGCGAGATATGATAGAAAACTTTTTTTAATTTCTTTTTGGATAAAATATTTCCTTTATAAAGATAAGTATTTTTAATTAAATACTATAAAGGTTATATATTTGTCAGAATACTATTATGAGTTGATAATAAAACCACAAAACCATTTTGATACCTTTGCAGATCTTTTGGTAAGTTTAACAGAAAATGCCATAGAAGAGTGTGATAATACAATTATTGCAAGAAGTGAAGAGGACTTAAGTGATGTTGAGTTTGGAGTTAAAGAGTTTGCAAAAGCTATTGGTGTTGAGTGTGAAACACAATTAGAAAAAAAAGAGAATATTGATTGGATTAAACAATATCAAGAATCAGTAAAAGCAGTTGAGGTTGGTAAGTTTTTTGTAAGACCCTCATGGGAAGAGAAAAAAGATGATAAAATTGATATAATTATCGATCCAGCATTATCTTTTGGTTCTGGACATCATGAAACAACATCAAGTTGTTTAGAAGCTATAAGTGAGTATGTTAAACCAAATCATTTAGTTTTAGATGTGGGAACAGGAAGTGGTATTTTAGCAATTGCAGCTGCAAAACTTAATGCAAAAGTTGATATTTGTGATACAGATGAGGTTTGTATAAAAGATACTGATTCAAATTTTAAATTAAATAATATAAGTTATGAAAACTCATGGATTGGTTCAGCAAATAATGCTAAAATAAAATATGATGTGGTTATTGCAAATATAGTTGCAGATGTTTTAGTTTTTTTAGCAAAAGATTTAAAAAAGTGCTTAAATGACAATGGTATATTAATAATATCAGGTATATTAGACAAACATATAGATAAGGTTTTGAGAAAATTTAGTGATATTGAACAGCTACAAGTAATTCAAAAAAATGAGTGGATTACAGTAGTTTTTAAAAAATAAAGGAGTTTTATTTTATGAATAAGAAAAAAGGAAATAATAATAACAATGGGGATAACAACAATTTTTTTAATAATAACCCTCTTTTAGTTTTTGTTATTTTTTCGATTGTAACAATTTTTGTTTTTAAAGCAGTATTTCCAGAAGAATCTGGTTCTGCAATGGGGTCTAATAGTACAATGAGTTCTTTTGGGCAAACAAAAAAACAAACAGTTGCATATTCAGATTTAAAGAAATTAATTAATTCTGGAAAAATAGAGTATGTAGGGATTGGAAATACACAAATAAAAGCTGTATCAAAACCTGCAAATGGGCAAATTATTACCTATACAGCAAGAAGAGTTGTTCCTGATGAAACACTTATTACAACATTAGAAAACAATGGAATCGCTTATGGTGGAATAAATGAAGAGAACCTTATAGCAGATATTTTATTTGGATGGGTATTACCTATATTTATCTTCTTTGCAATTTGGATGTTCTTAGCAAAAAGAATGACTAAGTCAATGGGTGGAGGAGGCGGAGGCCTTCTTGGAATTGGTAGTTCTAAAAAGATGATCAATTCTGAAAAACCAAAAGTTAAGTTTGAAGATATGGCTGGAAATAAAGAGGCTAAAGAGGAGGTTCAAGAGGTTGTTGATTTCTTGTCAGCCCCTGAAAGATATATTAAACTTGGTGCTCAAATTCCAAAAGGTGTATTATTAGTAGGACCTCCAGGTACAGGTAAAACATTATTAGCAAAAGCAGTTGCAGGTGAAGCTGATGTTGAGTTTTTATCTGTTTCTGGTTCTGCCTTTATTGAGATGTTTGTTGGGGTTGGAGCAAGTAGAGTTAGAGACCTTTTTGAACAAGCAAAAAAAGTAGCACCAGCTATTATTTTTATTGATGAGATTGATGCAATTGGTAAAAGTAGAGCTTCAGGTGGACCAATGGGTGGAAATGATGAAAGGGAACAAACTCTAAACCAGCTTCTTGCAGAGATGGATGGTTTCTCAACAGAATCAGCACCAGTAATTGTATTAGCAGCAACAAACAGACCAGAAGTTCTTGACCCAGCACTACTTAGACCAGGTAGATTTGATAGACAAGTATTGGTTGATAAACCAGACTTCGAAGGTAGAAAAGAGATTTTAAATGTACATATTAAAAATGTTAAATTAGGAAAAGATGTAGATTTAGAAGAGGTTGCAAGGATGACAGCTGGACTTGCAGGGGCAGATTTGGCAAATATTATCAATGAAGCTGCACTTTTAGCAGGTCGTGCAAATAAAGAAGAGGTTACTTCAGAAGACTTTAAAGAAGCAGTTGAAAGACAAATTGCTGGTTTAGAGAAAAAATCTAGAAGAATCTCACCAAAAGAGAGAAAGATTGTAGCTTATCACGAAAGTGGTCATGCCTTAATCGCTGAGATAACTAAAGGTGCTAAAAAAGTAAATAAAGTTTCAATTGTGCCAAGAGGACTTGCAGCATTAGGGTATACTTTAAATACTCCAGAAGAGAATAAGTATCTTATGCAAAAGCATGAGCTTGTAGCTGAAGTTGATGTTCTTTTAGGTGGACGTGCTGCAGAGCAAGTATTTATTGGAGAGATAAGTACAGGTGCAGGAAACGACCTTGAAAGAGCAACTGATATTATCAAATCTATGGCTTCTGTATATGGTATGAGTGATATTGCAGGACTGATGGTACTAGAAAAAAGATCAAACCAGTTCTTAGGTGGACAAACACAAAAAGATTTTTCTGATGATATGGCAAAAAACCTTGATGACTTTGTTAAAAAGACACTTAATGAAAGATATGAAGTTGTATTACAAGAGTTAAGTGATAATAAAGAAGCTATTGAACAAATGACTAAAGAGTTACTAGAGATTGAGGTGATTACAGGTCAAAGGGTTAGAGAGATTATTATTGATAATGGTGGAACTGTTTTTGATGAGGAAGATTTACATAGTGAAGCTTTAAATGAAGAGGATTTAAAAACTGATGATGAAACTGAAGAGAAAAACGATGAAGTTAAATCAACAGATGAAAATACTCAAGATGAACCAAGTGTTCAAGAAGATGAAAAAAAAGATAAAGAGTAAATATGTTTGATATTGTTGTAGCAAAAGAGGGACAAAAAGCTATTTTAATAGCCTTTTTAGTAATGATTGTTTCAATCCTCATTGGGTGTGGATTTTTAGTAACATTAGCTTTTATTGCAACAATAGGTTTAATATTTATTTTTAGAAATAAAGATATCTCATATAACAACAACGATAGTGATATTACATCTCCAATCTCTGGTGTTGTAACTGCTATTGATGTTGCTGAAGAGAATAAAAAAGATATATATATTGATGTATCATTGTGCAATAACCATATCTTAAGAGCTTGTGAAGATGGGGATTGTACAGTTGAATATAAAAGGGGTTTAAACCTACTTTTGAACTCTTTTAAAGCAAAAAGATTAAATGATAAAGCGATTATAAAATTTAATCAAACAAAGATAAACTTATGCTCATCATTATTTAACACCTCTATAAATATAACAAAAACACAAAAGCTTAGAAAGGGTGAGAAAATTGGTGTTTTCTTACAAGGAGAGGTTTGTGTTACAGTAGACTCTGCTAATGATATAATGGTAAAAATAGGAGATAAGGTTGATTCGGGACAAACAACTTTAGCTATAATTCCTACACCTAAAGAGGATGAACAAAAACAAGAAGATTGATATATCTTCTTTACAAAAATGTCAAAAAGCTTGACAAATCTAGATTTAATTAATATAATTTCGAACTAATTAAAAAACTAAGGGAGAGTAAAATGAAAATATTTGATTTTTATAAAAACTATTTTATAAAAAGTGTTAACACTCTTCTGCTTCTTACAAAATCACTCTAATATTTAAACTTTTTAAATATCACATAATCAGAAAAAACAGTTTTTACTTTTTTTATATTAAAAAAAAGATATAATTTAATGCAATCTATAAAGGCAAAACATGGATAAAAATAGAATATACGTATTTGATACTACATTAAGAGATGGTGAACAATCTCCTGGTTGTTCAATGAACACTGAAGAGAAAATAAAAGTTGCTTTACAATTAGAAAAATTAGGTGTTGATATTATTGAAGCAGGTTTTGCAGCTGCAAGTCCAGGGGATTTTGATGCAGTAAGCAGAATAGCAGAAGTGGTTAAAAACTCATCTATTTGTTCTTTAAGTAGAGCTGTAGAAAACGATATAAAACAATCTGGATTGGCTGTAGGAAAAGCTCCTAAACATAGAATACATACATTTATAGCTACTTCACCAATTCATATGCAATATAAGTTAAAAATGAGCCCAGATGAGGTTATTAAAAGAGCAGTTCATGCAGTAGAGTATGCAAGAACTTTTGTTGATGATGTTGAGTTCTCTTTAGAAGATGCTGGAAGAAGTGAAATACCTTTTATGAAAGAGGTTATGGATGCAGTTATAAGTGCAGGTGCTAGAACAATCAACTTACCTGATACAGTTGGATATAGATTACCAACAGAGTTAGGGGCGATGGTAAAAGAGTTAAGTGACTTTGCTGGAGATAGAGCAATTGTTTCTGTTCACAACCACAACGACTTAGGATTAGCTACGGCAAACACTTTAAGTGCTGTTTTAAATGGTGCAAGACAAATTGAAGTAACAATTAATGGTTTAGGTGAAAGAGCAGGAAACTCTGCTTTAGAAGAAGCTGTAATGGCTATAAAAACAAGAAAAGATGCTTTTGGAGAATTATATACAAATATCAATACTCCTGAGTTATATCCAACTTCTAGATTAGTTGCTACTATTACAGGTGTTGAGCCACAACAAAACAAAGCAATTGTTGGTAAAAATGCCTTTGCTCATGAAAGTGGAATCCACCAAGATGGTGTATTAAAACACCAAGAAACTTATGAGATTATGAGACCTGAAGATGTTGGTGTATTTAAAGATTCAACATTGATTTTAGGAAAACATAGTGGAAGAGCAGCATTTAGAGATAAAATCAATCAATTAGGATTTGATAAGGTAACTGATGAAGAGTTAAATGCAGCATTTGAAAGATTTAAAATCTTAGCTGATAAGAAAAAAGAGGTTACTGATGATGATGTAAGAATGTTAATCACGGATGAAGCATTAAACTCAAGCAAAACATATGAGTTAGTTGGATTACAAATCTCTGATTGCTCAAACGGAGTTCCAACAGCAGCAGTATCTATAAAATACAAAGATGGTGTAATGACTGATGCAAATATTGGTAATGGAACGATGGATGCAATCTTTAAAACAATAGATAGATTAACTGGTTACAACGGAGAGTTAAAAGATTATAAGGTTATCTCTGTAACTGAAGGTAAAGATGCCTTAGCAAAAGTTACAACAAGAGTATCTTTTGATGAAACTTCACCAGCATTTGTTGGACATGGATTAAGTATTGATACTATGTTAGCAACTGCAAAAGCTTATTTAGGAGCTTTAAACTCATACCTTTCTCAAAAAGAAAGATTAAATAAAAAAACAGAACACCAAGTTTAAAATAGAGCAGTCTCTTGACTGCTTTATCTAAGATAGTTACAAACTTATAACAAACCCTTATCTTTCAGCAAGAAATTTGATAAATAATATTAAAATAATATAAAAATCAACAATTAATTTTGTCAGAGGGAGAAGTTTATTTTATGACACAGTTTAATTTCTTTTTAAAACTGTTAAAAGATTCGTTTCGGGATTTAATTCCTATTGTATTAGTTATCCTATTTTTTCAATTAGCAATAATTCAAGCAGTTCCAGATGGTTGGGTATCAACCACAATTGGGCTTATTATTGTTGGTTTTGGTTTAGCTGTATTTTTACAAGGTTTGGAAATAGGAATTTTCCCTGTGGGGGAAGGTTTAGCTAGGGATTTTGCAAAACACCCTTCTATGACTTGGGTTCTTATATTTGGGTTTTTAATTGGATTTGGTACAACAATTGCCGAACCAGCCTTAGCAGTAATCGCAGATAAAGCAGCATCCATCTCAAGTGGTCGTATTGATGCTACTTGGTTAAGAATAGTAGTTGCAGGTTCAGTTGGATTTGCAATTTTATTAGGTGTATTTAGGATTATAAAAGGGCACCCAATACATTACTATATTATTGCTGGGTATATCTTGGTTGTGGGTGTTACTTTTTTCGCTCCTCCAGAAATTATTGGTTTAGCATACGACTTAGGTGGGGTAACAACTTCAACTGTAACAGTACCACTTGTTGCAGCTCTTGGTATAGGACTAGCTTCATCTATAAAGGGGCGAAACCCTGTAATTGATGGTTTTGGTCTTATCGCTTTTGCTTCTTTAACTCCAATGATTTTTGTTCAAGTTTATGGGATTGCAGTTTATTCTTTAGTTGATGCAAAAGATGTTGGTGAGGTTTTAATCAAAGCGACTGTTTCTTCTCCTACTGATATTACACTTCAATCAGTTCTTACGGGGATACTTTCAGTATTTAAAGATGTTGTTCCAATTTTAGCAATTATTATGTTTTTCCAATATGGAGTATTGAAAAAACCTATTCAAAATCTAAAAACAGTATTTTTTGGATTTTTCTTAGTTATTATTGGACTTTATGCATTTATCTTAGGTTTAGAGTTAGGGTTGTTTTCACTTGGTGAAACAATGGCTTATCAATTAACAAAAGGTAAATCTGTACTTATAATTTATGCCTTTGCTTTTGCTATTGGGTTTTCTACAACCATGGCAGAACCTGCACTTATGGCTATTGCAAAAAAAGCAAGAGAGATAAGTGATGGTAAGATAAACGATTTTGCCCTTAGAATATTTGTTGCCTTTGGTGTTGCAATGGGTATTGCACTTGGAGCATTTAGAATTGTTGATGGGGGGCATATTCACTACTATATTATTGTTGGGTATATAGTTGTAATCCTTTTAACTTGGATTGCTCCTAAATATATTATCCCAATTGCCTATGATAGTGGAGGGGTTACAACTTCAACTGTTACAGTGCCACTTGTTGCTGCTTTAGGTATTGGTCTTGCTACAAATATTGATGGAAGAAGTCCACTTATTGATGGTTTTGGTCTTATTGCATTTGCTTCATTATTCCCAATGATAACAGTTATGTTATATGGGATTATAACTGAGAAACTTGGAGTTAAATCAGATACAGAGATTGAAGCAGCTAATATCTTAAGAGATGCCTTAATTGATGCAGAAAATATGGATCTAGCTACAGTTAATATTGATGGTAGTGATAGAAGACACTCCTTACCTATGGACTTCTCTGCGGTTGTTATAATTGTTCCTAAAGAGAAAAAAATAGATGCAATACAAGCTGCAAATAAAGCTGGTGCCCCTGGTGTTACAGTTTTAAGAGCAGATGGTATAGGTCTTGGTCAAATGGATAATTTCTATAGAAGCTCTTTTGAAGCAAATGATGCATTATTGTTATTTTTATTGCCTCAAAGTTTAGTAAACCCTGTTATCAAATCTATTATCCATACTCTACATATTACAACTACAGGAAAAGGTATAGCCTTTGCTTTCCCATTAACACACATGAAAGGGATTAGTTTAAGTAGACACGATATTTTTGTTAATAGAAAAGATCATAAAAACCCTGAAAATGATCCTGAAAAACTCATAAAAGAGGAAGAGAAAAAAGCTGAAGAGAAACTAAGCGAAGTCTCAAATCTGACAAATGAAATCAATAAACAAGATTGATGAGCTAAATAGATATATAAGTACTAAAAAAGCAGTACTTATATATTTTAGTGGTGAAAACTGCTCTGTATGTAAAGACTTAAAACCCAAAATAGAAAATGCAATTGTTAACAATTTTCCTAAAATAGAGATTTATGAAGTTAAATCTGATCTATATAAAGAGATAGCAAGCAGTTTTTCGGTATTTTCTATTCCAACTATATTGGTTTATTTTGATTCAAAAGAGTTTAAAAGATATGGACGAAATATCTCCATATATCAATTTATAGAAGAGTTAAAAAGACCATATACACTATTTATGGATTAGGATTATGAAAAAAGTTTTTTTAGTAGCAGTTTTAGTTTTAATCGCCATTCAATTTATCACTATAGATAAGACAAATTTACAAACTGATAAGAGTTTGGAGATAAAAGCTCCTGAGCATATTATGAGTATGTTTAAAACCTCATGTTATGATTGCCATTCAAATGAGGTTAAATGGCCTTGGTATTCTAATGTTGCACCATTTTCATGGGTGGTTTCAGACCATGTTGATATGGGAAGAAAATGGTTGAATTTTTCCACTTGGGAAAACTATACTAAAGAGGAAAAAGAGAAAAAACTAAAAGGTATTTTTAGAACTGTATATGCAGCAATGCCTTTACAAAGTTATACTTTTATCCACGAAGATGCAAACTTAACAAAAGAACAAAGAACAACAATAAGAGAATGGACGGGAGTAAAATAAGGTTTGAGAGAGCAGGTTCAAGAACTATTAGATGATAAAAAAACACTTCTTACAATAACATATTTTAAACTTCAAAAGCTATTTGAAAAAAAGTATGGACAAAATACAGTTGTACTTATGGAGATTGGGACTTTTTTTGAGGTTTATGAGGTAAATAACGATGAAGAGCAAATAGGAAAAGCTAAGGAGATTGCTGAGCTTTTAAATATTCAACTTACAAGAAAAAACAAATCTATTCTTGAAAACTCACAAGAAAACCCTATAATGGCTGGTGTTCCAGCTATATCATTAGAAAAACACCTAGCAAGAATTATAAATGAACAAAAATACACCATTGTAATAATTAGACAAAAAGGTGTACCACCAAAGGTATCAAGATATCTAGATACTGTTGTAAGTCCAGGGACAAACTTTGATTTTGTAATTGACCAAGATGAAAACAATATAACCTCACTAATTGTTGACCAAGTAAAAGGGATATATCTAGTTGGATATAGTGCTATTGATGTAACAACAGGAAAGTGTTATTACAATGAGGTTCATGGAACTAGTGAAGATAAGTTTTATGCATTGGATGAGGTGTTCAATTATATGAATATGCATAAAACAAATGAGGTAGTTGTAACCTTCATAGATAAAAATATAAATCAAAAAGAGGTGATTGATTATCTTGAACTAAAGTTAAAAACCTTTCATGTAGGTGGTTTTATCCCTAAAATAAACTATCAAAATGAGTTGTTTAAAAATGTTTTTAATATTGAATCATTATTAACAGCAATTGAACACTTGGATATGGAAAGGGTTCCTTTAAGTACTCAAGCTTTAGCTATTTTAATAGACTTTGTTATTGGACACGATTCAAATATTATTCAAAAACTATCATTTCCTATCAAACTTGATGTTAGTAAATATATCTATTTAGGAAATAATGCCCTAGAGCAATTAAACATCATAGAAACAACTCACAATCCAAGTTTGATAAAATTGATGAATAATACCTCTACAGCTATGGGTAAAAGACTTTTAAAAGAGAGATTAACCCATCCTATAAAAGAGAGCAAGGAGCTTTTACGAAGATTTGCCTTATCAAAAGAGCTTTATGATTATCATGCTCCAATAGAGAACGAATTGGCAAATATCTATGATATAGAGAGATTAACAAGAAGGATAAAGCTTAGTAGACTTCACCCCTTTGAACTTAACTATTTATACGATTCTTTACTTAGTATAAAACAAGTAGTTAGTTTTATGGAAAACTATAAATTTATCACACCCCCTTGCTCTTTAGCTCAGTTACAAATGTTTATTGACTCTATTGAGTCAACCTTTGATTTAAGTGTATCAGGTAAATATATGTTAAAAGATGTTGAATCAAATATGGTTTGTGATGGGATAAACCACCAAATTGATGAGCTAAATAAAGAGAATGAAAAACTTTATGAAAAACTTGAATTTTTAAAAAAACATATTTTAAGCTTTTTAACTACAAACGATTCAAACTATGTTTCTATTCAAAGATTAGATAAAGAGGGCTTTTATTTATCTTTAACAAAAAATAGATATAACTCAATAAAAGAACAACTTTTAAATTCACATTTAATAGTAGATGATGAACTACTTTTGATTAAAGATTTTAATATAAAAGTCCAAACTACAACTGTAAAGATCTCTTGTAGTTTAACCGATTCTATCTCCGATAGATATGTACACAATTTAAGAAAAATCATTGAATTAAATAAACTAGTATTTAAAGAGAAGCTTTCAGAGTTTGAGAAAAAATTTGCAACACTTTTAGAGGATTTAGTTCAGTTTATTGCAGAGATTGACTTAACTATCTCAAATATCAAAACAGCAAAAAAATACAATTATGTTTGTCCAAAAATAGTAAAAACTAAAGAGGATGAAAACTTTTTAGAAGTTATTGATTTAAGACATCCCATTATTGAAGCCAATGAAGAGCAAGGTATCTATGTACCAAATGATATCATTTTAGGTGAGTTATCATTGGCAAAAGAGGAACATAAAAACAATGTTATAATCAAAAACTCTAACCCTATAAATATCTATAATAACAAGATGCATGGGGTATTACTTTATGGGATAAACTCTTCAGGAAAATCCTCTTTGATGAAATCAATAGGAATAGCTGTTATCTTAGCACAAGCAGGATTTTATGTACCAGCTAAATCGATGAGGTTCTCAATATTTGATTCTGTTTTTACTAGAATTAGTGGGGCAGATAATATTGCAAAGGGTTTATCATCTTTTGCTGTTGAGATGTTAGAGCTAAAAAATATCTTTAATAGAGCAACCAAAAGGTCACTTATCCTTGGTGATGAGATTTCGCATAGTACAGAGACAATGAGTGGTTTATCAATAGTTGCAAGTGCAATTTTAAAGCTTTCTAAACTTGAAGCTTTATTTTTATTTGCAACACATTTACATCAACTGCCTGAGATAAAAGAGATAGCAAGTCTTAAAAACATTATCCCTTTACATCTATCTGTAATGTATCAAGATGAAGAGGATAAATTAATCTTTGATAGAAAACTAAAATATGGAAGTGGTTCATCTATGTATGGTTTAGAGTATGCAAAATCTTTACATATGGATAGAGAGTTTTTATCAATGGCAAACGATATTAGAAAAAAACTTACCGATGACTATAGTGCTATAGAAAGATTATCACAGAAAAAAACTTCAAAATACAACAAAGAGGTATTTGCTTCAACTTGTGTTATTTGTGGTAGAGCTTGTGATGATGTACATCACATAAAAGAGCAAGCAAGGGCAAATAAAGATGGCTTTATAGGTCATGTAAATGCAAACCATAAATACAATCTAATTCCACTTTGTAAAGAGCATCATAAGATGGTTCATGATGGTACAATAAACATAAATGGTTTTATTGCAACCTCAAAAGGTTTAGAGTTACACTATACTCATGTGGATGAATCTAAGTAAATTTTTTTTACTTTATTTTACTATTTAAAAATATTCAATCTCTGAATATGTTATTTTTTTGTACATTTTGACTAATTTTTATACATTCTTTTACCTTAAAATCATAAATCATACTATATAATTGCGAAAAAAAAGGTAAAGAATGTTTAACTTTAGGTCTCTTAAATCAAAGTTTTTGATCTATACAGTATCGATTTTGATAGTTGTATTTTTTGTAGTTACTGGATTTTTAGCAAATATGATTGCTCAATCTTCTAAAGAAAATGCAAGAATTAATTTCAAAAATACTGCTGATAATGTAGCAATCTCTTTTGCAGTTTTAAACCATAATCTAGATTCAACTATGGAGAGTCTATTAGGTGTTATAAAAGCAGAGTTTCAAAATGAGTTTATACTAAAAAAAGATCAAATTGAAAAGGTTGGAAATATTGATGCCCCAGCGTTTTATAATGGGGAGACTTTATTAAACAACAACTTTGGAGTACTTGAAGAGTATACAAATAAAAGTGGAGCTATTGCAACAATTTTTGCAAGAATGGGTGATGATTTTGTTAGGGTTACTACCACTTTGAAAAAAGAGGATGGAACTAGAGCATATGGAACAATGCTTGGTAAAAAATCTCCGGCATTACAAGCTATGCTTAATGGGGAGACTTTTTCAGGTAAAGTAAAACTTTTTGGAAAAGATTATGTTGTTATTTATGAACCTATTAAAAATGGAAATGAAGTGGTTGGGATCACTTTTATTGGTTATGAGTTTAGTAAGGTTTTAGAAACATTAAGACAAGAGATTAAACAGATTGAAGTTTCAGATAGTGGATATGCTTTTATGATGACAAATAAGGGTGAGCTATTGATCCACCCAACACTACAGGGTAAAAATGTTTATGATTTAAAAGATGAAAGTGGTGAATTTGTTTTTAGAAAGATGATTAACACTAATAATAACTTCTTTAGTTATGAGTTTAATGGGGTTGAAAAACTATCTTATGTAAAACATCTTGATGGATTTAAATCTGTTTTAGTTATAACTGATACAACTGAAAGTATTTATAAAGATAGTAAAGAGGCAACTTTTTGGATATCTGTTGCATTAATTTCAACTTTAATAATAATTGCACTTTTAATGATTTTTTTAACTTCTAGGATTGTTATTACCCCTTTAAAACAGTTTAATGAAGGTTTAGAAGAGTTTTTCTTATTTTTAAATAGAGAAACAAAAGATGCAAAACTTTTAAATATTCAAGGGGAAGATGAGTTTGCTCAAATGGGTAGAAAAGTTGATATAAATATTGATAAAATCAAAACAAATATACAACAAGATAACCAATTAATTAATGATGTTAAAAATGTTGTTAATAGTGTAAAAGAGGGTAGTTTCAAAGCAAGAATAAAAGCAGTTAGTAATAACAACAATCTAGAAGAGTTAAAAAGTATCTTTAATGAGATGTTAGAGGTTACTAGTAAAAATATTTGTACAGATATCAATCAGTTAAAAGCTGTACTACTAAAATATAGAGAGTTAGATTTTACAATTAGAGTTAATAACGATTCTGGTTTAGTTGCACAAGGTTTAAATGAATTAGCTCAAATAATAAATGAGATGTTAGTTGAAAATAAAGTTATTGGAATAAAACTTGATAAAAGTTCAAAACAGTTATTGGAAAATGTTGATATGTTAAACAATTCAACAAATAGTGCAGCAGCTTCTTTAGAAGAAACATCAGCTTCTTTAGAGCAGATAACTGGAAATATTAGACAAAATTCAAACAATATATCAAAGATGTCTTCATTGTCACAAGAAGTATTATCTTCTGCTGGAAGTGGTCAAAAACTTGCAAACCAAACAACTTCATCAATGGATGAGATTAATGAAGAGGTTAATGCAATTAATGAAGCCATCACTGTAATTGATCAAATAGCATTCCAAACAAATATCCTTTCACTTAATGCAGCAGTTGAAGCAGCTACTGCAGGAGAAGCAGGAAAAGGTTTTGCAGTTGTTGCACAAGAGGTTAGAAACCTAGCAGCTAGAAGTGCAGAAGCAGCAAAAGAGATTAAAGATTTAGTTGAAAATGCAAAAGAGAAAGCAAATAGTGGTAAAAATATTGCTGGTGAGATGATAGAGGGTTATTCTAAGTTAAATGATAATATCTCACTTACTATTGAACTTATTGGTGATATTGAGATGGCATCTAGAGAGCAATTACAAGGGATTGAGCAGATTAATGATGCGATAAATTCATTAGATAAACAAACTCAACAAAATGCCTCAATTGCAATTCAAACACAAACTATTGCAAAAGATAATAATAAAGTGGCAAAAGAGGTATTGGAAAATGCCAACTCTAAAAAGTTTATAGAGTAGGACTATAAATATACTAAAAGGTTTTAAACCTTTTAGTAGTTAAAGATTAGATTAAAACTCAAAGCTGTATCCTCTTTCTCATTCCCATCTGTTGGCTCATTTGCATAATCAACTTTATAACTTACACTTGCTGAAATAGTATCGGTAATCTTATTAACAAAAGCAGATTTACTATTTATAAAAAAGTTACTATTATCTGACATATCACCTCTATATGTTAATGATTGTTCAAATTTTAGATTTTCAACAATTCTAAGATCATATAAACCTTTAATTCTATAAGAGCCATACTCATCTGTACTTGAAGGTGTAGTTGATACTACAGGAGTGTTGTTTTTATTTGGATAATCGATTGGATCTCCATTTATATCCCTTTGTATTTGACTATACTCATCTTGTGCATATAAAAAAGACCCTTCTAAACTCAAATTTTGTTTATCACTTTTAATAAACTGATATTTTATACCAGGACCCGTATAAAATTGGTAATCATAACTTGAAAACTTATCCTCTTTATAACCTACTAAATATGTAAGAAAAAGGTTTTTTTTCATCTTGTAATTATAGTTTCCTTCAAGGGTAAATTTATTTCTTATCTCATACCCTTCATCTTCAGCATAAGAGCCATCTAAAAGTAGCTCAAAGGAGTGTTTCTCATAAGTTTTTTTCCCATTGAAGTCTAAACTAAAAGCTTCTGTATCTGTATTTCCAGTGGTTTTCATATATCCAATTTCTGTTTTTAGCTTGAGGTTATCATCAGCAGATTGACACCATAAAACACCTTGACTTAATAATAAAACAGCACATAATTTTTTCATAAATAAAATCCTTATTTTGGTAGTAGATTTTAATATAACAAGAATAGACTTAAATAAAAATGCCAAAAATAGAGGTTTTGTTATACAAACTGTATACTTTTTTTACAATGAATTTTATTTGAAGATGGGATTGATAAGGACACCTATTTAGTTTTAAATAGGTGTCTTTTAATAAGAAGTTGTATTAGAAAAGCTACTAGTAGTCGCTTTTATCTCCATTTTTAAGAATCTCTTTTGAGAATTTAATAACTTTATTTCTACCTGTTTCTTTTGCTTCATATAAACAAAGGTCTGCGTATTTGATACATTTCCAGAACTGGTCTGTATCACCTGGGAAGAATGAATACCCAATACTTACAGTTTTACTAAACGATTCATTATTAAAATTAAATACTATTTTTGCAAACTCTGCATTGATTTTTACTGCTAACTCTTTTGCACTCTCTTCTGTTGGGTTTTTCATAATAATTAAGAACTCTTCCCCACCAAATCTAACAATAAACTCGTTGTTAGTAATACTCTCTTTCATAGTTTTTGCAAGTTTTTGTAAAATAGCATCCCCTGCATCATGACCATAAGTATCATTTACCATTTTAAAGTAATCAATATCTAAGAACATAATTGCATATGTGGTCTCTTTTTCCATCTCAATTGGCATAACTTTATCTACAAACTCATCTAAATATTTTCTATTATAAAGACCTGTTAATCCATCAACTAAGTTTCTTTCCCTTAATACATCCATTAACATTCTACTTTCTAAAATAGGCTTAGTCTCTTCTAGATATTTTTTGATAATACCGATTTGGTACTTATTGTGGATTAAACAAGCTTTATCTTCACATAAGATGTGAATTGTAATAGATTTTTGATCATTTATATTAAATGGGATACAAGTATACTCAGAACACTCATCACAATGTGCAACTCTACAAATCTCAGGGAAAGTTTCAGATAAAATCACATTGTCAGTTCTCTCTGCTCTACACAACTCTTTTATATCTTTTTTGATATTGCAACAAGGGTTTTTGCCAGTAGGTGCATAGATAATCTTTCTTTCATCTTTTTGTAAGTCGTTTTCAAAGATATAAAAAGTTTTTATATTTAACTTATCACTTAAAACCTGAATTAATCTATGGTATATATCATCTTTTGTAAGATCAGTTTCAATTGTTTTTTTATAATTGTAAATCTCTGAGATATCCTCTATAATCTCTTTTGCAGTAAGAAGTTTATCATTATTTACATTTGTTGATCTATTATGTACAAAGGCAGTTAAGTTTTTCTCAATGCCAGTTAATACTGTTTCAAGTTTTTCAATGATTTCGTTTAACCACATAAAGGCTTCTTTATCCTCTTTTAAAGTTCCCTCTTTTGCTCGTACAGAATAATCACCATCATGTACCTGTTTTAAAACTTCTGTAATTGAATCAAATGAAGTTGTATAAGGTTTGATTTTTCTGCTTATAAAAATAAGTATAAAGATTAAAAATAGAATCACTATAGCGATAATATTTAATAAAATTGCAATGCTAGACATTCTATCCTCTTGGATATCAAACACTACAGAGATGGCTCCTAAAACCTCTCCCTCTTTAGCATTGTGACATGTTAAACAGTTTGGCTTATCTAAAGATGATGCGGTATATGGGATAGTTATCCTTAGAGATGCTCTTTGTAAACTCTCTTTAATAACAACCTCTTCTAAACCAGTATTTAATACTTTTTTATCAATATCATCTCTTGGGATCTCATTTGAGGCATGTGCTCCAAACTGTTCATTTACTTTTGGAGATCTAACTACCCATAGGTCATTTACTTCATTCATCTGTTCCAAAGAGTTTAAAAATACATCCCTTTGATTCATATTTCCATTAACCATATGTGAAGTTAGGGCATTTTTTACAATATCAGCTGTAAGATATGCCCTTTTTTTGGCACTTTCATAACCACTTTCCCTTGAGCCTATAGCCACAAGTGCAACAATAATCAATGTTAACAATGTTACCATTGAGAATATAATTAGAGTAATTTTCTTATTCGAGTTCATGTTTTACCTTTTGTAAATTAATAATTAACACGTCCTGTTTGAAGCTATAAAACCTTAAATGCTTCCTCTAGATCTATCGTACCTTCGTAAAATGCTTTTCCAACAATTACACCTGCAATCTTTCCATTATCTTTGCAATTGATAATATCTTGGATATCTTTTACCCCACCACTTGCAATTGTGTCAACACCACTAGATGTTGCAATAGATTCAGTAAAGTCTACATTTACACCACAAAGCATTCCATCTTTTGAAATATCTGTACAGATGATAGCTTCAACTCCAGCATTTGCAAACTCTTTTGCTAAAGTTGTAGCTTCCATAGTACTTACTTCTGCCCAACCTTCAACTGCAACCATCCCATCCATTGCATCGATACCAACAGCAATTGGATATTTAGCTGCCATTTCTTTTACAAACTCTGGGTTTTTAACTGCAATAGAACCTAGAATTAGTCTATCAACTCCTAGTTCTAAATACATTTTGATAGTCTCTTCATCTCTGATTCCACCACCAAGTTCCATTTTCAAGTTACAGTTTTCTCTGATTTTTTTAATCTGTTCTAAGTTAGCTGGTTCCCCTGCAAAAGCTCCATTTAGATCAACAATATGGATCCATTTCGAACCAAGTTCTTCGAACCTTTTTGCTACCATCCAAGGCTCATCAGAGTAGATTTTAGCACTATCCATAAGTCCCTTGCTTAGTCTAACAGCTTTTCCATCTTTTAAATCAATCGCTGGCAATATATCCATATATTCTCTTCCTTATTTCAAATTCATAAAGTTTTTTAAGATTTTTAATCCATTATCATGGGATTTTTCAGGGTGTGGTTGAAACCCATAGATATTATCTTTATGTACTGCACTTACAAAATCGTATCCATACTCTGTTTTACCAATAACATTTTTATCATCAGTTACAGCATGAAATGAGTGTACAAAATAAAGATAAGGATTGTTTAACCCCTCAAATAAAGTGTGATCATCTTTTGTTTTTATAACATTCCAACCCATATGTGGAATTTTTGTATCTTCATGCATTTTTGATTTATCAAATTTAATTATTTGTCCATCAATTAGTCCTAATCCTTTGTGTTCTCCAAACTCTTGTGAGGTCTCAAATAAGAGTTGCATCCCTAGACAAATACCAAGCATAGGTTTCCCACTTTTTGAGTATTCTAAGATAGCCTCTTTCATCCCTGTTGAGTTTAAGTGCTCCATTGCATCCCCAAAGGCACCAACACCAGGTAAAATAATTCTATCAAAGTTTTTTAAATCTTCTGGATTTGTTACAAATGAAGCTTTTGTATCAAGTAGATGACAGGCATTATAAACACTTGCTAAGTTTCCCATATTGTAATCAATTATTCCGATCACATAATATCCTTTAAGTCCCAAATTAACACAAAGTAATTTATACTATTATTAAATAAAATTATATATCACTTTAGTTATATATATAAAAGAAAATATTATACTAAAATTTAGCATCAGCTAGGGTTAAAGAAAATAGAATTTCATTACTTTTTTTTTCTAAAATTTTTTTTGCTTCAAGTATAGTAGTTCCCGTGGTTATTAAATCATCTACAAGAATGATTTTTTTATTTTCTAAAGTGGTTTTAAACCCTCTTTTATGCTTTTGTCTATACTCTAAATCTTTCCCTGCATATTTTATTATATTTGTAGCATGAAGCTGATTATATATGGGTTTAATATATTTAGATTTTAGATGTTTTGATAAAATAGCGGTTTGTGAAAATTCATGTCTGGTATGCTCATCAATTCCAACTGAATAAACCACCTCCTCAAAACAAAAATTTTCAGCAAACTTTTTAAAAGATAAGTTTGCAAGGATATTAAAAACTCTATCCCCATGAAAATAGTATTTTGAAGTGATTAAATCCTCTATTTCAGAAAAAGAGTAAAAGGAATAGTTGTAAAAATCTTTTTCTAACTCCCTTTTATAAAAAGAGGGTTGAAGTAGCTTGTTTTGACATTTTTTACAAATTAGAGGAAAAGATATAGTGTTGCAAGTTAAACATCTCATGATGTTTATTTTATAATCAATAATATTATATTTAAATTAAGTATATTTAGTTTGTGCTGAAGATTATATCTTCAACACGGCCATGAAAGCCTCTTGTGGTACATTTACCTTACCAATTGCTTTCATTCTTTTTTTACCAGCTTTTTGTTTCTCTAGAAGTTTTCTTTTTCTTGTAATATCCCCACCATAACATTTAGCAGTAACGTTTTTACCTGTAGATTTTACAGTTTCTCTTGCAATAATTGTATTACCAATTGATGCTTGTATTGCAACTTCGAAAAGTTGCCTAGGGATCAACTCTTTAAGTGCTTTAATAAACTCTCTACCTTTTGTAACAGCTTTATCTTCTGGTACAATAATAGATAAGGCATCTACAACATCCCCTGCAACTCTCACATCTAGTTTTTTAAGGTTTCCTGGTCTAAAACCTATTGGCTCATAATCAAATGAAGCATAACCTTTTGTAGTAGATTTTAATCTATCATAGAAATCCATTACAATCTCATTCATAGGGATATCATACTCTAATAAAACCCTTTTACCTAAATAATCCATTTTAACTTGAATGGCTCTTTTATCATTTAAAAGTTTTATAACATTTCCTAAAAACTCATCTGGTACTAAGATTGTAGCTTTTACATATGGTTCATATATTGTTTCAATATAGTTTGGCTCAGGCAATTCAGATGGATTTTGTATCTCAACTTTCTCCCCATCAGTTTTTTCAACTTCATATACAACAGTTGGTGCTGTTGCAATTAGGTCTAAATCAAACTCTCTTTCAAGTCTTTCTTTAATAACCTCCATATGAAGCATACCTAAAAAGCCTGTTCTAAATCCACTTCCTAGTGCTGCTGAACTCTCTGGTTCAAAAGAGATTGATGAGTCATTTAGTTGAAGTTTTGTAAGAGCTTCTCTTAAATCTTCAAATTTATCTGTTTCTATTGGATAGATACCTGCAAATACAAAAGGTTTAGCTGGTTCAAATCCATCAATAGGTTCTTGAGTTGGGTTTTTTGCATCAGTCATAGTATCACCAACTGCAATTCCATCTAAAGTTTTAAGTCCAAGAACAACGATACCTATCTCACCTGTTTTTATCTCAGGAGTATCTTCACGTTTTATAGGGTGTGGATACATAAGGTTTAATACTGGATGTTGAACTTTTGTATTCATCATCTTAAGTAATTGACCCTTTTTTATACTTCCATCATACACTCTAACTAAAGCAAGAGCTCCTAAGTAGTTATCAAACCATGAATCGTAGATTAAAGCTTTTGTTGGAGCATTTTCATCCCCTTTTGGAGCTGGAACTCTATCTACTATTGAGTCTATTAACTCTTTTACACCAAGACCTGTTTTTGCTGAGATTAGATTGTGTTCAGTACAGTCTAATCCTATAGCCTCTTCTGTCTCTTCTAAAACTCTCATTGGGTCAGCACTTGGTAAATCTATTTTATTTACAACTGGTAAAAGTTCTAAATCATTATCTAAAGCAATATACACATTCGCAATTGTTTGTGCTTCAACCCCTTGAGTTGAATCAACAATTAAAAGTGCACCCTCTGATGAAGCTAAACTTCTACTAACTTCATAGGAGAAGTCAACGTGACCTGGAGTGTCAATTAGGTTTAAAACATATTTTTTACCATCTTTTTCATAGTTTAACCTAACACTTTGAGCTTTGATAGTGATACCACGTTCTTGTTCAATATCCATAGTATCCATCATTTGTGCTTTAAGCTCCCTGTTGGTTACAGCACCACACTCTTGGATAATTCTATCAGCAAGTGTTGATTTACCATGGTCTATATGAGCAATAATTGAAAAGTTTCTAATATTTTCTTGCAAGGTAAAATCCTACTATTATAATTTATCGCGATTATATCTAAATCTTTGTTAGTTGTGAGTTAAGAGAAAATGTAGAAAAATAAGATTCTAAAATTAGAATCTTATTTTTTGAAATTATTTTTGAATAGAACCTTCTACTCTTCTATTTTGAGCTCTACCCTCTGCAGTTTCATTTGTAGCAAGAGGCATAGTCTCACCATATCCTGTAGAGTTAAGTCTATCTTTTTTGATACCATAAGCTTGTAAAGCTTTTACTGTAGAAGCAGCTCTTCTTTCAGATAAGTCTTGGTTATACTCTTCTGTACCAACAGAGTCAGTATGTGCTTCAATTTTAGCTTTTACTGCTGGGAATGCTTTCATAAACTCTGCAAATCTTTTGATTTTTGAATCATATGAGTTATTGATTACAGCTGAGTCAAAAGCAAAGTTTATATTTAAATCAACTTTTAAAGAGCATCCATTTTCATCAACAATATCACCTTTTGGTGTATCTGGACATTTGTCTTTTAAGTCAATTACCCCATCACCATCACTATCCATTGCTGGCTCCTCTTTTTCAACTGGTTGAGGTTGAGGTTTTGGAGTTTCAGTTACAACAGGAGCTTCAGTTGCTTTTTTACCAAATGGGAAAGATAAACCAAATGTAGTAATTAAGTGATTATCACCATGGTCAGTTTCAACTAAATGTCTATAATCAATTTTTAATGCCACATCATTTTCAAATTTGAATTTCATACCAATACCATAGTTACCAAATAAACTATTCTCATTTGAGTAAGCTTCATTGCTAAAGTATTCAAACCCGATACCTGCTAATGCATAAAGTGAAAGATTACTATATAGTGGGTACTCTTTTACTACGTTTGAGTATACTCTTGTAATATCTGTGTCACCAACAACAAAGTTATTATTTACATAATCTGCTTCCCCAAGAGTTCTTAAAAATCCAATCTCAACTTGGTCAAACATAGATTCATCTAAGTTGATACCTAAGTTTAATCCAAGGTTTTTATATCCCTCTCCTAGGTTTAGGTTACCTTCAGGTTTTGCAAAACCAATTACAGGTGTAAGTTCATATTTATATTCGCTACTACTTGCAGCAAATAACATGGACGCACATAGTGCACTCGTTATCAATATCTTTTTCATCATTAGGTTCCTCGTTGTGTGTAAATAACTTTATAATATTATAAATTAGATTAAATGTTTATTTAATCCAAAAACTAATCTAAAAATATAGAGTTTACTGACTCATTATTAGTGATTCTTCTAATAGTTTCCCCAATAATTCTAGTTGCACTAAGTACAGTTATTTTGTCACTTTTACCATGCATTGGAATTGTATCAGAGATTATTAACTCATCTAAAGCACCCTTATTAAGTCTTTCAAATGCAGGGCCACTTAAAACTCCATGAGTACAACAAGCCATAACAGATGTTGCCCCTTTAGATTTTAAAACTTCAGCTGCTTTTACTAAAGTACCAGCTGTATCTACCATATCATCAACTAAAATAACATCTTTACCTTTTACATCTCCAATGATATTCATCACTTCAGCAACATTAGCTTTCTCTCTTCTTTTATCAACAATTACAAGATCATAACCAAGCTTTTCTGCATAGTTTCTAGCCCTTGCAACACCACCAATATCTGGACTTGCGATAATTGGATTAGAGAGATTTTTTGTTCTAATATAATCTATGAATAAAACTGAACCATAAAGGTTATCAACAGGGATATCAAAAAACCCTTGGATTTGAGCAGCGTGTAAATCGATAGTGATCATTCTATCAATTCCCACTTTTTCAAGCATATCTGCAACAAGTTTTGCAGAGATTGGAACTCTTGGAGCAGCTTTTCTATCTTGTCTTGCATAACCAAAATAGGGCATAACTGCCGAAATAGATTTAGCACTACTTCTTTTTAGTGCATCAATCATAATTAGAAGTTCCATTAAGTGGTCATTTGTTGGAGCACATGTAGGTTGAACAATAAATACATCTTGTCCCCTTACACTCTCTTTTACTTGAACTGAGATTTCACCATCACTGAATTTATTGATAGTAGCCTCTCCAACTTCTACATTTAAGTATTTACCAACTTTATTAGCAAAGTCTGGGTTAGCAGTACCACTAAAAAGTTTAAATTTAGCCATTAGATTTTCCTTGTGTGATTGTTTCTTATCGTTAATGATAGGTATAACTATTTTGTGATTATACTTTATTAAATCTTATACAGTCGTTATACAACTTATTTTGTTGTTTTAATCCAAGCACTTCCAAGTACTTTTTGCTCATTATAAAACACTGCTAATTGCCCTGCTGCTACTCCAAATGCAGGCTCATTTAAACTAATTATTGCTTTATTATTTTCTATTTTTACGCTACATGGAATCGATTTTGATCTATATCTTAATTTAACTGTACAGTTAAACTCTAAATCCTCAATATACATATTTAGGTTTTCAACTTCTACTTCATTTATCTCTAAAGCCTCTTTTTTACCTACAACTATTGTGTTGTTTTTAGGGTTTAGTTTTGTCACAAAATGTGGTTCATGTGCTCCATCAACTGTGAATCCTCTTCTTTTACCAATTGTGTAGTGCATATACCCTTTATGGTTCCCTACTATATTTCCATTTTGATCTAAAACATCACCTGGCATATCTATATTGGCATGTCTTTTAACAACATCAGTATAAACTGTTTCAACAAAACATATCTCTTGTGATTCATTTTTTTCTGTAATTTTTTTGTATGCAGAATCAAGCTTTGCACCAAATTTGATAATATCTTCTTTTTTGTAAGTGCTTAAAGGGAACATCATATAAGGTAGGGCTTCTTTTTCAACTTGGGATAAAAAGTAACTTTGATCTTTTGTTTTATCATCTGCTTCATAGAAAAACTTACCATCAGTTTTTGCGTAGTGACCAGTTGCTAAATAAGAAGCCCCGTGCTCTTTTGCAAAATTAAGCATGGCACCAAATTTAATCTGCCTATTACATTTTACACATGGGTTTGGAGTAGTTCCCTCTAAATAAGAATCAACAAAATAGTCATAAACCTCTTGTTTAAATTTATCTGTTAAATCTAAAACATGGTATTTGATATTAAGAAATTTTGCTACATCCTCAATATATCCAATATTCTTTTCATGATAGCCATCTGTTCTATTGTGAAGTTTTAAGTAAACCCCTTCAACTTCATAACCATCTTTTTGTAACATATATGCAGTAACAGAGGAATCGATTCCTCCACTCATACCAACCATAACTTTTTTTTTCATCTATATCCTTTAAAAATGTTATAAAGGAATAATCACTGACTCTCTATTTGCCCAATTATTTTATATATTTTGGTTTAGGCGTATCTTGAAAGGATAGCTTTCTTCCGAGTTTAATCTCTGTAAAGATTAATAAAAGGGGTGATTATACCATATTAGATATAATCACTAATAAATCCACCACCAAGACAATATTCACCATCATATAAAACAAGACTTTGTCCTAAAGTAACAGCTCTTTGTGGTTTATCAAATTCAACAATAACTTTATTGTCAGTAACGTTTACTACTGTACAAGCTTGCTTTTGTTGACGATATCGAATTTGAGCCATAAGTTTATCACCAACTTTTGCTGGCTCTTCTAATACCCAATGCATATGGCTAGCTTCAACTTTTTTACTCATAAGTAAAGGATGATTTGTATCTTGAACAATTGTTAAAGTATTGTTTTGTATATCTTTTTTAGCCACATACCAAGGTTTATGGATATTATTAGGTCCCTCATTCTCTTTTACACCACCAAGACCAATACCTTTTCTCTGACCTAGTGTGTAACAAATAAGACCTTTATGTTTTCCTACTACTTTTCCATTTTCATCTATAATATCACCAGGGATTGCTTTTAGGTGTTGTGTAATAAATTCATCAAATTTTTGATTACCAATAAAACATATTCCAGTACTATCTTTTTTATCACTAACTGGTAGATTATGCTCTTTTGCTATCTCTCTTACCTCTTTTTTAGTTAAATCTGCAAGGGGGAACATAGCTTGTGAGAGTTGTTCACTTGATAAGGCATGTAAAAAATAACTTTGATCTTTAGAACTGTCTTTTGGAGTATCTAATACATAATGCTCTTTATATTTGGCTATTTTTGCATAATGTCCAGTTGCTATAAAGTCTGCACCCATCTTTTTTGCTTCATTTAAAAATACATTAAATTTAATCTCTCTATTACATAATATATCTGGGTTTGGAGTAAGACCTTTTTTTAATCCCTCTAAAAAGACATCAAACACTTTTGTTCTGTATTCTTCAACGAAGTCTTTCCCTTTTACTTCTATACCAATTAGTTCACCTACTTTTTTAGCATCTTCAAACTCTATACGATTTGGGCATTGGCTACCTTTAATTCCATATTCCCAATTTCTCATAAATAGACCTTGTACTTCATAACCTTGTTGTTTTAATAGTAATGCAGTAACTGAAGAATCAACACCACCAGACATACCTACTACTACTTTTTTTTTCATAATCTACCTTTTTTAGAAATAATTGAATAATATAATTCTATTTATATATTTTATTTTTCATCTTTTTTAATTTATATGATTTAAAGGAATAATAACTGATTCTCTATTGGCCCAATCTTTGTGAGGAATAATAAGTTTTTTGGTATTGATTTTTTTCTTATCAAAAAATATGATATCAATATCCAAGGTTCTAGGCGCATCTTGAAAGGATCGCTTTCTTCCCAATCTTTTCTCTAACCTAAGCATATTTTTTAAAAATTGATTTGGTGCAAGGTTAGTTTTAATAGTAATTATACCATTTAAAAAGTAGTTTTGTTCCAAAAAACCAAAAGGGGGATTTAGAAGAAGGGGAGAGGTCATAAGTATATCAAATCTTGTATCACCTTTTAGATATAAGAAGAGTTTATTAAAGATATTTTTTGTATCACCTACATTTCCCCCAATACCTATAGTTACATGGTATTTTTTATCTGATTTTGTTTTGATTTTTTTAGGAAAGTTACTTGTATAAAAAAGTGTTAAATCTTCTCTTAATTTTTTTTTCAAATTTGTCCCAATATATAACTTGATTAATTTAGTATGGATTTAAAAAAGTAAAACTAAAATTTAAAGAATTTCAGCTTTACCATTTTTCATCACAACAGTATCTTCAATTCTTACACCAAACTCATTTGGTAAATAGATACCTGGTTCAATTGTAAAAACCATATTGTCTTCGATAATTACATCACTTTTTGAATTGATATTAGGAAATTCATGTATATCAAGTCCCACTCCATGACCTGTACTATGTACAAAATACTCTCCAAAGCCAGCTTTTGTAATTATTTCCCTAGTAAGTTGGTCAACTTTAGAAGCTTTCATACCAACTCTAGCTTTTTCGATAGCATTTAGTTGTGCTTTATATACTATGTCATAAATCTTTTGATGTTTTTTATTTTTAAACTTTTGTTCCCTTTTAAAGTTAAACTTTTCAAAGTTTGCATTTGCAGTACAAGTTCTATCTGAACAATATCTTTTGTATTTTACTCCTGCATCAACTAAAATCAAATCGTTCAGTTTTAATTTTTTATTTGTTGGTAGTGCATGTGGTTTAGCTGCATTTGCATTTACTGCAACAATAGGGTCAAAACTTAAACCATATTTACCAATATTACTCATCTTTTCTATAGCTTTAAAATGTAGCTCTTTTTCACTTAGATTAAAACCATTTTTTCTAATGTATTTAGCAAATTGTTTAAACCCATCTCTTCCAATTTGTGAAGCTTTTTTTAACAACTTAATCTCTTCATCTGTTTTAACAGCTCTTTTTAGTTTAGAGAAATTCTCTTTTGCTATAAGGTTAGTTTTTATATCAGATGTTAATTTTTCATAAAATTTTAGTTTAAAATCGTTTGGGTCAAAATTAAGTTTTTTGATTTTTGATTTATTTAGTATCTCTTGAGCACTTTTAATCAAGTCACTACTTTGTACAACTATTGTATTTTTTGCATACTCTTTAGCCTCTGTACTATATCTTGCATCAGTAATAAAATAGTTTTCATTTCCAAGTTTTAAATATATTACATTATCACAAGAAAACCCACACTCATAATATACTGCATTTTCATCTAATAAAATATAATTTTTCATAATCTCTTCTTTTCTAATAGTATTGGTTTGATTTAGTATTAACTAAACTTTTAATATAATCTTACCTAAAATTTATAAAAGGAATATAATAATGAAAATTGCAGTTATCCAAGGTCCAAACTTAAATATGTTAGGAGTAAGAGAGCAACATATTTATGGTCCAATGACTTTAGATCAAATCCATGAACAAATGAAAGCTAGTGCTGAACAAAATAAAGTAGAATTAGAGTTTTTTCAATCAAACCTTGAGGGTGAAATTGTAGATAGAATTCAAGAGTGTTTAGGTACAGTTGATGGTATTTTAATCAATCCAGCAGCATTTTCACACACATCAATTGCAATCAAAGACGCATTATCAGCAGTAAACTTACCAACAGTTGAAGTTCATATCTCAAATATTTACAAAAGAGAAGAGTATAGACAAAAATCTATAACTGCAGGTGCAAGTACAGGTGTTATCACTGGTTTTGGTCCATTTAGTTACCACTTAGGTTTAATCTCTTTAACTCAAATTATTTCAGAAGTTAAAGCAGTAGAGGCTCAAAGAGCAGCAGCTGAAAAACAAGCATAATTATTTATGAAAATCATTAGTGCATCTTGGGTAATTACTTGTGATGAAAATAGCACCATTATAGAAGATGGTGCTGTTGTTTATGACGAGAAGATTATTGAAGTTGACACTTTAGCTAAGATTAAAAAAAAATATTCAGATATTAAAATAGAGTCTTGTGGAAACAACTCTGTTTTAATGCCAGGACTTATAAACTCTCATGTTCATTTGGAGTTTTCTTCCAATTCAACAACTTTAAAATACGGAAATTTTATGACATGGCTTGGTTCTGTTATACAAAATAGAGAAGAGCTTACAAATGATGTTACAGATGAGTTGTTATCTGAAAAACTAGAAGAGATGAAAAATAGTGGTACTACAACAATTGGTGCTATATCTTCATACTCTTTTGATATAAAAGCGTGTGTTAACTCACCTATAAATACTGTATTTTTCTCAGAAGTGATTGGTAGTAAACAAGATATGATTGATACCCTTTTTGCAGATTTTAAATCAAGATTAAAACTTGCAAAAGATAATCAAAGCAAAAACTTTATACCAGCTATTGCTATTCACTCACCATATTCAGTGCACCCTTTTTTGATAAGGGAAACACTTAGAATAGCAAAAGAGGAAGATTTAGCAGTATCTGCTCACTTTTTAGAGTCACCTGAAGAGTATGAGTGGCTACATAAAGATGAGGGTGGTTTTTTAGAGTTTTTCAAAAACTTTTTAGGACAAGAAAAAGCTGTAACGAAACCAATAGAGTTTTTAAATCAGTTTAATAATCTTAAAAACCTATCTTTTACCCATTGTGTTGAAGCAAATGGTGAGGATTTAGAGAAGATTAACTCCTTAGGGGCTGTTATAAACCATTGTGTTACCTCAAATAGATTTTTAAATAATACAAAACTTGATTTGCAACAATTAAAAAAATATAAAATAGATTTTTCAATTGGTACTGATGGACTTAGTTCAAACAATTCATTAAATATGTTTGATGAGTTAAGAAATGCACTTATGGTTCACTCAAATGAAAATATTATTGATTTCTCAAAACTTCTAATAAAAGCAGCTACAAAAAATGGAAGTAAGGCTTTGGGATTAAACAAAGGTGAGTTAAGTTGTGGAAAAGATTCTGATATTATTTGTTTAGTTTTACCTGATAGTGTTAAGGAAAAAGAGCTTTTACCTATGAATGTTATTTTACATACAAAAGGGGTTGAAAAAGTTATTATAGGAGGTGAATATGTTTAGTTTTTTGAAAAAACTTTTTTATCCAGTTATTGCAGTTTTAGACTTTATAACAAAATATTTTAAAACAATTGTATTTTTAACGATACTTTATTTCTTTGTACAAAGCTCAGATGAAGCAAGTATTACTTCTGGTAGTTCAGAATATGCAAACCTACAAAAAATAGAGTTATATGGTCCAATTTTAAATGTTGAAAAAGTATTAATTCAAATCAATGAGGCTAAAAACAACAAAGAGATAAAAGGTGTTTTACTTGATGTGAACTCTCCAGGTGGTGCAGTTGCTCCTTCTGTTGAATTAGCTTATGCAATTAAAGAGTTAAAAGAGATAAAACCAGTTGTGGCATATGCTAGTGGGGTTATGGCAAGTGGGAGTTATTATGCTTCTATTTGGGCTGATAAAATCATAGCAAATCCAGGAAGTATGGTTGGCTCTATTGGGGTGATTTTTCAAGGTACAAATCTTGAAGAGCTAATGGAGAAAATTGGTGTAAAAACACAAACAGTAAAAGCTGGTAAGTTTAAAGAATCTGGAACTCCAACAAGAACTTGGACAGATTACGAAAAAGCAGAGCTTGAAAAAGTTATTGATGATACTTATCAGATGTTTGTAAGTGATGTGGCAACTGCAAGAAAACTAGATGTAAAAAATCATGAAGAGTTTGCAAATGCACATATTTTTACCTCAAGTCAAGCAAAAGCTGTTGGTTTAGTTGATGATGTGGCAACACTCTCTTATGCAAAAGCAGAGATTGAAAAGTTATCAAAAGTTGAAAATCCTGTTTGGAGAAAACCAGATAGATTTGAAAAGTTTTTAGATAAGATTATGGAGGAAGCAAGTTCTCAGTTTGCTATCCATTTTCAAGGTGGATTAAAAGCTTATTAGATTGATGTTTTTTTATAATAAAAAAAGGGGTAAGAGTTAAAACTCTTACCCCTTTTTAGTTTCTAATTAGCATCTAATTAGTTTCCAGCAGTAACTACTTTATAAGTATCATTTGCAATTACATACTCTTCATTTGTTGGGATAACGAAGATTCTTGAAGCTGAACCATTAGTTGCGATATCTCTTGCAACTCTTTGTCTTTTGTTGTTTTTAACTGGGTCTAATACTAATCCCATTGAGTCAAGACCAGCACAAACTTTTTCTCTGATTAATGAAGCATTTTCACCAATACCACCAGTGAAACATAATGCATCTACACCATCAAGTGCAGCTACATAAGCACCAACATATTTTTTGATGTTATAAGCAACCATATCAACTGCTAATCTACATCTATCATCACCATTTTCCATACCTTCAAGAACTTCTCTAAGGTCTGAAGATTTACCAGAGATTCCTAAGATACCAGATTTTTTATTCATGATATTTAATGCATCATCAATAGTCATACCCTCTTGGCTCATCATATATTGTAATGCACCAGCACCAACATCACCAGCTCTTGTTCCCATCATTAAACCTTGAACTGGAGTAAGACCCATTGAAGTATCAATACATTGACCATCTAATACAGCAGAAACAGAAGAACCGTTACCTAAGTGACATACGATAATTCTTGTATTTCTTTTTTTATCTAACATTTGTCTTGCTTCATTTGAAACAAAGTAGTGAGATGTACCATGGAAACCATATTTTCTAATACCATGTTTAGTATATTGATCGTATGGTAATGCATACATATAAGCATAATCAGGCATAGTTTGGTGGAATGCTGTATCAAATACTGCAACATTTGGTTTACCTGGCATTAATTCTTGGCAGATCTCCATACCAAGGATATTTGCTGGGTTGTGTAAAGGTGCTAATGGAATCAATCTTTTCATAGTTTCAATAACTTTTTCATTTACTAAAACAGAACCTGAAAACTCTTCTCCACCATGAACTGCTCTATGTCCAATAGCTTCGATATCATTAATTGAATCAATAACTTTACCTTCACCTGCTGTTAAAGTAGATAATACTGCTTCAATAGCCTCTTTATGAGTTGGCATTGCAATCTCTTTTTTGATCTCTTTATCATCACCAAATTCATGTTTTAAAACACCATCGATACCGATTCTTTCACAAATTCCTGACGCGAAAACTTTTTTAATAATTGGATTCATTAATTGATATTTTAATGATGAACTTCCTGCATTTAAAATGAATACTAACATTGTCTTTTCCCTTTTCTTTAAATTATTTGTATTATTTGATTATGATTGTGTAGCTGTAATTGCAACTAAGTTTGCAATATCTTCTACTGAACAACCTCTAGATAGATCATTAACTGGTTTAGCTAAACCTTGAACGATTGGCCCATGAGCATCAGCTCCTGCAAATCTTTGAACAAGTTTATATCCAATATTTCCCGCTTGTAAATCTGGGAATACTAGGATATTTGCTTTACCTGCTACTTTTGAATCTGGTGCTTTTTTAGCTCCAATAGCTTCAACGATTGCAGCATCAGCTTGCATCTCACCATCAAAAGCAAAATCAACATTTCTATCTTTTAGGATTTGTACAGCTGTTTGTACCTTATCTACTAATGGATGTGAAGCACTTCCCATTGTAGAAAATGATAACATTGCAACTCTTGGCTCTAACCCTACTACAGAAGATGCAGTAGCAGCAGTAGATGATGCAATATCAGCTAATTGTTCAGCAGTTGGCTCTGGTAATACAGCACAATCTGCGAATAGAAGTAATCCATTGTCTCCAAATTTACCATCAGCTGTTTCCATAACAAAAGCAGAAGAAACAGTTTTAATACCTGGTGCAGTTTTAATAACTTGAATAGCAGCTCTTAAAACGTCAGCAGTAGGTGAGTTTGAACCTGCAACTAAACCATCAGCATCCCCAAGTCTAACCATCATACAACCAAAAAATCTTGGTTCAGTAGTCATAATCTCAGCAGCTTCCTCTTTAGATAAACCCTTTGCTTTTCTTAACTCAACTAATTCATCAATGTATTTATCAATACCATCGAAAGATTTTGGATCAATTATTGTAGCACCTTCAATTGAAGCACCACAAGCTGCAGCGTCAGCTTTAATTGTATCTTCATTTCCAATTAAAACCACGTTTGCAGTTTTTTCTTCTAGAACCAAAGCAGTTGCTTTAAGCACTCTTTCGTCTTCTGGTTCTGGAAGAACTATTGTTTTTAGTTCTTTTTTAGCATTTTCTTTAATACTTTCAATTAAACCCATTCAAGCTTCCTTTATTGTAAATTCAATAAATTATAATATCGAAGCGTAGCATTAAAATAGCATTATCAATGCATTTCAAAAAAAAATATATGCATTTTTTATAAATGTGTATAAAAGTAGTACATAATAATTACATAAGTATAATATTTGTAGAAAATTCTAGCAACACTCTTGTTCACATTTATTTAAAGCATCAATTGCATCTTCATCTTCAGCCTTTTCAAATAGCTCATCAAGATAAAATGAATTTGAACAAACTAGATATAAAACTTCCTCTTTTGGATCATCTTTTGGATCTCTTGAGTAGTAAGCCTTAGGAATCATTGGAACAATTTTCTTCCAATAGATATTCATGTTTTTAGGCTCTTCTAATACTCTTAACATATGGTCTAATACCACACATGCATTTTCAAAACAATTTATGTTATTAAAACTAACATAACTCTCATCAACTTTAATTTCTATTTTTGACATTTAATTTCTCCTTCTCTACACTGCCATTAAAATATGATAAAAATTATACACCAAGTATGTACTATTTCTATGCTATAATATGAATATTTATTGACATTTTACGAAATAGGAAAACATGGCTAAGATTTCATCTGTTACATTTCATTATATTTTAAAATCATTGGAAAAAAATACTAATATCTCTATTGAAGAGATGTTAGATTATGTTGATTTAGATAAAGAGGTTTTATCTAGTCATGATAGTCAAATTGATAGTAATAACTTATCATCTATTTTTATGTATTGTATGAAGAAGAATGAAGATTATACTTTGGCATTAAAAATAGGAAATTCTGTAACCTATCACTCCTTGGGATTACTTGGATATCTAATGTTAAATACAGATAACCTAAAACAGATGATTGAGAAGTTTGATTACTATCAAAAAATTATTAGTGGTTTTATAAAGTTTCATTTAACAAAAGAGAAAGAGTTTTTTAAAATAGCAATATATATAAATGAAAACCCTATGATACCTGTACCAAATTTTCATGTGGATGTACATCTAAGTGCAATACTTGCTATTTTATCTCAAATATTAGATGAGAAACTAGTTCCCGATTATACATATTTTGGTGTTGGGGGCTTAACAGATAGAGATGAGTATAAAAAGATTTTTGGTGAAAATATCTATTTAGGGAAAGCTGAAAATGCTATATTTTTTAGTACTGAAAAATTAAATAAAAAAGTAAATAACTCAAACCCAATGATGTTAGAGTATTTTGAAGCTCAAGTTAATAAGATTTTACACCAGATGCAGGATAAAACTTGGTATGTAAAAGTTAAAAAAGAGATTTTGAAATCAATTGGTGAAAAAGATATAACTATTGAATTTATTGCTAAAAAGCTAGGTATTAGTACAAGGTCATTGCAATACCATTTAAAAGATGAGGATAAAAAGTTTAGAGATGCTTTACTTTCAGTACGTATGCAACTTGCAGAACATTATATAAAAAATACAAAGATGGATTATAGTAGTATCGCTTTTTTTCTAGGTTATAGTGAATCAAGCTCTTTTTTTAGAGCTTATAAAAAGTATTATAAGAAATCACCTGGACAAAATATAGTAAAAGCTTAGGCTTTTACTATATTATAGGTATCTCTTGCTATTACAAACTCTTCATTTGTAGGGATTACATAGATTTTAACTTTTGATGTTTTAGCTTGAATCTCTCTACTTCCATCAACTCTTTGGCTATTTTTCTCTTTATCAATTTCTATCCCAAGAAACTCTAAACCTGTACAAACTTTTTCTCTAATAAGATCGGCATTTTCACCAATACCTGCTGTAAAACAAATAGCATCAACACCCTCTAAAACACCTGTATATGAACAGATATATTTCTTGATTCTATTGCACATCATATCAATACAAATAGTAGCTCTTTTATCACCATCATCTGAAGCTTTTATAACCTCTCTTAGATCTGAACTAACTCCTGATACCCCTAAGATACCAGATTTTTTATTTAGATAATTGATTATTTGGTGTGAGTTCATATCTTTTTTATCCATAAGATAAGGTATCACCCCTGCATCTATATCTCCACTTCTTGTTCCCATAACAAGACCTTCTAAAGGGGTTAGACCCATAGTTGTATCTATAGATTTTCCATCTTTTACTGCACAAATAGATGAACCATTACCTAAGTGACAAACAATAATTTTTGATCTCTCTTTATTTAACATTTTTATTGCTTTATCTGAAACATAATAGTGGCTTGTTCCATGAAATCCATATTTTCTTAAGTGGTGTTCAGTGTAATCTTCATGGGGAACTGCATATAAGTAGTTCTCTTCAGGCATTGTTTGATGAAAAGCTGTATCAAAAACTGCAACATTTGGTTTCTTTGGTAGAATCTCTTGGCAAATTTTCATACCTAAAATATTTGCAGGATTATGTAGTGGAGCAAGGGGGATTAACTCTTCAATTTTTTTAATAACTTCTTCATCTACAAGTGTTGATTCTTTGAAGTATTCTCCACCATGTACAACCCTATGACCGATTGCACTTATCTCATCTATATTTGAGATAACTTTTGTATCATCATGGGTTAAAATATCTAAAACAAACTCAATTGCCTCTTTATGTGTAGGCATAGGTTGTTCTATCTCCAACTTTCTATGTTCAGCAATTTGGTGTTTCATTACACCATCAATTCCAATTCTTTCACACAATCCTGAAGCCTTAACTTCAGCTGTTTTTGCATCAATTAGTTGATACTTTAGTGAAGATGAACCAGCATTTAAAACAAATATTAACATAATTAAACCTCCTAAAAACGCTATTATATCTAAGCTTATAAAAATAATAGGTTAGGGTTATTTTAGCTTAACTTTTGGCTGGTTTTTAAGTTTAATAAACATCATAGCGGTCATTATTGCATCGTTATAAGCATCATGTTTACCTAAAGTTGGGATATCCAAATCTTTCATAATAGTATCAAATCTTAAATCAATATGACTTTGAGGAATCTTCTCAATCTTCCAATCATGATAAATTGCAGAGACCTCATAAGCTCTGTTAGGAAGCTTTATTCCAAGTTTTGTTTTGATATATTTATTTACCATCGCAATATCAAACTCTAAATAATATCCTACAAGTTTTCTATTTCCAATGAAGTTTAAAAACTCCTCCATAACAGTCTCAATATCTTCAGCTTCATCTAGGTCACACTCTCTAATCATATGAACCTTTATCGCCTCTTCTTGAAGTTTTGTTTTTGGTTTTATAAGTTTTACAAACTTTTTACTTGCTACTATAGTATTATCTTTTATTAAAACAGCACCAATAGAGATAATCTCATCTTTATTTACATCAAGCCCAGTAGTTTCACAATCAAAACAGATATATTCATCATCTACAGGTTTATCAAATAAAAACTCGTATTTTTTATCTTTTAGATTTTTTTTACTAAAATAGTTTTGTATATTTTTAAACATAATTCAACTTATAGTGGTATTCTAATTTCTTTTTTAGTTTATTAACAATTTTAAAACTATCTTTTAATAGATCTTTTTCCATAGTGTTTAGATTTTCTGGATTTATATAGTTATCTATTTTTTCTCCTGAATCTAGTTTTGCTAGATTTGATTTTAGTTTTATTGTGCATAGGAAATTAAAAGCTTCTGTTAATTCTGATGCAAACTCATCATCTAACTTGCCTAAGTTATGTAACTCTTCGATTCTTTTTAGAGTGTTTGCTCTGTATAGTTTATTTTCTAAAGCTAAGGCTCTTATCCCTTGAACTATTATGAAAATACCACCTTTTTTGATATCAATCTCATTTTTATGCTCTTTATCACTTGAATCAAATACAAAACCATCAAAAAATCCTAAAGGAACATTAAAATCCATGATGATTTTTGCAAAGTGCATATAAAAACTTTTACTATTTGAACAGATACTAAATAGATACTCTTTTAGTTGGATTAGTAATTCTCTATTTCCAGCAGCAACTATTGCGTCATAGAAAATTGCAAGATTCATAAAATTATCTCCACTTGGTTTATTAACCCATTCAAAAATCAAGTCTTTAAAATCTTGCTGTTTTCTACACCAGTAAGGGTTACTAACCATGATATTCCCTTCACATCTTGGAAAACCAAAATCAACTAAGGCTTCAGTGTATTTGTGTGTAAACTCTTTAATCTCTTCATCACTAATCTCACACTTATCATCAATAATCAAAGCATTATCTTGGTCAGTTTTTAAAACTTGTTCTCCTCTACCTTCACTTCCCATTACAACTAAACAAGAGTAGTTAATTAACGATTTTGGCGCAATCATTTTGAAAAGTTTTTCCATAACTTTTCTGTTTAATTGATTTATTAGTTTTGAGATAAAGTCAATTTTTACCCCTTTTGCATTTAAAGAACGGATGATTTTACTTAATGATTGACTTGCTTTTTTCAACTCTTCTAATGTCTCAGCTTTTGAAATCTCATTTGATACAGAAAAAGTGTGTGTTGCAAAAAATGAAGATAAAGATATTTGATCTATAATTCCAACAATCTCTTGTTTGTCATTTTCTACAACTAATCTTTTTAATCCATGTTTTGTCATTAGTAATTGAGCATTAAATAAAAAGTCATTTTCATTTACATATCTTAATCCAGAATTTGAGATTTTACCAACGCTATCATCAAAATCCATTCTATTTAGAATTACTTTTTCTCTAAAATCTGAGTCTGTAACGATATGGATTTCACCTTTATCATCTTTTAAAAGTAAAGTTGGAACCTTCTCTTTTTTTATAGTTGTAACAGCATCAAAAATTGAAGTTTCAAAAGGAACAACAACAGCTCTATGTACTCTTGCATCTTTTACTTTTGCTACCATTAAGTTTGCTAATTCTTTATCTTTTTCTTTATTTATATTTGCATTTAGTTTTTCAGAAATTGATTGGAAAAAGTATTTTTCTAAATGTGGATTATTATGTAAGGTTTTTATAAAAATCTCTCTTGGTAAAACATAACAAATTGTCTCTTGTGCTGTTACAAAAGTGTGCTTAGAGAAGTTCTCAATAAGTGAGATTGGATCAAAGAATTCATTATTTGAGTATATAGATAAAACTTCATCTTGAGTTTTTTCTTGAACTAAACCTTTGATTATAAAATATAGATTTTCAGGCTCTTTGTTTTGCTCTTGTAAGATTTGATTTTTTTTAAAATAAACAATATCTAAACTTTGAGAAAAGTTTTCCAGTTCAACTTTTGATAAAATCTCAAAAGGATGAATAGATTTGATGAAGGTTAGTTGCTCTAATAGACTCATATTTAATCTTTGTAATTAATTTAATTTTTTAAAGATTATCATATAAAATATGATAAAAAAATTAAAGTAATAACAATAAACTTATTTAATCAAAGAGGTGTTACCCCTTTGATTTTTTTTAGTGATCAACTGCGCCAGCTGCACCAATACCTGTATTAGCTCTAACATTTTGAGCTCTAAATCTTTCTTTCTCTTCAATCCCTCTTTTACTTCCATCAGTTTTTGAGAAGAACCAAATTGAAATAAATGCAACTGCAACAGAGAATAGTGCAGGGTGTTTATATGGGAATAATGCCTCTGCATTTCCTAAAATTTGTACCCATACAATTGGCCCAATAATTACAAGAGTAACTGCTGTTAAAAGACCACATAATCCACCAAGGAAAGCCCCTCTTGTAGTTAATCCTCTCCAATAAATTGATAAGAATAAAATTGGGAAGTTTGCAGATGCTGCAATACCAAATGCAAGACCTACCATATAAGCAATATTTTGTTGTTCAAAAGCGATACCTAATATAACACCAACAATACCAACAACAATAACAGTGATTCTAGAGATTTTCACAACTTGCTCATCTGTAGCATTTGGATTAATAACATTTGAGTAAAGGTCATGTGAAATAGCTGAGGCACCAGCTAGTGTAAGACCAGAAATAACTGCTAAGATTGTAGCAAAAGCAACAGCTGAAATAAATCCTAAGAAAGCATTTCCACCTAACATATGAGATAGGTGAATTGAAGCCATATTATTCCCACCAAATAGTTTTCCATCAACAAAATATTGTTGACCCTCTGGTGAATTTAAAAAGGCAATTGCACCCAATCCAACGATTGTGATAATAACCCAAAAGTATCCAACAAAACCAGTAGCATAAACAACTGATTTTCTAGCTTCTTTAGCATTACCAACAGTAAAGAATCTCATAAGAACATGAGGTAAACCAGCAGTACCAAGCATTAAGGCCATACCAAGTGAGATAGCTGATACTGGATCAGAAATAAACCCACCAGGAGCTAAAATTGATTCACCAGCACTGTGATTGTTTGCAGCTGTAGAAGCTAAAGATTCAAAAGAAAATCCAAAATGGTATAAAACCATAATAGCCATAAAAGAAACCCCAGTTAGAAGTAAACAAGCTTTAATGATTTGTACCCAAGTTGTTGCAAGCATACCACCAAAGGTTACATAAATAATCATCATAACACCAACTAAGATAACTGCATATTCATACTCTAAACCAAATAATACTTGGATAAGTTTTCCCGCTCCAACCATTTGTGCAATTAGGTATAGAACAACAACTGAAAGTGTACCAAATGCAGCAAGTGTTCTAATCTCTTTTTGAGAAAGTCTATAAGCTGCAATATCTGCAAATGTAAACTTACCTAAGTTTCTTAATTTCTCTGCCATGAAAAATAAAATAATAGGCCAACCAACTAAAAATGATACTGCATAAATAACCCCATCATACCCTTTTAGGTAAATAAGACCAGATACTCCAAGGAAAGCAGCCGCTGACATATAATCCCCTGCAATTGCTAAACCATTTTGAAAACCTGTGATTCCTCCACCAGCAGTATAAAAGTCACTTGCTGATTTTGTTCTTCTTGCAGCCCATACTGTTAAACCTAAAGTAAAAACAATAAAGATAAAAAACATTACAATAGCAGGAATATTTAACTCCCTTTTTGTAGCTTCAAATGTAGCATCTCCAGCTGCAAATGCAGAGATAGCAACAATAAAAATAAGTGCTAAAATTTTAAACATTATAATAGGTCCTTTACATCATTTTTTATTTCGTTATTTAAATCTTCAAATTCACCATTTGCTTTTCTTACATAAATAACTGTTGTAAGAAAACTAATAACTAAAATAGCAAGCGCAATTGGAAAGGCAATAGTTGTAACTCCATCTCCAATTTTTGTTGCAAGAACCTCTTTGTTAAATGCGATAGTTAAGATATATGCATAAAACATAACTAATACAAATATTCCTAATTTGATCCCAAGTGAGTTTTTCTTAGAAGTTAACTCCTGATACTTAGGATTGTTCTCAATTTTGTCTACCAATTCATCCTTCATCTTTTCCCCTTATATAAATTAGAATGTGTTCTATTCTTTTACTACTTACATAGCAAACAAATAGCAAAATTCAAATTCAATTATACATATGGGAAATATAAATATGTACAAATCATGTACAAGATATGTAAAAAAAATGTAAAGATGGTAGATTGGTAACAAAAAATCTTATTTATGAACATATGCTAATTTGGGGCTTTAGAAAGGTTTTTAATAGGAAAAAATCTAAAGAGAGTTTTAAACTCTCTTTAGTGTACAGTTATAGTACATTTTGTATGATTAGTGATCAACTGCTCCAGCTGCACCAATTCCAGTTTCAGCTCTAATACTTTGAGCTTCAAATGCTTTTTCTTCATCTTTTGCTCTTTGAGATTTATCAGTAATTGAGAAGAACCAAATACCAACAAATGCTGCAGTTACAGAGAATAAAGCAGGGTGTTTATAAGGGAATAAAGCCTCTTCATTTCCTAAAATTTGAACCCATACAATTGGACCTGTGATAACTAGGATTACTGCTGTTGCAAGACCAATAAGTCCTCCAATTAATGCACCTCTAGTTGTTAATTTAGACCAATAGATTGATAAGAATAAAATTGGGAAGTTAGCAGATGCTGCAATAGCAAAGGCAAGACCAACCATAAATGCAATATTTTGTTGCTCAAATGCGATACCTAATACAACCCCAACAATACCAATTACAATAACTGCCATTTTAGAGATTTTAATCTCTTGCTCTTCTGTACAGTTTGGATTGATAACAGATGCGTAAAGGTCATGTGAAATAGCACTTGCCCCAGCAAGAGTAAGACCTGAAACAACTGCTAAAATTGTAGCAAAGGCAACTGCTGAAATAAATCCTAAGAAGATATTCCCACCAACAACATGTGATAAGTGGATAGCTGCCATATTGTTTCCACCAAATAGTTTTCCATCAACAAAATATTGTTGACCCTCTGGTGAGTTTAAGAATACGATTGCTCCAAGACCAATAATAGCAATTACTAAGTAGAAATAACCAATAAATCCAGTAGCATAAACAACAGATTTTCTAGCTTCTTTAGCATTACCAACAGTAAAGAATCTCATAAGAACGTGAGGTAAACCAGCAGTACCAAGCATCAATGCCATACCAAGTGAGATAGCTGATACTGGATCAGAAATAAATCCACCAGGAGCCATAATATCTTGACCTAAAGTGTGACTATCAACCGCTTTTGTTGCAAGTGCTTCAAATGAGAAACCAAAGTGGCTTAATACCATGTAACCCATGAATGTTACCCCAGATAGAAGTAAAATTGCTTTGATAATTTGTACCCAAGTAGTAGCAAGCATACCACCAAATGTTACATAGATAATCATCATAACACCAACTAAGATTACAGCATATTCATACTCTAAACCAAATAATACTTGAATCAGTTTACCAGAACCAACCATTTGTGCAATAAGGTATAAAGTAACAACAGCAAGAGAACCTAATGAAGCAAGTGTTCTAATCTCTTTTTGTCCTAATCTATATGCAGCAATATCTGTAAATGTAAATTTACCTAAGTTTCTTAATTTCTCAGCCATTAAGAATAAAATTACTGGCCAACCAACAAGGAAACCAACTGCATATACAAGACCATCATAACCTTTTAAGTAAACTAAACCAGAAAGTCCTAAGAAAGATGCAGCAGACATATAGTCCCCAGCAATAGCCATACCATTTTGGAAACCAGAAATTCCTCCACCTGCAGTATAAAAGTCACTTGCAGATTTAGTTCTTTTTGCTGCCCAATAAGTGATACCTAAAGTTGCACCAACAAAGATGAAGAACATAATAATAGCTGGAACGTTAAGCTCTCTTTTTGTTGCTTCAAAAGAAGCATCACCAGCAGCAAACAGTGCAATTGAAAATAAACTAATAAGTGCTAAAATTCTAAACATTATAACATATCCTTTACTTCATCTTTTACTTTATTAGTTAAGTCTTCAAACTCTCCATTTGCTTTAACAACATAGATTAATGTTGTGATAAAACTAACAATAATAATTGCTGCTGCAATAGGAAATGCTACTGTCATTACACCTTCACCAGTTTTTGTAGCTAATAGTGTTGGATCAAATGCAATAGTTAAGATATATGCATAAAACATAACTAATACAAAAATTCCAAGCTTAACTGCAAAACCAGTTCTCTTTTTTACTAACTCTTGGTAAGAAGGGTTAGCCTTAATTCGCTCTACTAATTCTTCATTCATAGAAACGTCCTTTCTTTTTGAATTTTTAAATACTTATTTAAATATAAGATTTAAATTTACATGATGAATTATACATATAATAATTTACATGACAATATCAAAGTTAAAAAATAAGTTTAGATTAAGCTTATAAAAGGCCTGGGTAACTTAAAGTGACATTAAGTGTAGCAATAAAATAGCATTTTGGAAAAATATCTTTTTTTTGGATTATCCTGTGTAGAAAGTACTCTTTGCAGGGGTTTTATCTTTAAGCTTTAGAAAAATCATTGAGGTCATAATAGCATCATTAAGTGCATCATGTTTACCCAATTCTGGAATATCTAATTCTTTCATAATAGTGTCAAATTTTAAATCTACAAATTCATAATCACTACTTCTTTTTTTTGTTTTAAAATACATAGATGAGACTTCAATCGATTCATTTGGCAAACTAATACCAATAATATTTTTTGTATATTTTGAAATCATAGCAATATCAAATTTTATATAATAACCAACAATAGGGCGATTTCCTATAAACTCAAGAAGTTTTAAAATAGCCTCTTTAGGATCAGCTCCATTTTCTAAATCAATAGGTCTTATTTGATGTATTTTTATTGACTCTTCTGTTACATTTTGAGATGGTTTAACAAAAATATTAAAGGTGTTTCTCATAAGAATCTTATTATCTTTTATTAAAACAGCACCAATAGATAATATCTCATCTTTTCTAGGGTTTAGTCCTGTTGTTTCACAATCTAAACAAACATACTCACCATCTTTTGGTTCATCAAATAGATACTCATATTTTTTATCTTTGAGTTTTCTTTTTTTCCAGTTTTTTAAAAATTCTTTTATCATGACAATTTATCTATTTTAAATGAGTAGGTTATAAATTTTTTAAAACTATTAACAATTTTAAAACTATCTTTTAATAAATCTCTTTCGATTTTACCTAATGAGTGTGTATCTATCTCATTATCAACTTTTTTACTATCTTGTTTTTTATGTAAGTGAGCTTTTAGTCTTAAGGTATTTAAAACCTCAAAAGCTTCAAGCAGTTCACTTGCCATCTCATTTTCAATAACTTTTTTTCTAGCTAAGATTTTTATTCTTTTTACAGTTGTAGTTTCCCTAATTTTTTCCCTTAATGCTAAACTTCTAACCCCTTGAACTATAGGGAAAATTCCTGCTTTTTTTATATCTATATAGTGGGTTTTTGTCATAAAGTTTGCAACAACTGTTGGTGTATCAAAGGTTAAGGTAGCTTTTGCAAAATATGCCATAAATACATCTTTATCATGAAGTCTTTCAAATAGATCATCTTTTAAATTAATAAGTAACTCTTTTTTACCTGCAACTGCAAAGGAGTCAAAGAAGATTGCTAAGTCCATATAGTTTTGCATATCTGGGGCTTCTACCCATTTTGCTGTTTCTTTTTTATAATCTTGTACATTTTTACACCAAAATGGATTTGATACCATAATATTTCCAGGGCATGGTGGATAACCAAAATCTATTAGTGTTTCGGTGATTTTTGTCATATATGGTCTATATTGTTCCACATCTGTATCATCACATACAACTAAGGCATTATCTTGGTCAGTTTTTACAATCTGTTCATTTCTACCTTCACTTCCCATCACAATAAGACATGCATCATTTTGCATAGATTCAGGAACAATAAGTTTGTAAAGTTTTTGATAAACCTTTGTATTTAACTGTCCTATTAGGTTTGAGATATGATGAACCTTTACCCCTTTAGCATTTAAAGTTGTAATTGTATTTATAAGTTCATTACTTGCTTCTTTTAAATTTTCTAAAGTTTTTGCTTGTTTGATTTTTGAATCAACAACATAAGTATGGTTTGCAAAGTGTGATAAAACATCAATCTGTTCTAAAATACCAACTATTTCACCTTCTGTATTTATTACACCAATCCTTTTAATATTTTTTTTGATTAGAAGAGAAAAGGCATCAAATAGATAATCATCTTTATAAACACTTAGAATAGGGTAGATAGCTATTTCTGATACTGGAATATTTAGATCTCTACCTTCAAGTAAAACTTTTGTTTTTAGTAAAGAGTCAGTAATGATTCCATATTTATCCCCTTTTTTTACAACAATGGTAGAGGTGTTGTATTCTGTAGATTTCTCAATTGCATCAATAAGTTTTGTATTTTCATCTACAACGCAAGGTTCATGCAATACTGTATCTGCAACTTTTGCTATCATAAAAGTTGATAACTCAGAGGCATACTCTTTATCTTTTAAGACTTGAAACTTGTTTACAAGGTTATTTAAAAAGTAGTTTTTAAACTCACTATTTTTTTCAACTAACTCTAAAAAAGCAGCTTTCTCAATCTCATAACAGATTAGATCTTCATATACTTTAAAGGTGTTTTTTGATTCACTATATATTAAAGAGTTTGCATCAAATGAGTCTTCTTGATGGTAATCAACTAATATCTCATCATCTTTTTTCTCATGTACACACCCTTTAATGATAATAAAAAAGTGGTTTGGTATTTTTTCTGGACTGATTAGAACTTCACCCTTTGGATAATAGGCTATATCCATATGTTGGATACATTTATCCATTTGTTCTTCAGATAAAACCTCAAATGGATGGATATTTGATAAAAAAGATTTTTGATCTCTAAGACTCATAAAAAGTGTCCTTTTTGATATTTTTTTATATTAGTTAATTATAATACAAAAAGATAGCAAAAAAATAGAAATAATTGAGAATAAAAAAAGCCAACCCGAGGGTTGACTTTTGGTTTTAGTGATCGTGCGCCTCACCAGCGTTATTAGGTAATCTAATAGATTCAACAAGATCTTGTACATCTTGAGGTGGTTCTGGAGTCATTCTTGATACAACGAATGCCACGATTAAGTGTAAGATTGTACCAATTGTTCCAATACCTGTAGGAGCGATTCCTAAGAAATAATCTGCTTTGTCTCCACCCATGAATACGAAGTAGATAATGTATCCAAATGTAAAGATAAGACCAGTTAAAATACCTGCAATTGCACCCTCTTTGTTCATTCTTTTATCAAATACCCCAAGGATAATTGTTGGGAAGAATGCTGCTGCTGCTAAACCAAATGCGAATGCAACAACTTGTGCAACGAATCCTGGAGGGTTAATCCCTAAGTAACCAGCAATACAAATCGCAACGATTGCTGAAACTCTTGCCCACATTAACTCTGATTTCTCATTTAATGTAGATTTACCAGTCTCTTTGTCTTTAAATAATACTTGTCCCATTAAGTCATGAGAGATTGCCGAAGCAATTACAAGTAATAAACCTGCTGCAGTAGATAATGCCGCTGCAAGACCCCCAGCTGCGATAAATGCAATTACCCAGTTAGGTAAGTTAGCAATCTCAGGGTTAGCAAGTACCATAATATCTCTATCAACATATAATTCATTTTCAATTTTTCCAGAGTTAGCAGCTGGTTTACCATTAGTAGTAGCTCTTTCTCCGTAAACACCTGTGTTAGTTCCATCAAATGCTGGTTTACCTTCGAATGCAGCATCTGGTCCATATTGGATTTTTCCATCGCCATTTCTATCTGTCCAAGCAATTAATCCACCTTGTTCCCAAGTTTTGAACCATCCACCATCATTTGGAGATCCATCAGTATGTTTTAATTCACCTGCAACGAACGCTTTATATTCAACGTTTTGTACGTTTTTGATTAAGTTAACTCTTGAGAATGCAGCAACTGAAGAAATAGTTGTATACATAATCGCAATAAACACTAATGCCCAACCAGCTGAACTTCTAGCATCTTTAACAGTTGGAACTGTAAAGAATCTAACGATTACGTGAGGTAATCCAGCAGTACCTAGCATTAAAGCAGTAGTTAACATAAATGTATTCCATAAGTTACCTGGTTCTGTATAAGCTTTGAAACCTAAGTCAGTAATAGCTGTATCCAAGGCATGTAACAGATATGTTCCTTCAGGGATAATTCTAACACCATCATCAAAAGCGAATGCAGTAGTTGAAAATAATCCTAATTGAGGTAAAAATGTTCCAGTTACTTGTAATGATAAGAAAATCGCAGGAATCATATATGCGAAAATCATAACAACATATTGTGCAACTTGAGTATATGTAATACCTTTCATACCACCAAGAACAGAGTAGAAGAATACAATTGCCATACCAATGATAACACCTGTATTTACATCAACTTGTAAGAATCTTGAGAATACGATACCAACACCTCTCATTTGACCAGCAACATAAGTAAATGATACGAAAATAACTGCGATAACTGCAACAGTTCTTGCAGTATCAGAATAGTATCTATCACCTACGAAATCTGGAACAGTAAACTTACCAAACTTTCTTAAGTAAGGAGCCAATAACATTGCAAGTAGAACGTATCCACCTGTCCAACCCATTAAATATGCAGAACCATCAGAACCTTTGAAAGAGATGATACCTGCTAATGAGATAAATGATGCAGCTGACATCCAGTCTGCAGCTGTCGCCATACCATTTGCAACTGGGTGAACTCCCCCACCAGCAACATAGAAATCTTTAGTAGATCCCGCTTTTGCCCATAAAGCAATACCAATATAAACTGCGAATGAAACACCTACGAATAGGTAAATTAGTGATTGTAATTCCATTTTAATATCTCCTATTCGTGTACGCCGTATTTTTCGTCAATTGCACCCATTTTTGATACGTAAACAAAAATAAGAATCACGAATACATAAATTGCACCTTGTTGTGCAAACCAAAATCCTAACTTAACACCACTTATCTCAATAGAGTTAAGTTCATTTATAAATAAAATTCCGCAACCAAATGAAACAATGAACCAAACAACTAACAATTTAAGAATAGTTGAGATGTTTTCTTTCCAATATGCTTGAGCTTTTTCTGGACTCATAATCGTACTCCTTTTAAATTTTTACTAAACAGAAAAAATCTTTTAGTAATTCAACATTGAAAGTATAGTAGTTGTAGATAGCATAAGGGTAGCAATTATTAAATTTTTAAAAAAAGTTTTTTTTAACGTAGGATTAGTGTAGCAATTTGAGCTTAGAAAGCCCAAATTATCGAAGTTTATTAAACAGAATAAAATCTGTCAATTTTATAGCCAAGACCTCTAATATTTTTGATAAAATCCTCTTTCAATGCTTTTTTTAGCCTTGAAATCTCAGCTCTAATAGTAGGATTGTCAATATTTTCACCACCCCAGATGTCAATTCTGAACCTTTCAAAGTCCACAATCATATTAATATTTAAAGCTAAAATATGGATAATCTCTAATTGTTTTTTAGTAAGTGTTTGAGGTTCACCACCAAAATATAAAGTTTGTTTGTCTTTTGAATAAGAGTAGTTTTCTGAAAACCTCATATGTGAAGTACTACTTTGGTCTTTTTTTAGAATCTGATTGATTTTAATCCCTAACTCTTCTAAATGAAAAGGCTTTTTTAAATACTCTCTACAACCTAAGTCGTATGCCTTTGTAATATCTTCTATATCATTTAAAGCAGAGATATAAATAGTTGGGATATACATCTTTTTTCTATTTAATTCTGTTAAAATTTCAAATCCATCTTTTTTTGGGACATTGATATCAAGTATTAGTAAATCAAAAGTGTTATCAACATTTTCCAAAACCTCTTCACCATCAGTGAAACTCTCAACCATGTGACCAATACTTTTTAAATATTCAGTAATGGCACTATTAAGCATTAGTTCATCTTCAAGAAGCAGTATTTTCATTTAATTTAAACCTATAAGTGAATTTTGTGTTTTTATCGTTTGAGTCAAGATTTATTATAACTAAATTTTTATCACAAATCTCTTTTACTATACGAAGACCTAAACCAAAGCCTCCTCGTGATGTATTCTCTCTATAGAAGTCACCAAATATTTTTTCTGGATTTGTTATTTTATCAGAGTTTGTTGTTACACTAAACTCTACATTCTCATCATCTATGTAAAATAGTTTAATATGAATAGGTGAATTAACAAATGAGTATTTTATAGCATTTGAGATATTGTTATCAACTATTCTTTGAAGCTCTGTTCTATTAAATTTTATATAGATATCCTCTTCAATATTTGCAATAAAATGAAGTTGATTGGAACTTGCTATTCCATAAAAGAAAGATAGTCTTTCGTTTAAAAACTCTGTGAAGTTAATATACTCTTTTGGATAATCCACTCTATCTTTTTTGATTAGGTATGATAAGTCATCATATATATATTGAATAATCTTCGCTCCACTTTCTATATTTGAGATATATCTATTACTTGGGGTGTGCATTTTTAATAAATCAATGTTTGTTCTAATAATTGATAAAGGAGTATTAATCTCATGAACTGAGTTTTTTAAAAACTTCTTTTGTGAATCAATTAGTTCAGTTAACTCTTTTGTTTGCTCTTCAACTTTATCTTCTAGGTGTTTGTTTAAGCCTTCTAGCATTAAAGTTTTATCTTTAATATTATGCATCGCATCATATGCATAGTTTGCAATAACTTTAAACTCACCAAAGATTAGCCTATTTTGATTTATCCTTGTATCACTTTTTTGTGTCTCTTTAAAATATTTTCCTATCTCTTTAACATCATTTACAATAAGAATTGTTGCATTTTTATATATAAAAATAGAGTATAGAACTAACATGATAGTTAAAGATAAAATTTGAAGAATATAGTTTGATATTTTTTCATCATATTCCTCTTTTTTCTCTTTTACTACATCATCTATCTCATCAAGATATATTCCTGTACCAATTGTCCAATTCCAAGGTTCATATGAAAGTGCATAGGAGATTTTTAGTGCATCATCTTTTAACGCGGGTTTATACCAAATATATTGTACAAATCCCCCTTTAGGTTTTTTAGAGATATTAATTAGTTCTTTGATAACCTGTTTGCCTGATGGATCAGTAAATTCATATAGATTTTTACCAATACTATGGGATTCTACTGGATAATAGATCAAGGTACCACTAAAATCATATACAAATATATAATCATTTATATCAGATCCATCTCTCATTAACTCAATTGAGTTTAAAATATCGTGTTGTATCTCTAGTTCTGTTTTTTCATCTTTGTATTTATCATGATAGTATTTGATAAATTTTAGAGTTCTTTTTATCTCTGATTGAATCAACTCTTTTTGTTTGTTTGAGTAATCTGTTTTTATGATTTTGATTTTTTCTTGAAATTCATCAAAAGTATTTTCAATGATAATAAAGGTAAAAGAGGAGGTTAGTATGACAATAAAAAATATACTATATAAAATAAGATGATAAAGTGATTTTGCTTTAATCATGAAGAACCTTTAAAAATAATGAAAGAAAGGATAACTTAATTTATATAAAAGATTTATAAGAGAAGTGTGTAAGTGGCGCGGCTGACGAGACTCGAACTCGCGACCTCCTGCGTGACAGGCAGGCATTCTAACCAACTAAACTACAGCCGCACACTATACAAAAAAAAAGCGCATATTGCGCATTGAAAAATGGTGGTCGATATAAGACTCGAACTTATGACATCTACCTTGTAAGGGTAGCGCTCTACCAACTGAGCTAATCGACCAATGGTGACCCGTGAAGGATTCGAACCTTCGGCCACCTCCTTAAAAGGGAGATGCTCTACCGGCTGAGCTAACGGGTCATTTGTAATACTTATTATAAAGTGGCGCGGTTGACGAGACTCGAACTCGCGACCTCCTGCGTGACAGGCAGGCATTCTAACCAACTAAACTACAACCGCACTAAATTATAAATGGTGACCCCTAGGAGACTCGAACTCCTGTGGCATGGATGAAAACCATGAATCCTAACCGCTAGATGAAGGGGCCATTTATTTTATATGGTGGTCGATATAAGACTCGAACTTATGACATCTACCTTGTAAGGGTAGCGCTCTACCAACTGAGCTAATCGACCAAATTTTAAAATTGTTATTTAAAGAATTGGTGACCCCTAGGAGACTCGAACTCCTGTGGCATGGATGAAAACCATGAATCCTAACCGCTAGATGAAGGGGCCAATTATTAAATAACAAAATCAAAATGGTGACCCGTGAAGGATTCGAACCTTCGGCCACCTCCTTAAAAGGGAGATGCTCTACCGGCTGAGCTAACGGGTCTTTCTTAAAATGGAGTGGAATTATACTTATTTTTTTAAAATTTGTCAAGGGTTTTTTGAAAAAAATTGAAAAGTTTTTTCAAAGAGTGCTTTGCAGCTTGTATTTGCACCTCTTTTCTGCTACCTTTAAAGGTAAAAATCTCTATATTTTTTTCATTATTTTTATCTGAAATTCCAATTACAACTGTACCAACAGGCTTATTTTTTGTTCCACCATTAGGTCCAGCAATCCCACTAACTGCAATTGCAAAATCAGCATTAAACTTCTTTATAGCACCCTCTAGCATCTCATCAACAACTTGGCAGCTTACTGCACCATAGTTTTTTAAAGTCTCTTCTCTTACATCTAGTTCTTGATTTTTGATCTCGTTAGAGTAAGATACAATTGAGCCATTGAATATATCTGATGAACCAGAGATTTGGGTTATCATAGAAGCTATTAATCCACCTGTGCAACTCTCTGCACATGTTATAGACTTTTTATGTTCACGTAATAGGTTTTGAAAAGAGATCATCATCTCTTCATTAAATATCTCATCATACATAAAAACTCTTTATATATAATGTATGGGAAACCCATACATTAAAATTACTCTTTATCTGTTAATTCGTCTAAGAATTTTTCTTCGTCGAAGTTTAGTTTTAGGTATTCAGCTACGATTTTAATATCTCTTTCTGCGTTACCTAAACATGAAGTTGCACCTGGACTTGGAGTCATATTAAATAAGATTCCATCACCTGGGTTAATTGAAGCTTCACCAAGCATTAGTTTTTGCATCTCTTTATTTAATACTTGTGGTCTAACACCACCAAAACCTTTTGCATACTCAATATCTTCAGTACTTAAAGATGGAACAATTTTTTGTGCATCTTTTACAAATAGTTTTTTATTTATACCTGGTACTTCAAATAGGAAGTTTTTAAGGATATAGTTTCTAATATCACTATCTTTCATTAAGTCCCAAAGAATTTTTACAATATTTCCATCGAAATTCATAGTTTTTAAACATTGGAATAGTGATTTACCACCTTTATATCTTTCAAGAACTAATAATGCAAGGGCAGTTGGTCCAAATCTAGTTTTCCCATCACAAAGAATATCTGGGTCACCATGTAGTGCAGCAAATGGAAGTTTTGAGTTTTGTACCATATATACTTTACCATTTAAAAATTTACCTGGAGTGATATAGAAGCTTCCTGCAACAGATAAAGATCCCATATGATCACCATAACCCATTTTGTGTGCTAAGTATAATGAGTGTGCACCAGCATTTACGACAACAAAATCGGCTGTAAATACAGAACCACTAGTTGTAGTTAATTTAAACTTTTCACCAACTCTTTCAATCTCTTCAACTTCTGCGTTATAAAAGATATCTGTTTTTACATCATCTTGAGCTTGACCAGCTTTTGCTAACTCTTTAGTCATTGCACCAAAATCAACAGTTGTGTATTCGTTTCTTGCACCCATTGCTATAATTGGCTCTGGTCTATCTTTAGTTTGCTCTTTGTCAGCATAAACAAGTTTTGGCTCTAACTCTCTTAACGTCTCTTTATCCCATAATTCTAAATAAGGGAAAAGCTCTTTAAATTCGTTATATCTATTTTTAATAAACTCAACCTCTTTATCACCTACACCTAAAGCCATTTTTTGGTGAGAAAACATAATTTTATTTTCAAGTCCATATTGTAAACAGAACTTCTCAATCATTTTTGCAGTTCTTTTAGTGATTTTTGCTTTATCTAATGTATAGTTAGTTTCAATATCACCAACGTGAATAGTTTGTGAGTTACTTGTCCCTTTTGAGTTAAGAGTTGCTAAGTCCTCATACTTTTCTAACATACAAATACTTTTTGCATCTGTATATCTTGCTAATTCATAAAAAAGTGCGGCACCAGAAATCCCTCCACCTACAATTACTACCTCATAGTGTTTTGTATCCATATTGTAACTTTCCTGTATTATAGTTTTTAATTTTTAAAGATTTTATCATAGAAATGATAATTTTAAAGAAAGATTCTCATAATCCTTGTTAATCTTTGTAAAAGTATGTTTAATGGTAACATTTTCTAGGTTTAACTACAAAATTGTTCCTGTGCAACTTGTGTACATAAGAAACATAAAGAATACTTATAATGGTTTATAATTGTTCCTTATGTACAAATACTATACATTTTTATTTAAAATTCCTAGAAAAAATCTCTTAGAAAAAATTAACTAAAGTTTAGATATAATCTGCGATTTACAGATAGTCACAATATACAATATATTAAGGTAGATGCAAATGGATTATAAAGAGAGTTTATTATTACCAAATACAAAGTTTCCTATGAGGGGAAATCTTCCTCAGAATGAGCCAAAGAGATATGCTCAATGGGATGAAGAAAAAGTTTATGAAAGAATGAAAGCAAATAGAGAGGATGCTCCTTCATTTACTCTACACGATGGGCCTCCATATGCAAACGGACACATCCATATTGGACATGCATTAAATAAAATTTTAAAAGATATCATAGTTAAATACCATTATTTTGATGGTAAATCAGTTAGATATGTTCCAGGTTGGGATTGTCATGGTTTACCAATTGAGCAAAAAGTTGAAGAGAAAATTGGAAGTACAAAGAAAAAAGAGCTTCCTAAATCAAAAATTAGAGAGCTTTGTAGAGCACACGCTTCAAGATTTATAGATATCCAAAGGGATGAGTTTAAAAAACTTGGTGTTATAGGGGATTGGGATAATCCTTATTTAACAATGGATTTTAAATTTGAAGCAAATATCTATAGAGAGTTATGTGCAATTGCAAAACAAGGGCTTTTAGTACAAAGAAGTAAACCAGTATATTGGTCTTGGGCTGCACAAACAGCACTTGCTGAAGCTGAGGTTGAGTATGAGGACAAAACTTCACCATCAATCTATGTGGCATTTAAACATGAAACTATGGATGCTAGTTTAATTATCTGGACAACTACACCTTGGACGCTACCTGCAAACACTGGTATTGCACTTAATGGTGAAGAGGAGTATGTTTTAACATCAGATAAGTTTATAGTTGCAAAAAAACTATATAACTCACTTCTTGAAAATGAAGTTATATCTGGAACAGTTGTTGAATCAATTGATCCTAAAACTTTAGAGAATAGTTTTACAATAAACCCATTAAATGGAAGAAAGTCAAAAGTTGTTTTAGGTGATCATGTTGAGATGGAAACAGGTTCTGGTGCTGTTCATACAGCTCCTGGACATGGTGAGGATGACTATAAAGTAGGTCTAAGATATGGTCTTGATGTTATTATGCCAGTTGATGCTGAGGGTAAATATGATCAAACTATAGTAAGGGAAAAACTATTTAACGATACAGAAAAATATCTAGGTGTTCATGTATTTAAAGCAAACGAGATGATTTTAGAAGAGTTGGGTGAGGCTTTATTAAGTAGAAAAGATATTAGACACTCATATCCACACTGTTGGAGAACTCATAAACCTATTATTTTCAGAGCAACAAAACAATGGTTTATTGCTATTGATGATGAGTATGGTGTTGAACAAAAAACATTAAGGGAAAATGCACTAAAGGTTGTAGAAGAGATTAAATTCTATCCTGAATGGGGAAGAAATAGACTTAAAGCTATGCTTGATGGAAGACCAGATTGGTGTATCTCTAGACAAAGAGACTGGGGTGTTCCTATTGCATTTTTTAGAAATAAAAAAACTGATGATATTATCTTTGATGAGAAAGTACTAAACTACACAGCTATGATTTTTGAACAAAAAGGTTGTGATGCTTGGTATGATTTATCAATTGAGGAGTTATTATATCCAGGAAGTGGATTAAACCCAGAAGATTTAGAAAAAACAATGGATATTCTAGATGTATGGTTTGATTCTGGTTCAACTCAAAATGCAGTATTAAGAAGTAGAAACTATGATGCTGGAAGTTTCCCTGCTGATATGTATTTAGAAGGAAGTGATCAACATAGAGGTTGGTTCCAATCTTCACTTTTAACAACTCTTGCTTCTAGTGAAATAGCTCCATATAAATCGATTTTAACTCATGGATTCACTGTTGATGAAAAGGGTGAAAAGATGTCAAAATCAAAAGGGAATGTTGTAGCTCCTGAAAAGGTTATGAAACAATATGGTTCTGAGATTTTAAGACTTTGGGTTGCTATGAGTGATTACCAATCAGATTTAAAAATCTCTGATAATATCTTAAAACAAAATGCAGAGCTTTATAGAAAGATAAGAAACACTGCAAGATTCTTATTAGCAAATGTTAATGATTTAGATGTAATTGTTGATGTTGAAAAGATGGGTGTTTTAGATAAGTGGGTTTTAAATAAAGCTAAAAAAGTGTTTGATGAGATTGAAGCTGCATTTTCTATTTATGAGTTCTCAAAAGGGCTTAATAAATTAAATAATTTTTTAGTTGTTGACCTTTCAGGTATCTATTTAGATGTTTGTAAAGATAGATTATATTGTGATGATAAAAACGATATCCATAGAAGAAGTTCACAAAGTGCTATGGCAATTATCACTAAAAAACTTATCTCAACACTGTCTTGTATCTTAACTTATACAATGGATGAGTTACTTGAATATGCACCTGAGTTTATTAAAGATGGTGCAAAAGATGTATTTGATTATAAAAGGGTTGAATTACCAGTAGTTGAAACGAATCTTAATGAAATAATTTTGTTAAATGCTAAAGAAAAATTTAGTGAAGCAATCGATACACTTAAAAAAGAAAAAATAATTAAATCTACACTTGAATTAAGTATCTACACAAATTGTGAAGATATATTGTCATTAGAGCAAACAGAGAGTGAAGATTGGTTTTTAGTAAGTAGTGTTTCAAACCAAAAAAGTGAGAATCCATTAGGTAAATTTGAGCTTGATGGAAAAGAGTTTGAAATCTACAAGGCAACTAAGGCAAAATGTCCTAGATGTTGGAAGTTCACTTCTGAAAAAGAAGAGTGCTTATGCCAAAGATGTGAAAGTGTACTAAACTAATATGTTCGAAAATGAAGTAACTCTTTCATTTGTCTTTTCAACAATAGCTGTAGTTTTGGTACTTACAGCTATTGGAATAGTTTATGTAAATAAAAAAGCAAAGAGGATTAACAAGAAATGATGCCATTTAGCGATGAAGACTTAAGACCTCCTGTTAGTTCAATTGTGGAGAGTAAAATCGCACCTATGCTTGCACGTGATGGTGGAGCAATACAATTACTTGATATTATAAATGGTAAAGTATATGTACAATTACAAGGTGCATGTGTTGGATGTAGTGCAAGTGGAAGTACACTAAAGTTTATTGTAGAAAAAGAGTTAAAGTCTGCAATACATCCAGAGTTAGAGATAATAAATGTGCCACAAGGTATGGAAAATAAATTACAGGAGCTTTGATGATAAACGAATTTAGATTAGTAAATGAAGCAAATAGATACTTTTTAGATAAAGAGTTTGACAAGGCTTTATTTACCTATTCACAGTTATCATACAATTTCCCAGATAAAAAAGAGTATGCTGTATATGCTTTATTTTGTGATATAGCAAGTGAAGATTTAGACAAGGGTACATCATTGTATGATTACTTCACTATAGCAAAGGATGAGAATTTAGAAGAAGCAATAGCGTATGTTGAAAATATCATCAATGCATATGATGGTGATATGGAAAAGATGATGGATATTTTACAAGATTTAACAGAATCAACTGTTGATTCTTTAGATGCGATTAGATATGAAGATTTTAAAAGACTAATTGATTCAAGGGGTTCTTTTAGAGTTGCCTTTGAAGATATTATGTTTTCAACAAAAGTTGCTATAGAAACAAAAGAGGATTTTTTTGATTTTGTAACTAGATTAATCGATAATGATTTTAATAGTACTGCATATTCATATTTAGATGGGTTTAATGACTATTTCTCTTATGACCAAAAAATAGAAGAATTATATAAAAAACTAGAAGAGAAAAAAGTTGCAACTAGTCATAAATAATAAAATTTTTACAGATAACTCACAAGATGCCAACAAAGATTCAATCTTTGTTGTAACATCTTTAAATGAAAAATATATACAAAATGCCAAAGATAATGGTTGTGAAAACTTTATAGATGCCAGCCAATTAAAAAATCATATTGATATAAGTTCTATAAAAATCATCGGTATTACTGGTACAAATGGAAAAACTACAACTGCAGCAGCAATATATTCTATACTTCTTGATTTGGGCTATAAGGTAGCTTTACAAGGTACAAGAGGTTTTTTTATCAATGATGAAAAGGTTGAAGATTATACTTTAACCACTCCTATGCAACTTGATAATTTCAACCATATATTAAAAGCTATAGATAATGGGTGTGATTTCTTTGTTATGGAGGTTAGTTCCCATGCAATTTACCAAAAAAGGGTAGAGGGCTTAGATTTTGAATTAAAAGTTTTAACAAACATAACAAGGGATCATTTAGATTTTCATAAAACAATCCAAGAGTATATAAATGTAAAAAACTCATTTTTTACAGATGAGAGTAAAAAGTTAATAAATAAAGATGAATCAAATGCTAAGTTTAATACAAAAAATACATTAACTTACTCTTTAGAAAACCCCTCAACTTACAAAGTTGGTGCCTATTCTTTTAAAAATGGAATGAATGTGATGTTTTCAAAAATCGATTCGATGCACTCATTTTCATCTAGTTTAATGGGGATTTTTAATATCTATAATCTGCTAGCAGCAATTGCAAGTGTAGATATGGTTACAGATAAAAATTTAGATGAGATTTGTGAAGTTGTTGATAACTTTGCAGGGGTTAGTGGAAGAATGGAGATAGTATCAAGTGACCCCTTGGTTATTGTAGATTTTGCACACACTCCTGATGGGATGAAAGAGGTTTATGAAAGCTTCAATCATAAAGATATTATTACTGTATTTGGTGCAGGTGGAGATAGAGATAAAGAGAAACGTCCATTAATGGGTCAAATAGCTTCAAACTTTGCAAAAACTATTATTGTAACTTCAGATAACCCAAGATTTGAAGACCCTGATAAAATTATTGAAGATATCTGTTTAGGTATTAAAAACAGAGATAATCTAATAGTTGAGATAAATAGAAAAGAGGCTATAAAACAAGCTGTAGAGATGGGGAAAAACAATCCAGATAGTGTTGTTTTGATTTTAGGAAAAGGTGATGAACCTTATCAAATAATTTATGATAAGAAGTTTCCTTTAGTAGATAAAGATGAGGTTTTAAAACACCTTTAGTTTTACCAAATGTAGATTGTAACACCTATTAAAATTGCTATAATCATAACTAAAGCAACTATTATAGTATTTTCACTTTTCAAAATTGTAGAGAGAGGTTTTTTAACTTCAATCTCTATCTCTTCATCGTAATCTTTATTTTTTGTAAAACTACTTTTTAATTTTTGTTCAATCTGTTCTTGTGAAAGATTTAAATAGACTGCATCTTTTAAAACATCTTCATTACTCAAGTTTAACCCTTATTGTCTATTTTTTAAGTATAAAAATATTATTAATGATATGATAGCTAAAAATAATGGATAAAAGAATAAATAATCTTTTAATGTAATTTTATTGTTCTCAATTTTACTCTTTTCTAAAGCATCAATCTTCTTATAGATATCGTCTAAATCATCTTTTGAGTTTGCAATATATGACTGGGCATTAGTCTCCTTAGAGATTTTATTTAAGACAATTTTATTTGAGTTACCAATACCAATAGTATAAACTTTTATAGAGTGTTTTTTTAATAGTTTTAATATAACCTCCAATGGAGTTGAACTGTAGTTATCCTCCCCATCACTTAAAAGAATTACTATTTTTGACTTTGCTTTTGATTCTTTTAGTATATTAATTGAGTATGTTAAAGAATCCATCATTGCTGTTTGAGTTCCAACAATACCTACTTCTAAATAGTCTAAAATAGTTTTTTGAGCTTCCTTGTCAAAGCTAAGTGGAGTGGCCATCATAACAGAGTTTCCAAAAACAATAATAGAGATATTATCGTTTACCCTTTTGGAGATAAAATCTTTTACAATATTTTTAACAACTGAAAACCTATCCTCTTGTAAGTTGTCTTTATTTAAACCAGGTCTTTTCATAGATCCACTAGTATCTAAACTAAGAACTATATCAATTCCGTCATTTTTTATAAGTTGTGTATTTAATTGTTTATATGGAGAGGCTAGGGCAATAATAGAGCAAACTATAATTATATATTTTAAGATGGCTTGAATAATATTGGTTTGTACTTGGTTTTTCTCAAAGATATTAAGATGTGGAATTATATATGAGGGTGATTTTGCCTTACAATAGATTGAACATATTATAAAAGGTATTATAAGCAGTAAAAAATAGGGGTATTCAAAACTAATATCAAACATCTATAATATCCATAAATCTTTCAAAGTTTATTTTAACTTCATTACTCAAAGGTTTAACCTCTTTTTTGTATTTATATTTTTCTAACTCTTCAATTAGCTCATGAGAGATTTTTAGTTCCCTTTCATTTCTTGCTAAGAGTCTACTATATTTTGTGATAGTGTATGCTGCATTTTTTGTATCATCTAAATCTAAATTTTTTAATATCTGATAATACTCTTTTCTTTTGTTTGGTTTTTTATTCTTAAAATATTTATAGATAAAAAATAGGATTATACAAACTAATGCTATTCCTAAAACAACAAGTAAAATAAAAATATAAAATGAGATATCAGGAATAGTTTCAAGAGATTTAATATCATGAAGTTTTAGTTGTTCATTCATTATCTCATCAACCTTAAAAGTTTAGATAAAGGCTCTTCATTGGTATATATTTTACAAAATCTTACATTGCAAGCTTGAAGATGTTCATAAAGTCTATGATCATTTCTGATAACACTTTTTTCATATTTTTTTAACACACCTGAATCAATATTGCCATCAAAGGTTTGGTTTGTAGCAGGGTCAATTAGGTTTACATTTCCAAGTTCAAAGGGTTTTTCTTCAAACTTATCCCTTACAATAATAGCTACAAGTTCATGTTTTTTGCTAAGAAGTCTTAAATCTAAACTATCTATATCAAAAAAATCACCTATCAAAAAGATTATAGATTTTTTCTTTATATATCTAAATAGTTCACTTGTTAAGTTTTTATAATCAACTATTTTCCCTATGCAATTGTATTCTAAGATAGATTTTGCCATTTGATGAACTGCAAAATCTTTTTTTGATTTTTTTGTGCAAACTTCTAAAGAGTTGTTTGCTATAAAGGAACCAAAAGGGTCTTGTTGTTTGATACAAGAGTAGGCAAGAAGTGAACAAATCTCACCTATAAGTTCTTGTTTGAATTTTTTTGTTCCAAAATATACAGAACCATTTAGTATAGGAACAATATTTACATTTAGTTCCTTTTGAGCATGGAATACTTTTACATAGGGTTTTTTAAATTTGGCACTTATTACCCAATCTATGTTTTTAACATCTTCCCCATACTCATACTCTTTTAGTTCCATAAAGTCATAACCCTCCCCTTTAAGTAAAGAGGAGTTATTTCCAATGATTTCTGAGAATACTTGTTTTTTGGTTTTTATGAGTATTTTTTTTAAAGTTTTGTTCATCTATGGGATATTAACTTTTTCTAAGATTTTTTGGATTAAATCATCAACATTTATATCCATCGCTTGTGCTTCATAGGTTAAAATTATTCTATGTCTTAAGATATTTTTTATAACTAAGGCTATATCTATAGGAGTAACATGGTTATGACCTCTTAAAAATGCCATAGCTTTTACAGCTTTAAACATATCAATTGTTGCCCTTGGACTTGCACCAAATTGGATATAATCTTTTATCTCCTCTAAACCATAGTTTTCAGGCTCTCTACTTGCACAAACTAGGTCAACAATATACTCTTCTAACTCTTTATCCATATGAATATTTGAAACCTCTTTTCTTAAAGCAGATAAAAGCTCTTTATTCATTATTTTATTTAGTTCTAAAATCTGATTTGAAGTAACTCTTTTAGCAATCTCATACTCTTGCTCTTTTGTGTTATATCCCACAACTATTTTAAACATGAATCTATCAAGTTGAGCTTCAGGTAGTGAGTAAGCTCCCTCTTGTTCAATAGGGTTTTGTGTAGCTAAAACCAAAAAGGGTGAATCTATCAAAAAAGAATCCTCAGCAATAGTTACTTGTCTCTCTTGCATAACTTCAAGTAGTGCTGATTGAACCTTTGCTGGAGCTCTATTTATCTCATCTGCTAATAAAAGGTTTGTAAATACAGGCCCTTTTTTTATTTTAAATTCACCAGTTTTCATATCATAAATTTGTGCACCAATAATATCACTAGGTAATAAATCAGGAGTAAACTGTACTCTTTTAAATTTTAGGTCAATAACATTAGCAATGGTTTTAACTGTTGTTGTTTTAGCAAGTCCTGGTACACCCTCTAAAAGGATATGACCATTTGTTAAAAGACCTATTAATATAGCGTCAATCATCTCCTCTTGCCCAACTATTACTTTTGATAATTCTGTTTTTACTTCTAATATTTTATCATTTGACATATGTAGCTTCTTTTTGAGTATATTGTTTTAATTTGCGTTATTTTAACAAAAGGTAATATTTCATAAGCTTAAGAAAAATATATCTTAATATTTTCTTAAATTAGTTGTTATATCTTTTGCTTTATTCTGAAATTAGATTCAAAAAAATATGATTAAAAACTAAACAACAAATTCTAAGATTTATTATTTTATGATTGTATAATCAATAATATAAATAGTAAATATTTCTATATAAAGGGAGATAATATGAGTGTAGTGTATGATATAGCTATTATTGGAGCAGGACCAGCTGGGATTGCAACTTCATGTGAAGCGATTATTTTTGGCATGAAAAATATTCTTCTTTTTGAAAAAAGTGATAATCATAGTGATACAATAAGAAGATATTTTAATGACAATAAGCCAGTTGATAAAGATTGGAAAGGGATAAAAGTAGATTTAAAAGGTCACATCGATTTTGAAGATGGTACAAAAGAGAGCACTTTAGATCTTTTTGAGGATGCCCTTGAAAAAAACCTTCTTGATGCAAAGTTTAATACTGAGGTTTCAACTGTAAAAAGACTTGTTGATAGATTTAAGGTTACTACAACTACAAATGAGGTTTATTATGCAAAAAGTATTGTAATTGCAATAGGTAAAATGGGTAAACCAAATAAACCTGATTATAAAATCCCATCAAAATTAAAATCACGTGCAAACCATACAATTGCAGATTGTAAAGGTAATGAGGATGTATTAGTTGTAGGTGGTGGTGATAGTGCCTGTGAATATGCTTATTTTATCCATCAAGATAATAATGTAACATTTAATTATAGACGAGCAGAGATCACTAAAGCAAACCCAAAAAATGTTAAAAATCTTATGAATTGTGTTGAAGATGGTGAGATACAAGCAAAACTTGGTGTAGATATAGAAAAACTTGAAGAGGAAGATGGCAAATTCAAGGTTTTTTATACAAATGGTGATATTGAGAAATATGATAGAATCATTTATGCCTTAGGTGGAGTAACTCCAAAAGAGTTCTTACATAGTTGTTGTGTAATTTTAGATGAAAAAGATAATCCACTAGTGGATGAGAAAAATCTTAACTCTCAAGGGATCTATTTAGCTGGAGATATTGCCGGAGATATTGGTGGCTCTATTGCTCTTGCTTTAAATCATGGTTATAATATAATCAAAGATTGTATTAAAGAAAACGATAAACTTTTAGAACAAAGTGCTTAAAAGAAGTGGATTCTCTTTTTCCCCTTTTTAAAGAGGAAAAAAGAGAGTCTTATGCTTTATTTAAAAAACCTAATAAGCTCCTCTAAAACCTCTTTAGGTTTCTCTTCTGGAAGAAAATGCCCACACTCTAAAGCTTTACCTTGAACCTTATGTGCATAATCTCTCCAGATTTTTAAAACATCATAGGTTTTTTCAATAAAACCATATTTTCCCCATAAGACTAAAATCTGCATCTCAAGTTTTGTTTTTCTACTATCAAAATCATCATCCATATCAATAGTAGCAGCTGCTCTGTAGTCTTCACAAGTAGCATGAATAGAGTCTTCATCAAAACATCTTATATATTCAGCTACTGCTTCATCATCAAACTTTTGTTCAAAATCAACCTCTTTATCACTCCATCTTTTTAGTTTCTCTTTTAGATAATACTCTGGGTTTGCTCCTATTAGAGTCTCTGGAAGTTCATCTGGTTGTATTAGAAAAAACCAATGGTAATAACCTGTGGCAAATTTTTGATTTGTTGTATCAAACATATGGTAAGTTGGAACAATATCCATCATACAGGCTTTTAAGACTCTATGAGGATAATCTAAACATAATCTATGCGTTACTCTAGCACCTCTATCATGTCCTGCTACATAAAAATATTGTAACTGCAGATGGTCCATAATATTTATGATATCTTCAGCCATAATTTTCTTAGAATAATTTTTATGATTTGGTAAGCCACGCGGTTTTGAACTATCACCATATCCTCTTAAATCAGGGCAAATTATATAAAATTTTTTAGATAATTCTTCAACTATCTTATGCCACATGATATGTGTTTGAGGATAACCGTGAAGGAGAACTAATGGTGTTCCTTTTTTATTCCCACCATGTAAATAATTGATATCAATTCCATTTGTTTTTAATTTTTCTTGTTTAAATATATTTGGAAAAATCATCTCTTATCCTTTTTTTGAATTTTACTAAAAATTTACTAAAAAGCAAAATAAAAAAAGATAAAATAATTAAATTTATAATTCATAATATTACTTTATTTTATAATTAATCACCATTTGATATCTAACTTAAAGATTAATTAAAGTTAAATTAGATAAAATCACGACTCTATTTTTAAAATAGAAACCTCACATGTGTCAATCCTGGTATGGGTTGTGATGAGAATCATTAAGGGGCACAGAGGCTAAACCCTAAAAATTAAGAACTTAATTAAGAACAATTTGTGTGTTCTCTTTAGGTTTTTGCTTCTTTTTAGCAAAATTTACTTTTGCGCTATAAAAAGAAGACAAATAAATTAAAAAACAAGGAAAAACTATGGTTACAATGAAAGACCTATTAGAGTGTGGTGTACACTTCGGACACCAAACAAGAAGATGGAATCCAAAAATGAAAAAATTCATTTTCGGTGTTAGAAAAAATATTTATATTATCGACTTACAAAAGACGTTAAGATATTTCAGATATACATATAATGTAGTTAGAGACAATGCAGCAAAAGGTGAAACTATGATTTTCGTTGGTACGAAAAAACAAGCTTCACAAGCAGTTAAAGATGCGGCTATCTCTTGTGGTATGCCTTATGTTAACCACAGATGGTTAGGTGGTATGTTAACAAACTACGGAACAATTAAAAAATCAATTAGAAAATTAGAAGTTATTAAAAAAATGAGAGAAGAGGGACAATTAGACCTTCTTACTAAAAAAGAAGCTTTAATGCTAACAAGAAAAGAAGAGAAATTAGAGTTATATCTTGGTGGTATTAAAGAGATGAACAAACTTCCAGATATGATGTTTGTTTTAGATGCAGTAAAAGAAAAAATTGCTATTCAAGAAGCTAGAAGATTAGGAATCAAAGTTGTAGCTCCTTTAGATACAAACTGTGATCCTGATGTAGTTGATTACCCAATTCCAGGTAATGATGATGCAATTAGATCAATTCAATTATTTTGTTCTGAAATGGCTGAAGCTATGAACGAAGGTAAAGCTTTATTAGCTGAAGAGACTGGTGAAGAGATTGATGTACCAGTATCTGAAGAAGAAGCATCAGAAGTAGTTGCAGAAGCAGTAGCAGAAGGTGAAGCTGAGCAAACAGAAGAAACAACAAAGGAAGCATAATCATGGCAGGTGCAACTCCAAAACTTATTAAACAGCTAAGAGAAATGACTGGTGCAGGGATGCTTGATTGTAAAAATGCACTTAATGAAACTGAGGGTGATTTAGATAAAGCGGTTCAACACTTAAGAGAAGCTGGTTTAAGTAAAGCAGCTAAAAAAAGTGGAAATGTTGCTGCTGAAGGTTTAATTGATATCTTAGTAAGTGATGACAACAAAAAAGCAACTATGACTGAGATTAACTCTCAAACAGACTTTGTTGCAAAAAATGAAAACTTTATCAAATTAACAAAAGATATCACTGCACACGTAGATGCTACAGGTGTAACTGATACTGAAGAGTTAAAGAAAACTACTATTAACGGTCAAGTTTTTGAAGAGTATTTAAATGAAAAAATTGCAACTATTGGTGAAAACATTGTAGCTAGAAAAATGGTTACTATGACAACTGATACTGGTGTTATCAATGGTTATGTTCACGCAACTGGTAGAGTTGGTGTACTTTTAGCTGCAGTTTGTGATGAAGCTGCTAGAGATAAAGCAAAAGATTTATTAAGAAACATTGCAATGCACGCATCTGCAATGAAACCAGTTGTAATCTCATATGAAAACTTAGATCCTGAGTTTGTTGAAGCAGAAAACAAAGCAATCGTTGCTGAGATTGAAGCTGAAAATGATGAGTTAGTAAGACTTGGTAAACCACTTAAAAAAATCCCACAATTTGTTTCTAAATCGCAACTTACTATGGCTGCATTAGAGCAAGCAGAAGAGGATTTCAAAAAAGAGTTACAAGCTCAAGGTAAACCAGAAAAAATCTGGGATAAAATTTTACCAGGACAAATGGAAAGATTCATTCAAGACAATACTGAATTAGATAGAAGATTAGCTCTTCTTTCTCAATCTTATGTTTTAGATGACAAATTAACAGTTGAGCAAGCGATTGCTGAAGTTGATAAATCTATCCAAATTGTTGAATATGTAAGATTCGAACTTGGTGAAGGTATCGAGAAAAAAGAAGAAGATTTCGCAGCAGAAGTTGCAGCTCAAATGGGTAAATAAGTTATAAAAGTTATTAGTAATGAGTGAAGAGAAAAACAAAACATCACTCGTTACTTCTGACGACTCTACAATAATACAAGCAAAACACCTCTCTCATGAGTTTGATTATAAACTCTTTGAAGATATAAACATATCATTACACAAAAAAGAATCAATAGCTATCATAGGAATGAGTGGTAGTGGAAAATCAACACTTTTAAATATCTTATCATCTTTATTAAAACCAGAAGCTGGTGAGGTAATATATAAGAATAAAGATATCTATTCTATGAAAAAAAAGAGTCTTTTAAATATAAGAAGAGAAGATTTTGGTATAATATTTCAAGCACATTATCTTTTTAGAGGATTTTCTGCAAATGATAATTTGAAAATTGCTACACTTTTAAGTGGAAATGATATAGATAAACAACTACTTAAAAATCTAAATATAGATTTTGTAATTAATCAAGGAGTTGGAGAGTTAAGTGGTGGACAACAACAAAGATTGTCGATTGCTAGGGTTTTAATGAAAAAACCAAAGGTTATATTTGCAGATGAGCCAACAGGAAATTTAGATAAAGAAACTGCAATTACAGTTATGCAGGCTTTAAATGAGTATATAAAAGAAAATGATGCAGCAATGATACTTGTTACACATGAGCATGATTTAGCAAATATGTGTGATAAAGTATATAAGTTAGAAAATTTAGGGCTTATGGAATTGAAATAGATGAACTTAATACTTATAACAAATACAGAAATAATCATAAAAATATTCTCTTTAGTGTGTAAAAAATTAGATTTAAACCTTTCTATTAGAAACGATTTAGATATTAAAGAGGATGTTGAAATAATAGTAGTTGATGAAGAGTTCATTAATGATGATTTCAATAAATTAAAACTTCATACAAAAAAGCTTGGAGCTATTACAGCAGAAGAGTTATCTTTTGACAAATCAAGAGACTTTATCATAACAAGACCCTTTCTACCTGCAAAACTTTTAGAACTATTAAAAGATGAGATGGAGTATATAAAAGATGATTCTACTACTCATCAAGATATTAGAAATAATATAAATGAGGAGGAAGTTATTACAAACTACGTAGAATCACTAGCAGATGATGTAGCTTATGATATACAAGAAGATAATGATGAATCGATAGTAACAATTGCATCAATGAATCAAGGTGGAGTTTTAGATAATAATGAACTTCACAAGATAAGTGACATTTTACATGATGATGATATTCAAAACAAAGTTGTAGTTGACCAACAAGACTGGAAAGATATTTCAGAGATTATTGATGATGCATTAAGTGAAGTAAATGAGTATGAGTTTGATATAGATTATGATAGACCAGAGCCAATAAAGCTTTTACTAAATAACTATAATATAGATGAATTAAAACCATTTTTACAAAAGTTTGATCAAAATGTGATCGATAGGTTGTCAAATGGTGAAGATGTTGATGTGACATTGAGTTTAAAGGTAAATAAACAATGACAAAAGGTGCGATTTTAATAATCTCAGGACCAAGTGGTTGCGGTAAATCTACACTATTAAAAAAGGTTTACGAAAGTATAGATGATTACTATTTTTCAATCTCAACAACAACAAGAGCTCCAAGAGTAGGGGAACAAGATGGAGTTGATTATTTTTTTGTTTCAAAAGAAGAGTTTGAAGAAGATATAAAAAATGGGCATTTCTTAGAGTATGCAGAGGTTCATGGAAACTACTATGGAACTTCAATGAAACCTATCAAAGAAGCAGTAGCACAAGGTAAATTAGTGATTTTTGATATAGATGTTCAAGGGCATGATATAGTAAGAAAAAAACTAAATGATATAGTAACTTCAGTATTTATCACAACTCCATCATTATCAGTTTTAGAACAAAGACTTAGAAGTAGAGATACAGACTCAAAAGAGGTTATAGATAAAAGATTAACTAATGCAATTGTTGAGATAAAATATTTTCAAAAATACGACTATTTTATCGAAAATGATGATTTAGAAACAGCCTCAAAACAGTTAGTTAGTATCGCCAATGTAACTAGAATAAAATCAAAACTTTTTGATAAACAAAACACTATAGATAATTGGTTAAAGTAGTTTTACTACTTTAATACCCTTTTATCTCCCACTTTTTCTATATTTCCAAATTTATCCATATATTCTAAATATGCAATTAGATATTTTCTACTTACATCTATTTGTTCTTTTAGAAGTTTGATATCTATATATCCATTTGTTTTAATAGTTTCATTTATAAGTTTTATAAGTTTAGAAAGGTTTTCTTGGTGGATAAATAGATTATGTTGTAGTCTAATTACAAGTTTTTTTGCAGTTAGTGATTTTAAGATATTATCACCCATTTTTCTATCTAAATCCATCTCATCATAGATATTATATGGAGCAGTTGGTTTAAACTCCTCTTTTAATAATCTATCTAAAATAGTTTTTTCTAATGAATCTTTAAAACTCTCTTTTATATTTGCATTTTTATATAGATTTCCCTCTTTTACTAGGAAATTCTCCTCTTCTAGTTGATTTAAAACATATTGAATAAAGTTTTGGCTTGCCCATTTGATTCTAAGAGAGATAGAGGCACTTGAGAGTAGGGCATATTTGTTTTTATTGTAGATATCTTTAATGATTGTTTTAATCTCATCTTGTGTATATAAAGGATAGATTACCAACTCTTTTTCATCTATAAAGGTCTCTTTTAAACCTTTTGCAAACTCTAAGGCTTCACTATGACTTAGAGCAAACCTTTGAGCTGAAGAGATAAGTCCTAAACCTTTTTTATGTGCATTTAAAAGTATTTTATAAGAGTGTGAGATATCTTCTTTTTCAAGTGTTTGTAAAAGCTCAAGTTTTTGAGATTTTTTCATTGGATCTGTAATTGGGTTTAAAACCATTGCACCAGCTTGGGTCTCATTTCCTTGTCTAATTATTAGTTTCTCTTTATAGATAGTAAATATTTTTTCAGATAGTTTTAGTGTGGCATATCCTGCTTTCAAACTAGTAAGATTGTTAAATAATAAAACCTTACCTTCAATTTTTTTAGAGCCAATAAATATTGAGTAGTTTTGATTGTGTTTTAACTCTTTATTAGGCAAAGATTTAAAAGAGATATCTATAGAATCAAAGCCTCTTAAAAAACCTTTTTTTGAGATTAAAAAACCTTTTTGTATATCTGTTGTTTTGACTCCTGAAAGGTTTATTGCTGTTCTATTTGAGATATTTGCAGTTTGTTCATCGTTTCCATGAACTTGTAGGTTTTTAACTTTAGCCTCTTTTTGAATATCACAAATAAAAAGCTTTTCATCTATAGTTATGGGTTTACCTAGAACTGTTCCTGTTACAATAGTACCAGCACCAGGAGCAGAAAAAACTCTATCTACATAATATCTAAAGAAGTTCTCTTCTATTTTTGTATTTGCATTTAATGAAAATAGTTTTTGTTTTAACTCTTCAATAGATTCTTTATCAAAGATTGAAACACAACTTGTAAATAGAAGATTGAAATCAAACTCTTTTAAATACTCCTCAATCTCTTTTTTAATATTTGCTAACTCCTTTTTCTCTACTAAATCTTTTTTAGTGATTGTTAAAATTGCATTTTTAACTCCAAGTAGATTTAGTATTTGAAGGTGTTCAACTGTTTGTGGCATTATCTTTTCAGCTGCACTAACTACAATCATTACACAATCAAAACTAAAAGCTCCAGCAATCATATTTTTTACAAGTTTTTCATGACCAGGGACATCTATAAAAGCAACATTTTGTGTTCCATTTGATAGATTTGAAAAACTCAAATCAATTGTAATTCCTCTTTGTTTTTCCTCTTTTGTAGTATCCCCTTCAAAACCATTTAGAGCTTTTATCAAAGCAGTTTTTCCATGGTCAATATGCCCAGCAGTACCAATAATATAGTTATGCATTAACAATCTCTTTTATTGTTGAGCTTATAAGTTCCAAATCATCCTCTTTTATTGTTCTAAAATCTAAAAGGTATTTTTCCTCTTCTATTCTTCCAATTATATTTTTAGCCCTTAGAAGTTTTTCTATTTTATTTGGTTTATAGTTTTTAAACTCCAAACTTAAAGCTATTGTAGGGATTTTTTTATTGGGTGTTGTCCCTCCACCAATAACTGTTTTTGTTTCAATAATTTCACATTTACATATATTTTCAAGTGAGTTTTTAATAGTTTGTGCATTTTGTTTTAATTGTTCTATTGGTTTTAATAACATCTTAAGTGTAGGTATCTCATCATAGTTTTTTAGAAGAATCGATTTCATATTCTCCTCAAGTAAAGCAAGAGTTAATTTATCTACTCTTAACATTCTAAGAAGAGGGTTTTTCTTTAGTTTTTCTATATATTTTCTTTTTCCAACTATAATTCCAGCTTGTACAGAACCTAAAAGTTTATCCCCTGAAAAACTTAAAAGTGATGGCTTAAACTTCATATAATCTAATACAGAAGGTTCACTATCTTTCAAACCATAAGGTAAGTCAATTAGGTGTCCACTACCCATATCATAGTAATCTATTAGATCATTGTCTTGAGCAACTTTAACTATCTTTTCAAACTCAACCTCACTGCTAAAACCTTCAATTGAGTAGTTTGATTTATGAACTTTCATAAGCATAGCTGTATTTTCATTTACTGCATTTTCATAATCTCTTAGGTGGGTTTTATTTGTAGTTCCAATCTCTTTTAAAATAGCTCCACTACTACTCATCACATCAGGAACTCTAAAACTACCACCAATCTCAACTAGTTCTCCACGACTTACAACAACCTCTTTCTTTTGAGCTAGGGTGTTTAAGACTAAAAATACAGCACTTGCATTGTTATTTACTATTAGAACATCTTCACACCCTAAAAGTTCACAAACAACTTTTGAGATATGTGAATATCTTTCTCCCCTTTTACCCTCTTCAAGATTGTATTCAAGGTTATTGTATGAGGTTGCGATTGTTTTTACTTTTTCAAAGCTATTTTCATCTATTAAACTTCTACCAAGATTTGTATGAACTATAACTCCTGTTGCATTTATAACTTTTTGTAAAGAGGGTTTTGTTATCTCTTCATATTTTTTTATGATTTTTTCTATCAATTCTTCTTCATTTATATTAGTAGTTTTATTATTCAAAATATCTTCACGTAAATTTTGTAAAACCTCTTTTGTTATAGAGGTGATTAAAGGTTTTGATAAATCATTAAAGCTATTATTTAAAACAAATTTATCAACTTTTGGAATAGATTTTAGTAAAATCATTTTTACCCTTTTAGAGTTTTTTAATCTTTTTATAAGTAGAATTCTATTCTACATTAAAATTTGGGGGGCATGTGATCCTGGTGGACACCACAGGCTTCAACCCTGATTGGCGGTTTTTGTGTAAACGCCGCGGTAGGTTCGATTCCTACGCCTTCTCGCCAAGTTTTAGTATATAATTATAGGAGTTGCACCTCTTGGTATAACCTCTCCAATAATTGTTGCATAACCATATGTTAACTCTTCAACTTTTTTTACATATTCTTTTGCATCTTCTTTATCCATTGCAATTAACAAACCACCAGAAGTTTGAGCATCACAATACATTTGATAACACTTAGAAGTTGGACACATAATGGTTGTTTTATCTTCTAAATACTTCATATTTCTTTTTGTTCCACCTGGAATAATACCTTGTTCTGCAAACTCTTGTGCATCTGGCATAACTGGAACAATTCCACAATGGATTGCAAAAGAGGTAAAATCTGTTGTTGCTTCTAGTGCATGTCCTAAAAGACCAAACCCAGTGATATCGGTACAAGCACTTACATCATAATCCCTTAAGATTTTTGATGGTAGATAGTTAAGTGATTCCATAACTTTTATAGCTTCTAATTTAGTTGACTCACTTATTAAATCTCTTTTAATGGCTGTTGTTAAAATACCCATACCTAAAGGTTTTGTTAAAACTAAAACATCTCCAATTCTTGCACCATTGTTTTTATAGATTTTATTTGGATCTATCATTCCTGTAACAGATAAACCATAGAACATCTCAGGTGATTCGATAGTGTGTCCACCCATTAAAAGTCCTCCACACTCTCTAATCTTCTCATTTCCACCTTTTAGTATCTCTGCTAAGGCATCTTTTTCAAAATTTTTTCTATCAAAACCAACAATATTTAGGGCAGTCTTAACCTCTGCACCCATTGCAAAAACATCTGATAATGAATTAGCTGCTGCAATTTTCCCAAATATATATGGATCATCCACAACTGGTGTTATGAAATCAAGAGTTTGTACAATTGCTTCATCATCATTTATTTTATATACTGATGCATCATCACTATTTTCAAAACCGACTAGTACTTTTTCGTCTTGTGTTACTAAACCACTAAGTGTCTGTTTAAGGTCACCCGGACCCAATTTAGCAGCTCAACCAGCAGCACAAACGAATTTGGTTAATTTATATTCGTCGTTCATTTTTCCTCGATTAATTATTATGGAGTAGGTGTATTTAGAAGTTAATTTGTTGGATCTCATCTTTGTATACCTACTCCATAGGTTATAGTAGTTATTTTACTTATTATAATGTTAAATATAGATTAATTAGGGTAAAAAATATTTTACTTATTAAGTTAAAATTAATAAGTAAAATATTAATATTCATTAATTAAAAGTTCACTGCCATAGGTTATGGCTTGATTTAGAGTCAAAGTACTTTAAATTCTCTAATTAGATACCATGTTTGGTATGAACTAAAAAAACATTAGAGGTAATAGATATGCAAAGAAGAACATTTATAAAAGGTTCTACAATAGTAGCTGCTGCAGTAGCAGTTTCTCCAACAATTTCATTAGCAAGTGATGAAAAAAATCCATTTGGTATAAATAGTAAACCAAGAAAGTTTTCAATAACAAATAGTTTTGATATTGAACCAAGTAGTGAAGAGATTAAGTTATGGGTTCCACTTCCACTTGATGCTTCTTATCAAAAGATGGTAAAGATTTCATATGAGGGTACATTTAGTGAAGCGTTTATCTCAAATGATAATCCATATGGAACAAAACTACTTTTCGCAAAATTTGATGCAAATAGCAAAGAGAACAAGCTTACAATTAAAATGGATATGATAACTCAACAAAGAGTTGCTAACCTTTCAAAAGCAAAACCAAGTGTTGATAGCTATCCTGAGGATGTAGCAATATTCTTAGAGGGTACTCACCATACACCAATCAATGATACAATCAAAAAATTTGCTACTAAAATCACAAAAGGTGCAAATACAGATTTAGAAAAAGCAAGAGCAATCTACGATTGGACAGTTGCAAATATGTATAGAGATGAGAGTGTAAAAGGTTGTGGACTTGGTGATGCAGCTAAAACTTTTGAAAAAGAGCTTTTTGGTGGAAAATGTACAGATATAAGTTCTGCATTTGTTGCACTACTTAGAAATTCAGGAATTCCTGCAAGGGAAGTATTTGGTATTAGAGCTGGTAAATCTTATATCTCTAAATCTTGTGGTAAAGCTGATGAGAATGGTTTTGCAAAAATCTCTGGTGGACAACACTGTAGAGCTGAGTTTTATGTAGGTGGAATTGGTTGGGTTCCTGCTGATCCTGCTGATGTTACTAAAGTAAGACTTCAAGAAAAACTTACAGATGCTGATAAAAAAGTAAAAGATACAAAAGAGTATTTATGGGGTAATTGGGAGATGAACTGGATTGCATTTAACTATGCAAGAGATTTTATCTTAGATCCAAAACCTGCTCAATATCCATTAAATATGCTTGGATACCCATATGCAGAAGTTGGGGAAGATGTATTAGATTACTATTCACCAAAAGATTTTGGATATGCTTACACTTCTCAAGAGATTGTATGAATCTAAAAAAGTTTAGTATGATAGGTGCAGTTATCACTGCCCTATTATCTACAATGTGCTGTTTACCAGCATTTCTATTTTTATTATTTGGTATCTCAAGTGCTTATTTATCTTTTTTGGCTACACTTGATGCTATAAGAATACCTTTTGCTATCTTCTCAGTTTTTTTATTAGGATTAGCAATATATAAAAATAAAAATTGTAAAGATGGATGTTCTGTAAATAGTATGCAATTAAGTAAAGTTTTTATCTCTATATTGGTTTTACTAGTTGCATTTTTACTTTTCTATCCAGAGATACTTCCATATTTTATAGGATAAATTATGAAAAAAATATTACTACTTAGTTTAATTAGTTGTTTTTTATTTGCTGATAAAATTACAATTATTACTATACCTTCTATGCACTGTCCTTTATGTACAACGGCAGTTAAAAAAGCTATTAAAAGTGTAGATGGTGTAAAAAATGCAAGTGTAAAACTAAATACAAAAAAGGCAACTATAGTTCATGAAGATAGTTTAAAAGTAGAAAAGATACTTGAAGCTATTAAAACAACCTCTTATGAGGGTGAATTAATCTCAACAAAAAACAAATAGTTACAGCTTCTTTAAACTCTGTTCATCAAATCTATAGGTTTTGTGTTGAACCTTTGTTAAAATCCCTTTTTGGGCTAACTCTTTAAAAAGTTTTATAAGAGTTGGTTTTGAGATATTTATTATCTCCATTATCTCACTGTATGAAGTGTTTATCTCATTGTCATTGTTTAAGTTATTGATTATATATTTTATTACATCAACTTGTTTACTATCTGTTACTGCACCAATGATTTTGATAATATTACTATTTCTTTGTATCTCTCTTCTTTGGATAATTGGTAATAAAACATCATGAAGTGTATCAAGTAGCTCTTTTATATTAATAGGTTTTACAATATAGTTTTCAACTTTTAGTTTTATTGCATCAAGTAGATATTTAGTATCAGTATGAGCTGTTGTTAATATCGCAGGAATAACAATCTCTTTTTCATTTTTTAGGTATGATAAGAACTCTATACCATTTTCATTTTTTAATAATATATCAGAAATAATTACATCAACTTTTTTATTAAAAAGGATCTCCATAGCTTCGTTTGTTGTTTTTACAGCATAGATTTTATTTACAAAATCCTCTAAAACATCCTTTGTATGCATAAGAAGACTCTCATCATCTTCAATATAAAGTATATTGAAATTTTTTAAAATATTTAAATCTTTTATCACCCTTTAAACTCCTTTAATAATATATTATATCAAATAAAATTTTAAATTATTCAAAAGGTATTTCGATGATAAATAGAGTAGATTTGCAATCCTCACATTGGGGTTGGGGATTTTTTATATTTTTGCATCTAATTGAGCCATTCATATGTTTTTCAATAATCTGTTTAGACATATACAACCCAATCCCTGTACCTGCACTTTTATATTTAGTAGTGTAATAAGGTTCAAAGATTTTAGGTAATACCTCCTCATCTATCCCACCACCATTATCTATAAAGTGTAATATAACTTTTGAGTTTAAGGGTTTAACAATAATCTTAATCTCTTTTCTTATACAACACTCTTTATTCATCAATGCATCTTTTGAGTTATTGATTAGGTTTAAAATCACATGGGAAAGTTCATTATAAAACCCATTTATCATTACATCTTTTTTTATCTCTATTTCGTGATAGATATTCTCTTTTTCAAGGATATATTTTGATAACTCAAAAGAGTGTTCTATACAATCTTTTAAACTAAATTTACTCTTTGTTTTATTGGGAGAGAAGAAGTTTTTAAAATCATCCAAAGTAGCAGACATATTTTCTGCAAGAAGAAGGGCATCTTTTACTTTCATATCAACAAACTCAGGGGTTAGTTTTCCAAGTTGAAGTTTTGTTTGAAAACTTTGAATAATCATAGAAATAGATCCCAATGGTTGTCTCCATTGATGTGCGATATTGTTTAACATCTCCCCCATAGAAGCAAGTTTTGCTTGTTGGAACATGATGATATCTTTTTTCCTACTGTTTTTAACCTCTTTGTTAATCCTTTTTTCAAGGTTTTCATTTAGTTCTAACAGCTCTTTTGTTTTTCTTTCAACTTTTGTTTCAAGTATTTTATGAAGTTTTTTAAAGTGATTGATGATAAGAATTGATAGTAAAACAGAGAATAAAAATACAAATATAATAGAGATAATAGAAAATAAAAAGATATAGTTAAATAACCTATCTGTATCCCTTTTCTCCTCAATAGCAACTTTAAGGTCATAGTTAATCAAACTTGTTATATAAACCTTAACACTATTTATCTCATAATTTATCTCTTCATAGTTTTTTGTATCAAACTTGTCAATATAGTTATTTATATTTTTAAATCTTTTATCTATATTATCTATGATTGCAGTTAGTAATATATCATTTTTTATATCTTTACTTCGTCCAAGAAATATTGTTTTTACCAAGCTTAGAAAATAGTTATATTCAAACCTTTCAAATCTTCTAAGCTTATATTTTTGCCAATATGTTATAGATAGTTTTTTTGCTAAATCTAAAACCTCTTTTCCATTTTCATAACTAATAGCCTCACTATTTATATCATAAATAGTATCTTGGATATTTATCTCATAAACATCTTTTAGATTTTCTAAAAGAATAAGTGGTTTAGTTCTTTTTTCAAACAACCTTTCATAATCACTTTTTATAGCATAAGTAGATATTTGAGAAAGTATAATAATACACAACATACCACCTGCAATAATTACAATCAAAAAGTTTGTTTTATTTCCAAAGGCAAGATTATCAAAAAAGGAGATTATTTTATTTAAGTTCATAATCAACCTCTTTAAATTTAGAATCTTCATATTTGTATAAATATGTTTTATTTAATAGCTGATGGTTTGCAAACTTTAAATCTAAATCTTTTATATCGTTTTTATTTAACTTTTTTAAAGCCTCAATGAAATTTTTTCTAGTTATCCCTTTTTGAACCTTTTGTAAAGATCTAACAACTGCCTTTGCAGCAATAAAAGATTCAAAAGAGATAAAACTATATTCACTATTTGGATAATATTTTGAATAAACCTCTTGATACTCCCTTGCAATCTCTAGTGAAGTATCGTTATAGCTAGGGATTACTTGAGAAAAAATCAGGTTTTCACTTTCATAATTTAGCTCTTTAATCATTGCATTGGCATCACCAAAAGAGACAGTTGCAAAAATAGTATCTTTTAGGTTTTCTATTTGTCTTGCTTTTTTAATAAATAGAGCATTTGCTTTATAAGCACCAATCATTACAATTGCACCAATCTTTTTATCTTTCATGGCATGAAGTGCATGATTAATAGATAGGGTGTTTCTTTTATAACTTCCTTCACTAACTAAATTTAAATTATTGATTTTTAAAACCTTTAAAAGTGAAGTATAAACCTCCTCTCCATAATCATCATTTTGGTAAAAAACTGCAAAGTTTGTTATATTTTTTTCATTATTAAGATATTTTACTATTTTATAAATCTCCTCTTGGTAGCTACTTCGTAGGTTTATTATATTTGAAGAGTTATTATTTCTTAAAAAACTAGCACCTGTAAAAGGAGCTATAAAAGGGATATTTGTATTTTCAATTAAAGGTAAAATTCTTTTAACAGTAGGAGTTCCAACTAAACCAAATAATCCAAATACATTATCCTCATCAATTAGTTTTTGGGTATTTAAAAAAGTCAAATCTGGTTCATACTTATCATCATAACTTAATAGATGAATCCTTTTGTTCCCTAAGAGCTCTTTCTCATTTGTGTATTTAAAATACGCATTGGCACCAGTTAAAACACTTTTACCCCACTCTTGAATAATCCCATCTTTTGGCAATGAAGTACCCAAAATTATCGATTCAACGTTATAGTTTTTACTTGTATTTAGTATATTTAAAGTAATTATGACTGTTGCAATTACAATAAAAAGTCGATATATCATAAAATATTCCTATCTTTTAGAATTTTTATTATATCATCTATATACAAAAATATTTTTAAATCTCAAATTTAGTAAAATTTTTTTTATGTTTTAAGTAAACATTTATATTTAAATATATAAAATAGGTAAAATAAAATTTACCAAAAGGCATAGGTTATGCAAGAGTATATTTATTATTCAAAAGAATTATTAGATTTCCCGCTACATGAAGATATCTTAGTAAGTAATAATATTTCAGAAATAAATAATAACAGTTTTTTAATATCAAACTCAGATGAGATAAATAGTGAAGTTATTGCTAATGAGATTAACTTTTATATTAAAAATAGTAAAGATTCCTTATCAAAAAAAATAGAAAATGTAAAAAAGTTATATGATGTTGCTTTAACAAAATATGACAATGCAAAAGATTTTTCATATTCATTAGAAGTTGGTAATAGATTACTTCTTATTGCAAATGTAGAAGATGCAAGAGAGGTTATGAAACAAGTTGAAGCAAATGAATTTGATATGTATCATATTGATGAGTCAATTTTAAAATCAATAGATGGAAAAATTGGTGAGTTAGCAGTAGTTGTAAATGATAATGGAAAAGATGTAACTTTAAATGTTGACCAAATTATTTGGTTTGATGCTAAAGAGGAAGGCTTAAAACAAAGTGGAACTTTTGACCCTAAAAAACTAGGAGTACAAACAGTTCTTGATACAGTTAGAAAAAATATTGAAAGTTTTGAGTATAGAAGTTTTACAACTTATGATAAAAACATTTGTCAATACCATGAGAGAAGAGAGGATATTTGTGGTAGATGTGAAGAGGTATGTCCAAGTGTAGCTATCACAAAAGATGAAGAGAAAAGACACTTAGTATTTTCACAAGTTGATTGTCATGGTTGTGGTGGTTGTATCTCTATTTGTCCAAGTGGAGCTTTAGATTATTCACCTATAGATAAAGATTCAATTTATGAGATGAGCTTAAACTTTAAACAAACTCACCCTTTGATTATCCCTCAAAAAATGGCTTTAGAAGATTTAGAAATAGAGCTAAAAGAGAATGTTTTACCTTTTAAAATAGAAGGGGAGAAGTTTTTACATGAAGCTACACTTTTAACTTTAGCTCAAATCTCATCTTCACAACTTATTTTTTACAGTGACTTTTTATCAAAAGGTACTACTGATGCTATAAATATATTAAATCAAATCTATCAAAAAAAATATAATAAAGATGCAATTTTAGTTGCAAAAGATGAAAAAGAGTTAGAAGAGGCTATAGAGATGGTCTCTTTTGTTGAAGATAGTTATTTTAACTTTAATCAAGAAACTCTAAGAAAAAGAGAGATTTTTTCACATAGATTACAGAGACTTGTAGGTGATGAAGATTTAGGAAGTGTAAAAACAGGACCAAATGTTCATTATGGTGTTGTTGAGGTAAACCAAGATAACTGTACTTTATGTTTATCATGTGTTGGTGCCTGTAATGTTGATGCCTTAATAGCTGATGCAAAAACAAACGAACTAAGAGTTAATCCATCTTTATGTACTTCATGTGGATATTGTGAAGTTACCTGTGCTGAAGAGAATTGTCTTACTATAAAAAGAGATGTTATAGAGTTAAAGCCAACATTCTTTAAAGAGAATCTTCTTGCAAAAGATAAACTATTCGCCTGTACCGAGTGTGGGAAAGAGTTTGCAACTACAAAAGCTATAGAAAAAGTTGCTTCTATTATGAAACCACTATTTGGAAGTGATGAAACAAAAATTAAAACTTTATATGCATGTGAAGATTGTAAACCAAAAATCATGATGAAAAGTTATATGGAACAAAAAATGGCAGGGGTAAACTAATGAATAATGATGTAAATATCAATAAAGCAAGAGCAATATACTACAGTATGTTTGCACAATTTTTTGTGTCTTCAACTGATATAAGTAAGTACTTTGAGCTTTTAAAACTAATAGAAGTATTAAAAAAAGAGCCATTAGATAATACCTCAAAAGCAGCTTTTGATGAGTTGTCAAATCTTTTGAAAGCTGATTCAAACTTTGATCTTTTAAGTGAATATGATGAGATTTTTCATAATCCAGAAACACAAAATATCAGAACAACTGCATCGTTTTATGATGAGGGTTTAGAAAGTGGTAAAAAAAGAGTTGAGATGCTTCAGTTTTTGGCAAAAACAAAAATAAGAAGAGATGAAAACAAATATTTTGAATATGAAGATAGTATTGGATTTATTTTTGCTGTTTTAGCAGAGCTTGTTGAAGCTATTGTAAAAGGGGAAAATCAATATATCAATACTGTTCACTGTATATTTGATCAAATTTTAAATGAGTTTATAGATCAGTTTGCTTCAAGTGTTTATTCACATCCAAAGGCAAAAATCTATAAAGAGATAATTGTTTTATTAAAAACATTTATAGAGTTTGAGAGATTGTATCTACAGGTTTCAAAACCAGCTAAAAAAGAGATTCCAACTAAAGAAAACTTTAGAGAAGAAGAGATTAGCGAAGAGGAGAGACTAAGAAGAGAGAGAAACAAAGCTTTAAGAGCACAAGGGCCAAAACAAGAGGTTTGCTCTACAGATATAGCTTATGATGTAGAAACAGAAGTTTAATACTTCTGTTTAAAGATTTAGTCAAGACAAAAGCTTTGTTTTGACTAAGTCTTTAAAGAAAGGAAACTTTAACTTTAGGGGCTACTATTTTTCATAAGGAGGTCAGTCGTGCAAAAAAGCAGAAGAGAGTTTGTTAAAAAGGCTGCTATTGTTGGTGCAGGTGCAGCAGCAGTAGGTACTACTGTACTAGCTAATAGTACGACTAGTGTTCCACAAGACGGTGGAAATGGTGTAGTAAAAGGAAAATCTACAAAAAAAGAGATTCTTTATACTAAAACAGCAGCTTGGGAAGAGTTTTATAAAAGCGCTAAATAACAAGTTGTAATATTAAGGGGGAGTATATATGTCAAGAAATGACTATGATACTCTTAATGCAAAAGTAGGTAGAAGATCATTTTTAAAAATGGCTGCTGTCGCAAGTGCATTTGGAGTAACTTCAGGTCTTGCTAGTACACAAGCTACTAGAGAGGCAACAAAAGAAGAGATTAAAAACCCTTTTCCTGGGTCTAAAATGGTTAGAACTATTTGTACTGCATGTTCAGTTGGTTGTGGAATCAATGCAGAAGTACAAAATGGTGTTTGGGTTAGACAAGAGGTAGCACAAGATCACCCTGTATCACTTGGAGGGCACTGTTGTAAAGGTGCTGATATGATTGATATGGTTAGATCAGAAGTGAGACTAAAACACCCAATGGTTAAAAAAGCAGGGAAATGGCATAGAATCTCTTGGGATGAGGCTTTAGATGGTATATCTAAAAAGTTAGAGGATTTAAGACAAGGTTCTGGTCCTGATGCAGTTCAATTTTTAGGTTCTGCAAAATTTAATACTGAGCAATCTTACTATTTTAGAAAGTTTGCTGCAATGTTTGGAACGAATAATATAGATCACCAAGCTAGAATTTGACATAGCTCAACAGTTGCCGGTGTGGCAAATACATGGGGTTATGGTGCTATGACAAATTCTTTAGGAGATATCCAGAATAGTAAAGCGATCATAATTTTCGGTTCAAATCCAGCGGTTAACCACCCAGTAGGATTTCAACACTTTTTAAAAGCGAAAGAGAGAAACAACGCAAAGATTATCGTTGTTGATCCAAGATATACAAAAACAGCTGCGAAAGCAGATTATTATGCAGGTATCAGACCTGGTACTGATATCCCTTTTATGTATGGTATGTTAAATATCATATTTGAAAATGGTTGGCATGATAAAGATTTCATAAACAATAGAGTTTATGGTATGGATGCAATTATGCAAGAGGCTAAAAATTGGCCTATTGAAAAAGTTGCAGATGTAACAGGTGTAAGTGCAGAAAAGATTATCCAAATCACAAAAGTTTATGCACAAAATACTCCAGGTACATTAGTTTGGGCAATGGGACTTACTCAACATACAATAGGAAGTTCAAATACAAGAATGGCTCCAATCCTACAACTTGCTCTTGGAAACATGGGTGTTGAAGGTGGTGGAACAAACATCTTAAGAGGACATGATAACGTTCAAGGTGCAACTGATATGTGTTGTTTATCACATTCGTTACCAGGTTATTATGGATTAAGTGAAGGTTCTTGGAAATATTTTGCTGATCAATGGAATGTAGATTTTGAATGGTTACAAGGAAGATTTAAAAGTCCTGAGTGGATGGGTAAAAAAGGGTTTACTCTTGCACGTTGGTGGGCAGGTGTTCTTGGTGGAAAACCAGGTGAAGATAAAATCTATAATGCAGATACAAACCTTAAAGCATTAGTTGTTTTAGGAAATGGTATCACATCTATTGCTCAACAAGCAAAAGTAAAAGAAGCATTAGACAACTTAGAGTTAATAGTATTAGCTGATCCATTTGTAAATGAAGCAGCAGTATTAACTGATAAGCAAGATGATGTTTATATTTTACCAGCTGCAACTCAGTTTGAAACTAGTGGTTCTGTAACTGCTACAAACAGAAGTGCACAGTGGAGATATGAAGTTGTAAAACCAATGTATGAAGCTAAAACAGACCAAGATATTATGTTTGAATTAGCAAAAAGACTTGGATTTTATAAAGAGTTCACTGCTGGTATGGGTAAAGGTGAGAAATTCACATGGCCTGATGATGCAACAAATGAGATAGCTAGAACAATTAAAACAATTGGTCTAACTGGATGGACGGCTGAGAGAATCAAAAAACATACTGACAATTGGCATATGTTTGATGAGGTATCGATGAGAGGTTTTGGACCAATGAAGGGTGAATATTATGGTTTACCTTGGCCTTGTTGGACAACATCTCACAGTGGAAGCCCAGTTTTATATAATATCAACCGACCTGTAAAAGAGGGTGGTATGGGATTCAGAAATAGATTTGGTTTAGAACATGATGGTGTTTCTCAATTAGCTGGAAAAGGTTGGGCTCCAAAAGACTCAGCAAATCCTGATGGATATCCAGAGATTACAAGAGATAACATAGAAGAGGTTCTTGGTATCAAATTAACTGATGAAGAGAAGAGTAAAATTGGTAAAAACTGGAAAGTTGATAAATCAAATATTATTGCTGAAAAATGTATGGAAAAAGGAATTGCTCCTTATGGAAATGCAAAAGCAAGAGCAATAGTTTGGACATTTGCTGATCAAATCCCTAAACATAGAGAGCCATTACACTCTCCAAGAACGGATTTAGCAAAAGCAAACCCAAGTTTTGCTGATAAAAAAGACCATTATAGAGTTGATACTAAATATGCTAGTGAACAAAGTGCTCAAGATTGGGCAAAAGATTTCCCTATCAATTTAGTTACAGGTAGACTTGTAAACATGAATGGTGCAGGTGTTGAAAATAGAGCTAGTAAATATCTAGCTAAGTTAACTCCTGAAATGTTCTGCGATATCAATCCTGATTTAGCAGCACAACATGGTATTAGAAATGGTTCAATGATGTGGATTTATGCTCCACAAGGGACAAAAATTAAAGTTAAGGCAAACTACTCACATTCAGTAGCTCCTGATAGAGTATTTTTACCATTCCACTTCGCTGGTATTTTCCAAGGAGAGGATTTAGGTCATAAATACCCAGAGGGAACAAAACCATATGCTATTGGTGAGAGTGCAAATACAGTTACAAACTACGGATATGACATAGTTACACAGATTCCTGAAACAAAAGGTGGATTGTGTCAAATTGGTAAGGCTTAGGAGTAAAGATGAGTAAGATAGATGTAGCAAGATTAAAATTTTATTGCGATGAAAACAGATGTATTCATTGTGATGGTTGCTCGGTTGCTTGTGCAGAAGCTCATGAGTTACCAGTTGAAATATCAAGAAGAAAAGTTGTAACTGTAAATGAGGGGATTGAAGGATTAGAATTCTCTTTATCTGTTGCTTGTATGCACTGTACAGATGCACCTTGTGAACAAGTTTGTCCTGTTGATTGTTTCTATATTAGAGAAGATGGAATAGTTTTACATGATAAAGATAAGTGTATAGGTTGTTCATACTGCCTATTTGCTTGCCCTTTTGGAGCTCCACAGTTTCCAAAAGATGGTGCGTTTGGTACTAAAGGCGTTATGGATAAATGTACAATGTGTGCTGGAGGTCCTGAAGAGACAAACAGTGCACATGAAAGGGAGCTTTATGGGCAAAATAGAATTGCTGAAGGTAAAGTTCCTATGTGTGCATCAATGTGTTCAACTAAAGCATTATTAGTTGGAGATGCTGAAGAGGTATCAAATATATTTAGACAAAGAGTAACATCATATGGTCATGGAGTTCAATCTGCACCATATGGATGGGATAGAGCATATGAAAAGTAATTTTTTCAGTGAGTATAAAGCCTATATAATTATAGGCTTTTTATTCATGTTATTAACATATTGGTATTTTTGGTTAGCCTCTATAGCAGATGTAAAATATGTTTTTAACTTCTTCCTTCAAATTCTACAAGGGAACTTCACTGGTCAAGTTGTACCATTTGAAAGTTTAAGTAGATATGAGCAAGGACAAGTAGTAGCATTTGGTCCAAACTATAATGCAATTGCCCCAGAAGTTATTAGAGCATTTGAAGAGAGACAACACCTTTTACCAATAGTATTTACAGTTGAATTTTTTCTATTTCTTACAATATTTATTATTGCAAAAGGTAGAAAAAAAGCAGTAGTAACTAAACCTGAAGATACTGTACAAGTATATTCATTATTTCAAAGATTAGTAATTTTACTAAATATTATGATAATGATATATCTGTTTATAACAGGTTTTTCTATTACATTTGGAAATTGGACTGGTGGCGGATATATTCCAAGACTTATGAGAGCTACACATGAGGTTGTAGGAGTTGCATGGATTCCAGTATGGTTAACTGTAACAATTATAGCTTTTAAAGACCATAAGTTTTTTATAAGACCAAGTTCAAAACTATGGAATAAGTTTTTTCTAAGAGGTAAATATAAACATATGGATAGAATTAACTACTATATGTATGTTGCTTTTGGATTTACATTGTGTTTTAGTGGATTTATAATTTGGTATTTCTATCCTAATTATTTAACAAATTCTGAGACAATGCAATTTAAAAGATTGATTTTATTCTTCCACTTTATGGGAAGTGCAATTATTTCATTCTTTACATTTGAAACTGTATATTCATATTTCGTATCTGTAAAAGGTTACTTACCAGGTGTGATTACAGGAAGATTGCCAAAAGAGTACTTAGAACAATTTAGACCAGAGACTCTAAAAGAGATAGAGAAAGAAAACGAGAAGAGATAATATCCTAGAGATAGGATACTTCTCTTTTTTATGAATTTAAATATGCAAAATTTGCATATTAGAAAGATAATTATGAAAAATAGTAGTGAAAATAGTAAATACTTAAAAAAAGTATTAATCGATAAGGTTACATCATCTGGAATTATTGAAGTTGATGATGTAACTATTGAAGAGGTTAGAATGAGCATCTTTTTAAATGGTCAAAAAAGTATCTCAATGATGTGTATACCAAAAGATCAAGATGCTCATGCCATTGGGTTTTTAATGAGTGAAAATATCATAAATAGCCTAGATGATATTGAAAAAATTGATGTAAGTAAAGATGGATTAAGAGTGGATATCCAAGCAAAAGTAGATGAAGAATCTTTACAGAATATTTATAAAGAGAAAACTTTAGTAAGTGGATGTGGTGGAGGAATCACTGCTAATATAGCTGGAAGTGTAGAGGTTCCTTTTAACCAAACAGCCTTTAGTGTAACACCAAATACAATCTCAACTGAGGTTTCAAAGTTTTATGAAGAGAGTGAGTTATATAAATTAACTGGTTGTGTACATAAAGCGATGATATATCTATTGGATGGTACAACTGTAACAGCAGAAGATATTGGACGACACAACGCCATTGATAAAGTGATGGGAAAATGTAAGTTACAAAAACTTGACACTACCCAGTCAATATTGTTTGTTAGTGGAAGACTAAGTTCAGAGATGGTTGTAAAAGCAGTAATGCATAAAATTCCAATAGTTGTTTCACGAACAGCTCCAACTTTTTTAGGAGTTCAAACAGCTCATAATCATGGGATAACTTTAATCGGATTTGCAAGAGGTAAGAAAATGAATATCTATACACATCAAGGAAGAATAAATGAAAAATGATTTAACAATAAGTCAAAAAAGTATGATTTTAGAGAATGTAAATGAACAGGGGAAAATCCCTTGTGTAAAAGCTTTACAAGTAGCTAGACAATTAGGTGTAGATACTAAAGAGATGTTACCAATCACAGATAGTTTAGGTGTAAAAATTGGACAATGTGAGTTGGGTGTATTTGGGGATAAAGAGTTAGGTGAAGTTGACTCTGAACTTTATACAGAAATCTCTACATATGCAGATAAAAATAAAAAAGTTGAATGTACAAAACTTTGGGAAGAAGCTAAGCTAAGCAATATGAAAAAAGTAAGATCAACTGTAAAACAAACAGATATCTTTGTAACTTATTGCCAACTTGGATGTTTTGAAGAGGGGAGAAAAAAATGGAAGCAAAAGTAAAGGTTTGGATAGAAGATAATGAAAAAAACCTTATCTTTGGTGGTGGTAAAACTGAGGTTTTAGAGTTTATTGATCAAACAGGGTCTATAAAAGAAGCCTCACAAAAAGTTGGTATGAACTACAAAAAAGCTTGGAATCATGTAAAGATACTACAAGAAAATGTTGCTGATGAGTTAGTGATAGCTAACAAAGGAAATAATGGTGGTACTGAATTAACACCAAAAGCAAGAGAGTTGATTCAAGCGTATAAAATACTTCAACATGATATTAATAAATATGCAAAAAAAAGATACAAAGAGCTTTTTATAAAAGAGGGTAAAGAGATTCTACATGAAGTAAAAAAAGATGAAAATGAAGTTTAATAGTTTACAGTTTAATTCACAAGCAATTAATATTGATATCTCTACATATGCAATGGAACCATTGAGTGTAAATAAAAAATATGAAGAGATTTTACAAGGGTATAAAACTAAATTTAAAAGAAAAAGTGTAAAAAGTTTTATTTTTTCAAAAGATGGCATATGTGATTTAATCAAAAGTTTAAAAGGTAAGATTGCAGTTAGTTTAGGGGAGAGTGAATATATTGTACAAGCAGCTTTAAAAGCTAAAGATGAAGGTCTTAATATCACTTTTTTTGATATAAAGAAAGATGGAACTGTAGATACAAACAGTTTAGATAGATTTGATTTTATCTTTTTATCTTCATATGTAATGGATACCTATGTAAAAGTTGATTTAGAAGAGGTAAAAAACTCTACAAAGGCAAAGCTAATCTCAAATGTTAGTGCAAATATGAGTTCATATAGTGATATATATCTACTTGATACTTATAAGTTAACTGGTATAGGTGGAATGGGTGTTGTTGTTTATGAAGATGAGTTTGAAGATGAAGCAGTATCTTTAACAAATCTTTTAGCTTTAGACCTATCTTTAAAAGCTTTAGAAAAACAACAAGTTAATTCAGATGTAAAGTATAAGTTTTTAGAGGAGTTTAAAAAAGAGTTCAAAGAGGATTTATATTTGTTTGTAGATGCTAATAAAACCTTAGATTATACCTTACATGTGGGTTTAAAAGGTATTAAAATGAGAGAAATAATTAGAACACTAGCTTTAGAAAATATTTTTTTAAGTAATGGTGAAGGGTGTTCTTTAGGACTTTCTAAACCTTCAAGAGTTTTGCAAACCATGGGTTATAGTGAAGCTGAAGCAAGATGGGGTTTAAGTCTAGATTTTAGTGAAGATTTAGATGATGAAACAATAAAAATTATAGTTAAAAAGATTAATAAAAAATATAGACAAATAAAGGTTTTAGGATGAAACAATTAACTTATTTAGATTATAAAGATGCAGTAAATATTGGCTTGGATGCTGCAAATGTTTTGAAAAGAACAGAGTTTATCTCTATAGAAGATAGTATAGGAAGAGTATTTTCAAAAGATATAATTTGTAAAAAAAATCTTCCCTCTTTTGATAACTCAGCTATGGATGGATTTGCTTTTAAAGCAAGTGATGCAGGGAAAAAACTTAAAGTAAAAAGAGTTGTTTTTGCAGGTGAAGGTGATGTTGGAACAGTTGAAGATGAAGAGTGTGTAAAGATTATGACAGGAGCAAAGGTACCAAATGGTGCAGATACAATTGTTCCAATTGAAGATACTGTTAGTTTTGATGGAGACTATGTAGAGTTTCCAACAAATATAAAAAAAGGAAATCATTTTAGACCAAAAGGTGAAGAGAGTAAAGAGGGTGAGGTTATTTTTAAAAAGGGTGATAGAATAAACTCATCTATGGTTGCTATCCTTGCAGCACAAGGTATTACAATGATAGAGGTTTTCTCAAAACCAAAAATTGCAGTTTTATCTACAGGAAATGAATTAAAAGAGCCTTGGGAAACTGCTAGTGAAGATCAAATTTATAACTCAAACTCGTATGCAATTATCTCTATGTTAAAAGAGCATAATTTTGACTCAACTTATGTTGGTGTAGTGCCAGATAGTTTAGAAAAATCGATTGAGTTTATATCTCATCTAAAATCATACGATGTGGTTATAACAACAGGTGGTATCTCTATGGGAGATGCAGATTTCATTGCACAAGCGTTTATAGAAAATGGACTTGAAGTTGAGTTTCATGGAGTTAAAGTAAAACCAGGAAGACCAACAATGATGGGAAAAATGGGAAATAGCTATGTTATGGCAATGCCTGGAAATCCACTTACAGCTTTAGTAAATACATATCTTTTAGCACTTCCAATTATCTACAAAATAAGTGGAAGTAGTGCTTTTTATCATGATTTTGTTTATGCAAAAAATGTAAAAGAGTATAAAGTAAGACCAAAAAGAGCCAATGTGGTATTAGGAAATCTAAAAAATGGGGAGTTTAATGTAACAAGAAATAATAGATATGGATCAGGTATGTTAATGCCAATTATTGAAAGTAATTGCGCAATGATCACCTTAGACGAAAGAGATTTCGTAAAAGAGGATGAAATTATCAAAGTTATACCTTTTGGTTTAAAACTAAAAGAGTTTAAATCAGATGTATATAATTAAAAAATTGAATTTAAAATAGGAGAAAAAAATGATTAAAAAAAGTTTATTAACAATAGGATTAGTAGGTTCTTTACTAAGTTCAGCAATGGCAAGTGATTCACTTATGATGGCAACTACAACAAGTACTGATAATACAGGATTATTAGATTATTTAGCACCAAAATTTGAAAAAGATACAGGTGTAGTTTTAAAATGGGTTGCAACAGGAACAGGAAAAGCTCTTAAAATGGGTAGCAATTGTGATGTTGATATTTTATTTGTACATGCACCTGCAAGTGAGAAAAAGTTTGTTGGGACTGGATATGGTGTAAATAGAAAACAAGTTATGTATAACGATTTTATTATAGTTGGACCAAAAGATGATACTGCAAAAGTTTCTGGTATGACACCAAGTGAAGCTTTAGTAAAAATCAAAAATGAAGGGGCTAATTTCTTTTCAAGAGGGGATAACTCTGGTACAAATAAAAAAGAGATCTCTTTATGGAAGTCTGCACTTAATGAAGCACCTGAAAAAGCATCTTGGTATGTACAAACTGGTCAAGGTATGTTAAGAACAATTAATATGGCATCTGAAAAAGGTGGATATACTATGACTGATAGAGGAACTTGGATTAAATATAGTTCTCAAGTTGCAGACAAAAACAATATGAAAATTGTAGTTGAAGGTGATAAAACTTTATTTAATCAATACTCAGTTATCACAATCAATAAAGAAAAATGTGAAAATGTAAAACCAGAATTAGCTACAAAATTTACAAACTGGATTGTTGATACTGAAGCTCAAAAATATATAGCAGATTTTAGATTATTGGGTAAATCTTTATTTATCCCAAATGCAGACAAATAAGGGATAAATTTAGAGTATGAATCTACTTACCGATGGTTTTAATGAAGCAATAAATTTGCTTGTATCAGGGGATGAAAGTGTTTATTCTGCAATAACCACAACTGTTACAGTATCCTCGTGGTCTTTAGCAATAAGCCTTATAATAGGTTTACCTTTAGGGTTTTTCTTAGGGTATTATAATTTTTTTGGAAAGTCAGTAATACGAACTATAGTAGATACACTACTTGCTTTACCAACAGTAGTTATTGGACTTATAGCATATACTATGCTTTCACAAGCTGGACCATTCGGTAATTTAGGTTTATTATTTACTCAAAAGGCGATAATAATAGGGCAAATAGTTTTGGCTTTGCCAATTATTATCGCACTAACTGCTACACAAGTTGAAGCTGTTGATAAAAGGTTATATGATTCTTTAAAAGGTTTAGGAGCTAGTTCAAAACAGATATTAGTTGCAACATTAATTGAAGCTAGATTTGGTCTTATGACAGCTGCTATGACAGCTTATGGAAGAATAATGACTGAGATTGGTATTTCTATGATGGTTGGTGGAAATATCAAATACTACACAAGAACAATAACAACAGCAATTGCCCTTGAAACAGGGAAAGGTGAGTTTGTCACTGGTATTGCTTTAGGATTGGTTTTAATAACAATTGCATTGATGATAAATGCAGTATTATCTATTTTGAAAAGGAAATGGACTGTATGAGTAAAGTGTTGTATGAATTAAAAAACATAGAACAATATTATGATGGAAGAAGAGTTTTAAATATAGAGAAACTTACCATTGAAGAGAATCAGATTATTGGTTTTTTTGGTCCCAATGGAAGTGGAAAGTCTACACTATTCTCTTTATTATCTTTTGCAAATAAACAAAGCTCTGGGCAAATCCTTTTTAATGGAGTTGATGATAAATATATTAATCATGAGATGAAACAATCAATTGTGATGGTTCCTCAAAATCCATACCTTCTTAAACGAACAGTTTTTGATAATATTGCCTATGGATTAAAAATTAGAAAACAAAGTGAAGATTTAAATAAAAAAGTTGAAGAGGCTTTAGCCTTAGTTGGTTTAGATAGCTCTTTTGCAAAAAGAAAATATTCTCAACTATCAGGTGGAGAAGCTCAAAGAGTTGCCTTAGCAGCTAGACTTATCTTAAAACCAAAAGTTTTGATTTTAGATGAACCAACAACAGGGGTTGATACAAACTCAGCACAACTTATAAAAGAGGCAATCTTAAGTGCAAAACAAAAATGGCATACAACTATTTTAATCTCAAGTCATGACCACAATTGGTTAAACCATATTTGTGATAGAAAAGTTGCACTTTTTCAAGGTCATTTAGTTGATAGTGGAAGTGTAAATCTACTTTTTGCACCTTGGCAAAAAGATGAAGATAACAATCTTGTAAAAGTTTTTAGTGATGGTCAAAGATTAAAAATTGAAAATAGTATGAGTAAAAAAAGAGACTCTTTAGTTATGATAGACTCTGAATATATCACTATATGTAGAAGAGATTGTGAGCAAATGATAAATGAAAATACATTAAAAGGTGTAGTTAATTCAATACATCAACAAAATACGAAAGATACACTTCTAATAGAGTTTTCAGTTGCTGATGTAAATTTTAACTGTAAGGTTTCAAGGGAATTGATGCAAGAACAAAGATTCTTACCAGGGGATCAAATAGATATAAATATAGATACTAAAAATGTTTTATGGATATAATATAGTAGAAACGACTACTATATTATTTAATCTCATCGTAGCTTAAAGGTGCATCGAAATAGTACCCTTGTGAGTAATCTACTCCAATCTCTTTAATTGATTCATAAATCTCTTCACTAGATACAAACTCTGCAACAGTTTTAAAGTTAAATTTCTTAGCAAACTCTGTAATTGTTTTAACAATGATTTTTTGGTTTTCAGATTCATCAATATTTTTAATTAATGAACCATCAATTTTTACAAATGAAACATTTAGGTTGATAAGCATATTAAAGTTTGAGTATCCTGCACCAAAGTCATCAACTCCAACATTTATCTTGTAGTCTTTAACTTTTTGGATAAATTTAAACACCTCTTTAAAATCTGAAATCTCTTCAGATTCTAAAATCTCAAACTCTAAAAGATCTGCATACTCTTTATTCTCTTCAATGGTTTTATATACATAACCCATTGTATTTACACTTGCAATATCCTCAAATGAGATATTAACTGCAACTCTTTTTTGTTTGTTTTTGATTAGTGTAAAGGCTTCATTAATCATTATTTTGATGATATTTGGATAAAGTTTTGCTTTTTTAGCGATATCTAAAAAGGCAAAAGGACTTACAACTGTTCCATCATCTTCAATATATCTAATTAAGGCCTCATATTTATAAACCTCTTTTGTTTGTGTATCAACAATAGGTTGGAAAAAGGCTTTAAAGTTGTTGTTTTTTACACCAGTTTTAATCTTTTTGATCCATTTGATATTCTCTTCAAAAGATTCTTGGATATTAAAAGAATCGTTATAAATCAAAATTGGCTCAAACTTTCTTCTTGCATAAGAAAGTACTCTTTGTACATGTTTATAAGCATTACTATCTGAGTTCTTTGCTATACCAATAGTGATATTTAAGTCAATCTCATGCTCATCTATATATACTGGATCCTCTTCAATATACTCTTCAAATTTTTTACATAAATCGTATAGCTCTTGAACATCTTTTTTATAATCTTTTGCAACAACTAAAAATTTGTCAGCTTCTATTCTATAAACTGTATAATCATTTTTAATGAAAAACTTTTTTAGATTATCAGAGAACTCAACAAGTACTTTATCTCCATTTGATTCACCAAAAAGGTCATTAATTGTAGAAAATTTATCAATATTTATTAATGCCATTAAATCTTCAGATGATTCTTCTAGATCTTTTTTTAGTCTATTTCTATTTGGCAGATGGGTTAAATTATCGATATATAAATCTTTTAATTCATGGTAAAGTAAAGATTGACTCATAAGTTGAAGTAATTTTTTCATATCGATTGGTTTTAAAACATATTTGTCAACACCAATGTCGATTGCTTCTAGTAAATATTCTGTATTTGAAAAGGCAGTTGCTACTATTATTGGGATATTTGGATTGATTCTTTTAATCTCTCTAATCATCTCTAGACCATTCATAATTGGCATATTTACATCAGTGATGATTATATCGATTTCAGATTCATTCTCTTTAAAAAGCTCTAAACCTTGTGCTCCATTTTCAGCAACAAATTGTTTTTTTGTAAACCCTTTTAAGATATTTAGCGTTATCTCTCGTAAAGCAGCTTCATCTTCAGCATAAAGAATGGTTATATTTTTTAGGATTGAAACATTAGATATCATTAAGACTTACTCCATAATTATTACGTTATAATAATATACTATTTATTAAATACAGATTTAAACGATAGTAATTAGAAATAATAATTAACTTTTTAGGAATATAATGTCAAAAGTTAGATGTGACCACTGCCATTTGGAGTATGATGATAGTGTAATGATTAAAGAAAATGGTTTAAACTTTTGTTGTAAAGGTTGCCAAGGTGTTTACCATCTTTTAAAAGATGATGGTCTTGATTCTTTTTATGATAAGCTTGGAAATAAAACTATAGCTCCCCCAATTGAAGTTGATGATGATATCCAAAGATTTGATACAGAAAGTTTTCAACAAAATTTTATAGATACTACTGAAGATGGATTTAAAAGTGTTGATTTGATTATAGAAGGGATCCATTGTGCTGCTTGTGTTTGGCTAAATGAAAAGGTTTTATATGAAACTGAGGGGATAATTAGTGCAGATATAAATTTTACCAATAATAAAGCAAAAATTATTTGGGACGAAGATAAAATTAAACTCTCACAAATCATCTTAAAAGTTAGAAGTATAGGTTATAACGCATATGCATATGATGCAAAAATAGCTGATGAGAAAGCAGTAAAATACAAAAGGGATTATTTCCTTAGAATGATGGTTGCAGTTTTTGCAAGTGTAAATATCATGATGCTTTCTGTGGCTAAATATACAGGGTTTTTTACAGGAATAGATCAAGAGGTTAAGAACTATATCCATTTAGGAGAGTTTATCCTTACTACTCCTGTATTGTTTTATTCAGGATGGATATTTTTCCGTGGGGCTTATTATGGTCTAAAAAACAAAATCTTAAATATGGACTTTTTAGTAAGTGCTGGGGCAAGTTTAAGTTATATCTACTCCTTGTATATCCTTTTTGGTGGGAAAGGGGAGAGTTATTTTGACTCTGTAACCATGATTATAACCTTTGTTTTAGTTGGAAAATATTTAGAGGTTATTGGTAAAAAAAGTGCAGTTGATACTCTTGATAAAATAAAAAGTACAATCCCTTTAGAAGCTACAATTATAGAGGATGGAATTAAAAAAAGCATCTCCTTAAATAGCATAAAAGTTGGAGATATAGTTGAGATTAGAAGTGGCCAAAAAGTTTGTGTTGATGGGAGTATTATAAGTGGTGAGGGAACTTTTGATGAATCAAGTTTAACAGGGGAGTCAATCCCTGTATTTAAAAAACTTGGTGATGAGGTTTTTAGTGGAACTATAAACAATGACTCCTTGATACAATACAAAGTTACAAAAAGCTATAAAGATTCAACTTTAAACTCTATTGTTACACTTTTAGAAGATTCATTAAGCTCTAAACCACAAATTGAGTATAAAGCAAATCAGATATCAAAAGGTTTTACCCTTTCTATTTTAAGCCTTTCTATTCTTACTTTTATAGTTTGGTATTTTTTTGGTATCGATTTAGGATTTGATTATGATGGGGCAAACCATTTTGAAAAATCTTTTATTGTTGGGGTTTCTGTTATAGTTATCGCTTGTCCTTGTGCCTTAGCATTAGCTACTCCTATTGCTAGTTTGATTGGTATTTCTGAACTTGCTAAAAAAGGTGTTTTATTTAAAGAAGCAAAATTTGTTGAAACTTTAGCAAAAGCAGATACTTTGGTTTTAGATAAAACAGGAACTTTAACTAAAGGTGAACTAAAAGTTAAAAAAATGAGGATTTTGGATAAAAATATCCATAAAATAAACCTTTTATATTCACTTCTTGAAAGCTCAAACCATCCCATCTCTAAATCTGTAAAAAAACATTTAGAAAAGAGGTTTGATAAGCTAAGTTTAAAAAATATCAAAGATGTAAAAACAGTTCAAGCAAAAGGTATGGTTGCAAAATATGAAAATGTAGAGGGGAAGCTTTTCCATTTGGTTGGAGGAAGTGTTGATTTACTAAAACAAAACAACATCAACTATAACTTTGATAGTCAAAACTCTGTATATCTATTTGCAATAAATAGAAGAGTTGTCGCAACTTTTGAATTAGAAGATGAGTTAAAAGAGGATGCTAAAGAGTTAGTTGATGAAGCTTTAAAAGATGGCTTAGAGGTTGTGATGTTAACAGGAGACAATCAAGAGGTTGCTTCAAAGATTGCTTCAAAGCTTGGAGATATTAAATTTGTATCAAATATTGACCCAATTGGAAAAGCAAATTATGTAAAAGATTTGAAAAAAGAGGGTAAAACTGTTGTTATGGCTGGAGATGGAATAAATGACTCTGTAGCCTTAGCAAGCAGTGATGTTTCCGTAGCTATGGGAAATGCAGCAGATGTTACAATAAGTGTATCTGATATTGTTTTATTAAATAACTCTTTAGAGAGTTTAAAACAATCATTTATTATCTCTAGAAGAACATATAAGTTTATTAAACAAAATCTGCTATTATCATTGGTTTACAATATGATTACAATCCCTTTAGCAATGGCTGGATATGTAATGCCTTTAATTGCAGCTTTATCTATGAGTTTAAGCTCACTGTTAGTTGTTGCAAACTCAATGAGAATAAAAATAAAAAACTAAGAATGGACGTAAAATGATAAATGACACACTTTTGATGATGTTAGTAGTAGGTCTTGTAATCTCTTTTGGAGTTTTAGCTGTATTTATTTGGGGTGCCAAAAATGGACAGTTTGATGATAGTCGAAAGATGATGGATGGCTTACTTTTTGATAGTACAGATGATTTAAATGATGCTGTTAAAAAAGAGGATAAGATAAAAAGCGCAAAAAAAGAGCATAAAAAAAGTGAACCACCAAAAGAGTGATTCACTTTTTTTTAAACTAAAGGCTTATTAGAAAGCAGCAATTTGTTTTGCTAAATCTTCAATATCTGCATCAGAAAGTCTTGCAACTTGACCTTTCATAACACCTTTCATAGCTCCACCATAAGAACCATCTTTATAACCTTTTAATGCTGCAATAGTTTTTTCAGCAGGCCATCCAGCGATAACTTGTGATTTACCTAAAGCAGGTTTTTCAGCTTTAGCTCCATGGCAACCAGCACATGGTGCGAAACTTGCAGCCATTAAAGATGCAGCAGCAATCATTGTTCCTAAAACAATCTTTTTCATTTTTACACTCTCCTTGATTTTAAAAACTAAATTTTAGCAATTTTTTCTTTTATTTAACTTATGAAATGACATAGAATTGCTATTAAAATTATAAATATGGATTATAATGTAGCATTTAGTATAATTTGATTATAGTTATTCAAAAACAATTTTTACAGGAAAATCTAATGGATATAAATGAGACTATTTTAAAAATAGATAATCTCAGTTTTGGTTATGACAAAAATAATTTAATTTATGACAACTTCTCTTTAGAGCTTAAAAAAGGGGAGCTTATCTCTATTGTTGGTAAAAGTGGAAGTGGAAAAAGTACTCTATTTGAACTAATTAGTGGAAATTTAAAGCCTATAAAAGGAAAGATTGAAACAAAAAAAATAAGTTCAATCTATCAAGACCCTTACAGCTCTTTCCACCCCTCTTACTCAATAATAAATCAAATAAATGATATTTATAAAAATAGTATAAAAATCGATGAAGAGATAAAAAAATATTGTCAAGAGATTAGTTTAGATTATAACTTGTTAGAAAAAAAACCTCATGAATTAAGTGGTGGACAACTACAAAGGTGTTCAATTTTAAGAGCATTGATAATGAAACCAGAGCTTTTATTGGTTGATGAACCAACATCAGCTTTGGATAATATAATTGCAGTTGATGTGATGAAATTGTTAATAAAATATTTAGATAGTTGTGGTATTGTTTTAATCACACATGATTTAACTATGGCCAAATGGTGCAGCGATAAAATTATTAGATTAGGTAAAGAGAATGGATAAAGAGTGTAACAAAGCTTTAGTACTACTAAATATGGGTGGTGCAAGAAATAAAGATGAATTAAGAATGTTTTTAACAAATATGTTTAATGATAAAAATATATTAACAATAAAGAGTGATTTCTTTAGGTCTTTATTGGCTTCATTTATTGTAAAAATGAGAACAAATAAAGCGTGGGAAAACTATAAACTAATAGGTAATAGATCTCCTATAAATCCTCTAACAGAGAAATTGGTAAAAAAACTGAATGATGAATTAAACGATACTTGTGTTTTACAAGTTATGAGGTATACACCACCTTTTGCAAAAGAGGCCATAAAAGAGTTAAAAAGAAAAAAGATAAAAGAGGTTATCTTATTGCCTTTATATCCCCAATACTCTACAACAACAACTAAATCCTCTGTTGAGGATTTTATGGAGTTTGCAAAAGATGAGTTTGAGGTTAAAGTGATTGAGCCTTTTTATAAAAATGAAAAATTTAATAATGCAATTATTGAAACAATTAAAAATAGTGTTGAAAAATATGGGGAGTATAATCTAATATTTTCTGCTCACGGTTTACCACAAAAGGTGGTTGATAATGGGGATCCATATGAGAAACATGTAAATGAGCATGTAAAGATTTTATCTGAAATCTTAAAGAAAAGAGATATAAATTTCAAATCTATATCTTTAGCTTATCAATCAAAAGTTGGACCAATGAAATGGTTAGACCCATCTTTAGATGATACTTTACCAAAATTTAGAAACCAAAAAGTTCTTATATATCCAATCGCTTTTATAATTGATAACTCTGAAACTGATTTTGAACTAAGTATTGAGTATAAAGAGTTAGCAGATGAGATTGGTGTTGCAGATTATAGGGTTTGTAAATGTGTTAATGATTCTGCTAAATTTATAGAGGCTGTTAGGGATATTGTTGGGTTGTAGGTTGGTAAGTTGGTAAGTTGGTAAGTTGGTAAGTTGGGTTGTAGGTTGTAGGTTGTAGGTTGTAGGTTGTAGGTTGTAGGTTGTAGGTTGTAAGGGGGCTTTTGTGGAAGATAGGATTTTACTTGAGATTGTTAGAAAGTCTATTCAGGAGGAGTTTTATAAACAAACCTTGATTGATAGAAACTCCTTAATTGAAAAATATCCTGAGTTTAAAAATCTTGGGGCTACTTTTGTTACTTTAAACTTAGATGGGAAACTAAGGGGGTGTATTGGCTCATTAGTTGCCCATAGAGCTTTGCTTGAGGATATTATACATAATGCAAAAGCAGCTGCTTTTGGTGATCCTAGGTTTCCAAAACTTACTTTAGAAGAGTTTGAAAAGGTTCAAGTTGAGCTCTCTATTTTAACTACACCAAAAGCTTTGGAGTATATAGACTTTGAGGATTTAAAACAAAAATTAGTACCAAATAAACATGGGGTGATTTTAGAACTTGATGGGAAAAGGGCAACTTTTTTACCACAAGTTTGGGAGCAACTTACAGATTTTAACACCTTTATGGTTCATTTAGTTCAAAAAGCTGGACTTAATCCATCTAAATTAAGTACTTATCCTAAAATCCAAACCTATGAAGTTCAGAAAATAAAATAGAGTAAAGATGGATTATTTTAAAGCAGATAAAGATGATAGATTAACTTGTCTTTTATGCTCATACTACTGTCAACTAAAACCAGAACAAGTTGGTATTTGTGGAGTAAATAAAAATACAAATGACAAAATAGAGTGTTTAGTGTATGGGCATATTAGTGCTTTTAATATAGATCCAATTGAGAAAAAACCCTTATACCATTTTTTACCCACAAGTAAATCTTTGTCTTTGGGAACAGTTGGGTGCAATTTTCATTGTAACTTTTGTCAAAACCATGGGATATCCCAAGAAAAAAATATAGATACAAAAAACTATATCTCTGCAGAAAATGTGGCATTAATAGCTAAACAAAGGGGGTGTGAATCAATCTCTTACACCTACAATGAGCCAACTATTTTTTATCCCTTTGCAAAAGATATTGCCCTAGAAGCAAAAAAGTTTGATATAAAATCTGTTTTTGTAAGTAATGGTTTTGAAAGTAGAGAAGTTATTGATGATATGAAAGGTGTTATTGATGCAATAAATGTGGATTTAAAATCTTTCAATAATGACTACTATAAAAAAGCTTTAGGTGGAAATCTAAATCAGGTTTTAAATAACTTAATACATCTAAAGAAAAATGGAATCTGGACAGAGATAACAACCTTGATAGTTCCCACAAGAAACGATTCAAATGAAGAGTTACTAAATATAATTAGGTTTATAAAAAAATATCTAGGGGTAAATACCCCTTGGCATATTTCAGCTTTTCATCCAGACTTTAAAGAACAAACCCTACCAAGAACCTCTCCCCAAACTTTAATCAATGCTTACAATATGGCAAAAATGGAGGGTTTAAACTATGTCTATATAGGAAATATCCAATATAGCAATACAACTTTTTGCCCAAATTGTAAAGAGGAGTTGATAAATAGGGTGCATTTTAGTGTTAACTATAGTAAAATAAAAAATAGCTCTTGCCCAAAATGTGGAACAAAAATAGCTGGAGTGTTTAAGGATTAGATTATGAGTATAAGAAAAACAGCAGTTAGCGGAACATTTTATCCAAATAGTGAAGTAGAGATTAAAAACTTTATAGATAGTTTCAATAAAAGTTTTACTTTAGAAAATAGTAAACCACTTGATATAAAAGCTGTGATAGTTCCCCATGCAGGATATGTTTATAGCGGCTTTACTGCAAATTTAGCTTATAATCTAAGCACAACAATCAATACAAATAAAAACATCAAAAGAGTTATCGTAATAGGACCTAGTCATAGGGTTTATTTAGAGGGTTCTTCAATTGCCTTGTTTGATAATTATGAAACGCCACTTGGAGATATAAAAATCGATTTAGAGTATTCAAAAAAATTAAAGCAGAACTTTCCTTTTCTAAACTTTTTTGAGGAGGCTCACCAAGAACACTCAACTGAAACACAAGCTCCTTTTATAAAAAACTATTTTAATCAAATAGAGTTTATAGAGATTGTGTATGGGAAACAAGATTTTGCACAATTATCAACTTTGATTGATACTCTTTTAGAAGATGGGGAGAATTTTATTGTTATAAGTACTGATTTAAGCCATTTTTATACTCTAGATGAGGCAAAAAAATTAGACGGGATATGTTTAAAAGCAATTGAGTCAATGGATTTAGAACTATTTGAAAAGGGTTGTGAAGCTTGTGGTAAAATTGGAGTTAAGGCTATGGTAAAAAGTGGTTTAAATAAGGGATTAAAAACAAAACTTCTACACTATTGTACAAGTTATGATAGAACAAAAGATGATAAAAGAGTTGTAGGATACACTTCAGCTTTACTTATCAAGGAATAGAGTTGTTATTTAGTTTAAAAAAACTTATCTCAATCTTTTTTATGCCATTGAGTATCGTCTCTCTTCTATTTTTAATTGGCTTATTTTTTCTATTTTCAAATAAAATAAAAAAAGCAAAAATCTATCTTAGCTTTTCATTTTTACTTTTATTTTTATTTTCATATGAACCCTTTTCAAACTACATAACAAAAAACTTAGAGAATCAATACCCAAGTTATATACAAGTTGATAAATCTATAAAATATCTACTGGTTTTAGGAAGTGGACACACTACAAATCCTGAGTTGTCACCATTATCTCAAATGTCACAAACAGCTATGATGAGACTAGGTGAAGGTATTAGAATATATAAAGAGTTAGAGGATGCTAAACTTATTGTTTCTGGATTTGGTGGTAATGATAAAACTGCCCATGCCATTATCTCTAAAAAAGTTGCCATCTCTTTAGGTGTAGATGAAAAAAATATAATAACTCAAGAAAAGGCAAAAGATACTTTTGAAGAGGCAGTATATGCAAAAAAGACAATTGGAGATGAAAAGTTTATTTTAGTAACTTCTGCTACTCATATGCCAAGGTCTATGCAGATTTTTAAAAATACACAGATGAATCCAATAGCAGCACCCACAAATTACTATTCAAAAGAGGATGGAGAGTTTTTATCTTATCCACAAGTATCAGAGCTTGAAAAAACAACAATTAGTATGCATGAGTATTTAGGGATAAGTTATTATAAAATTTTAGATTTTATAAAAGGGATTACAAATTGACAAAAATTGGTTTATTTAAGTATAATTGCCCTCTTAAAGGTGGCACACAAAATATATGAATAAAATTTTAGAACTTAAAGATATCTGCTTTGCTTATGATAAAACAAATGTAATAGAGAATATAAACCTAGACATATTAGAAAACGATTTCTTAGCAATAATTGGTCCTAATGGTGGGGGAAAATCAACTCTACTTAAAATCATTCTAAAACTACTTAAACCAAAAACTGGAAAGGTTTTAAAACATATCAAAAGTGAAATGATAGGATATGTACCACAAAATACAAATTTAAATATTGATTTTCCAATAACTGCTTTAGAAGTAGTACTTATGGGACATATAGGTGGTAAAAAACAGTTTTTTGGATATAGTAAAGAAGAGATCTCTTGTGCAATGGGTTCTTTAGAACAAGTTGGTATGAAAGATTTTGCAAATAATAAAATCTCAGATTTAAGTGGCGGACAAAGGCAAAGGGTTTTTATAGCAAGGGCTTTATGTGCAAATCCTAAACTTATGCTTTTGGATGAACCAACTGCAAGTATTGATGTTAAAGGGCAAAGAGATATTTATGAATTATTGAAAAAATTAAATGAGACTATAACTGTAGTAGTAGTAAGTCATGATATTTCAGTACTTTTAAATTATGCAAAAAATGTTGCACATATAAATAAAAATTTAGTATATCACCACTTAAAAAATAGTGATAAAAACGAGTATCAAAGTGATGAACACCTTTGTGAAGTTGAACTTCTTTCAGCATTAGGTAAAACAGAACTTTGTTGTAACCATACTCATGTTTAGATTGGATTATAGATGTTAGAAGCTTTACAATATGACTTTATACAAAATGCTTTAATTGCAGGTATACTAGTCTCTATTGCAGCTGGAATTATAGGTTCACTTGTTGTGGTAAATAGAATTACCTTTTTAGCAGGCGGAATTGCACATAGCTCTTATGGTGGGATTGGTTTGGCTATTTTTTTAGGGTTACCTGTACTTTTTGGAGCAACTATTTTTGCAGTTGCAACTGCATTGATTATAGCAATGCTTACAATAAATAGTAAAAAAAGAGTTGATTCTATTATTGGTATAATGTGGGCTTTTGGTATGGCACTTGGGATAATTTTTGTGGATTTAACCCCTGGATACAATGTGGATTTGATGAGTTATCTTTTTGGTTCTATAATTGCAGTTTCAAATGAAGATATCATCTATTTATCTATTTTAGATGGGTTTATAATAGCTATAACTTTACTATTTTATAAACAGATTTTAGCAGTTTCTTATGATAGTGAATTTGCAAAACTAAGGGGTATAAATGTAAACTTTTTCTATACTCTTATATTGATTTTAGCAGGTTTAAGTGTAGTAGCAGCTATAAAGGTTGTAGGTCTTATTTTAGTTATAGCACTTTTAACTATACCTACATATTTAGCTGAATTTTATTCAAAAAGCTTATCTTCAATGATGATTATAAGTTCAATTGTTGCAGTATTTTTTACTGTTGGTGGTTTGATAATATCCTATTATTTTGATATTAGTTCTGGAGCTAGTATAATAATGGTTGGTGTTACAAGTTTAATAATAGTAAGAATTTTAGGAAAGAGATGAATAAAAATATAAAAGTTGGAGAGATAAACTCTTTAAAAGTTACAAGAGTTAGTCAACCAGGTCTTTATCTAACAAGTGAAGATGAAGAAGAGGTTTTATTACCAAATTGCTATGTAAAAAAAGAGATGCTAATTGATAGTATCATTGAGGTATTTGTTTACACAGATAGTGAAGATAGATTGGTTGCAACAACCTTAACCCCATATGGGATGAAAAACGATTTTGTTTGTTTAGAGGTTGTAGATAGTGCAAAATTTGGAGCTTTTTTAGATATGGGCTTACCCAAAGATCTACTTGTTCCTAAAAATAAACAAAAAAGTACTTTCAATGTGGGAAGTAGAAAAGTTGTACAGATAATTGAGGATGAAAAAACCAATAGACTTATTGGAAATGAAAAGTTCACACTAAATAAAGCAACTAAAGAGTTTACAAAAAATGATGAGGTTGAGATACTTCTTTATGCTAAAACTCCATTAGGGTTTAAAGTTATTGTAAATAATAGTTTTGAAGGGCTTATTTACCACAATGAGATCTTTGAAAATATACAAATAGGTGATAAAACAAAAGCTTATGTAAAGTTTGTAAGAGAGGATGGAAAACTTGATATCTCTTTACAAAAAATTGGTGCAAAAAAAGATGATGATTTCCCAAATAAAGTTTTAGAGGTTTTAAAACAAAATGGTGGAGAGATGAATTTTACTTATAAAAGTGATGCTAATGATATAAAAAATAGTTTTGCAATGAGTAAAAAATCTTTCAAATCAAGTTTAACCAAACTAATAAGTGAAAATAAGATACTCCTAACTGAAGAAAGTATCAAAATAATCTAAGATTTAATTAGATAATTAATTTTTACGTTATAATATATACTAGAATTTTTAATTAAGAGTATGTTTATTATCTTTAATTATAATTCTCAATCAAATTCATACAAAGGGAAAAAATGGCAACAACTAAATTAAAAGGTAATCTTGTAAATTTAAGTGGAACAGAAGTAAATGTAGGTGATAAAGCTCCAATCGTAAACGTGGTAGCTCAAAATTTATCAGATGTTGAAGTTGGTGGAAAAGCACAAGTAATTGTTGTAGTACCATCTTTAGACACTCCTGTATGTGCTGCTGAGACTAGAAGATTTAATGAAGAAGCTGCAAAATCTGACGCAGAAGTTGTAGTTGTTTCTATGGACTTACCATTTGCAATGGGAAGATTTTGTACAACTGAAGGTATTGAAAACCTAAAAGTTGGTTCTGACTTCAGAAATAAAGATTTCGCAAATGCTTATGGTGTTTTAATTGCTGATGGACCATTAGCTGGTGTAACTTGTAGAGCAATTTTTGTTACTGATGCACAAGGTGTAGTAACTTATAAAGAGATTTGTCCAGAGATTACTGAAGAGCCAAATTATGAGGCTGCTTTAGCTGCTATTAAATAATAAATACAAATTTATAAATTTAAATAGATTTTAAAAGGTAGAGAGTTTTTTCTCTACCTTTTTTTATGCATATTACACACACTCTTTACAAAGTTTGTATAAAATTTTATAAGAAGATTAAAAGGATGTTAGATGCATATAATTAAAAAACCAAATTGGCAACTAAGTGAAAAGGATGTAACCCCTAAAGAGATATTTGATAGAAGAAGGGATTTCTTAAAACTAGGTGCAGCTTCATTAGTATCTTCCTCAATGGTTTTAGAAGCCTTGGCAAAAGATGAATTGCCTCAAAAAACACTCAAATATATAGAAGATAAAAACCCAAATAATCTAAAACTAAATAGTTATGAACAAATCACTTCATATAATAATTTTTATGAATTTACAACAAGTAAAGAGAGAGTAAAACCTTTATCTCATACTTTAGAACCAAAAAACTGGGATATTATAGTTGAGGGTTTAGTTGAAAAAGATTTAATCCTAAGAGTTGATGATTTTGTGAAAAAGTTTCAATTAGAGGAGAGAATCTATAGATTTAGATGTGTGGAAGGGTGGTCTATGGTTGTGCCTTGGATTGGATTTAAATTATCTGATTTTATAAAATATGTAAAACCTTTATCAAGTGCAAAATATATAAGGTTTGAGACCCTATTTGATGAGGAGATGTTCCCTGATCAAACTAGAGGTATATTTTCAACAATTGACTATCCATATGTTGAAGGTTTGAGAATGGATGAGGCTATGAATGAATTAACTATTTTAGCTGTTGGCTTATATGGAAGTGAGATGCCAAAACAAAATGGAGCACCTATTAGATTGATTGTGCCTTGGAAATATGGATTTAAATCTATTAAATCAATAGCACGAATCTCCTTTACCGATAAAGAGCCTTTAAATAGTTGGCAAAAAGAGAATCCAAGAGAGTATGGGTTTTATGCAAATGTAAATCCAAATGTTGACCATCCACGTTGGTCTCAAAAAAGGGAAAGGGTTTTAGGAAGTTTTTTTAAACAAAAAACTTTAATGTTCAATGGTTATGAAAAAGAGGTTGCACATTTATATAAAGGGATGGATTTAACAAAACAGATATAGGATAAACCATGAAAAGAGTTTTTTTATTTTTAGTATTTTTAATACCTTTTTTTTATATGTTACTTGAGCTGTTTTTTTTACAAAGTGTAACTGATCCAATAAAATATATCTATACCTTAACTGGGGTTAGTGCTACTATTATTCTATTTTTTACAATCTCTATCTCAATGATGAAAAAGTATATAAATCTTATGAAATATAGAAGAATGATAGGCTTGTTTGGTTTTTTTTATGCATTATTGCATCTTATGAATTTTATTATTTTAGATGCAGAGCTTGATTTACCTTTTGTTTTACAAGAGAGTTTTGATAAACCCTTTATATATTTAGGGATGTTAGCTTTTATTATTTTACTTTTTATGGCAATAACTTCTACAAAAAAAATGTATGCTAAATACAACAGTTATCATAAGTTTGTATATTTAGCATTAATATTTATTACAATACATTTTATTATGGCTCAAAAAAGTTTAACAATACTTCAATTTACCTATGTGGCTATAATATTGCTACTTGCTTATTGTAAACTTCTACAACAAATTATTAGGAAAAATAGAATTTAATACTCAAAAATATCTATTTATTTAGAGTTAAATTATTTATTTAAATAAAAAAGAAAATTTATGCTAATATTTAGTATAAATAAGTGGAGGTTATAATGCGTATTAAGTCTATTAATTTATTATTTATAATATATTTAACGTTTATAACTTTTTTATTACACACAAACTCATATGCAAACAATCATATAAACTTAACAACAAAAGAGAAAGAGTGGATTAAAAAACACCCTAAGATTATCTTTGGAACAGATGAAAACTGGACACCTTATGTAATAAAAAATGAAAATGGTGAACTTGAAGGTATTGAGCTTGATTTATTAAATCATATAAATAGTTTAGCAGGAACAAATATTCAGTTAGTAGTTGGCAACTGGAATAAGATGCTTCAAGATGCAAAGTCAAAGAAAATTGATGGTTTAGCTCTTTCTGTTGCTCACAAAAGTAGAGAGAGTGATTTTGTTTTTTCAAAAGGTTTATACAATATTTATAAATATATTTTTACAGATGATAAAAATATTAAGTCATTAGAGGATTTAGAGGGGAAGTGGGTTAGTTACCAAAAAGGGAATCTTCTTGAGGAAAAACTTTTAAAGAGTATAAAAAATGTGGTTTTAGTACCACTTACAAAAGAGAAAGAGCATATTGAGTATCTAAAAGCTAAAAAGGTAGATGCCTCTATAGGAGGATTGGAGCTAAAAAGAGTTTCCAAGCAAATGAATGGTCCTAAGATATCTTTTGCAATCCCTAAAAGTGAAGCTACAATAGTTTATTCCATTAGAAATGATTGGGAGATTTTACAAACAATTATAAACAAAGCTTTAGAGCATACCTCATATAGTGAAATAGAAGCAATAATAGAAAAATGGGATGGAAAGTATAAAGATCAAGGCTTAAATAAAGAGTTAAATTTTACTATAGATGAAAAGAATTGGTTAGCTAGACATAATGAGATTAGAATGTGTGTTTTACCTAATTGGTTACCTTTTGAACAAATAGATGAAAAGATACAACACAAAGGTATTGGTGCAGATATAATGGATTTGGTTTCAAATTTGATACAAACTCCAATTAGACTTATTCCAACAAATGAATGGTCTGAATCTTTAAACAATATACGGGAAAAAAAGTGTGATATCTTGCCTGTTGCTATGGATATACCAAGTAGACGTGATGCAATGAATTTTACAAAGCCTTATTGGGCAGAACCATTTGTAATAGCAACTAAAGAAGATAAGTTTTTTATTAAAGATAGTAGCGAGATTGGAAGTAAAAAAATTGGTATAGTTAAAAGTTATGCTTTTATAGAGGTTTTAAAAAGTAGAAATCCTGGTATTGAGATTGTTGAGGTTGAAAATGCCTATGAGGGATTAAAAATGGTTCAAAACGATGAACTATTTGGATATGTTGATATTATGGCTGCAGTTGGTTACACAATTCAAAAATATGGGTTTTATGATTTGAAAATTGCAGGAAAACTTGAATTCGATATAAAATTAAGTGTTGCTTCTAGAATTGATGAGCCTTTATTAAACTCAATTATGCAAAAAACATTAGATAATATAGGAGAAGATAGAATCCGAACAATTGTTGGTAAATGGATTGAGATAAAAGTTCACCAAGCAATTGATTATACAAAACTTGTTTATATCACTATTGGATTTTTGCTTATTATTTTTATTATTGTTTATAAAAATAGATCAATTAATAGTATTAATAAAAAACTCAAAATTGCATATGATGAATTAAATGAACAAAAAAAGATGCTCGATAGTTTAAGCCAGTATCAACAAAACCTTTTATCTTTATTTGATAAAAGTGATGCTGTTTTGTTTAAATGGAAATATAATTTAAATCTAGACACAGAATATGTATCTTTGTCGATAAAAAAGCTTCTAGGATATGAGTCAAAAGAGTTTACAAGTGGAAAGGTTTTGTATCTCTCTTGTGTACATAAAGATGATTTAGAGAATTTAAAAAAACAACTAAGATTAAATCTAGAAAATGGGGTAGATTATTTTAAACATGAACCCTATAGAGTTATCACAAAAGATGGAGAGACTAAATGGGTTTTAGATTATATAGTTACTTTAAAAGATGAAAAAGGGGTAATTACTCATACTTTAGGGTATATTACTGATATTACAGATTATATAAAACAACAAGAATTGGTATTACAACAATCAAAAATGGCCTCATTGGGTGAAATGATTGGAAATATTTCCCACCAATGGAGACAACCTTTAAGTGTAATCTCAACAGTAGCAACAGGAACTAAACTAAGAAAAGAGTTAAATATATTAAAAGAAGAAGAATTAAATTTAAATATGGATTTGATAAACAATAATGCTCAATTTTTATCAAAAACAATTGATGATTTTAAAAACTTTATAAAAGGGGAGAGAAGTTTAGTAGAGTTTAATGTTTTTGAAACAATTGAACAAGTATTAACTTTAGTTCAAGCCTCTACTGTAAATAACTATATAAAAGTTATATTAGATTGCCAAAAAGATATAGTTATAAAAGGTTATCCAAATGAGTTTATACAATCAATTATAAACCTTTATAATAATTCAAAAGATGTTTTAATAAATCTTCCTGAAGATGAGAGGTTTATATTTATCGATTTAAAAAAAGACAAAGAGTATTTATATTTAACTATCAAAGACAATGGTGGTGGGGTTGATAAAAAAATCAAAGATAAAATTTTCGAGCCATATATAACAACAAAACACAAAAGTATGGGAACAGGTTTAGGTTTGAATATTACATATAATTTTATTGTAACAGGTATGAATGGTAATATAAGTGTAGAAAATATCAATTTTGTATATGAAGAAAAAAAATATACTGGTGCTAAATTTAGCATTAAAATACCATTAAATTAAAAACTGTATAATAGGAAAAAGGGAGAATAATGAGAAGTGGTATGAAATTAATTTTAACAATATTTTTAATGGCAAGTAGTTTTTTATATGGGGAGAATAGGCTTGATAAAATTCAACAAAACAATGAGTTGAGAGTTTGTACATGGCCTCAATATTATGGGATATCTTATGTAGACCCAAGAACTCAAAAGCTAGTTGGTATCGATAGTGATTTAGCTGCTGAACTTGCAAAAGATTTAGGTGTTAAACTAAAATTTGTAAAAAGCTCTTTTCCTACACTTATAGCTGATGTAACACAAGATAGATGCGATATAGCAATGTTTGCTATTGGGAATACTAAGTCAAGACGAGCAAAGATGAGATTTACATCAGCTCACTTAGAGAGTGATATATACGCAGTAACTACAAAAACAAACAAAAAAATCAATACTTGGGATGATATTGATAAAAAAGGTGTGATTGTAGCAGTTGCAAAGAGAACCTTTCATGAGCCAATTATGAAAAAAAAGCTTCAAAATGCTCAGTTAGTGGTTATAGATGGTTTTAAAAAAAGGGAAGAAGAGGTATATTCAGGGCGAGCTGATGTGTTTATGACTGATTATCCATATGGTAAAAAAATGTTAGCAAAAACCAATTGGGCAAAATTGATTGTACCAAAGGAAAGATACCACTTAACACCTTATGCATGGACAATGGCTTATGGAGATGATGTTTTTTATAATAGAGTTGAAAAGTTTATAAAAGATATAAAAACTGATGGTAGATTATTAAATCTTGCAAGGAAAAATGGTTTAGAACCTATAGTAAAACTAAAGTAATTAATAATACATGAGTAACCAAGTTAAACTATTATCAGGTGTAGTTATTGCAATTATTGTGATTATTGGTAGTATTATGACTGCCTTAAGTATCTTAAAAGAGGAGGCAATAAATAACTACCTTACCATATCTAAATTAAATGCAAGAGCTTTTTCAAAAGAGTTAAATCAAGATTTAAATGATATTGAACAAACTATTAAAAATATCTCTTCGCTTTTTGATATTTATAAAGTAGATGAAAATATAAACAATCGTTTAACAGATATAATAAGAAACTATCCTCAAATTCGTTCTATAAATATTTTAAAAGAGGAAAAAATAGTTTATAGTTCAAATGAGTTTAATTTAGGTTTATATATTAATGATAGTGGTTTTTTTCCAAAGCCTTTGTTTGATGATAAGGTTTTAAGGATATCAGCCCCATGGGTCGGAAGAGATTTTATAACAGGAACCTTATCTTATAGTAATGAGGAAAAAATTAATCTAAAAGAATCTTTTTTTATACCAATCTCTAAAAGAATTGATACAAAAAGGGGTGAATTTAATGTAATTGTTAACCTTAATAGTGATTATTTTACAAATAGATTTTTAACAAATCTAGATTCTAATGATGTGATTTTTGAACTAATACGTTTAGATGGAACTTTACTTTTATCAACATTAACTCCAGAGCATATTGGAAAGAAAATAAGTGATATAGAGCTTTTAAATGAGACTATAGAAAAGAGTGAAGTTACAGGTATAGAAACTATAGAGGGTACAAAATATATCATCACTTATATTTTAACTGATAACTATCCCATTAATTTATCTGTGATGTTGGATTATAATAAAAATCTTTTAAGTTGGAATAAAAAACAGTATAACTTTTTTATTATCACTACTTCTATTGTTATTTTAAGTATTTTAATAGCTTTAATCTCTTTTTATTTTTATAATAGAAAAAGGGAAGAGGAGAGTTTATTACAAAAACTACAACTACAAGATAGAGAGAAATTTAAGCTACTTTTTCAAGATTCACATTTTTTATCAGCAGTTATCTCTAAAGATGGAAAGATAATCGATGTAAACAATTTAGCATTAAAGTTTTTAGATAGATATAAAAGTGAATTAAAAGATAGATACTTTTGGGATTTAGAGTGTTGGAGAAAAGAGGATAAATCTGAGGTTAGAGATATTTTTAGAAGGTTCAACCGTAGGAAACTAGAAACAGAAATAGTAGCCTATGATAAAAATAAAAAAGAGAGAATCATAGAGTTTACTCTCTCTTCTTTTCAAATAGATGGGGAAGAACTTTTTATGGCAGTTGGTTTAGATGTAACTGTTAAAAAAGAGAGAGAAGAGATATTAAAACAAGCCTATACTGTTTTTGAAAATACAAGAGATGGGATTATTATCACAGATAAAAATACAAAATTAATAGATGTAAACAGAGCCTTTGAAAAAATCACCGGATATAAAAAGAAAGAGATATTAAATAAAGAGACAAAGATACTTAAGTCAAATATTCATAATGATGAGTTTTATAAAAAGATGTGGAATAGTATAAATAAAAATGGATACTGGGAAGGTGAAATTGTAAATATTAACAAAGATAATGAAGAGTTTACTGAATGCTTAACAATAAATACAATCTATGATAATGATAAAAATGTACTAAACTATATTGGGGTATTTAGTGATATAACTGAACAAAAAAACAAAGAGAGACTTCTTAGGGAAAAAGATAATACCCTTTTCCAACAATCAAAACTTGCTGCAATGGGAGAGATGATAGGAAATATTGCCCATCAATGGAGACAACCACTATCTGCAATCTCTTCATCTGCAACGGGCCTATTATTACAAAAAGAGTTAGGTGTTTCAACTTTTGAAGATGAGAAGAAAACCTTGAACAATATAAATGAGTCTACTCAATTTTTATCTCAAACTATTGAGGATTTTAGAAACTTTTTGAAAGTAGATAAAGAGTTAAAAGAGTTTGATATTAATGATGCCATAGAAAAAAGTTTATCCCTTTCTGATATAAAAAAGAAAACAGAATATATAAATATCGTATTGAATACAGACAAAACCATAAAAGTTGTTGGTATTGAAAATGAATTTATTCAAGTTATTATCAATTTAATTAACAATTCAAAAGATGCCTTTTTAAAATTTAATGATAAGAAATTTATTTTTATCGATAGCTATATTGAAGAGGATAGTATCTATATTGATGTAAAAGATAATGCAGGTGGAATTGATGAAAAAATTATAGGGCGAGTTTTTGAACCATATTTTACAACAAAACATCAATACCAAGGAACAGGTATAGGTCTTTATATGAGTTTGGAGATTATAAGAAATCATATGAATGGAGTTCTTATGGTAGAGAACCAAAACTTTGTATACGAAAATAAAGAGTATACAGGGGCTTGTTTTAGAATAAAGATACCAATAGGTCAAAAAAAAGAAAATTTACATATAGATTAACTATTTGTTAACCTTTTATTATGTATTAGTTAATCCATATGGTTTATAATTTTCATATGGATTAAGAAGAAACGCGAACCTTCTTAGAAAAATTAAAATTTTTGCGAATTTTAAATATAACAAAATGTTTCCTTATGTGTAAGAAAAGCTCCCTAACCGGAGCTTTTTTTTTGCCTAAATTTTTAATTAACCAATTGTTAACTTTTTATTATGCATTAGTTAATTGATATGGTTTATAATTTTCATATGGATTAAGAAGAAAGCGCGAAATCTTCTTAAAGTGAATTTAAAATTGCGAATTTTTTTAAATTTCTCCAAATAAGATTTGTTTCCTTGTGTGTAAAAGGCTCCTTGAAAAAGGGGTCTTTTTTTTTGTCTAATTTTTTCACTTTTAGAATTACTGTAGAATCTTTATGATAATATTCGAAAATGAAAAGACCATATAGAAAAACTACCAACTAATGCCATTATCAAATCTAAATCAAGAACAATTAAATGCAGCAACTTGCGAAAAGGGTTTTAACCTTATTATTGCAAGTGCAGGTACTGGAAAAACCTCTACAATTGTAGGAAGAATAGCCAATTTGATAAATAATGGTGTACAACCTGAAGAGATATTACTTTTAACTTTTACAAACAAAGCAGCAGCTGAGATGGTTGCCAGAGTAGCAAAATTTTTTGGAAAAGAGATGGCACAAAAAATTATGGCTGGAACCTTTCACTCAGTTTCATATAAACTTTTAAAACAATTAGAAATAAATATAACGTTAAAACAACCAAGTGAACTGAAAACTCTTTTTAGATCCTTATATGAAAAAAGGGTTTTTTATGATAGAAGTGATGATGCAAACCCTTATGATGGTGGATATCTATACGATATCTACTCTTTATATCTAAACTCAAACGAAGGTGAAGAGTTTGGTAAATGGATTTTAGATAAAAATCCTGATCATGAGCTATATACAGCTATATATGAAGATGTTGTAATAGAGTTTAATGAACTAAAAATCAAATATGGATATGCAAATTTTGATGATTTGTTAACTATTATGCTTGAAACTTTAAAAGAGCAAGAGTTTGAGTTCAAAGAGATACTTGTAGATGAGTATCAAGATACAAACCCTTTACAAGGAAGACTTTTAGATGCCTTTAGACCAAAATCACTATTTTGTGTAGGGGATTATGATCAAAGTATTTATGCCTTTAATGGTTCAGATATTGGAATTATTTCAACTTTTTCAAAAAGGTATAGTGGAGCAAATGTTTATACCCTAAAGAAAAACTATCGTTCAAGCAAACCAATTTTGGATTTAGCTACAAAAGTTATTGAGTTTAATGAAAGAATCTATGAAAAAGATCTACAAGTTATGAGAACTGATGTGGATATTAAACCAAAACTTTTAGAGTTTACAGAGCTTTTTTCACAATACCATTATATCTCTGAACTTATCTCAAAAAGCTCAACACCCCATGATGATATAGCTATTATTTTTAGAAATAATTCAAGTGCTGATGGGATTGAAGCAAACCTAAGGGAGTATGGGATTCCAGCACGAAGAAAAGGTGGTATGTCATTTTTTGATTCTGTTGAGGTAAAGTTTATAATTGATATTTTGGTTATGCAATTAAGTCATAACGATATGATGGCATTTATACATGTCTTAGAGCATGGAAAAGGGATAGGGAAAGCTATAGCAAAAGATATTTTTGATGCCCTGATAAAGTTAGGAAATGGAGATATGTTTAAAGGTTTATTTCATCCAGATGAATCTATAAATAACCCTTTTGAAACAAATAAAACAAAAAATATTCAGTTAGGACTTTTTGATGATTTTCTAGAGTTAGGCTCAGTTTCTAAATTCAAAGATTGTGGTTTTGAAGAGGCTTTTTTAGGAAACCCAATACTTAAACACCCAAAATTAAATGTTGATGGAGCAAAATTTATTTACGATTTTTATCTATTAATCAAACAATTAAGAAGAACAAAAAATCCAGAAAGCCTAGTAACATCAATAAGTTCATCAATGATGTATTCAAGACTAAAAGAGTTTTTAGCAACAAAAAGAGCAACCCAAAAAGATGGAACAGTAAACGCAATACAAAAAACAAAAGCCTTAGCTAAAATAAATAGAAAAGGGATGCTTCTAAGAAACCTAGCAAGAAACTTCCAAGACCTATCAAAGTTTGTAAACTCAATGATTTTAGGTGGTGGAGAGATGAGTGAAGGGGAGGGGGTAAACCTACTTTCTGTTCATGCAAGTAAAGGCTTAGAGTTTAAAGAAGTCTTCGTAATTGATTTGATGGATGGAAGATTCCCAAATAGAAAACTGATGAGCAAAGGTGGAAGCCTAGAAGAGGAAAGAAGACTCTTCTACGTAGCAGTAACCAGAGCAAAAGATGTTTTATACCTAAGCTACGCAAAGTTTGATAAAATAAAAAAAATGGACTTCATCCATAGCCCATTTCTAAAAGAAGCAGGACTTATTAAAAAAGAGGAAGATTAAAAAATCATCCTTTTTTACCTTTATAAAAAATTTAAAATATAAACATAAATATAACAATTCTAAACATCTAGCTAAAAAAAATCAAAAATAATTTTACTTGTGACGTTTTTGTGACGCACTTTGTGACGGAAATTTGCTAATATAATTAATTATATTAAATTAGATTATTATTTAATAAGATTAATAAAGGATAATAGGATATTATGA